>ERZ1739169.228-NODE-228-length-12624-cov-17.374095_pt1 | contig 12624 bp, 10 predicted proteins | sample MGYA00581756_ERZ1739169 | MGnify/ENA primary metagenome ERZ1739169 (study PRJEB40789, sample SAMEA7425667) | Salamandra salamandra | biome: salamander skin | place: Germany | collected 2020-03 | study: cvxcv | reverse complement strand
GCATACGAGATCTATCGCTGTGACTGGAGTTCAGACGTGGCTCTTCCGATCTCCCGCGCCCGAGGCCGCCGCGGCCCGCGCCGCCACCCGCGCCGGACTCGGCTGGGACGACGCCACCATCGGCTGCCTGCTGGTGGCCCGCAATCCGCTGCGCAAGGGCCTGCCCGCGCTGCTCGACGCCCTGGCGCTGTTGCCCGCGCCGTACCGCCTGCTGGTGGTGGGCGCCGACGACGCCACCCGCGACCGCGTGCGCGCGGCCGGCGCGGTCGCCAGCCGCGTCACGCTGGTGGATCCCACGCCCGAGGTCGCCCGCTATTTCGCCGCGGCCGACATCTACGCCCATCCCACGCTCAACGACAGCTACGCCATGGCGCCGCTGGAAGCCATGTCGCATGGCCTGCCGGTGGTGGTCAGTTCGCCGGCCTATTGCGGCTTCGCGCAATATCTGTCGGCCGGCAAGGACGCGCTGATCCTGCAGGACCCGCGCGACGGGGCGCAGCTGGCGCAGGCCCTGCAACGCCTGGGTGATGAACCCGAGCTGCGCGCGGCGCTGTCCGAACGCGGCCTGGCGATCGCCCGCGACCAGAGCTGGGAAACCGTGGCGGCGCGCTACGAGGACCTGTACCACGCGGTGCTGGCCGAGCGCGCCTGACGACGGGCGAGGGTGGGGCCGTGAAGCCCGCGCCAGAAACGACAACGGGACCGCGAGGTCCCGTTGTGCATTTCAGTGCGTCGGCGCCGTGGCCTGTTCCAGCTCGCCCAGCCAGCGCACGGCATATTCGCGGTCCGGCCCGCACATCTCGGCCTGGGCCTGGAGCCCGCCGCAAAAGTCGGGCCGCGACGGCTGGCCGAAGATCGCGCAGCGCATGTCCGGCAGCAGCTGGATACAGGGCACGCCGGCCGGCTTGCCATCCGGCATCCCCGGGATCGGCCGGGTGATCGACGGCGCGATGCAACAGGCGCCGCATCCCGGCCGGCAGGCCAGCGCCGTCGCCATGCTCAGACCCACCCGCGCAGCCAGTACACGAACAGGCCGGCGTATTCCTTGATGATCGAGCGGCTGGCGTCGAAGGTGCGCTGGTCGGGCAGCCAGCGGTTGAGCGAACCGTCGGTCGGCGCCACGATCTGCGGCGGCGCGGGGGCGGCGATGGCCACCACGCCCTGCTTGGAGAAGGCCGCCATGGCGCGCGGCATGTGCAGCGCCGACGTCACCAGCAGCACCTTGCCGATGCCGCGGGTCTTGAGCTGGTCTTCGGTCAGGGCCGCGTTCTCGTAGGTGGTGCGGCTGGCGTTTTCCAGGATCAGGGCCGATTCCGGCACGCCCTGTTGGCGGATGGCGTGGGCCATGCCGCGGGCCTCGCTGACGTCGCCTTCCAGGGCGCCGCCGGACAGCACCACCTTGGGCGCGCGGCCGGCCAGGTACAACTGCGCGGCGGTGTCCACGCGCACCACCGCGGTGTCCTTGTCGTAGGGCAGGAACCAGTTGGCGCGGCCATTGGCGGTGTTGCCGCCCAGCACCACGATGGCGTCGGCCGTGGGCGACTCGGTCGGCGGCAGGTGCGGGTAGCGGCTTTCCAGCGCGCCGCCCAGCCACAGCGAGGTGGCCGGCAGCGACCAGGCCAGCGCCCACAGCAGGCCGGCGACGATCAGGGCGCCGCCGGTCTTGCGCAGGCGGAACAGGCCCAGCACCAGGCCGATCACCACCAGGGTCAGGCACAGGTTGTAGGGGATGATCAGATTCGTGAGGTAGCTGGACATGATGGTCATTTCAAAACTAAGCGTTTACTGCGCGCCGTCCAGTAACTGGCCCGCCTGCCGGTCCACCTCTTCGATGGACGGCCAGGCCGTTTCCGAACCGACGCATACCGCCCGCGGCGACCACGGGCCGGTGCGGCCGGGGCGGGTGACGCCGAACAGCGTCAGCTCGCGGGCGCCGGCCGCGGCGGCCACGTGCGAGACGCCGGAGTCGTTGCAAATCACCAACGCCGCGCGGGCCGTCAACGCGGCGAACGCGCCCAGCGGCAGCGGAGGCAGCAACTGCGCCGTGGGCGCATTGCGCCGGGCTTCCTCGGTTTCCGCCGGAGGGGGGCACATTACCACGGTATGGCCCCGGGCTTGCAGCGTGCGGGTAAGTGTATCGAATCCCGGCCACACCTTGACCTTGCCTTTGTGCAGCCCGGTCGCGGTGGGGGCGATCAGGACGAAGCGCTGGCCGGCCAGGCCGGCCGCCTCCAGGGCCAGGCTGGCGGTCTGCTGGTGGGCCGGCGTCAGCGGCAGATCGAGCGTCGGGCCCGGCTGGGCGGGGCCGGTCGGCAGTCCCCAGCGCGCCAGCGCCTCGCGGGTCAGGTGGTGCCAGGACTGCACCGCGTGCAGCCCGGCGTCCGGCTTGGCCACCGGCCAGCGCAGCAGGAAGCTGCGGCCATCGTCACGGTAGCCGGCCGACGGCAGTCCCGCCAGCCGGAACACCAGCGCGCTCGACAGCGAGTCCGGCAGCAGCAGCCCGCGGGCGCGGCGGCCTTCGGCGCCCAGCGAGCGGCGGTGCGCGCTGACCTTGGCGCGATCCGGCCCCACTTTGCCCAGCATCGGCAGGAACTCCCGTTTCTCGATGCCATCCAACAGGTCCCGGGCCCAGGGGCGGGCGCAGATCACCAGGGGCAGGCCGGCGGCCTGCAGGGTGCGCAGGCTGGGCAGGCTCATGCAGACATCACCCACCCAATTGGGCAGACGGACGTAAAGGCAACTGATTTCGGACATGGACAGGCGCACGGCGCGATAGGGGCTGAAGGGGGGACGCCCGGCCCCGCGCGGTAACGCGTAGCCAGTACAATCCGGGGCACAATTGTATAAAAGCGAGTGATTCCATTGAATTCTGCCGCACGCAACGCGCCTGCGGGCTCCCAGCCCGTCAAAGCTGAACTCTGGAGCCGTATCTACAGCCGGGTCGGCTCCTACTGGAAGGGTTTGGTGCTGGCGACCCTGCTGATGGCCGGCGCCGCCGCCACGCAGCCCACGCTGGCCGTCATTATGAAGCCGTTGCTGGACGAGGGCTTTTCGGGCGCCAAACCCTATTATGTCTGGGCGCTGCCGCTGGCGGTGGTGGGCCTGATCTTCGTGCGCGGCGTCTGCAACTTCTTCAGCGACTACCTGCTCGCCTGGGTCGCCAACAACGTCCTGCTGGGCATGCGGCGCGACATGTTCGAACGCCTGCTGGGCCTGCCCGACGCCGACTTCAAGCGCGGCGACACCGGCCGCCTGCTGAACCGCTTCACCATCGACGCCGGCAACGTCACCGGCTACGCCACCGACGTCATCACGGTGCTGGTGCGCGAGACCCTGGTGGTCATCGCCCTGATCTGCGTGCTGCTGTACATGTCGTGGGTGCTGACGCTGATCATCCTGATCATGCTGCCGGTCTCGGTGCTGATCGCCCGCGTCTTCATCAAGCGCCTGCGCCGCATCAACCGCGAAACCGTCAACATGAACGCCGAACTGACCCGCGTGGTCAGCGAGGGCATCGACGGCCAGCGCGTCATCAAGCTGTTCGACGGTTACGAGGTCGAACGCGGCCGTTTCGATTTCGTCAGCACCCGCCTGCGCCGCTTCGCCATGCGCACCGCCACCGCCGACGCGGCCCTGACGCCGCTGACGCAGGTCTGCATCTCGATCTCGGTCGGCGCGGTCATCGCCGTGGCCCTGAGCCAGGCCAACAACGGCGCGCTCACCGTCGGCAGCTTCGCCTCCTTCATGGCCGCGCTGGCCCAGATCTTCGACCCGATCAAGCGCCTGACCAACCTGGCCGCCCGCATGCAGAAGATGCTGGTGTCGGCCGAAAGCGTGTTCACCCTGATCGACCAGGTCCCGGAAGGCGACGACGGCACCCGTGAGCTGCCCGAGCCGGTGCGCGGCAAGGTCGAGTTCCGCAACGTCACCCACCGCTTCTCCGACGCCGACCGCGACACCGTCAATGACGTGTCGTTCATCGTCGAGCCCGGCCAGACCGTGGCCCTGGTGGGGCGTTCCGGCAGCGGCAAGACCACGCTGGTCAACATGCTGCCGCGCTTCGTCCTGGCCGACAGCGGCGCCATTTTCGTCGACGACGTGCCGATCAACGACCTGAAGCTGCGCAGCCTGCGCTCGCACCTGTCGCTGGTCAGCCAGGACGTGGTGCTGTTCGACGACACCATCGCCGCCAACGTCGGTTACGGCGCGCTCGGCCAGGCCAGCGAGCAGCAGGTGCGCGACGCCCTGGCCGCCGCCAACCTGCTGGAATTCGTCGAAGGCCTGCCGCAGGGCATCAACACCCCGGTCGGCGAGAACGCCGCCCGCCTGTCCGGCGGCCAGCGCCAGCGCCTGGCGATCGCCCGCGCCCTGATCAAGAACGCGCCCATCCTGATCCTCGACGAAGCCACCTCCGCGCTCGACAACGAATCCGAACGCCAGGTCCAGTCCTCGCTCGAGCGCCTCATGAAGGGCCGCACCACGCTGGTCATCGCTCACCGCCTGTCGACCGTGCAGAACGCCGACCGCATCATCGTCCTCGACGCCGGCAAGATCGTCGAACAGGGCGCGCATCCCGAGCTGTTGGCCGCCAACGGCCTGTACGCCTCGCTCTACAAGATGCAGTTCCGCGAAGACTGATCCCGCGCGGCGCCCCGCGCGCCGCGCCAGGCCGCCACCCAGGAGCCGCCCATGTCCCTGCCCGCCGAAGGCAACCAGCTCGTCAACGTCGTCGTTCTGCTGGGGGCCGCGGTGGTGGCGGTGCCCCTGTTCAAGCGCCTGGGCCTGGGCTCGGTCCTGGGCTATCTGGCCGCCGGGCTGGCCATCGGCCCGTTCGGCATCGGCTGGTTCTCCGACCCCCGATCCATCCTGCACGTCGCCGAACTCGGCGTGGTGATGTTCCTGTTCATCATCGGCCTGGAGATGCAGCCGTCGCGGCTGTGGAAGCTGCGCGGCGAAATCTTCGGCCTGGGCGTGGCCCAGGTGCTGGCCTGCGGCGCCTTGCTGACCGCGGTCGGCCTGGCCGCCGGCCTGTCGGGCCCGGCCGCCTTCATGGCGGCGATGGGCTTCGTGCTGTCGTCCACCGCCATCGTCATGCAGATCCTGGCCGAGCGCGACGAGACCGCCAGCGCCCAGGGCCAGCGCATCGTTTCCATCCTGCTGCTCGAAGACCTGGCCATCGTGCCGCTGCTGGCCCTGGTGGCGCTGCTGGCGCCGGCCGGCGCCAGCGAGCATGGCGATCCCTGGCGGCAGTCGGCCATCGCCCTCGGTTGCGTGCTGGCGTTGCTGGCGGCCGGGCGCTGGCTGCTCAATCCGCTGTTCCGGCTGCTGGCCGCCGCGCATGCGCGCGAAGTGATGACGGCCGCGGCCCTGCTGGTGGTGCTGGGGGCGGCGCTGTTGATGGAATTCGGCGGCCTGTCGATGGCCATGGGCGCGTTCCTGGCCGGCGTGCTGCTGTCCGAATCCACCTTCCGCCACCAGCTTGAAGCCGAGGTCGAACCGTTCCGCGGCATCCTGCTGGGCCTGTTCTTCCTGGGCGTGGGCATGTCGCTGGACCTGGCCGCCGTGGCCCGCGAATGGCAGCTGATCCTGGCCGGCGTGGTGGTGTTCATGGTGGTCAAGTCGGTGGGCGTCTACCTGGTCGCCCGCCTGCTGCGCGCCAGCCACGCCGAGGCGCTGACCCGCGCGGCCCTGCTGGCGCAGGGCGGCGAATTCGCCTTCGTGCTGTACGGCGCCGCCGCCGCCGCCGGCATCTTCGACGCGCACCTGGCCGCCGTGCTGATCGCGGTGGTCATCATCTCCATGGCGCTGACGCCGCTGTGCGTGCTGGCGCTGCGCTGGCTGCTGCCCAAGCCGGTGCCGTCGATGGAAGGGGTGGATGTCGCCCAGGACCTGGACGGCTGCGCGCTGATCGTCGGCTTCGGCCGCTTCGGCCAGATCGTGACCCAGGCGATGCTGGCGCGCGACATCAAGGTGTCGATCCTGGATACAGACACCGACGCCATCCGCGCCGCCGCCAAATGGGGCGTCAAGGTGTATTACGGGGACGGAACCCGTATCGACATGCTGCGCACCGCCGGCGCCGAAACCGCCAAGGTCATCCTGATCTGCATCGACAATCCGCAGTCGGTCAATCACATGGTCAAGCTGATCAAGGCCGAATTCCCGCTGGTGCAACTGGTGGTGCGGGCCTATGACCGCATCCATTCCCTGGCGCTGGTCAGGGAGGGCGTCGACTATCAGGTGCGCGAGACCCTGGAATCCGCCCTGGTGTTCGGCGAGGCGGCGCTACGCGTCATCGGCGTGCCGCCAGACGAAGCCGCCGAGGTCGTGGCGGACGTGCGCAAGCGCGACACCGACCGGTTCGCGCTGGAGGTGGCGGGGGGCCTGTTCGCCGGGCGCTCGCTCTTGTACGGCAACATGACCGGCCCGGCCGACGGCCGCAACGACCAGGCCGACCGGGAAACCGTGGCGCCTTCCGGCCACGCCGAGCCTGGTGCGCCGGCATGACCGGCGTATGACAGGTCTTTTGGATGATGTATTACAGCGTCTTTTCATTACTTTACGCTTCATTTCACGCGCAAGCCTGAGCGGCTGAGGTAGATTGGTCTCCATCGGCGCTTCACTTCCGAAGCGCCTCTGCCAGGGGCCTGCCATGCTGCAATCCGATCGGATTTCCACGACCCCGCACGCTGTCGGGCTTGAGCTTGCGCGGCGGCAAGCCATGACCCTGCACTGCGGATTCTCCGCCGGCGCGATGCGCCAATTGGTCCAGTCGACGCGTGGAGCCGGCCCGGCCTGGGCCATCAGCGCCCACCGCGAAACCGACAAGGCGCGCGGCGCCAAGGCCTTTCCCTTCCGGATCGCCGCCACGGCGTCCTGAAGGCCGGCGCGGGCGCGTGGCCGTGGGGGCGCGCGCCCTGTCCGCCGGCTGTCAGAGCTGGGCCATCGCCGCCCGGCTCTTGCCGGCGGACTTGGCCAGGTACAACGCCTGGTCCGCCGCATGCAGCACCGCGGCCGTGTCGGCGCCGTGGCGCGGGATCAGCGCAATGCCGATGCTGCCGCCGATGTAGACCGGCATGGCCTGCTGCAGGTCGTAGGGCTGCCTGACGCTGTCGATGATCCGGTCGGAAAACCGCCGGATATCCTCGTTGCCGTCCAGCCGCATCAACAGCACGAACTCGTCGCCGCCGATCCGGCCGGCCTCGGCGCCCGGCGGCTTGAGCGCCAGCAGGCGTTCGGACACCTGCTTGAGCAGCGTGTCGCCGGCGCCGTGGCCGTAGGTGTCGTTGACCGACTTGAAGCCGTCCAGGTCCAGGTACAGCACCGCGAACTCGGCCTTGCCCTGGCTGGCCCGGCCCACCGCCAGGTCCAGCGCGCGCAGCAGGCCATAGCGGTTCAGCAGTCCGGTCAGTGAATCCTGCCGCGCCTGGCGCTCGTTCTCCCGCTCGGCCAGCATGGTCGACACCAGCATGCCGTTGAGCCGGTACGAGGCCATCGACATCGAGGTCATGTAGAGCGGCACCTGCACCAGCACCAGCCAGAAAATCGGCTCCTGGGTGAACAGGGCCGCCAGCGCGCAGGGGCCCACGCTCAGCGCCACCATCGCCGCCGACAGCCGCGGCGCGCCGAAATTGCGCACGCAGATGCCGCCGACCATCGAGGCCGCCGACAGGCAGGCCAGCGTCGCCGCGATCCAGTCGCCGCTGGTCAGGCTGATGAAGGTGCCGTAGCCCACGCTGCCGGCCCAGAACAACGCCAGCACCACATACAGGTCGGTCGGGGTCGGCCGGTGGGCCAGCGCCGCGCGCCGGGCGGACACCAGCACCACGATACGGGTGGCGCAGATCAATGACTCCATCGCCAGCCACAGCAGGAACGGCGGTTCGGGCCGGCGCAGCGTGATCAGCGCCGCCACCAGCAGGGTATTGATGATGCCGCCGAAGAAGATGGGCAAGGATCCGAACAAGCCGCCCACCAGCGCCACGCGGATATCCGGCGGCACGTTGCGGCCGGGGTCGACCAGCCACCGCGTGAACCGCCGGGTGGGTACGCTGTAAATCCTGTCCTGGGTATTCATAGCTTCGTTAAATGGGAACGGCGGGCGCGGCGCTGCTGGCGCCATCTTGCCTGCCCGCATGGCCTTGCGGCATTATGACCGGTAAAAATGGCACGACCCCTACCGCGATAGCGAAGGAGCGCCGTATTGAAGTCCCACGGGTTACTACACCGCAGTCTGTATGCCCTGGCGGGGCTGATCGCCATCGGCATCTGTGCCGCCGCGATGGCGCTGCTCTGGATGGACCGGCGCACCACCTGGAACCAGGCCTACGTCTCCGCCAGCAACCTCTCCGAAGCGCTCTCGGCCGATATCAGCCGCACCATCCGTGTCTACGACCTGTCATTGCAGGGTGTCATCGAGCGTCTGCACGAACCCGGCATCGAAACGCTGCCGCGCGCCACCTTGCACCGCTTCCTGTTCGACCGCGCCGCCAGCGCGGAATACCTGGGCACCATCCTGATCCTGGACCAGCACGGCAACATCCGCTACGACTCGCAGAGCCTGTTGCCGCCCGACGTGAACTTCGCCGACCGCGATTTCTTCCAGGTCCATCGCGAGCAGGCCGATGCCGGCATGTACATCAGCCGCCCCTACCAGAGCCGCCTGCGCGGGGGCGACGAGAGCATCGGCATCAGCCGCCGGCTCTCCCACCCGGACGGCAGCTTCGCCGGTGTGGTCTCCGGTTCCTTGCGCCTGGCCTATTTCCGCGAGCGCTTCGCCGGACTGTCCATCGGCCCGCGCGACGCCATCACGATTTTCCGCAACGACGGCGCGGTCATCGCGCGCACGCCGTATTCCTCGCGTGACCTGGGCGACGACATCGGCCACGCCATGGATTTTCAGCAATTCCTGATCCGGCGCGAGGGCGTCTTTGTCGGCGTGCTCGCGCCCGACGGCATCAATCGCCTCTATACCTTCGGCGGCGTCCCGGGCACCCCGCTGGTCGTCGACGTGGCGATGGCGGTCGACGACGTCCTGGAGCCGTGGGTGCGGCGGGCCATGCTGATCATCCCGATCACGCTCGCGCTGTTCGCCTCGGTCATGGCGCAGATCGTGCTGTACCGGCGCGAGACGCGGCTGCGCGAAGCGGTCGAACGCCAGCTCGAAAGAGAAGCCCAGACCGACGGCCTGACCGGCATCGCCAACCGCCGCACTTTCGACGAGGCCTTGGCGCGTGAATGGGCCAGCGCCGGGCGCGACGGCCAACCGCTGTCGCTGCTGTTTCTCGATGCCGACCGGTTCAAGCTGTACAACGACCGCTACGGCCACCAGGAAGGCGATCAGTTGCTCAAGATGCTGGCGCTGACCCTGCGCGGCAAGGCCCGGCGTCCGCGCGACCTGGCGGCGCGCTACGGCGGCGAGGAATTCGTCGCCCTGCTGCCCGACACCGCGCGCGAGCGCGCCGTCGACATCGCCGAGCACATCCGCCAGGCCGTGGTCGGCCTGCGGGCGCAGCACGAGGACAACGAGGGCGGCATCGTCACGGTCAGCATCGGCGTGGCCACCATGGTGCCGCGCGCGGGCGAGGATGCCGCCGCCCTGGTCGAGGCGGCCGACGCCGCCGTCTATCGCGCCAAGGAGACCGGGCGCAACCGCGTGGTGGCGGCGGACCCATGATGTGGCCGCGCGCCCAAAAAAAAGACGGCCCGCGGGCCGTCCAGGTAAACGTCGCGGCGCGTTCTCAGCCGCCCAGCATCACCGCCTGCAGGCGGGTCTGTGCCGCTTGCACCTTCTGGGCCTGGGCGGTCAGTTCCTGCAGCAGCTTGTTCAGCTCGGCCAGCACCGTCGGATCCTGCACCTTGGGCATCGGGCCGGACAGGTCGATCTGCGCCTTGTGCGCTTCCACGTAGTCGGCCACCTTCAGGCTGCTGTCCAGCGTGCCGCTGATCTGCGGCAGCACTTCGCGGAACGTGTCGGCGGGCACCGTGACGGTCTTGGCGTAGGCCTTGTCGTAGACCGCCTTCAGGTCATCGGGCTGCTTGAGCTGCGCGCGGGCGGCATCCGCCTTGGCCTGCTCCTTGCCCAGCGCCTCGCCCATGTCCTTGAGCGCGGCCTGCACCGTCTTGATGTCGTCGCGGCGCGCGATCACATCGTTCAGCGAGCGCACGGCGCCTTTCTGCATCAGGTTGCCCATCGGCTTCACGGACGCGTCCATGGCGGCGTTGAAATCGGTGATCACGGCATAGTGCGCGGCGTAGTCGCCGAACGACTTCTTCTCTTCTTCCGTCAGCTTCGGCACGCGCACGCCGGGCTTGTCGACGATGCGGGTCTGCAGGAACTGCGTGAACGCGGCGCGCTGTTCGGGTTCTTTGCTGCCGCAGGCGGCCAGCACCAGCGGCAAGGCCAGGGCCAGCAGCAGGAACGGACGGAATAGGGATTTCATTGGGATACTCTCCGGAAAACATGGGAAATGGCGCGGCCCCTCAACCCCGGGGCCTGCCAGCCGGTGGCGAGCTTATCGGGTCGCCGTCTCCGTCGCCATCGGTTTCAAACTTCATTTCAATCGAAGTGTCGCGATACAAAAATCACACACATTGACGTGAAAGTTTGCGCCGCACCTGATAGTGGCGATGATCGCGATGGGAAGGGTCCATGGCAAGAAAGCCGCGATCGCGGCTTTCCAGTGTCAGCAATGATGCGGAACCGGCCGCCGGCCGGCAAGGCGCCGGGCCTCAAACCAGGATGATGTCGTACTTTTCCTGCGAGTACGTGCTCTCGACTTCCAGCGACACCCGCTTGCCGACGAAGTCGCCCAGCATCGCCAGGTGCTGGCTCTCTTCCTCCAGGAACAGATCCACCACGTCCTGCGACGCCAGGATGCGGAATTCCTTGGGATTGAACTGGCGCGCCTCGCGCAGGATCTCGCGCAGGATCTCATAGCAGACCGTGCGCGGCGTGCGCACGTTGCCGCGCGACTCGCACATGGGGCAGGGTTCGCACAACTGGTGCGCCAGCGAATCGCGGGTGCGCTTGCGCGTCATTTCCACCAGGCCGAGCTGCGTGAAGCCGTTGACCGTCATGCGGGTGCGGTCGCGCGACAGCGCCTTCTTCAGTTCGGCCAGCACGGTCTCGCGGTGCTCCTGTTCCTCCATGTCGATGAAGTCGAGGATCACGATCCCGCCCAGATTGCGCAGCCGTAGCTGGCGCGCGATGGCCTGGGCCGCCTCCAGGTTGGTCTTGAAGATGGTGTCGTCGAAATTGCGCCCGCCGACGAAGCCGCCGGTGTTGACGTCGACCGTGGTCAGCGCCTCGGTCTGGTCGATGATCAGGTAGCCGCCTGACTTCAGGTCGACGCGGCGCGACAGCGCCCGCGCGATTTCCTCGTCGACGTTGGCGGTATCGAACAGGGGGCGCTCGCCGCTGTAGTGCTGGATGCGGTCGACCACGGAAGGCGTGTAGACGCGGGCCCACTCCAGCATCGCCGCCGTCGTGGTGCGTGAATCGACCAGGATGCTGCCGGTCGACGGTCCCACCATGTCGCGCAGCACCCGCTGCGCCAGCGTCAGGTCCTGGTGCAGCAGCGCCGGCGCCGGCTGGGTGCGGGCGGCCGCCTGCACGCTGGTCCACAGCTTGCGCAGGTATTCCAGGTCGGCCGCCAATTCCTCGTCATTGGCGCCCTCGGCCTGGGTACGCACGATGAAGCCGCCTTTCTCCTCGCTCGGCATCAGCGCCTGCAGTCGCTCGCGCAGCTGGATGCGCTCGGACTCCGAGTCGATCTTCTGCGAAATGCCGATGTGCGGATCGTGCGGCAGGTAGACCAGCATGCGGCCGGCCATGCTGATCTGGGTCGACAGCCTGGCGCCCTTGGTGCCCAGGGGATCCTTGACCACCTGGACCATGATGGTCTGCCCCTCGAACAGCAGCTTCTCGATCGGCGTGGGCGTCAGGCCCTGGCTGCGCTCCCCGCGGTTCTCGCGCAGGTCCGCGATATGGATGAAGGCGGCCCGTTCCAGGCCGATGTCGATGAAGGCGCTCTGCATCCCCGGCAGCACCCGGACCACCCGCCCCAGATAGATATTGCCGACGTGTCCGCGCTGGATGCTGCGCTCCACGTGCAGCTCCTGCACCGATCCCTGCTCGACCAGCGCGACGCGGGTCTCGAAGGGCGTGACGTTGATCAGGATATCTTCGCTCAACGCGATGGTTGGGGGCATGGGGGCATCTTCTCCAAGGTAAGGGCGGTGCGGCGCAAGGCGAATAGTAAACGTACCGGTGCGCCTGGCAAGCAAGGCAATAGCCTACAGGCAAGACGACCTATCTATATATATAGACAGGAGGCGCCGCGTGGATATTGGCGATCGCGCCGTGGGGCAGGCGGGCACAACGCTATCTATATAGAGAGACGCGGCATTGGGCAAGTTCGTGGGCGGGGGAGGAGGGCGGGCAGGCAGAGGGCAGGCAGAGGGCAGGCAGAGGGCAGGCAGAGGGCAGGCAGAGGGCGACCCGCGGGCCCAGGTATCGGGCGGTCTGCAAATTCATCAGACTTTTTGCGTCCGGCGTGTGACAGCCCAAAATTCTGTGCTATAGTCTCGCTCCTTCGCAGTTCAAGCAGTTTTGAGCAGCGA
>ERZ1739169.226-NODE-226-length-12692-cov-39.856849_pt1 | contig 12692 bp, 8 predicted proteins | sample MGYA00581756_ERZ1739169 | MGnify/ENA primary metagenome ERZ1739169 (study PRJEB40789, sample SAMEA7425667) | Salamandra salamandra | biome: salamander skin | place: Germany | collected 2020-03 | study: cvxcv | reverse complement strand
CTACCTCCACCCCTCTCCTCCGACCCCGCCCCGCCGCCAGCGCCGCCCGCGCCCGCCCCCCGCCCGCCTGCGCCGGTTACGGCCCTCAGCCCGACGCTGAGCGACGTCATCGTCACCGCCACCCGCAGTTCGGAATCGCCCCAGACCGCCCCCACCGCCCTAACCGCCTTCACCGGCCAGCAGATCATCGAAAGCGGCGCGGTCGGCGCCTCGGATCTCAGCGCCCTTGTCGCGGGCATGACGGTGACCAATCTGGGATCGGGCCGGAACAAGATCCTGCTGCGCGGCATGTCAGACGGCGCCTTCACCGGCCAGACCCAGTCCACTGTCGGTCTTTATCTGAACCGCGTCCCCCTGACCTACAGCGCCCCGGACCCGGACCTCAAGCTGATCGACATCAACCGGGTCGAGGTGGTGCGCGGCCCGCAGGGCGTGCTGTACGGCACCGGCCCCATCGGCGGGGTTTTGCGCATCGTGCCCCAGGCGCCGGACACGGAAAAACGCCTGCTCAGCCTGTCGGCGGGCTATGCCGACACGCGGGGCGGCGATCCCAGCGGCGAGACGGCGATCGTGGGCAACCTGCCGCTCTTTGACGGCCGGGGCGCGGTGCGGCTGGTCGCCTATGAGGAGGAGACGGGCGGCTATATCGACGACGAAGCCCTGAACCTGCGCCGGGTGAACAACGGCCGACGCTCGGGCGGACGCCTGTCCTACAGCTTCGACCTCACGCCCGAATGGAACCTGTCGGGCGGCGGCGTGGGCCAGCAGATCAAGACCGAAGACACCCACTACATCTATCGCACCGTCAACGGCGCCCGGCGCGAGAACCTGGTGCGCGAGCCGCACGAGAACATCTTCAGCATGGGTTACGCCCGCCTGGTGGGCAATGGCGACTGGGGTCGTCTGGAGGCCACGGCGGCGCGGGTCAGCCATTCTTTCGTCAGCCGCTATGACGCCTCCAGCGGTCTGAAATTCTTCGGCTCCAACGGACGCATCGGCGCCCTGGACGACCACCGCGACATCGACCTGAACGTGCTGGACATCGCCTATAGTTCGCCGCGCGGCCAGCGTCTGCGCTGGCTGACCGGCCTGTTCTGGTCCGACACGGTGATCGAGAACAACGTCGACCTGACCGCCCTGTGGCCGACGCAGTACGCCGTCTATGACGAACACCGCCAGGACTGGCAAAGCGAGTTCGCCGGCTTCGCCCAGGCGACCTATGACCTGACCGACGACCTCAGCCTGATTGTCGGCGGGCGCTATTATGTCGTCGACTATGAGACCGCCTCCATGGTCCGTCAGGGCAAGGATGAGCGCCCGTTCGACGGTAAGGGCCGCACGTCCGGCTTCTCGCCCAAACTGGCCTTGAGCTGGCGGCCTGACGACAACTGGTCCTTCTACGGCCAGATCAGCCAGGGCCACCGCGCCGGGGGCTTCAACACCGCCGGCCCCATCACGGAACAGTTCGCCAGTGCAGTGGTCAGACCTCTGCGCGCCTATGGCGGGGACTCGCTGTGGAACTATGAGTTCGGCGCCAAGGGCGTGATGCAGGATGGACGCATCCAGATGCGCGCGGCCCTGTTCTACGCCGACTGGCGCAACCTGCAGAGCGACCAGTTCCTGCCCAGCGGCCTGTCCTACACGGTCAATGTGGGCGACGGGGCCAACACCGGGCTGGAGATCGAGGCGAACTGGCGGCCCATCGAAAGCCTGGAGATCCGAACCAACGCCCTGCTGGCCCATCCGCGGGTCACCAAGTCGTACGATCTGTTCAACTCAAAGGGCAACTCAGGCCTGCCGGGCGTGCCTGCGGTGTCGACCAACATCAACGTCAGCTGGCGCCGTCCGATGAGCGACCGGATGGACCTGATCGCCGATGGGTCCGTCGCCTATGTCGGGCCGTCGCGCCTGACCTTCGACGCCGAGAAACGCCACAAGATGGGGGACTATGTCACTGCCCGCGCCTCAATCGGCGTCGAGACGGGGCACTGGCGGGCCAGCGCCTATGTCACCAACCCCTTCAACACCTCGGCCAACACCTTTGCCTTCGGCGATCCCTTCCGCCTGCCCGAGGCCCTGACCACCACGCCGCTGCGTCCGCGCACCATCGGCCTGACCCTGACCTGGACGACGAACTAGAGCCAGTCGAGATTCGTCCCACAAGCGTCATTCCGGGGCGTCCGCAGGGCGAACCCGGAACCCAGGAGACTCTCATCCGGCGGGGGGATGCGTTTAAGGGGCGCGGCCGTAGCCCTGGGTTCCGGGTTCATCGCTTCGCTCAGCCCCGGAATGACGATCTGAGAGATCAGCCACACGAATGTCGATTAGGCTAGGCGCCGAAACGCAAGACGGCGGCCCTTGCGAGCCGCCGTCAGACGATCAGAACCCGGTCCCGATCAGGTGACCTTCTTGGCCACCGTGAAGCCCAGGATCAGGAACACGGCGAAGACGATCAACGCCAGCACCGCCAGGAACTTGGCGATGCCCGCCGCCGCCCCTGCAATGCCGCCAAAGCCCAGCAGACCGGCGACGATGGCGATCACCGCAAAAATCAAAGCCCATTTCAGCATGTCGTCTCTCCTTGATGGGAAACGAACGATTCGATGCCGGGCCGGTTCCAGAAGATGGCATTTCATGGACAAGACCAAAAACCTGCGTCATGTGCGGCGTCATGACGCACAGCGAACCCCAGACCTTCTCGCCTCTCGAAAAGCGCGTGACCCTGATCGGGTTGATGATCGTCTTCCTGTTGTCCGCCCTGGACCAGACCATCGTCTCGACCGCCATGCCCCGGATCGTGGCCCAGCTTTCGGGGCTTGAGCTCTATCCCTGGGTGACCACCGCCTATCTGCTGGCCTCGACGGTCATGGTGCCGATCTACGGCAAGCTGTCGGACATCTATGGCCGCAAGCCGATCCTGGTGGTCGGCATCGCCATCTTCATCATCGGCTCGGTGCTGTGCGGGCTGTCGGGCGAGTTCGGCGACCTGCCTCTGCTGGGCGGCGGCATGGTGCAGTTGATCGTCTTCCGCGCCATTCAGGGTCTGGGCGGCGCCGCCCTGATCACCTCGGCCTTCGCCGTCATTGCCGACCTGTTCCCGCCGCGTGAGCGGGCCAAGCTGGGCGGCCTGTTCGGATCGACCTTTGGTCTGGCCAGTGTGATCGGCCCCCTGATCGGCGGCTTCTTCACCGACCTGCCGACCGCCCACCTGCTGGGTTATGAGGTCGCGGGCTGGCGCTGGGTCTTCTACATCAACCTGCCGCTGGCCGGTCTGGCCCTGTTCATGATCCTGGTGAAGATGCCGCGCCTGACGCACCGCATCGGCGGCAAGATCGACTTCCCCGGCGCGGCCCTTCTAATCACCACCTTCGTGCCCCTCCTGCTGGCCCTGAGCTGGGGCGGCATGGCGGGCTGGAATGCGCCGCACATCCTGGGCCTGTTCGCCCTGGCGGCGGCGTCGCTGGTCGTCTTCCTGATCGTGGAGGCGCGGGTCGGCAACCCCATCATCTCGCTGGACCTGTTCAAGAACCGCACCTTCGCCACGGCCAATCTGGCGGCCTTTTTGATGTTCATGGCCTTCATGGGCATGGTGTCCTTCCTGCCGCTTTATCTGCAGACGGGTCTGGGTCTGGCGGCGACCACCAGCGGACTGGCCATGACGCCGCTGACGCTGGGCCTGATCCTGACCGCGACGGCCAGCGGCTTCCTGGTCAACAGGATCGGCCGCTACAAGATGGTCATGGTCGCAGGCGCGGCCCTGACGGCGTTCGCCGCCTTCCTGCTGTCGCAGACGCCGTCGGACGCAGGCCTGTTCGACATCATGTGGCGCGTGACCCTGCTGGGTCTGGGGCTTGGTCCGGCGCAGAGCGTGTTCAACCTGGCGACCCAGAACGCCGTGCCGCGCGACAAGCTGGGCGTGGTGACCAGCGCGGGCCAGTTCTTCCGCCAGGTCGGATCAACCGTCGGCGTGGCGGTCTTCGGCGCTGTCCTGACCCACAATCTGGCCGCCCCGATGAAGACCGCCCCGAACGCCGAGCCGACCGCCCAGGTCCGCACCCTGTCGCTGGTCGAACTGGAGCGGATGACGGTCGAGGCCCATCAATCGACCCGGAACGGCGCCCCTGTCGCCGTCGATCCAGAAGTGCGCGAGGCCGTCAGCAGCGCCATCCTGGGCGTCATCTTCGCCGGGTTCATCGTCTGTCTGCTGGGCTTCGCCGCGACCCTGCTCGTGCCAGACCTGCCTTTGCAGGCCAGCCGCAGACCCGAGCCCCTGAACGTGCGCGCCCTGGGCGAGGCGCCCGGCGAACCGCCCGCGAGCTGAGCCGCATGCCCCGCCCAAAGAGTAAAATATTCGTGCGCTGATCGGCGCCAGCCCGTTTCGGTAACAAAGAATTTGCCGGAGATTGATAGCCCGGCAATCGCCGGAGTATCGCGATGTCCCCCATTCACAGCAGTATGGACCCCATTAAGGCATCGCCTGACGGGGACGAACAGCGTGAGGAGGTCGCGCGGGACTGCCTGTGCGACGAGCGGCTGGCGGTCCTGGACATGGCGGGGGTGGGCCACTGGCGCATCGACTGGGCCACCCGCGCGATCAAATGGACCGACACGACCTTTCGGCTGCACGGGCTGGACCCGGCGGACGGCGAGCCCAGTCTTGAAACCTTCCGCACCATGTTCCCGGAGGAGGACCGCGCCCGTATGGCTGCGGCGATCCAGCAGGTGGTCGCCACCGGGCAAGAACAGCATTACCGCCTGCGCCTGAACCGGCACGACGGCGTGCAAAGGCACGTCATGGTCCAGGCGCGCCCGGAACTGGCCCCAGACGGCGCCCTGAAGGCCATCTTCGGCGCGGTGACCGACATCACCGACCTGGAGCAGCAGGTGATCCAGGCCCGCAAGGATGAGGCGCGCTACAAGCTGCTGGCCGACAACGTCGCCGACGTCATCACCCGTGTCCGGCCCGACGGCACAAGCAAATACATCTCGCCCGCCATCTATAATCTGTTGGGCTGGACGCTGGAGGAGATGTCGGGCGATCCGCTCGACTACGTCTATCCGCCCGACCGCAGGAAGGTCAGCAAGGCGATCCAGGACGCGCTGAGAACGGGCGAGCAGAATCGTCTGGAGCACCGCGCCGTCCACCGCGACGGCACCGTCATCTGGGTCGAGTGCACCTTCAGGGCCACCGTCAACGCGCAACACGGGCGTGAAGACGCCATCGTCGTCATCCGCGACATCAGCGACCGCAAGGCGATGGAGGCCGAACTGCGCGAGGCCAAGGAGCGGGCCGAAAGCGCCGCCGCCGCCAAGAGCGAGTTCCTGGCCAACATGAGCCACGAACTGCGCACGCCCCTGACCAGCGTTCTGGGCTTCTCCAACCTGCTGACCTCCAGCAAGGCCCTGCCCGAGACGGAGCGCGGCTATGTCCACCGCATCGCCACGGCGTCGAAGGCGCTGCTGGCCGTCATCAACGACGTGCTGGACTATTCCAAGCTGGAGAAGGGGGCCATCGACCTGGACCCCCGCCCTTTCAATCCGGTCCAGTTGACCGACGACGTCAGGGAGATCATCGAGACCCAGTGCGCCGCCAAGGGGCTGGCGCTGCAGGTCGCCGTCGACCCCGCCCTGCCCGCCTCTCTGCTGGGCGACGAAGGGCGGCTGCGTCAGGTGCTGCTGAACCTGCTGGGCAACGCCGCCAAGTTCACGGCCCAGGGCGCGGTCTGCCTGCACGTGGGGGGACATCCGGGCGATCATGACGACTGGCGCCTGAAGGTCACGGTGACCGACACCGGCATCGGCATGACGCCGGACACCCTGGCCAATGTGTTCGAGCGTTTCGCCCAGGCGGACCCCTCGACCACGCGCCTGTACGGCGGCACCGGCCTGGGGCTGGCGATCTCCAGATGTCTGGTCGAGGCGATGGGCGGCCGTCTGTCGGCGGTCAGCCAACTGGGCGAGGGGTCGACCTTCTCGTTCGAGGTCGGCCTGCCGCTCAGCGTCGGGGCCGCCGCGCCCCTTAGGGATGAGATCGGCGGCCTGAAGGGTCAGCCGCGCATTCTGGTGGTGGACGACACCCAGGCCAACCGCGAGCTGTTCTCGACCATCCTGACCAAGCTGGGCGTCCAGGCGACCACGGTCGACAATGGCGCAGAGGCGCTGAACGCCTTGCGATCCGGCGCCTATGATCTGGTGCTGATGGATGTGCAGATGCCGGTGATGGACGGCCTGACCGCCACGCGCGAGATCCGTCGTCTGGAGACCCCCGGCGACCGCCGCATCCCCGTCATCGCCCTGACCGCCAATGTCCAGCCCGAGCAGATCGCCCATTGCCGGGCCGCCGGGATGGACGACCATCTGGCCAAGCCGCTTCAGATGCCGCTGCTTCTGGCCGTCCTGTCCAAATGGCTGGACTGAGGCGCGCAGGGGGCGGAGCGCAACCCGCCCCCTGCGCTTGCAATCACCACTTCACGCTGACGCGGCCATAGACGAACCGTCCGTTGAAGCCGAAGGGCGAGAAGGACGAATAGGGCGAACCGCCCGTCGATCCCAAGAAGGCGGCCGGCGTCTTCTTCGGATAGGTGTCCAGCAGATTATCCGCGCCAAGGGCCAGCACCACGCCGTTCGACAGGGTGTAGCGGCCCTCCAGATCGACCACGCCGCGCACGCCCGTGTGCACGTCGCCGCTGCCGTCAGCGGGCGTGCCCGCGTTCAGGGTGTCGCCGTAGAAGGTGGTGCGGGCCGTCACGCCGAACGCCTCATAGCTCCAGTCGGTCTGGAAGTTGACCTTCCACTGCGGCACGCCCCGCTCGAAGCGGACACGTTCGCGGCGGTCGAACAGATCGACCTCCTGCGGCAGGACCGTGGTCGAGGAGAAGGTGCGCGTCGTCGGATAGCGGGTGACCTTGAAGTCGTTGATGTTGCCCGCGACCGTGAAGTCGAACCGGCCCACATCGGCGCTGTTCCAGCGATAGCGGCCGACGATGTCGATGCCCTTGGTCTTGCTGTCGACGCCGTTGATGAAGAAGCGGGCCGAGGTGGCGCCGCCCGGCACCGAGTCCAGCAGATCAGCGATGATCTTGGCGTTGGTCCCCGCCGCCGCCGTGCGGTTGCCGCTGAGCAGACCCGACAGGATGATCCGGTCTTCGACATTGATCTGATAGGCGTCGATGGTCAGTTCGAACCCGCCGTAGCGCCACACCGTGCCCAGCGAATAGTTGACCGAGGTTTCCGGCTCCAGATCCGTTCCACCCAGTGCGCGCCCGATGACGCTGTTGGAGGGGAAGGTGCCGGATTCGGTGAAGGTGGTCGGACCGCCCGGCGTCGCAGGCGGCACCAGGGTGATCGAGGTCTGGGTGAAATACTGCTGCTGCAGGCTGGGCGCACGGAAGCCCGTCGACACCGCGCCGCGCACGGCCAGGTGCGGATTGAAGTCGTAGCGCGCGGCGACCTTGCCCGTCAGGGTGTCGCCGAAGTCGGAATAGTTTTCGTACCGCAGGGCCGCCGAGGCGGTGAAGTTTTCAACCAGCTCGCCTTCGACATCGACATAGACGCCGACATTGCTGCGGTTCTTGGACAGGACGTTGGAGGGCGCGAAACCGCCATAGCCCTGCGACGCCGACCCCTTGCCCGCGACCGGGCCGCGATCATACGACTGGGGCTCGCCCGCGCCGATCTCATAGGTTTCGCGGCGGGCCTCCAGACCAAAGGCCACGTTCAGCGGGCCCGCCAGACCCACCTCATAGGCGCGGTTGGCGTCGATGCCGAACACCAGCTGATCATAGGTCACCGAACCGGCGTAGAAGTCGGTCTTGGACTGGGCGCCATACGAGGCGTTGATGGTGTCATGGACGCTGTAGTCCAGCGCGTTGCGGCCATAGCCCAGGTTGACGTCGATATCGAAGCCGCCCGCCTGTCCGCGCACGCCGCCGTTGGCCGTCAGGTCCTGAGTGTCCACGCCGATCAGCGGCAGATAGCCGTTCGGGAAGATTTCCGGCACGCTCTGCGTCGGCTGGGTCAGCGGGTTGCGATAGCTGGCCGCCGACAGGGCCGAACGCTCCTGATAGCCCGCCCAGCCATAGGCCGACCAGCTGGCGTTCAGCGGCTTTCCGGCGTTGGCGTAGATCGACCAGTCGGTGCTTTCCGGGTCGCCGAATCGGCCCGTGATCCGCTGCGGCACGGCGGTCGGGTTCAGGTCCGCGCGGTTGCTGTAGTCGCGGTCGCGGTATTCCGCCGACACCGTCAGGAAGCCGTCGGCGCCCAGGGCGAAGCCCTGCCAGGCCGAAACCGTCAGCTGCTTGCCGTCGGTGAAGTCCTTCTTGCCCGCATTGGGCAGGTTCACGCTGGAGAGATACGAACCATAGGTCGCCGAGGCGCCGCCGCCGCTGGAGGCTTCGCGCAGACGCAGGTTGATCACGCCCGCAATGGCGTCAGAACCGTATTGGGCCGATGCGCCGTCGCGCAACACCTCAACCCGGTCCAGGGCCGAACTGGGGATGGCGTTCAGGTCGACCGGCGCCGAACCGCGCCCGACCGTGCCATTGGTGTTCACCTGGGCCGAGACGTGGCGGCGGATGCCGTTGACCAGCACCAGGGTCTGGTCCGGTCCCTGTCCACGCAGGGTCGCCGGACGCACCGAGTCCGTGCCGTCGGTCAGCGACGGGCGCGGGAAGGCGATGGACGGCACGGCGACGGCCAGCTGGGACGCCAGTTCGGTCGTGCCGCGCTGCTGCAGCGCTTCGCTGGTGACGACGTCGACGGGGACCAGGGTGTCCAGACGGGTGCGGCCCGGAACGCGCGTGCCGGTGACGACGACTTCGTCAACATCCGCGGCGCTGGCGCCTGCGCTTTGGGCGGCGGCGCCAGTCGCGATCGTCAGAACCGCTGTCGATGCGGCGGCGAACAGAAGGGCGCGATGGCCGGTGAATTGTCTCATGAAAAATCCCCTTGAACAGAAAACATGACAAGCCCGGGCGATCGGTTCGTGCCGTCGCCTTCCGTCTGCTGTCGTGTGTTACGTGGCCGCTGGTGACAGCGGATGTGCCGAAAACCCGGCCTAAAGCCGCGTCAGAGCCTCGATGTCTCGACATCGGATGATGCGCATTCGTGATCCCCTTTTAGTCAGTCGTCGAACTGACGCCCCCGTCAGATCATCCCCATCATCGCGACCACAGGGCCGCGGTCAACGGTGAAGCTTTTTAGAAATACTGTCGTTATCGTCAGTTTTCAAGGCAACCTGCGCGCGTCCGAATGCATCGCATGGGCAGCTCTAGCACGCCGCACTGGGTTCAAATCACGGCGGAGAATCTCCACAGCGTTCAAATATATGGAATTTTACAGCGTTCGCGTCGCTCGGACGGCGTCATTCACAGCGGCGTCCTGCATCGCCTCAGCGAGCTGGAAACTGGAGGGCGAGAAATCATGACAGGACGCAAGCCTAGCCCGTCATCCTCATGGGGCCGAAACCCGGCCTGAGCCGCAATTCGTCGGCGATGACTGGTTTGCCCCTCAGAAGTCTTCGCGGCCCTAGTCTTCGCGGCTCTGACGGGGTTGGGCACAAGGTCGAACGCATCCCCCTATGCCCGCTTTCAAAGTCTCTGCATCGCCGCCGACGGGCCGCACCGCAGGACGGGTTCGACTGTAGATTTCTAGCGCCCCGCCCGCACCATCATCGCGGCGCTTCCGCCATCTGGCTGGAGCCGGTGCGGTCGATGCCGTAGCGCAGGCGCGGCATGTTCTGGGCGGCCATATAGGCCTCAAGCTCGGCGCCGTCGCCGGGCTGGAACAGCATCAGGAAGCCGCCGCCGCCCGCGCCGATCACCTTGCCGCCGGTCACGCCCATGTCGCGCTTCACATGGTCATAGAGGTCGTCGACGGCGGACCAGCTGATCTTGCCCGACAGCTTCTTCTTCTGGGTCCAGTGCTCGTCCAGCATCCGCCCCCAGCCGTCCAGATCGCCCGCCGTCCAGGCGTCGCGGATGCGGTAGCCCAGGTCCTTGATGAAGCCCAGGCTGTCGCTGACCGTCTCGCGGCGGGGCGCGGCCTCTGACAGCATGGCCGTGTGCTGGTCGGCCAGGACCACGGCGGCGTCGCGGCGCAGGCCTGTGTAATAGATGTGGGTGTGTTCGATGAACTCGGCCTCGACCGCCGCATCCAGATCGACGCGCTTGACCACCACCTGACCGTCCGGCGCGATGTCCAGCGTGGTCAGGCCGCCGAAGGCCGCCATATACTGATCCTGCTTGCCGATGCCCTTGTTCAGGACGCGGATCTCAAGATCGCAGGCTTCCTCGGCCAGGGCCTGGGGCGAGGGTTTGCGCCCTTTCAGTCCGTGCAGGGCGTTCAGGAAGCCGACCAGGAAGCTGGACGAGGAGCCCAGCCCCGTGCCGCCCGCAATATCGGCCAGCGACGCCGTCTCGACCCGGTCATCAAAGCCGTGCGCCATCAGGGCGGCGCGCACCAGTTCGTGCTGCACCTCGGTGGCGCGGTGCGACACCTCCGGCTGGGGTCCATAGACCACAACCCGGTCGTCGAAGGCCGGACGGTGGGCGACCACGCGGATGTATTTGTCCAGCGCCATCGCGAAGATGAAGCCGCCGTCGTGGCGGTAATAGCTTTCCAGGTCCGTGCCGCCGCCCCCCAGGGTGACGCGCAGCGGCGTGCGGGTCGTGATCATGACGCGGGCCTCAGGCGGCGGGAGCGGCGACGGGCGCGATCTGCTCCCAGTGCCCCTTGTGCAGGGCCAGAGCGGGGTGGGACACCAGAAGGTGCCAGACCACGGCGGCCAAACCTTCGACCAGCGGCGTGATCAGTTCGGGATCGACGGTCGGCACGACGACGCAGGCGTCCGCCGCCTGGGCCGTATAGCCGCCGTTGCGGCCGACGATGCCGGTCACGGTCGCGCCGCGCGACTTGGCCAGCTGGATGGCGCGCACGATGTTGGCGCTGACGGGCGGTTCGATGCTGCCGCCGCCGACCGAGAAGATCAGCAGGCCGTCTTCAGGCTTCAGGCGGCTGGTCTCCAGCCAGGTCGAGAAGGTGCCTTCCCAGCCCTCGTCATTGATGCGGGCCGTCAGTTCCGAGACGTTGTCGGTCGGGCAATAGGCCTCGAAGCCGCAGATCTTGCGGAAGTCATTGGTGGCGTGGCTGGCGTGGCCGGCGCTGCCGCCGACGCCGATCAGGAACAGGCGCCCGCCGCGCTCGCGCACCTCGGCCAGGCGCTGGGCCATGGCCTCAACGGCGTTGCGGTCGATGGCGGCCATCGCCTTTTCAGCGGCGGCGAAGAAATGATCAGCGAACATGAGCTGTTTAGTCCTGAAGTTCTGGCGTCAAGGCCGCCAGCGAAGTGTGAAGAATCCAGGCCGCGGCCTGACGGAGATCGGGAACCACGACGTCCGCGCCGCTCCCGCTGTTGTAGTCACGGCCCAGAAGAACCGTATGGGCGCCCGCCGCCCGGCCGCACTGAACATCGCGGTCCATATCGCCGACCATCCAGCTGGCGGACAGGTCGATGTTCCAGCGCGCCGCCAGATCCAGCAGCATTCCGGCCTTCGGCTTGCGGCAATCGCAGGCGTCGATGTTGTCGTGCAGGCAGGCCCGCACCTCGTCGACCGGAACCGTCCTGATCAGGGCGGCGTGGATGGCGTCCAGCGCCTGGGCCGTCATCTTGCCGCGCCGCACGTCGGGCTGGTTGGTGACGACGAAAGTCAGGTAACCCGCCGCCCGCATGGCCCGCACCGCCTCCGCCGCCCCGTCCGCGATCCGCAGTTCGTCCACGGTTCGCGGCGAGGCAGGCTTGCCGTCCCGCCAGACGACGTCGTTCAGCACGCCGTCGCGGTCCAGAAATATGGCGGGGCGCCCGGACATGACTACAGGCTGAACCCGGCGGCGACGGCGTCGGCGCGGAACATGGCCACGGTGTCCAGCGACAGATCGGCCAGATCCTTGCCCGCCATGTCCAGCTTCTTGAGGATGTCCGGCGTGGCGGTGATGATGTGGCAGCCGCATTCGGCGGCCTGGAAGACGTTCAGCACCTCGCGGGTCGAGGCCCACAGCACCTCGGCCAGGGGCTTGCGCGCCGCCATGGCGACGGCGGCCCGCATGACCGGCACGGGGTCGACGCCGGTGTCGGCGATGCGGCCTGCGAAGACCGACAGGATGGCGGGGGTGTCGTCGGCCAGAATCTCGATCGCCTCGGCGACCTGCTCCAGCGTCAGCATGGCGGTGATGTTCAGCTTGACCCCGTCAGCAGCCAGAGCCTTGGCCATCGGCAGGCTGGACTGGCCCTTGGTGTTGGTGATCGGGATCTTCACATAGACATTGTCGCCCCAGCTGGCGATCAGTCGAGCCTGACGCTCCATCTCGGCGAAGTCGTCGGAGAAGACCTCGAACGACAGCGGCATGTCGGGGATCAGGGTGATCAGCTGACGCGCGAAATCGGCGTAGTCGGTGATCCCGGCCTTGAACATCAGGGTCGGATTGGTGGTGAAACCCGTCACATGCCCCTGATCATACAGACGCGAAAAGTCCGCGAGGCTGGCGCCGTCGCCGAACAGCTTCAGCCCGTCGAACGACGGCGTGCGGGCCGCTTTAGCGAGAGCGGATTGATCGACCTGGGTGAGCATGGGTGTTCCTAGAAATAACGTGCGCTCTCTCATGTCCAAGATACGTGCCGCACGAGCATTGTTCTTTGA
>ERZ1739169.225-NODE-225-length-12754-cov-44.978187_pt1 | contig 12754 bp, 11 predicted proteins | sample MGYA00581756_ERZ1739169 | MGnify/ENA primary metagenome ERZ1739169 (study PRJEB40789, sample SAMEA7425667) | Salamandra salamandra | biome: salamander skin | place: Germany | collected 2020-03 | study: cvxcv | reverse complement strand
CTATTGTCCACCCAGACTTTCAGGAGTCTGCTCTGGCAGGAACAGGACATCACACCACAGGGGGAGGGTGGAGGACAGGCATTCTACACTTCAAAGGGGGGGTGTTCCCCACTTCAAAGAAAGGCACATCGATATAAGGAATGTAAAGAGACATGCACCTCAGATCATCTTTCAACTTGACAAGACACTGAAATTTCGGCTGCCCTTTACCCAGAAGACTGCATACTGCAAAGGACTCTGACTCCTGCTCCTTCACCCAGAGGACTGCTTGTCCTAGGAAAGCTGTTTTCCCTCCGAGTCCTGTCTTACTGCTGGGGTCCGCCTTCCCCCAAAGCTTCAAAACTCCTTCAAGAAACCTCCAAGAGACAGTTGGCCAACCCCATGTTTCAGACTACAGGAACATAATAAGTCTTTGAGTGCTCTTCTCTGGCTCCCTGACCAAAACCTGGCCTGGTCCAAGCTTTGAGCCTCTCTGGAAAGTGAGACCTGACCTCCCAGCCCGTCATCAGTCTTTTGGACATTGGTGGAAGTCAGTGTGACTCTTCTCTGGGATTTGCGTGGAAAACTTTGACACAACTCGATGCAAAGCATTGCAGGTGCCTGCAGATGCAGCCCAACACATCACCAACTGGTGGCATCCCGGACACGATGCCGTGTCCCCGCAGCACAAAGCATCTCAACTCGATAGACTGAGCTGGAGATTTCACCGCATCGCATCCTGTGGAAGCTGGACCCATAACCTGATGCAAAGCCTCACAGCACAACGCATCACCGCACTTCCTCGCGGAACCTCCAGAGCCACGCATCGCCCAGCAGAGCCTCCTCAGACGATGCAGCCCGTCACATCGCATCGAGTCATCGCAAGCTTCACACATTTCCATGCACCGCATCGCATCGCCTTGAGCTTCACAAGCATCATGCATTTCCACGCACAGCCTCACATCAAGGCTTGCAAGCTTCGCGCATTTACATGCAGACCAACACAACTAAAGTCAGAAGGTCACTCTTCAGTGGGACACTCTCGCTATTGTATACGACTGCGCAGCTCTGCCAGCGGGTACTGTTGTTGACTTTGGTCGGTCTGCTGTGACCCCTTGTTCTTACTTTGGCGCTAGACGTCTCTAGGTGCTATCTTTGCACTTTAACTTAAGACTCTTGTCTTTGTGACCTTTTAATTTGCTTGACTTATTAGTTGTCTATTTCTTACTCGTTTTGGTGTCAGTTTATTTATATCTTTTTATAAATACTGCTTGGGGTTATTATTGTGTTGTGTTTTACTTGCTAGTCTTGACATACTGCAAATACGCTTTACACACAGCCCTCAAGTTAAGCCTGACTGCTTGTTGTCCACGTTACCAGGTGGTTAAGCGCAGGTTTTATTAACTGATTGTGACTCACCCTAACTAGGATTGTGATTATTGCTTGTAAAGGGGTCCCCCCTCTAGAACCCAGCAACCCGATTTCTAACATTCGTAATCAGCAGTGGGATTCCGTACTTGTGTATTGGCAGTTCTACAAGAGTAATAAGTGTACGCAATAATTCCTTAAGGATTCTGATACCTTAGCAAGACTTTTCACATTTCCCCAGATGGGATTGTTGTGATTTTTGTTTCCAAAAACCAAGCTCCCACTGATTTTTGTACCATGCCTGCTTTAGAGCAAAATATGAGCAGTCTGGGATCTCGCACCATTAAGCAGCTCAAGGGCTTCTGTATGGAGAGAGGCGTGCACATGAGGGCCAAAGCGAGAAAATAAGAGTACATCAAATCTCTCAAAGCCCACAAGGAGGTACATGGACCCCTGTGTGGGAGTCCCAGTGTAGAGCTGGAGGAACAATCACCCAACCAAGAAGCAGGAGACCTCCAAGAGCTTGATCAAATTGACTCTGCTTTGAACCCTGGGAGCAGAGCTTCCTCAACAGGCCTTACCCCTGCCGAGCTTGATGACCGGCAAGCTGACAGGGACCTAAAGCTTGCCCTCCTCAAGATGGAGTTGGAGGACCTGGCTGCAGCAAGGGCTGCAGAGTCCAGAAGGGAGGAGGCCGACCGCGCCTTGGAGGAAAGAAAAATCATAATCACCCACGAGGTGAGCTTAAAAGAACAGACCCTCAAAGGGAGGGGGGGTCAACTATGGTGGCAGCGTTCAAAACATATCCAATGAGCCTAGGAGGTTGCACCTTCCCAAAGATCTAGTACCTAACTTCATAGTGGTGGACGACATAGACAACTGGTTTAAGGCATATGGGGTAGCATTAGAAATACAAAGGGTTTCCAAGGAAGATTGGGGGGTGGGCTTGTGGAAACACCTCCCTCCCAAAAGGTAGAGATACACTCCTTAGTCTAAGTGAGGCAGAGGGGATGAACTATTCATCTTTGAAGGGAGCCCGGGTCCTCAAGTTTGGGTGGACAGCGGAGAAGTATCGAATTAAGTTAAGTTTAGGGAAAGCCAGAAGTTGTCTGATCAGAATTGGGTAGATTGTGTGGCACAGTTTACTAAGGCACTGGATGGCTGGGTGACGGGCAGCAATGTAACACAGCATACAGAGATTTATAATTTGGTTGCTAGAGAGCATCTTTTTAGTCTTTGTTTTGCAAAGTTGCACCAGCACCTGGTAGATAGCAAGCTCACTTGTCCCAAGGAACTTGCCAAAGCAGCAGAACTCTGGGTCACCACCAGAGTGTCCAAGAAGGTACCCACAGGGGAGTCGCCAAAGGGTGGGCAGAATGGTCCCCAGCAGAAAAAGGGAGGGGACAAAAATAGGAGGCAGTTCCCTTCCAAACCCCAGTCCCAATTCCCCAAAAAGAACAACCCTGCCCCTACTGGTCTCAAAAGGGAGGGGGATACCGACAAAAGGTCCTGGAGTATGCCCAGTGTCCCTCCCAAGTGCTATGAGTGTGGCACACTTGGACACTACAATGGCAATGGCCGTTGCGCCAAAGAGTGCAGTGACCACACGAGTAGCTCAGTCCCAGGTTTAGTATGGCCCTCGGGGGGAGGACTGGATTCCCCTAGCTTGGGGGAGAGAGTGGAAATATTTCTGGTTTCCTTAGGCGATAGGGAGATGGTTCCAAAGAACTACAAATAACTAGATACCACCAAATACTTCAAAGTATAGGCAATGGGTCACCATCAACGGGGAGATGGTGGAAACTCTGAGAGACACAGGCATCAGCATGACTACTGTTAGGAGCCAGCTGGTACACTCAGAGCAGGTAGTCTTGAATTCATTTCACCAGGTTGTGGTGGCAGACAACCGGGAGAACTACTTGCCCGTAGCTCTGGTTCCATTCAAATGGGGGGGAGGGTGGTTTCAGGCCATCTAAAAGTAGCTGTGAGTCCATCCATGCCAGTGGATTGTCTACTGGGCAATGAATTAGAACACTCCTCATGGAAGGAGGTCGAACTGAGTTCCCATGTGAGAATGTTGGGACTGCCGGAGTGGGTGTGTGTCACCACACGTGGCATGGCAGCTCAAGAGGAGAGCAAAGGTAGTCTGGAGCCTGAAACAACGGCACAGACAGCTGCTAAAAGCAGGAGGAAGAGGCCTGGAAAGCCAGCCCTTGCAGTTCCCCCAGAAGTGGAGGAGGCAGAACCTGAGGGACCTGCTCCCGAACCTACTGGCGAGGATATTGCTGCTCTAGGGGAGATCCACTAGCTGTATGGTTGTCAGGCTGAGAATGGTCCCTCTAGGGAGGAATTCTCTAAGATGGATCTTGACTGCCCTACTCTTGTGGGAATGAGACAACAAGTCTCAGCGTAGGCGGCTGGTGACACTTCAGGTGCACACTTAATTTACTCGTAGAATGGTCTCCTATACAGTGAGCCTAAGGTGCCTGAACCAGGGTCTGTCCGTGTACTGGTGGTCCCCTAGTGTTTCAGGGCCTTCCTACTGGGCCTGGCTCGCAATATCCCCTTGGCAGGACATCTGGGGCAAGACAAGACCTTTGCCAGGCTTGTGACTGATTTTTATTGGCCCCAGATGAAAAATAATGTAGATGCATTCTGTCAGTCCTGTGCAACCTACCAAGCAAGGGTGAAAGCAGGGAAGTGACTCAAGGTCCCCTGATTCCCCTACCAGTGGTTGGTGTACCCTTTGAACGGATGGGCATTGACATTGTTGGCCCCCTTGACCCCAAAACAGCCCTAGGGAACAGGTTTATCCTGATCTTGGTGGATCATGCCACAGGGTATCCAGAGGCACTCCCTCTGCGAACCGTCACTGCACCTTCAGTGACCAGAGCTCTCCTGAGGATCTTTACCCGAGTGGGTTTCCCCAAGGAGGTGGTGTCAGACCGAGGCACCAACTTCATGTCTGCATATATGAAGTCCATGTGGGATGAGTGTGGAGTAACCTATTGAAACAGTACAGAGTTTGCACTGTGCACTCAATTGTTTTCCTTTGTCTTTTAGTGTCAGTTCATCATTTTTAGGCATGCAGCATCAGTAGAGCTTTAGCCCTAAGCACTTTCGATACATTTTTACTATCAAAGACTAATACATAATATTACCACTTTAAAACAGCGTGAATGTATAATCTATTTTGTGATTTGAATCCCTTTTAAAGTTATCACATGCGATTAGATTATTATGATCACATCAAGCTTAATTCAGCACAAATAAAATGTTAGGCTTGAATTGTTGTTTATTTTTGTGATTAAAAGGTCGCTTTTACCAGTTGTGCATGAAACCAACAGTGCTTGAAGGTCTTTTTCCACCTTACAAAATGGCAGCCGTATTTATTCATTAGAAACTATGTATGCCAGACAATTTGTTGGCCAATGACCATGGTGCTTGAGCCACGTGATTCCGATAAAGTTTCCCAGCTTTGGGTAATTTGATAGCATGCAGTGTGAGCTTTGGGCGTTTGTACACCGTATGGCGATTATAGATGAAGTAGCATTGCCACACCAGTAAATAGCGTTTTTTGACTCACAGTCTTATGAGTGTTTTAAAAGCTTAGTATTTATAACTCTTCACTGTTTAATTTGGAGTTGGTGAGTTTAATGTACCTTTATCATCTTTTGATGGCTTTTGGCACAAAAAGCATCTTGTTACGAGTATGAGCATGCAAGCACTGGTTGGTGTAACTAGGAGAAACTATTCCGTATTTTGCTGGATAAGCACTATGCACTTCGAGTATCTGTTTGGTATCACAACACAGACGCATATTTTGTCTAATTGTTAAACATGATGGTTATGTAAAGCATTATTCCACTCTGTTGTAGATCCCCCCGAGGAAGAGCTTAACGCTTGAAATGCATTGGGGAAGTGGTACTTATATGCTGTATTCAAGGATCCTGTTTGAGGACCAAGATGTGAATCTGATGGAATGAAAATAAATTAGATTTTACCCTTCACAAGAATCTTTATTGAAGGACTGAATGGAAAACGCATCTAATAAAGGGATGGTTGATGATGACTGTGCTGTGAGCTTCAGGACTGACTCTTGACAAAGAGTCAGCAACTTTTCTACTGTAACCTATTGGAACACCACACCCTATCACCCCCAAACCAATGGGCTTGTTGAAAGGTTCAACAAGCCCCTAAAGGGCATGATTATTGGTCTGTCTGAACCCATGAGGCATAAATGGGATGTCCTCCTGCCATACCTAATGTTCGCGTACTAGGATGTACCACAGAAGGGAGTAGGGTTCAGTCCCTTTGAACTCTTCTTTGGAACCCGGTATGAGGACCTCTCTCTCTGATCAAGGAGGGGTGGGAGCAAGCTCCTCAGAAAACCCCCAAGATGTGGGTAGCTACACGCTAGCAATCTGCAGTCAAACCCAGAAGTTCTGAAAGTTGGAGCAGGAGAACCTGGAGGCCAGCCAGGAGGTGATGAAGCTATGGTATGACCAGAAAGTCACTCGGGTCGAGCTTCAACCCAAACAAAAGGTATGGGTGATGGCGCCATTTGAGCCATGGGCTCTTCAGGATCATTGGACAGGCCCAGATGAGGTAACTGAGCACAAGGGCGAGGCCACTTACCTGGTGGACCTTAAGACTCACAGGAATCCCCTGAGAGTCTCACACGTCAATTGCCTCAAGCACCACTTTGAGGGGTCTGAGATATCCATGCTCCTGGTCACTGACAGGGGAGTTGAGGAGAAGAGTGAACCTCTCCCAGATATTCTCTCCTGTATGGAGCATAATGGGTCAGTGCAAGGTGTGGTGTTATCCCCTTACTGGACCCTGAACAACAGAGTGACTGTTACCAGCTGCTAGAGCAGTACGCACCCATGTTTTCACTGACCCCGGGTGTCACTCCTCTCTGCGTCCATGACGTAGATACCAGGGACAGCCTGCCTGTGAAGCACAAAACCAACAGGCTATCGGACAACGTTCACAACAATATCAAGCAAGAGGTTGCTAAGATGCTGGAGCTGGGTGTCATTGAGCCCTCAAACAGCCCCTGGTCCAGGTCAGTGGTGCTGGTCTCAAAGGTGGCCCCACCGAGGGTCAGCCCAGAACTTCGGTTCTCCGTTGACTACAAAGGCCTCAATTCTGTTACCAAGACAGACGCTCTCCCCATCCCCAGAGCTGATGAGCTCATGGATCGCCTGGGTGCAGCCAAATACCTGAGCACATTTGACCTGACCTCTGGGTACTGGCAAATTGCTCTGACGGAGAGAGCCAAAGAGAGGTAGGCTTTCTCCACCCCCAAAGGGCACTTCCAGTTTACTGTGATGCCCTTTTGGTTGAAACATGACCCTGCCACCTTTCAGAGATTGGTGCATGGTGTCCTAGCTGGCTTAGAGACTTTCAGTGTGGCCTATCTGGATGACATTGCAGTCTTCAGCTCTAGCTGGGAAGATCTCTGAGGTATTGACGCTCTGAAGCGTGCAGGACTGACTATCAAGGCAAGCAAGTGCCAGATAGGGAAGAGCAAGATGTTGTACTTGGGTCACCTGGTGGGTGGAGGGAAGGTGCAGCCTTTCCAGGCCAAAATTGAGACAATTATGGCCTGGGAATCCCCTAACACAGAGATAGAGGTGAGAGCCTTTTTATGCCTCACAGAGTACTTCCGGAGGTTCATCAAAGGATATGGCACCATCGCCATCCCCTCACTGATTTAGCCTCCAAGAAACAGCCCAAAAAGGTGATATGGACTGAAGCTTGTCAAACTGCCTTTGACTCCCTCAAGACTGCTATGTGTACAGCGCCTGTGCTCAAAGCGCCTGACTTCTCCCAGGAATTCACTGTCCAGACGGACGTCTATGAGCATGGCATTGGAGCGGTGCTCTCACAGCTTAATGAGGATGGCTTGGATCAACCCATAGCTTTCATTAGCAGAAGGCTACTTTCCAGGGAATATAGGTGGAGTGCTATTGAGCGACAGGCTTTTGCTGTGGTCTGGGCCTTGAAAAAGTTGAGACCCTACCTCTTTGGGACTCACTTCCGAGTCCAGACTAATCACAGACCCCTTCAGATGAGGGGGGAAATTCTGAAGATGCTCACGTGGTCCATCTCACTACAGGGAATGGATTTTACGGTGGAACACCTGCCTGGGGTAGACTACTGCATTGCTGATGGTTTCTCCAGGTTTTTCCGCCTTAGTGAGGAGAACTCCCAAGGGGATGGATAGCTCTCCCTACTATCAGCTGGGGGGGGTGGGCACGTTGGACCTGGCATTCTAAGGGGGGGTCTCCCCCCAACTTTTTGCCTTCTAAAGCTGCTAACCCATTTTTTTATGTTGCTGGTTTCTCTTACTCTTCACGCTTTACCACTGCCAACTAGTGCTAAAGTGCAGATGCTCTTTCCTTAACCATGGTGTAGTTGGTTTCCCATGATTGGCATATTTTAATTTACTTGTAAGTCCTCAGTCTATGGTACTCTCAGTACCTAGGGCCTGTAAATGAAAATGCTACCAGTGGGCCTGAAGCATTTATTTTGCCCCCCACTGCAGTAGCCATGTTAAACATGTCTCAGGCCTGCCACTGCAGACTTGTGGGTCAGTTTAAACTGCCCAATTCGACTTTGCAATTGCCCACAATTGCAAAGCCTTCACCTACCATTTTAATGTGTATCAGTCACCCCTAGAGTAGGCCCTATACAGCTCTGAGGCCAGGGTGCATTATATTTAAAACGTAGAGCATGAAACTGCAAGGTTCACATGCTGTAACAGTGAAATGCACTAAACATGCATTCTCACTATTGTGGGGTTTACTCTTTCTATTGGATAACATGGGCCACTTGGCTAACAACTTAGCAAGCTGGTTTTATGTGATAGAAAGGAGGAAGCTTGTGCTAGGACTCTAAAGAATTGTGCTATAATAACCTATATAATGGTAAAGTTGGTTTTAAAGTCAAAAGTCTGAAAGTACTACTTTTAGAAAAAAAGTGAGTACTTTCCTAACTTTAATAATCAGTACAGGTAGACTGTGCCTGGGTCACCTGACCCTTCTGCTTGCAAGATGTGATTTTCAGCCAGACAGTGACAACAATAGCCAGGGAGAGGATTCTGATGACACTCCAGGGTGCCACGCACAAGGCCCTGCCCCAATTACATGTCAATGGGGCTGCAGCAGCCCTATCACAAAGCACACTCACACCTCACTATTGTCCACCCAGACTTTTAGGAGTTTGCTCTGGCAGGAAGAGGACATCACACCACAGGGTGGGGTGTGGAAGACAGGCACTTTACACTTCAAAGGGGGGAGGGGGGTGTTCCCCACTTCAAAGAAAGATACCTAGATATAAGGAAGGCACAGAGACATGCATCTCAGATAATCTTTGGACTTGTCAATACTCTGGAAGGCTTCACTTTACCCAGAAGACTGCATACTGCAAAGGACTCTGACTCCTGCTCCTCCACCCAAAAGACTGCCTGCCCTGTGGAAGCTGTTGTCCCTCTGAGCCCTGTCTTACTTCTGGGGTCCACCTTCCCCCAAAGCTTCAAGACTCCTTCGTTAGTTGGCAGACCCCCTGTTTCAGACTACGGGAACATAAAAAGTCTTTGAGTGCTCTTCCCTGGCTCCCTGACCAGAACCTGGCCTGGTCCCAGCTTTGAGCCTCTCTGGAGAGTGAGACCTGACCTCCTGGCCTGTCCTCAGTCTTTTGGGCACTGGTGGATGTCAGTGCGACTCCTCTCTGGATTTGTGTGGGAAGCTTTGACGCAACTCGACGCAATGCATCGTAAGGGCCTTTAGACTCAGCCCTTCGCAACGCTGACTGGTGGCACCCCGGACATGATGCAGTGTACCTGCACCATGACGCATCTTGACCCGACGGGCTGAGCCAAGATCGCCACACATCGCATCCTGTGGACGCCGGACCCATAACCCGATGCAGAGCCTTGCAGCACGACGCTCTTCCTCGCAGGACCTGAAGCACTATGCATCGCCCCGCAGAGCCTCTTTGGATGACCAGCCCTGTCACATCGCATCAAGCCATCACAAGCTTCGTGCATTTCTGCGCATCGCATCGCCTTGAGCTGCGCAAGCATTGTGCATTTCCGCGCACAGCCTCACATCGTCTCGCATCGAGCCTTGCAAACTTTGCGCATTTCTACGCAGACCAACAAACCTAAAGTCAGAAGTTAACTCTTCAGCTGGACACTCTCACTCTTGTATCCGACTGTGAAGCTCCGGCCAGCGGCTATTGTTTCTGACTTTGGCTGGTCTGCTGTGACCCCTTGTTCATACTTTGGTGCTAGACGTCTCTAGGCGCTATCTTTGAACTTTAGCTTGACTCTTGTCTTTGCAACCCTTTAATTTGCTTGACAAATTAATTGGCTTTTTCTTACTCGTTTTGGTGTCAGTTTATTTAATAGAAATACTATATATTTTTTATAAATACTGCTTGGGATTATAATTGTGTTGTGTTTTACTCTTGCCATACTGCAAATACACTTTACACAGAGCCCACAAGTTAAGAAGCGCAGGTTTTATTAATTGATTGTGACTCACCCTAACTAGAATCGTGGTTATTTCTTGTAAAAGGGTCCCCCCTCAACAACCTGATTTCTAACAAGTATGGTGCTAAGCAATTCATAACAGGTACAGGCCTGAGTGGTTCACTAGGAAAAAAAAATTCTGTTGCCATAGGGCTGATCTGTATATTATGAAAAGTTATGCTAAGCGCATTAGACCTAACATATTGATTGGAAAAAGTATATGTTAAAATCATTTAAGGGTAGATTGTCATTTTGCTGTATTAAAGCCTACAGATAGGTATTTTGTTACATGAAATGTCACAGATTACCTTTGTAGGGAATCATTTTGGTGTTGGTTACAGCCTCTGACAAATCCTAGGGGGGAGAAGATTTGCACTGTAATAACTCTTGCTAGAATCTCTTCTTAGCTGTCTGCCAGATTCTTGTAATAATAAAATAAAATAATGATACATGCATCCATGCCTATTAATATATATCCATGTACACACATAGAGGGTCTTTGGGTAAGCTTTATTGTGCTATTTAGTCTGTCTGAATGTCATTTACACTTTGCTCGCATCCATGACAGCATACTGCATGGGGTAATGGTTCAATCTGCATCAGGCACGGTCTCTCTTGACCTGTGAATGACGCCTTTTTCAGATCACGTGTTCATCCACCTGAAAATGAGTGCGCTTCAGTGTCAGGGCTGGTTGTCCAGTCCCTTAGTCACCTTTTATAGTTCCCCTTTTATTTATTTGATTCTCATCTTTTTATTTTAATGTGTCCTAAGAGGATACTACAGCTGTCCAAACAGTGCTAATGGGTAGCTTGTTTGCCGGTCATTTAATCTGCAGTGCACCACATCTCATGTGACCACTTGCGCTAAACTAGCAGACCATTATAGAATGTGGTTGTCCATAGTATATCATTGTTTTACCGTTCCAAGGTGGCCAATAGGGTTGTACTAAATGTGGCGGCCATACTTGAACTTTAAAACAACACTAGACTACTTACAATACCCTTGTGAAATGGAAACCCGCTGATAAGTTTAGTTTTGTTATTGCAAGCATATGCCAGTTGTGTTTAGATGGCATCATGTTTTGTTTTTCCTAATTGTATTCTTTTAGTTTATCATGCATTTGTTGTTGAGTTTGTGTGTGTTTTTATTGCGGTTGGGTGAGGGTGAATTCAAGAGTGAGTCAGTGGATTGACGAATGGATTCATGAGTGCAAAGATGAGTGAGAGTGCATGCACGATGACTTATTGAGTGCCTAAACCCATCAACAACACAAAAAGAACATTCATTCATAAGCTAGACTTAGTGGCATTGCCAATTCTTCTTATTTTTACTGCTTACAATAGCTGCAGGGCTAACATACAATCTCAAAAGAGCCACAGATGGGAGGAATCACAACAGCTACTAAGTTATTCATTAATTATGTTTTTTTAAAAATTTTTACAAAAATTCCGTAAAACATACATTCATAAACCCAGAGAGGATCACAATTTAAAGATCCCCAGAACAATAAAATCTCAGTCCGCAAGTAGTTCACAATCGAAAGTGCTAGTGAATCAATTCAATTCAATTCAAAATAGCTTTATTTTGATCGTAAATAGATCATAAAAGCATACAGAATACATAAACACAGCCACATAAAAATGTTAAAAATATAAGAGACATATCATAATAAAGCACATAATGAATAAACGTCCAAGGGATAAAAATCAGGTAAATTCATATATATACAGTTATGACTAATGTAGTCACTTGTTAAAATTGGGTCATACAATTAAAAGGTTCAACAACAGGTCTTTTTAAATATCTACTTCTAATGTACCAGGCTCTAAAGAGGAAGTTAGAAAGCGTAAAAACAATTAAAGAAGAGGTATCAGACAAAAATATTCTAAGAGCAACTGCGATGTTACGAATGCCTAAATTATTGCATAAGGGCTTGATCCATAACTTCCTGAGGTAATGGTAGCTCGGACAGAAAAATAGTATGTGAGAAACTGTCTCGTCGGCGTTACTGCATGAGGGACATAACAATGACTGAGAATTTACATGATTGGCCCACTTAGTACAAAAGGCTCTGGTGGGTAAAGTGCCTAAGCGAAATTTAAGGTATAGTGATTTGGCAAAAGGGGGTTCAATAGTGTCTAAAAAGGTTTCAAATTTAGGAAAAGTTTTAAAAGTCAAATAATGTAGTGTAAGGGACCCCACATTAGGGTCTGTGTGGGCTTGTGCATAATGTGAGTTCCAGAAGTGACATTTTAAAATTCTTGAGGCATTGGAGGGGATAGAGTTCGGATTATGCCAATAATCACTAAAACCTAACTTCGTAAGATTGGATTTAATATGTGCCAACCAAGGAATGTTAACATTTAGCGTCAATATTTCTTGTAGGCATGCGCGGTAAACAAGTAACTCAGGAGTAGTCCACACACGGATCCAATAAAGCAGTGGTTTTAAAGCAGCCAAAGGGTGAATTTGCTTTAGATTTAAGTCCCAATATAGAGGTAGTAAAGGGGTAGAAGTTGGGATTTTTAAAAGTGAGCGAAAATGTTCTCCGAGGTGGATAGATTGGTTAGAGGGAGATGACCCCATAGTTCTGCACCGTATAAGGCTGCACTCTGAACTTGAAGCCTGTACACCTGGAGAGCAGGGGTCAAAGCTTTGGACTGGGATTTGTGGTGCATACACATTATTGCCCCGCCTCTCTGTTGTATCATTAAGACTGATTTCTGCAGGTGATTGACCCAATTCATAGGGTCATTTAAACGAATGCCTAGGTAATCGATTGAACTAACATTCTCTAGTGCAAGACCGTTGGTAAAAAACTTGTATGACTTTCCTCGATGTGCTTTAAAAGTCATACATTT
>ERZ1739169.224-NODE-224-length-12772-cov-14.571361_pt1 | contig 12772 bp, 8 predicted proteins | sample MGYA00581756_ERZ1739169 | MGnify/ENA primary metagenome ERZ1739169 (study PRJEB40789, sample SAMEA7425667) | Salamandra salamandra | biome: salamander skin | place: Germany | collected 2020-03 | study: cvxcv | reverse complement strand
CTCTATATTCTCACCCAGCTCCGCTTCCACCCCTCTTGTCTACTCTTCTGTGTCCCTTTTCTTTTTTCTTTTCCTCATCCCGCGCCCCCCAGGATCTCCACTCTACCCTCCCCTCTTTCCCTCCACGCCGCTCTTCCGCTCCCCCGCGCCCGGCCTGCCCGCCGCGCTTGCGGCGCGGCGCCCTGCCCGTCGCCGCTTCCGTTGTATTCGTTCCTGCTTTCATGGACATTCACTCCCTAACCCTGCGCGGACCGATCCGCGGCCTGCACGTGGCGCCAGATGCCGCCGCTCAGGCGCAGGTTCTCCGGCGGGCCGGCCACATGCGCCCGCAGGTGCTTGAAATACGCCTCCTGCCAACGCCGCGCGTACGCGTCGGCGTCCTCGCCCGGTTCCACGGCGGGCAGCATCTCCAGCGTGTAGGCCACCCGGCCGTTCTCCCAGCGCGGGGTGTAGAACACCGACGGCACGCCCTGGCGGTGCGCCAGGTGCGCGGCGAAGCTGGAATAGGTCACCGCCTGCCCCTCGAAGACGCTGCGCGGCGCGGCGGGGTTGGCGGCGCCATCCACGGCCAGGCACAGCACATTGCCCGCGGCCAGCGCGCGCATGCAGGCCTTGGCGACCTGCGCCTCGGTCTGGTCGGCGGTGGAAATCAGGGCGGCGGCGTAGCTGCTCTGGGCGATGCTGGGCGCGGTCGCCAGCCAGCGCGAAGGAATGCCCAGCAGTTCCAGCGCCATCAAGCCGGCATACATGGGCCCCACGTGCGCCGTGGCCACCACCACGCCCCGGCCGGCGGCCAGCAGCGGCGCGAAGAAACGCTCGCCGGTGTCCAGTTCGCCCAGCACCTGCATGGCCTCCTCGACGCTGTCCTCGCGGCATTCGAGCCAGTCGAACAGCAGGTGGTCCACCAGATGGCCCCAGCGCGCGCGCCGCTCCCATTGCGCGCGGTCGGCCGTGGCGTCGCCCCGCATCGACCAGGCCCAGTCCAGGCGGGCCTGCGGGATCGGCGCGGTGTCCAGCTTCTGGTCCAGTTGATCCAGGGCCTGCTGGAAGGTCGGCGGCAGCGCGTCGCCGCGTTGCGCGACGTAGCGCGCGAACAGGCTCTCGGCCTCCTGCTTGCGGCCCGCCTGCGACAGCGCACCGATGGCGGCGCGCTGCCAGAGCCGCTTGTCGGGGGACTTCTCGACCAGGTGCAGCATCTGGTCGGCGGCCTCCTCGTATTGCAGCGTGTAGCGCAACGCGCGGGCGTACAGGGCGCGGGTCTGCTCCAGCTCCGGCGCCAGCTCCATGGCCTGGCGCAACGGCGCCACGGCCTCCTTGTAGCGGCCGGCGCGCAGCAGGGTTTCTCCATGCAGTGTCAACAGCCGCACGTCGGCCGGCGCCGCGTTCAGCCCCGCCTCGAAGTGCGCCGGGGCATGCACCTTGCGGTCGTCGTCGGTGGCGCGCCGCAGGTGCGCCAGCCCCAGCGATGCGCGCAGCGCCGGAGCATCGTGGCCTGCGTCCAGCGCCCCGTTGCCCAGCAGGATCGCCGCCTCGACCCGGTCATCGTCGAGCAACGCGCGCACGGCGACCGTCGCCACGCGCGCGTTCGGCAGATCCGCCGGCTGCAAGGCCATGGCGATGCCGGCGGCATCGGCCGCGTCGCCGTTGCGCGCATGGGCCAGCATCCACCAATGCGCGTCGCCCGGATTGGCGCGCGCCTGGGCGGCGGTCTGGCGCGCGACCTCGGCGGCCTGCGCGATGCGTCCGGCCTGCACCCGCAGCTGGATCCGCGCGGCCTGCAGCGCGCCGCTATCGGGCGCAATGGCGGCGGCGGCGTCCGCCTGCTCGATGGCGCGGTCCCATTGCTCGGAGCGGCCCAGCAGGCTGGCAAGCAGGCGGCGGTCATCGGTACGCGCCGGATAGGTCTGAACCAGCTGCTCCAGCGCGGCGATCGCCGGCGCCAGCCGGCCCACCTTCACGAACGGCGACACCAGCAGGCGGCGCGCGTCGCGCCAGCCCTCTTCCACCCGCGCCAGCGCCGGCCCGAGCCCGGGCATCGCCTGCAAGGGGTCGTCCGCCTCCAGGATCTGCTTGATGACCGCGCGCAGGCGGCTGACGCCATCGCTCGGCGCGGCATGGGCAGCGGCCGGCGCGGCGGCGCCGGGGCGTTCAATCGTGGTATCAACCATGGCGCAATCCTCTCAGCAGGGCCATCGCCGCGCGCAGGACGAACATGAGCACGAAGCCCAGCGCCAGCGCCTGCAACAGCAGCACCCCCGTGCGCGGGCTGCTGGGCCGGTCGGTGGAAACCGGCTGCGCGATGATGGACAGGTAACGCTGCAGGCGCAGGGCGTCCGTCACGGCCTGCTGGTAGGACTGCTGCGCCAGCGTCAGATTCGAATCGGCGAAGGCCTGGGTATTGCGCAGCGCCTCGTACGATTTGAGTTGCTTCGCTTCCGTGTTGCCTTCGCCGCTCAGGCGCTGGCGCACGGCGGCGAGCCGTTTCTTCAAGGCCACGACCTGCGTTTCGGCCGGCTTGAGCATGAAGTGGTCCTTGTTGTTCAGCGCGCGGATCTTGTCCAGGTTGATCTGGGCGGTGCTCAGTTCCGCTTCCAGCTGGCTGGACAGGTTCAGCAGCATGGCCACCGTGGCCGTCGGGTCGATATTGCCGTGCGTGGTGCGCCATGTCGTCAGCGCCTCGCGCGCGCCCAGCGCCTTCTGCTCGGCCTGCTTGACCGACTCCTCGCTGACCCTCAGCTTGTCCGCCACGCCCTTTTCGTTCATGGAGCTGACGAAGTCTTCCGCCAGGCCGATCAGGGCCTTGGACAGGGTTTCCGCGTCTTCGGGCGAATAGGCGCGCACGCGCAGCACGTCGATCTGCTCCAGCGCGTTGAAGGAAACCTGCACCGAGGCCCGGTAGGCGCGATAGAGATCGTCCTCGCTCGAGTCCTCCGACAGATGGTTGGCCGGGTCCAGGCCGGTATTGAGCAGGTAATGGCGCAGGCCGACCTTCTTGTCCAGCTGCCGCATGCTGTCGCGCGACCTCAGGAAGTCGCTGACCGCCCAGCCGTCGACGAAGCCGCCGAGCATGCCGCCCGAGTTGCCCGTGGTGAGCAGGCTGGCCGCCATGGCGCCGCCGCCCTGCTGGCCGGACCCGGACTGCACGAAGAAGCGCGACTCGGCCTCATAGCGCGGCGTGGCGATGCAGAGCACGTAGACCAGCGCCAGCGCGACCGGAGCCACGACGATGAAGGCATTGATCCAGCGGCGGCGGCGACGGTCCTCCAGCGCCGATTGCCGCTCGCGGCGCCGGCGCTCGATCTCGGAGCCGCTCTCAGAAGCCGAGCTGGCCCTCGTCGAAGCCGCCGAAAACGTCGTCGCCTGTTCCGGATTCGCTTCGTGATCGTCGCGGGGGGAACTTGCTGATGCACTGGTCGAGGTCGTCTTCGATGCGGAGTGCGCTTCGTTCATAAATCAGGCCCTTCAGGCAATAGTCCGCCAATTGATTCTGGCGGTAACTGGAAAGAATGAGCGTCCTGCCGATCAGCCGTTCTTCGAACAGCGCCAGCCAGAGACGGGTGAAGCGGCAGGGTTCGAAGGGAATGGCCCCTTCGATCACGTAGACGTCGAACGCCGGCGCCAGGGCCAGCGCGAACGAAAACTCCTGCCGCGCAAACAGCGGCCAATGCTCCATCGGCCGGGACAGGCTCTTGGGGTCGGTGATCAGGTCGGCCACCAGTTCATAGGTGGCGTCGGCATCGAGCTCGTACATCTGGCTCACCAGCTCGATCATGTTCAGGCCGCTGGCCTTGCCGCGGATGAAGCCCTGCCGGCCGATCGCCCAGGAGACGTTGCCGTCGTGCTGGACGAATCCCTGGCGCGGCGGCCGCAGGCCGCACAGCAGGTCGATGATCTGGCGGTGCAGCTCCGGCGCGGGCGACAGCAAGGCGTAGCGCCCGACGGGAATGTCGAGGTGGGCCTGCGCCAGCAGCGCCTGCCGGTTGCCGAAGGCCAGCGGTTCATCCGTCACGCCATTGAGATGAATCATCGTCGTTCCTCACATGGGCTGGATATTGGGACGGGCCAGCCGCTCGGCCGCCAGGGCGACCGCCATCAGGAAAACCAGGCTGGTCAGGAAGTACCCCAGGCTCGCGTCCTGCGACGTGTAGGCGTCGAAGTAGGCCGAGCGCAACAACTGCATGCCATGCGAGAACGGCAGCCACAGCATCCAGGGCCGCAATTGCTCGGGCAGCTGCTCCGAGACGAAGAAAACCCCCGAGAAAATCTGCAGGAAGCGCTCGATCACGGGCGCCAGCCGCAGGAAGAAGTGCCAGAAGGTCGCGATCGCGCCGAACAGCAGGCCCATCGCCGCGGCGCAGCACGCCATCAGCACCACGTACAGCATGAATCCCGGCCAGCTCCTGGGCAGCGTGATGAGATCGAGCGCATGGCCGGCGGTGATCAGCACCACGAACACCACCAGGTACACCGACACGTACAGCAGCGCCTGCACCAGCGCGCACATCAACGGCGACACACCCTGGAAATTCAACAGGCCGCGCGCCGATACGTAGGCCGTGCTGCTCCGGAAGATGATCTGCCGGAACATGATCCAGGTCGTCGCGCCCAGCAGCGAGAAGGTCTGCACGTCCATCCCCAGGATGTAGTGCGTGCCCATCAGGATGTAGAGCGACGAAATCAGCGTCAGCAGCACGACCGGACCCACGAACGCCCACAACAGGGCGATCCGGCTTTCGCCATGCATCACATGCAGCTGGTAGACGAACAGCGCCAGCAGCGTGCGTCCGCCCGGCCAGCCGCGGCCGGCGATGTGCGGACGATGCCCGGCATGCAGTCCGCGCACCCGCTCCCGCAGGATCTCCAGGTCGCCGGCCTCGCCCGCGGGCAGTTCCATCTCCAGCGCGATATCGTTGCGCGAGGCATGGCGGCGCGCATCGCGCGCCTCGTCCTGCCTGCGCCGCTGCTCGCGCCGCTCCTGCGCCTGGGCCAGGCGCTGATCCTCGGCCACCAGCCGGGCGGGCATGTAGCCCGGCGCGAACACCTCGACGCCGGCGCGGATGTCCTGCTCCAGCAGGCGCACGATGATGCGCAGGCGCCGCCGCGAAAAGTCGGCCAGCGACTCATCGACCTTGGCGCGCGCGATTTCCGCGTCCAGCTCGGCCTGCACCGCCTCGTAGACCGCCCGCCGGGCGGCCACCGAGTCGTGCGGCTCGCCCTGCAGGCGCGCCAGCAAAGGCTTGAGCAGGACGGCCGGCTCAGCCTTGGCCTCGAACAGCGCGGCGGGGTCCAGGCGCCAGGCGGCGACGCCCGATCCCACCGCGTAACTGCTGTCCTTTCTCCGCGAACGCCAACCCTTGATCCGATCCTCGTTACTCATCGACACGCTACTGGCTGATGCCGCTGGAGGAGCCGGAGTTGGAGTCGATCGCCCGGGTGGCGCTGAAGCCGGCGCTCATGGTCACGCGGAACGCGGACAGCACCTTCTGCACCTGGGTGAACGGCGCGTCGGAGATATAGATCGCCTGGCCTTCCTTCACGGTGAATTCGCGGGCCAGCGCCACCTGTTCCGGGCGCGTGAGGTCGAACTGGTACACCACCGGCAGCAGGTCCGGCTTGCCCTCCACGCCCGCCTGCGCGGGCGTGAACAGGAACACCGAGCGCGGGTCCGCGGTCTGGTCATCCAGGCCCTTGGAGTCGGCCAGCGCGTCCAGCACGCTGTAGTTGCGCTTGCTGATGGCCACGCGGCCCTGGTTGCCGGCCGCGCCCAGCACGGTCAGGAACTCGCGCGATTCGTAGGCCGTGATGACATCGCCGGAGCGCAGCAGGATGTCGTTGTTCTGGTTGCGGTAGATGTCCGACAGGCGCACGGAAGCTACCTTGTTGTCGCGCCGCAGGCTGATGACGAGCTGCTCCGGATTGGTCTGCACCGGCGCCGCCTGCGCCAGCGCGCTGCTCAGCCGCTGGGAGGTCTGCGTGATCGGATACATGCCCGGCTTGGTCAGGTTGCCCTGCACCGTCACCATCTGCCCGCGGGCATCGGCCGCGCGCGTCACGCTGACATCGGCGCCAGCCACCAGCCGGCTCAGGCGCGCCACGATGGCGTCATGCAACTGCCCCAGCGTCATGCCGCCGGCCTTGAATTTGCCGAGGATGGGAAAGGACACATTGCCGTTGCGGTCCAGTTCCTGGTTGCCCAGGTCGCTCACGCCGGTCGGGTCCGCCGCGAACACCCCCAGCCCGCCGCGCTCCCACACCTTCACATTGATGCCATCGCCCGGCACCAGGCTGTCGAAGCCGGCCTGGGTCAGGTCGCGGTAGGGCACGGGAAAATCGGAGACCTCGGGCACCCGGCTCGCGCGCGCGAGTTCGCGCGACGCGGGCATCACGACGACATCCTTGGCGTCGTGGGCGCCTGTCATCTCGCCCAACATGGGGCCGGAGCGCGGCAGCTGGCAGCCGCTGAGCATCAGTACGGTAATCAGCAGCAGGGCCGGCGCCGCAATGCGGCGCGGACCCGCCGCCGGGGCGGTCATTTGCATAACTTCCTTTATCTTCAGGACCAGGATGGGACTGGCGGACGCTCAGGCCTGCATGAGACGCATGGGGGGCAGCTCCATGCTCGCGTCGTTCTCCGACTCGGGCATGAGCGGCATGCACAGGCTCAGGAACTTGCCCAGCATCGCCTCCAGCGAAAACAAGGTCTGCGCCCGCTCGCGGCTCTGGGCTTTGAGGCCCTGGTCGGCGCGCACCCGGTCCACGATCGACGCGACCTTGTCGCAGGCTTCATGCAGGTCGGGGTGCTCGACGTCGCCCAGCAGGTGCCCGGTCTGGTCTTCCTCGAAGCACTCGCCCGCGCCGCCGGCCGGCGTCGACACGACCGGCACGCCCAGCAGCTGGGCTTCGATCAGCACATTGGGCAGGCCCTCGTAGCGCGACAGCAGGACCTTGGCGTCCATTTGCGAATACCAGTAGCCCACGTGATTCGACAAGCCGACCAGCAGCAGCCGGTCCATCACGCACAGGTCTTCCGCCAACGCCACGATGTTGTCGTGCAGCCGGCCATCGCCGACGATGACGAAGCGCGCCTGCGGACGCTGTTTCAGGTACAGCGCCGCGAGCTTGATCCACAGTTGCGGCCGCTTGTCCGGCTCCAGGCGGAACACGCCGCCGATGGTTTCCGTGGCGTCGGCCGTGCTCTCCTGGAAGGCCTGCCACTTTTCCTTGTCCGTCTGCGCGGCATCGGTGGCCAGGTCCGGCACGCCGTTGTACAGCACGTGGAAGCGCACGATGGGGATGCCGAGCCATTCCGCGTAGGCCTCGGCCGCCTTGCGGCTGTTGCTGACGAAATGCACGCCAGGCACCTGGGCCAGGGCCTGGTACAGCTCGGGATACTCTTCGCGGAAGCGGTCCTTGCGGATGTTCGGCGGCAGGCCGCGGAACACCAGGTGGATGGTCGGCGCGCCGGCCAGCAGCGCCGCCAGGGCGCCGAACAGGCACGTGCCGTCCTGCCACAGGCTCACCACGTCGAAGGTGCTCGCGCGCAGGACCGGCGCCAGACGCGTCACGCCATAGTGGACCGGCGGCGGCAACTGCTCCAGCAGGCGGCCCAGGCTGCCGTCCGGCACGGATTGATGGGCCACCGAGATCGCGGGCAGCTTGTTGATTTCCGTGACCGGAATGCGCGCCTTGACCAGCACGGACAGGAAGAAATCCAGGCCCTGCTTCTTGCTGGAACCGGGCGGCTCGGTGTGCTGCTTGACCAGCACTTCCACTTTCTCCGGCTTCATCGGCGTATCGGCGGGGCGCGGGCTGGGCGTGTCCGCCATGCGGGCCAGTTCCCCGGCCAGCCGCGTCAGCTGGCGCTCGGCGCCGCCGGGCCCCAGGCTGCCCGTCACCAGCGCGACCGACACGGGCTTCTCGGGCGAGTATTCCGGGATCTGGCGATCGCGGAAATGCAGGATGGCGTGCTTCATCGACACGATCCTGATGTCCTGGCCGGCCAGCGAGGCCTCGGGCTCCAGCCGCTGATAGAACGCGTAGTCGCTGGCCAGGCCGTTGGCCAGCTCAGCCGCCTTGCTGCCCGGCGCCAGGTGCTTGGCCACGGGCGCGATGACGTCGAACGCATCCGCCAGCAGGCCGCGCTTGCGCAGCCGCTTGGCGAATTCGACGCGGATGTTGCGGTCCGTGTGCTGCAGGATCAGCCGGCGGAACAGTTCATCCGACTGATCGTAGGCTCGGATATCGCTCAGCAGCTTGGCGCGGGCGAACAGCCGGGCCGGGTTTTCGGTGGACTCCGGCAGGTGCCGCTCGACCAGGGCCAGCGCGTCCTCGAGGTGGCGCTCCTTGACCAGGCGAGTGGCGCGATAGCGCACGATCTCCAGGTCATCGGGGCATTCGCGCAGCAGCGTGGCCCATTGCTCGGACATGCCCTCGTTCAGGCCCGCCGCCTCTTTCAGCCTGAGCAGCAGGAAGCGGACCTTGGAGTCGGCCATGTGGCCGCGCGCCAGCGCTTGCGCGTCCGCCAGATTGGCCTGCGCGACCTGGACCCGCACCGAGGCCGCCACGATTTCCTCCAGCCGGCCCTGGACCGCCTGGAGGTCGGACGACGCGGTGTTCTCGCGCTCGGTGATCAATGGCGGATTCATGCGGCCTTCCTGCGGTTGGCCTTGTCGATCCACACCAGGCAGCGCTGGATGTAGTGATCGAACTGGGCCGGATTGTCGGAACGCTCCTTGAGCGCGCGCCAGTAGGGCAAGGCCTGTTCGAAGCGGTGCAGGCGCATGGCGCCCACCGCGGCCAGGCGCAGGCCGATGGGATCGTCGGAGACCAGCTGCAGGATGCGCTCGCCCAGCGCCAGGCGTTCGGTGGTGCTGGACGATTCCAGCGCGCGCGCCTCGGCGTACAGCACGGCCAGGATGCGGCGCTTCTCGTGGTCGACTTCCGGCATCCCCGGCCACGACCGCGCGACACGGTCCAGCAGGTTCCAGGCCGCCTTGGGATCGCCGGCCGACAGGATTTCGCGGGCGCCGCGGATGGCGCGCGGTCCGAGCCTGCCGAGCTGGCGCTCGGCCTCGTCGCGGGCGCTCTGGTCGGCCGACGCGTGCGCCAGGACCATCTTGTAGGCGTCGATGGCCTCGCCGAACCAGCCGCCATTGAACGCGACGCGGGCAAAGTGCAATTGCGTGCTGAACGGCGCCGACTCGTTGGCGGCGGCCTGTTCCAGGTGGCGCATGGCGGTCTGCTTGTCGCCCAGCGCATCGGCCGCGCGGCCGCGCATGGCGTGCAGTTCGGGGAATTCGACCTGGGTGTCGAGCGCGATGTCGGTCAGGTCGATCACTTCCTTGTGGTTGCCCGCCACCAGCGCGGCCCGCACGCCCAGGCGCATGGCGCGTTCAAAGGCGCGCTGCGCCCGCACCCCGGCCAGGGCATCGGGATTGAGCAGGCGATGCGCGCAGATGCGCTCGGCGGCATCGCGCAGACGGCCCTCCTCCAGCGCCTGCGCGCCCTCCTCGGCCCACGCCGCGGACTGCGTGCTCAGCCACGCCGAAATGTCTTCCTGCTCGCTGTCGGCCAGTTTGCACGACACGGCCAACGCGGCCGCGGCCATGATGCAGCCACGCCACGTGGCTTCCTTGATCAGCTCCAGCGCCTCGACATCCTTGAGCGCGGGCGACTCGGACGCCAGCGCGCGCAGTCCGGCGCGGTCCCCGGCGATCAGCCGGTCGCGCCACAGCGTCGCGAAGCTGCGGCCATGCGACGGGATGGCGGCGCGCACTTCATGGACCCAGCGCAGGGCGGCATCCATGTCGCTGCCCGCCTGCAGCAGCGACAGCACGGTGTCGGCCGCCTCGGTGGCGGTCGCGTCCTGCGGCGAGGAAATGCGGAACAGCTGCTTCCAGTTGCCCAGCGCCTCGTCCACGAAACCCAGGTGGCCGGCGGAGATCGCGGCGATGCGCACGATTTCCGGGGTCTCGATTTCGTCGCCCAGCAGGCCGGCGGCCAGCGAGTGCGCCACGTCATGGCGGCCCAGCTTGAACTGGTTGCGCATCAGGATCTGCTCGGCCTTGCTGCCGGTGGCCAGCGTGCCGTCCGCGCCGCCCAGCAGCGCCAGCGACCCTTCGTAGTCGCCCAGTTCTTCCTGGAAGCGCGCGAACAGCAACGTGTGGTCGGGCAGGCCGGGATGACGGCGCAGCACGTCGCGCAGGCGGCGCGAGGCTTCGCGCAGGTCGCCCGAATCCCAGATCTTCTCGATGCGTTCGACGCCTTCGTCGGCGCTCAGCTTGGGCACCGACGGCTGCGGCGTGGAGGTGCTCATGCGCGGGCGCACGAAAGTCTTGAACCACTCGGTGTACAGGCGCTCGGCGAACAGCGGCGTGTAGTGCGTCAGGTCCAGCCCGCCGTCTTCCATCGCGTCGGCCTGCCCGATCTTGTTCATCAGCGGCGTCGGGTCATAGCACGGCACGCCGATGCGCTGCGCGCTGGCGGTCACCGCGGCGATCAGTTGCGCCCGCTGTTCGATCGGCACATTATCGGGCGTCATGGCATTGACGTGCGTCACGAACACGACCTTGTCCCGGCCCAGCAGGTCGACCAGCTCGTGCATCTGCTGTTCGATTTCCTCGTCCGTCTGTTCGCGCTTGACAATGCGGGCGAGCAGCTCGCGATTGTCCGCGGACAGGCTCTTGAAGACGGGATCCTGGTCCAGCCACGCGCGTCGCTCGGCAAGCCGTTCGTCGCTGGCCTGCGACCAGAACGCGCGGGTGCGCGCGCGGTCGGCGAAGAACTCGCTGAAGAAACGCACCAGGTAGTTCGACTGGATCGGGTAGCCGCCGACGGTCAGCAGCTTGCGCGAGGACAGCTCGACCATGTACAGGTCGGCCGGCTTGTGCGTGCCGCGGCGGGCCTGCTCGCCGTTCGACGGGCGGAAGATCACGCGCTGCACGTCGGTGGGAACCTCGGCCTGGCCGAACATGAAGCGGGCCTGCTGCAGCGCCTCGGCGCTGGTGTGCACGAAACCGTAATTGCGCCCGAGCTGTTGCTTGATCGGGTAACGTCCCACCGCGTCGCGCAGCGGGGTGTGAATGCGGCAGGTGCCAATCGGAGCGATGGTAAAGGCGGTCATTCCGGGCCTCTCCTGTGTTTGATGGGTTGCGGCGGGCCTGGACTCAGAGGGTCCAGTACAAGAGGCCGGACGGCAGACGGCGGCTGTCCAGCACGGACTTCAGGTCGCAGACCAGGCCGTCGGCCTTGACCAGTTGCGGCAGGTCTTCCCAGAGGGTTTCCATGGTTTCGCGGTGCGGCACGGCCAGGATCAGCACATCCAGGTCGCGGAACTGGTCGCGTTCCACCAGGCTGATGCCGTACTCGTGCCGCATCTGTTCGACGTCGACCATCGGGTCGCAGGCCACCGGCGTGATGCCGTAGTCGCCCAGCGCGCGGTACAGGTCGACCACCTTGGAATTGCGGATGTCCGGCACGTTTTCCTTGAACGTCATGCCCAGGATGCCGACCCGGGTCGCGGCGTTCAGGCGGCCGTTGCGGGCCAGGGTCTGCACCACGCGCGAGGCCACGTGGCTGGCCATGCCGTCGTTGATACGGCGGCCCGAAAGGATGACTTCGGGGTGGTAGCCCAGCTCCTGCGCCTTGGACGTCAGGTAGTACGGGTCCACGCCGATGCAGTGGCCGCCGACCAGGCCGGGCGTGAACTTGAGGAAATTCCACTTGGTGCCGGCGGCTTCCAGCACTTCGGCGGTGCGGATGCCGACCAGATCGCAGATCTTGGACATCTCGTTCATCAGCGCGATGTTGATGTCGCGCTGGGTGTTTTCGAGCACCTTGGCGGCTTCGGCCACCTTGATCGAGGAGGCGCGATGCACGCCCGCATCGATGATCTGCTCATAGACGCCGGCGATGATCTCCAGCGATTCCGCGTCCTGGCCGGACACGATCTTGACGATCTTCTCCAGCGGATGCTCGCGGTCGCCCGGATTGATCCGTTCGGGGCTGTAGCCCAGCTTGAAGTCGACGCCGCAGCGCAGACCCGACACCTTTTCCAGTTCCGGCCCGCAGATTTCCTCGGTCGCGCCGGGGTGCACCGTCGATTCGAACACCACGATGCTGCCGGGGCGCAGCACCGGCCCGATCGAACGGCAGGCCCGCACCAGCAGGGAAAAATCGGGATTGTTCTTTTCATCGACCGGCGTCGGCACGGCGACCACGAAGAAATCGCAGCCCTCCAGCTCGCTCACCTGATCGGTAAATTGCATGGGCGACGCCAGCAAGGCATCGCGCTCGATCTCGCCCGTCCAGTCCTCTCCCTGTTTCAGGCTCGTGATCCGCCGCTTGTCCACATCAAAGCCGACGACATCAAAACGCCTGGAAAATGCCACGGCCACGGGCAGGCCGACATATCCAAGACCGCATACTGCGATTCTCTTTACCACGGGGGACCTCACTGTTTTCGTCGTGTCGAATACATCAAAAAATCGACACCCAGGAACCAAATAATCGATGCGCAATCGAATCGCTTATTCGCGCCTGGGTGGACGTCACACTCAAAATTAATTACATCTCGATACCCCGGCATACCAGTGGGCAACGAGCCAACGAATCGTAGGCCGCGGCGGCAGCAAATTTTTTTCTAAAAGTTTTCGATGCTATGGAAATAAGTCGCCGAGGTCGTAATAAACGTGGGGAAATCCCTGAAATAATCACTTTTTCCATACATATGGAAATAAATGAGACCTTTTGTCTTGTAAGAGATTATTTAAAG
>ERZ1739169.223-NODE-223-length-12805-cov-15.684314_pt1 | contig 12805 bp, 11 predicted proteins | sample MGYA00581756_ERZ1739169 | MGnify/ENA primary metagenome ERZ1739169 (study PRJEB40789, sample SAMEA7425667) | Salamandra salamandra | biome: salamander skin | place: Germany | collected 2020-03 | study: cvxcv | reverse complement strand
CGTGTGGCGCGCGCGGCTAGCGGCGCGCGGGTTCGGCCCGCAGCACCGGTTCGGCCGCGGCCGGCTTGCCGCTCAACAGGCCCAGGATGACCTGCACCACCATCGCCAGCGCCCCCAGCAGGAACACCACGTCGCCGAAGGTGCGGCCCCAGCGCAGCGTCTTGAGGATGTCCTGCTGCATGAAGGCCTCGCTGCGCGCGTACCACATGCCTTCGCTGACGCTGGCATGGAACTGGATCAGGCCGATCGGCAGCAGGCTGGTGAAGATCATCAGCGCCAGGCCCAGGTTCAGCCCCCAGAACGCCAGCTTCATCAGGCCCGGGCTGAGCGCGTATTGCGGCCGGATGTAGCGCAGCACCAGCAGCGTGAAGCCCAGCGCCAGGAAACCGTAGACCCCGAACAGCGCGGCATGCGCGTGCACCGGCGTGGTGTTCAGGCCCTGGATGTAGTACAGCGACACCGGCGGGTTGATCATGAAACCGAACACGCCCGCGCCCAGCATGTTCCAGAAGGCCACCGCCACGAAACACATCAGCGGCCACTTCAGGTTTTCCATCCACGGCGCGCGCGTCTTCAGGCGCCAGTTCTCCCAGGCCTCGTGGCCCAGCACGATCAGCGGCACCACTTCCAGCGCCGAGAAGCTGGCGCCCACCGCCATCACCGGCGTGGTGGTGCCGGCGAAGTACAGGTGGTGGAAGGTGCCAGGAATGCCGCCCAGCATGAACAGCGAGGCCGAGGCCAGGCTGGCGGTCGTCGCCATGCGACGCGACACCAGGCCCAGGGTCGAGAAGATGAAGGCCAGCGCGGTGGTGGCGAAGACCTCGAAGAAGCCTTCGACCCACAGGTGCACGATCCACCAGCGCCAGTACTCCATCACGGTCAGGTGGGTGCGCTCGCCGTAGAAGAAGCCGGCGCCGTAGAACAGGCCGATGGCGCCGACCGACGCGGTCAGCAGCGCCAGCAGGTTCTTGTCGCCGCCGGGCGTGCGCAGCGCCGGCACGATGCCGCGCAGCATCAGCACCAGCCAGAAGCAGATGCCGGCGAATTTGCCGATCTGCCACAGGCGGCCCAGATCGACGTATTCATAGCCCTGGTGGCCGAGCCAGAAGTTCAGGTCCGGCGGCATGATCTGCGCGATCGCCAGGTAGTTGCCGGCGAACGAGCCGACCACCACCAGCACCAGCGCCCAGAACAGGATGTCGACGCCCGCCTTCTGGTATTTCGGGTCGCGCCCGCCGTTGATCAGCGGCGCCAGGAACAGGCCCGCGGCCAGGAAGCCGGTGGCGATCCAGAACAATGCGCTCTGCAAGTGCCAGGTGCGCACCAGCGAATACGGAAACCACTGCGACAGGTCGATGCCGTAGAACTTCTGCCCCTCGACCGTATAGTGCGCGGTGAAGCCGCCCAGCAGCACCTGGAAGCCGAACAGCGCCACCACCAGGAACAGGTACTTGCCCAGCGCGCGCTGCGACGGCGTCAGGGCGAAGGTGGTCAGCGGGTCCTGCGCCGGCGCCTCCGGCTCGGGTTCCTCCTTGCCGCGCAGGAAGGCCCAGGCCCACACCAGCAGGCCGATGCCGGCCAGCAGCACCACCACGCTGATGATCGACCACATCACGTTCTCGCTGCTCGGGTGGTTGCCGATCAGCGGTTCGTGCGGCCAGTTGTTGGTGTAGGTGACCACGGTGCCCGCGCGCTCGGTGGCGGCGGCCCAGGCGGTCCAGAAGAAGAAGTGCGTCAGCTGCTGGCGGCGCCTGGCGTCGGGCAGCGTGTTCTCCTTCATGGCGTAGTGCTCGCGGCTGGCGTGCAGGGCCGGCGCGTCCGAGAACAGCTGGTCATAGTAGGCCCCGGTCTGCGCCACCGCCTGCGCCCGGCGCGGGCTCAGCACCAGCTTGCCGCCGGCCGCGTCGGCGCGGTTGGCGCGGTACTCGGCCTTGAGCTGCTCGCGCAGCGCAGCCTGCGCGGGCGCGTCCAGCTGGCCATAATCGCGGCCATGGGCGTCGCGCGCCGCCAGGTCGAGCCAGGCCATCAGCTCGCGGTGCAGCCAGTCGGCGGTCCAGTCGGGCGCCTGATAGGCGCCGTGGCCCCAGATCGAGCCCAGCTGCATGCCGCCGATCGACTGCCAGGCGGTCTGGCCGTCGAGGATGTCGTCGCGGCCGAACAGGCGCGTGCCGTCGGCGCTGGCGACCTCCAGCGGAATCGGCGGCGCCTGGCGGTAGACTTCGCCGCCGTAGAAGCCGAGCAATGCGAACGTGACCGCCAGCACGGCGATCAGCGTGAACCATAACTTTTTATACGGGCCCATGATGGGGACACCCTCCTGTGTTGCGTTGTGAGGTATGTCCTGCATCGCGAAATCCGTGCCAGGAAAAATCCGCGCGAAATCAGTGGGTTGAAACCCGCCCGGTGGTTTCTACCCGGCCGCGGCAAGGTATAAAGCACCTGCGCGCGGTGTTTTTCACCCCGCCCTTGGCGGTCCGGGCCTCTACAATCCGGGCTGCGACAACCCAAGACAAAGGAAGCGACCGCATGGCCACGGGCAAGCCCGACGCGTGGAGCCTTTTCCTGACCGCGCATGCGCTGGTGGTGGAAGAGATCGAAAAACGACTGTCCGCCGCCGACCTGCCGCCGCTGGCGTGGTACGACGCGCTGTGGGCGCTGGAACGCGCGCCAGAGGGCGCCGCGCGCATGTTCGAGATGGCCGAGCGCATGGTCATCGCACGCTACAACCTGACGCGCCTGATGGACCGCATCGAGGCCGCCGGACTGGTCGAGCGCTTCCGTTCCGACGAGGACCGCCGCGCCACCTACGCCCGCATCACGCCGGAAGGCCTGGCGCTGCGCCGCAAGATGTGGAAGGTCTACGGCCCGGCCATCGACGAACTGTTCCTGTCGCGGCTGCCGCAGGCGCAGCAGGACGCCATGGCCGAGCAGTTCCGCCAGATCGCCCGCCATGTGCGGGCCTTGTCCAAACCCGCAGCTTGACCTGACCGCCACGGAGTCCGCATGCCCGCCCATCCGCCCCTGCACATCGGCATCGTCGCCTGCTCGGCCGAGGGCGCCGCGCTCTGCTACCGCACGATCTGCGCCGAGGGCGCGCAACGCCTGGGGCCGCATGCGCACCCCGAGGTGTCGCTGCACAGCCTGTCGTTGGCGGACTACGTGGCGTGCCTGGAGCGCAACGACCTGGCCGGCGTCGGCGCGCTGATGCTGACCTCCGCCGACCGGCTGGCGCGCGCCGGCGCGGATTTCCTGATCTGCCCCGACAACACCATCCACCAGGCCCTGGACCACGTGCTGCCCCATTCGCCCCTGCCGTGGCTGCACATCGCCGAGGAAGTCGCGGCGGTCGCCGCCGCCCGCGGCCTGCGCCGCATCGGCCTGCTCGGCACGCGCTGGCTGGTCGACAGCGCGGTGTACCCCGACAAGCTGCGGACCCGTGGCCTGGACTTCGTGCGCCCCGACCCGGCCGACCGCGACCTGCTGGCGCGCGTCATCATGGACGAACTGGTCTACGGCGTCTTCAAGCCCGAATCGGTCGCCCTGCTGCAAGGCATGGTGGCGCGGCTGCGCGAGGCCGGCTGCGACGCGGTGGTGCTGGGCTGCACCGAACTGCCGCTGGTGCTGAACGACGCCAACTGCGCCTTGCCGACGCTCGATTCCACCCGCATCCTGGCGCGCGCCGCGCTGGACCGCGCCCTGGCTCACGCCTGACCTGGCGTTCCGGCCCCGCCTGAACCCCGCCCGCGGTCAGAGCTGATCCAGCCCGTACTGGCGCAGCCGATCCAGCGTCAGCACCTTGATCTGGTTGTACGACAGCGCCAGCATGCCCTGGTCCGCCAGCGTCTGCAGCGCCTGGTTGACGCGCTGGCGCGACAGGCCGGTCAGGTAACCCAGCTCTTCCTGTGAAATCGCCAGCGTCAGGTCGGTGGACGGATACAGCTGCGGGTTGAACAGCTGCGCCAGCGACTGCGCCACGCGCGCATCGGCGTCCAGCAGGCGATGGTTCTGGATCGAGGCGATGAACTCGCCCATGCGGTCGTTCAGCTGGCCGATGACGAAATGCGAGAACGGCAGGCTGGCCGCCAGCAGCGCATGAAAGGTGGCGGCCGGCACCAGCAGCACCAGCGACGGCTGGATCGCCACCACGTCGTACTTGCGCAGCTCCCGCTTGATGACGCTGCCCTCGCCGAACCAGCCGCCCGGCGGCACCCCCGAGAACGTGCAGCTGCGTCCCGATTCGTTGTAGATCGCCAGCTTCAGCAGGCCGCTGTGCACCCCCAGCCAGTAATCCGACGGCGCATTGCGGCGCGCGATCCAGGCGCCGCTGGCCACGTGTTCGGCGCGCGCCGTGGCCAGCACCAGGTCCTGGTGCGGCGCGTCCAGCGCGGCGAACCAGGCGCAGCCGCGCAGCAGTTCGGCCAGCTCGGTCTGGGAAACAATGTTTGAAACATCGGACATGGAAAGAACCGTGTAAAACTGCGGGTTGGACGCCCGGAAAAAGGTCTGTCATGCAGGCGACAGACACCATTTTCCGGCGGCCGATAAGCTCTAGCAAGCAGCGGGACTCCGGCTACAGATGCACCCCGGCGATCCAGATCAAGTTTCCCGCATAAAAGCATATCCGGGCGCCCCCGCGCCCCACAGGAGACAAGCATGAGCAGCCTGTTCGACCATGGCCTGGCACGCCGTGACGCCAACTACGAACCCCTCACCACGGTCGACTTCATCGCCCGCGCCGCGCAGGTCTATGGCAACCGCCTGGCCGTGGTGCATGGCGCCGTGCGCCGCACCTGGGCCCAGACCTACGAGCGCGCGCAACGCCTGGCCGGCGCGCTGGCCGCCGCCGGCATCCAGCGCGGCGACACGGTGGCGGTGATGCTGCCGAACATCCCCGCCATGATCGAGGCCCACTTCGGCGTGCCGATGCTGGGCGCGGTGCTCAACACCCTCAACACCCGCCTGGATACGCCCAGCGTCCTGTTCATGCTGGGCCACGGCGAGGCCCGCGCGCTGATCGTCGACACCGAATACGCCGAGGTCGCGCAGCGCGCCCGCGCCGAATTCCCGCACCTGAAAGTGATCTCGGTGCACGACCTGGACGGCGCCCCGGCCACCCTGCCCGGCGCCACCGACTACGAGGCCTTCCTGGCCGCCGCCCCCGCCACATTCGACTGGCGCCCGCCGGCCGACGAATGGGACGCGATCGCGCTGAACTACACCTCCGGCACCACCGGCGATCCCAAGGGCGTGGTCTACCACTACCGCGGCGCGTATCTCAACGCCGTCAGCAACATCCTCGAATGGGACATGCCCAAGCATCCGGTCTACCTGTGGACGCTGCCGCTGTTCCACTGCAACGGCTGGTGCTTCGCCTGGACCGTGGCGGCGCGCGCCGGCGTCAACGTCTGCCTGCGCAAGTTCGATCCCAGGACCGTGTTCGACCTGATCCGCGCCGAGGGCGTGACCCACTACTGCGGCGCGCCCATCGTGCAGAGCGCGCTGGCCAACGCCCCGGCCGAGCTTCGCGCCGGCATCAGTCACACCGTGCGCACCATGGTGGCCGGCGCCGCGCCCGCCCCGGCGGTGATCGCCAAGATGAAGGAAATCGGCTTCGAACTGACCCACGTCTACGGCCTGACCGAGGTCTACGGCCCGGCCGCGGTGTGCGCCACCCAGGACGCCTGGAACGACCTGGAAGACGAGCAGCGCGCGCTGCTGACCGCGCGCCAGGGCGTGCGTTACCACCTGCAGGCCGGCGTCTCGGTGCGCAACCCCGACACCATGGAGGAAGTGCCGGCCGACGAGCAGACCGTGGGCGAGATCATGTTCCGCGGCAACATCTGCATGAAGGGCTACCTGAAGAACGAGCGAGCCACCGACGAGGCCTTTGGCGGCGGCTGGTTCCACACCGGCGACCTGGGCGTGATGACGCCCGACGGCTACATCCGCATCAAGGACCGCAGCAAGGACATCATCATCTCCGGCGGCGAGAACATCTCCAGCATCGAGGTCGAGGACGCCCTCTATCGCCATCCGGCCGTGGCCGCCGTGGCGGTGGTGGCCATGCCCGACCCGAAATGGGGCGAGACGCCGTGCGCCTTCGTCGAGCTCAAGCCCGGCCACAGCGCCACCGCCGAAGAGATCATCGCGCACTGCAAGCTGCTGCTGCCCGGCTTCAAGGTGCCGCGCGCGGTGCGCTTCGGCGAACTGCCCAAGACCTCGACCGGCAAGATCCAGAAATTCGAACTGCGCGCCGCAGTGGGTTCCACCCGCGCCATCGACGCCACCTGATTCCCTTCCTACCCGGAGCTCCGACGCCATGACGTACCAAGCCCCCGTGAAAGACATGCTGTTCGTGCTGAACCATCTTGCCGGCCTGCCGCAGGTGGCGGCGCTGCCGCAATATGCCGAAGCCACGCCCGACACCGCCCAGGCGGTACTGGAAGAAGCCGCCACCTTCGCCGGCGACGTGCTGGCGCCGCTGAACCACCCGGCCGATCGCGAGCCCAGCGCCTGGCGCGACGGCGCGGTCACCACCTCGCCCGGCTTCAAGCAGGCCTTCCGCCAATACGCCGAAGCCGGCTGGCAAGGCATGACGCACCCGGTCGAATACGGCGGCCAGGGCCTGCCCGGCCTGCTGGGCGCGCCCTGCTCCGAAATGCTCAACGCCGCCAACCTGTCGTTCGCCTTGTGTCCGCTCTTGACCAACGGCGCGGTCGAGGCGCTGCTGACGGCCGGCTCGCCCGAACTGCGCGAGCGCTTCATCGGCCCGATGCTGTCGGGCCAATGGACCGGCACCATGAACCTGACCGAGCCGCAGGCCGGCTCCGACCTGGCGCTGCTGCGCAGCCGCGCGCAGCCGGTCGGCGACGGCACCTACCGCATCTCCGGCACCAAGATCTTCATCACCTACGGCGAGCACGACCTGGCCGAGAACATCGTCCACCTGGTGCTGGCGCGCCTGCCGGACGCGCCCGAGGGCGTCAAGGGCATCTCGCTGTTCCTGGTGCCCAAGTTCCTGGTCAACGACGACGGCTCGCTGGGCGCGCGCAACGACGTCGCCTGCGTGTCGATCGAGCACAAGCTGGGCATCAAGGCCAGCCCCACCGCCACGCTGCAGTTCGGCGACGCGGGCGGCGCCATCGGCTACCTGGTGGGACAGGAAAACCGCGGCCTGGACGCCATGTTCATCATGATGAACGCGGCCCGCTTCGCCGTCGGCGTGCAGGGCATCGCGGTGGCCGACCGCGCCTACCAGCACGCGCTGGCCTACGCCGCCGAACGCGTGCAGAGCCGCCCGGTGGACGGCTCCTCGCGCGAGGCCGTGCCGATCATCCAGCACCCGGACGTGCGCCGCATGCTGGGCACCATGCGCGCGCTGACCGAGGCCGGCCGCGCGCTGGCCTACTACACCGCCGGCCATGCCGACCTGGCGCACGCCAGCGCCGATCCGGCGGCGCGCGCGCGCCACCTGGCGGTGCAGGAATTCCTGGTGCCGATCGTCAAGGGCTGGTGCACCGAGGCCTCCATCGACGTCGCCAGCCTGGGCGTGCAGGTGCACGGCGGCATGGGCTTCATCGAGGAGACCGGCGCCGCCCAGTACTACCGCGACGCGCGCATTCTCACCATCTACGAAGGCACCACCGGGATCCAGGCCAACGACCTGGTCGGCCGCAAGACGCTGCGCGACGGCGGCGCGGTGGCGCAGGCGCTGATCGAAGAGATCCGCAAGACCGAGGAAGCGCTGCAGGCGCGCAGCGAACCGGCGGCCCGCCTGGTGCTGACGCCGCTGCGCCAGGGCCGCCTGGCGCTGGCCAACACGGTCGACTTCGTGGTCGCCAACGCCGCCGCGCACCCTAACGCGGTGTTCGGCGCCGCCGTGCCCTACCTGCTGCTGGCCGGCACGGTGCTGGCCGGCTGGCAGATGGCGCGCGCGCTGCTCGCGTCGCTGGACCACCTGGACGAGGACCCGGCCTTCCACCAGGCCAAGATCGCCACGGCCCAGACCTACGCGCTGCACAAACTGACGCAGGCGCCGGGGCTGGCGGCGGTGGTGGCGGGGTCGAACGAGTACGCCGTGCAGCCATGATGCCCGGCGGCGGCCGCGCCAGGCCGGCCGCGCCCCTGCCCCCGAAAGACCGCCACGGCGGTCTTTTTTCATGGGGCGCGACGCCGTTAAGCATATAACCAAAATGAATAATAAAAAGGCATAAACATATCTAAAATTACTAAGCAGATCCGGGAAGCCCGGACCCGCGGGCAAGCCGCCAGCCGCACCAAGGCGCCGTCGTTCAGGACCCCTCTTCCATGTTCCGCAAGCTGTTCACCGCCGCCGTCATCGCCGCCGCCACGTCCCTCGCTCCCGCCCACGCCGCGCCGCCCGCGCTGGAAATCGGCTACCTGCCGATCCTGCCGGACGCGCAGTTGTTCGTGGCGCTGGAGGAAGGCACCTTGCAGGCCAAGGGCGCCCCGGCGCCCAAGCTGGTGCAGTTCCAGAGCGGCCCCGCGCTGACGCAGGCGCTGCTGGCCGGCCAATTGGACGTGGCCTACGTCGGCATCGGCCCGGCGCTGGTGGCCAGCGCCAAGGGCGCCGGCATCAAGGTGGTGGCCTCCAACATCGTCGAGCAGGTCAACGTGGTCGCGTTGGGCGCGCTGGCGCCGTATTTCGCCTCGGGCGATCCGGCCACCGCGTTCGCCCGCTTCGCCAAGGACAAGGGCAGGAAGCCCGTCATCGCCAGCTACCCCAAGGGCGCGGTGCCCGAGGCCGCGCTGCAATACTGGCTGCGCAACCGCCTCAAGGCCGATCCGGCCAGCCTGGAACTGATCTACCAGGGCGAAGCGCAGATCCAGCAGTCGCTGCTGACCGGCGCCATCGACGGCGCCGCCATCCTCGAACCCACCGTCACCACCGTGCTGACCCGCGCGCCCGATTCGCGCGTGGTGGCGCGCGGCTCGCAACTGTTCCCGAACCAGCCCGGCGCCGTGCTGCTGGTGCGCGACAAGCTGATCGCCGAGCACCCCGAGGCCGTGCAGCAGCTGGTCGACGCGCAGCTCGCCGCGACCGCCCAACTGCGCGACGATCCGGCCCGCGCCGCGGCCCACGTGCAGAAGTACGTCGGCGGCGGCCGCCTGGATCGCGCGCTGGTCGAAAAGGCCATCCGCAATTCGCATGACCAGTTCGTGGCCGATCCGCACGCCATCGTCGACGCCACCGCCGAGCTGCAGACCTTCCAGGCCAGCCTGGGCACGGTCGAGGCCGCCAAGGTCGACGTCAAGCAACTGTTCGACACCCGCTTCTACGACAAGGCCAGGAAGCAATGAGCCAGACCGCCCCCGCCCTGGCCGCTCCCGCGCCGCAGGCCCGCAAGGGCGCGGCGCCGGGGTTCGCCGCCGCGCGCCGCGCGGCCTACGGCATCGGCGGACTGGCCCTCTTCATCGCCATCTGGAAGGCCGCGCTGATCTGGCAATGGGCGCCTGCGGGCACCCTGCCCGACCCCTTCGCGCTGCCCGCCACGCTGGTCCAGGAATGGCAGTCGGGCCGGCTGCTGCCGGCCATCGGCTCCAGCCTCGTGCATTACTTCTGGGGCCTGGCCGCGGGCACCGCGCTGGGCTTCGGCGTGGGCCTGGCGGCCGCGACGCTGCCGCGCTTCGACCTGGCGCAAGCCTATCTGGCGCGCATCCTGCGGCCGATCCCGCCGCTGGCCTGGGTGGTGTTCGCCATCGCCTGGTTCAAGGTCAGCCATGCCGGCGCCGCCTTCGTCATCGCCATCGGCGTGTTCTGGGTCAACTACTTCGCCACCTACAGCGCGGTGCGCAACGTTGATCCGCGCTACTACGAACTGGCGCGCGCCTTCGGCCACGGCGACTACCTGGCGCGCGCGCTGGGCGTGACGCTGCCGGCCATCGCGCCCGGCGCGCTGTCGGGCGTGCGCACCGGCATCGGCCAGGCCTGGATGACGCTGATCGCCGCCGAACTGCTGGGCGTGCCCGGCATGGGCCAGGAAATGAACGCCGCCGCCGGCGTCGGCGCCTACGACGCGGTGGTGGTCTACATGCTGATCATCTCGCTGGTCTACACGCTGTGCGACCTGGCCTTCTCCACGTTCGAACGCAAGGTGCTGCAATGGCGTCCGTAATCGAGTTCTCCAAGCTCTCGTACCAGCATCCGGGCGCCGACGCGCCCGTGATCCAGGGCCTGTCGCTGGCGATCGAGGCGGGCAGTTTCGTGGCCGTGGTGGGCGGCTCGGGCGTGGGCAAATCGACGCTGCTGCGCGCGGCGGCCGGCCTGGCCGACCCCGCCAGCGGCGAGGTCCGCTTCCAGGCGCCCGCGCGCCCCGGCCGCCGCAGCCGCGCGGTGGTGTTCCAGGACAGCCGCCTGATGCCCTGGCGCACGGTCGGCGGCAACGTCGGCTACGGCCTCGAAGGCCTGGGCCTGGATCGGCAGGAACGGCAGCAACGCGTCGACGCCGCGCTGCAATTGACCGGCCTGGGCGACTACGGCCGCCGCTGGCCGCACCAGCTGTCCGGCGGCCAGGCGCAGCGCGTCGGCATCGCCCGCGCGCTGGCGGTCAAGCCCGACCTGCTGCTGATGGACGAACCCTTCAGCGCGGTCGACGCCATCACCCGCCGCAACCTGCAGCAGGAACTGATCCGCGTGTGGCAGGCCTCCGGCGCGGCGGTGCTGTTCGTCACCCACGACATCGAGGAAGCGGTGTTCCTGGCCGACAAGGTGGTGGTGCTGGGCGGCCGCCCGGCCAACATCGCGGGCCACTACGACATCGACCTGCCGCGCCCGCGCGACCGCGCCGATCCGGCGTTCGCGCGACAAGTGGCGGCCATCGCCCATACGCTCGAACATCACTGAGCGGGCCGCGCCGGCGTTCCGTCACGCCCGCGGCGCAACCGCGCAGCTGGGCGCCGGCGCCGCCTTGCGCGGCAGCGTCAGCGCCCAGAACAGCGTCGCCGCCAGGCTCAGCCCCAGGCCCAGCGCGCAGACGCCCAGCCAGCCCGCACGCGCATAGACGAAGGTCGAGGCGATCGACCCGAGTCCGCTGCCCACCGCATAGAACATCATATAGCCGCCGACCAGCCGGCTGTGCGCCTGCGCGCTGATGGAAAAGATCATGGCCTGGTTGGTCACGTGCAGCGCCTGCGCCGCGATGTCCAGCACCAGCACGCCCAGCGCCAGCGCCCACAGGCTGCGGTCCAGGAAGGCGATCGGCACCCAGGCCAGGCACAGCAGCGCCAGGCCCGCGCCGGTGGTCAGTTGCGCATGGCCGCGATCGGCCAGCCGCCCCGCCCGCGCCGCCACCAGCACCCCGGCCACGCCCACCAGCCCGAACGCGCCCACCGCGGTATGCGTCAGCGAATGCGGCGGCGCGCTCAGCGGCAGCACCAGCGCCGTCCAGAACGCGCTGAAGACGGCGAACATCAACAGCGCGATCATGCCGCGCACCCGCAGCACCCGTTCACTCGCCAGCAAGGTGAACATCGAGCGCAGCAACGCGCCATAGCCCAGCCCCGCGGTCGGCAAGGCGCGGCGCGGCAGCCAGCGGGCCAGCGCCAGGGCCAGCAGCGCGGCCAGGCCGGCCGACACCAGGTAGACCGCGCGCCATCCCCACAGGTCGGCCACCGCGCCCGCCAGGGTCCGCGCCAGCAGCAGGCCGATCACCACGCCTCCCTGCACCGCGCCCACCACCCGCCCGCGTTCGCCCGGCGCGGCCAACGCCGCCGACAGCGCCAGCAGGCCCTGGGTCATGGCGGTGCCGAGCAGGCCCAGCGCCAGCATCCCGGCCAGCAGCCACGGCGCGGCGGACGCCAGCGCCACCGCGGCCAGCGCCAGCACCAGCAGCCCCAGCTGCGCCAGCATCAGGCGGCGCCGGTCGAGCAGGTCGCCCAGCGGCACCACCAGCACCAGCGCCAGCGCGCAGCCCAGCTGCGTCGCGGTGACGACGATGCCCACCGCGCCCTCGTCCAGGCGGAACTCGCGGCCCATGGCGTCCAGCAGCGGTTGCGCGTAATACACGTTGGCCACGCTCAAGGCGCAGGCCACGGCCAGCAGCAGCACCAGGGCGGCGGGCATGCGGCCGGCGGAGGCGGAGGCTGCCGCGGATGCCGGAGATGAAGGCGATGAAGGAGATGGCGGAGCAGCAGGGGCAGGATCGGTCCGGTCTGGCATGATGGCCTCAAGTAGTTTTATTACGAAACCAGAATGCTATTCCTTGAAGTTTTATAATGCAACTAAACATTCGATATCTCTCCCCGCCGCGATGCGCGGCAAAGGTCAGGACGACATGGTCAAACGCACCAGCCTCGAAGGCGCCGCCTGCCCGGTGGCGCGCGCGCTCGACGCCATCGGCGACTGGTGGTCGCTGCTGATCGTGCGCGATGCCTTCGATGGCGTGCGGCGTTTCGGCGAATTCCAGAAAAGCCTGGGCGTGGCCAAGAACATCCTCAGCGACCGCCTGCGCACGCTGGTGGCGCACGAGATCCTGGCGGCGGCGCCGGCCTCGGACGGCAGCGCCTACCAGGAATACGTGCTGACGGAAAAGGGCCGGGCGCTGTTTCCCGTCATCGTCGGGCTGCGCCAGTGGGGCGAAGACCATTACTACGGCCCCGCCGAACCGCACTCCACGCTGATCGACCGCAAGCGCGGCCAGCCGGTGCAGCGCCTGGAGATTCGCGCCCAGGACGGCCGCGCGCTGACGCCGGACGACACCGTGGTGCGCAAGGTCGGCGCCGACCGCGCCTGACCCAGGCTCGCGCCCGCCGCCATTGGCCGATCCTGCGGCCACCGCGCGCAGCG
>ERZ1739169.221-NODE-221-length-12908-cov-16.627247_pt1 | contig 12908 bp, 11 predicted proteins | sample MGYA00581756_ERZ1739169 | MGnify/ENA primary metagenome ERZ1739169 (study PRJEB40789, sample SAMEA7425667) | Salamandra salamandra | biome: salamander skin | place: Germany | collected 2020-03 | study: cvxcv | reverse complement strand
CTAGGGCCTGTTCACACTAAAAGGAGCCTCGCATGAGTACCCAAATGAGTGACTATCAAGGCGCGAAGCGCAGTCGTGGCAGGTCCCCGGCGAGCATTCGCAACGCTGAGAGGCGCTCATTTGGGTACTCACCCCTCGGGCAGGCCGGTAATCGGGCGCCAGGCGTCGTTGCGCTCACCTTGCGTGGCACAGCCACGCGGCGGCGACCGCGCCTCGCCTGGCGCCCGATTACCGGCCTGTGCGAGGCTCCTTTTAGTGTGAACAGGCCCTAGCCCCGGAGAAATATTTTTCGCACGCGGTTCGTGTTTTGCAATCTGGCGCGTCATGTCCTGTGAAGACGACGGCCAGGGGCGTCTTCTCCGCTCTCGACCGCCCCGGGCGTTCCACCCAAGGACACGAAATCATGCACAAGCCGTACCCGGCGGGCTCACGCCGCCGCTTCCTTTTCCCATCGCCTCGCCGCGCCGGCGCGGCCTGGGGGCTACGGCTGGCGTTGGCCGGCCTGGCCTGCGCGTCGATCGCGCCGGCCCAGGCGCAGCAGCAGTCGCACCAGCAGTACGACATTCCCGCCGGGCCGCTGATGGACGCGCTGAGCCGCTACGCCCAGGAGTCCGGCGTCGTGCTGTCGCTGATGGCGGACCAGGTCGCCAACCTGCAGAGCCGCGGGCTGCACGGCAGCTACGGCGTGGACGAGGGCTTCGCGGCGCTGCTCAGCGGCACCGGCCTGGATGCCCGGCGCGGCGAGTCCGGCTATACCTTGGTCGTCCGGCCGGCGCTGAAAGGGGCGACCGAACTGCCCGCCGTGACCGTGACAGGCAGCCAGCTGGAAGGCGGCGCGGACCAGGCCTATCGCGCCAGCAGCGCCAGCGTCGGGGTGCTGGGGCAGCGGTCCCTGAAGGACACGCCGTACAGCATCGACGTGATCACGCGGGATCTGCTGGACAATCGCCAGGCGACTTCGCTGACGGACGCGCTCAAGGGCGATGCCTCGGTGTCGATGCTGGCCAACGACATCAGCGGCCTGGCCTCGCAGGTGTCGGTGCGCGGCATCGGGCTGGACCTGGTCAACGGCCGCAAGATCGACGGCCTGAACGTCTTCAGCTGGAGCAGCGAGCTGCCGCTGGAACACTTCGAGAGCGTGCAGATCCTGAAAGGCGCGACCGGCTTTCTCTACGGCTTTGCGCAACCCGGCGGCGTGGTCAATTACGTCAGCAAGCGGCCGACCGCCGAGACCCGCCTGGCCCTGACGACGCAGGTCACCGATAGCGGCACCGTGCTGCTGCACGGCGACGCCGGCGGCCGGTTCGGCGGCGAGGACCGCTTTGGCTACCGCGTCAACCTGGTGGACGAGCAGGGCGACACGTATGTGGACGGCGGCAGCATCCGCCGCCGTTCGGGCTCGGTCGCGCTGGACTGGCGCATCACCCCGGACCTGGTCTGGAGCGTCGACGCGCTCAAGCAGGACCGCAAGGTCAAGGGCTCCGCCGGCTGGGGCCTGTATCCGAACGCGAGCGGCCAGACGGGCGACTATGCGCCGGCGGCCGTGCTGGACCCCATCAAGGGCAACAAGCCGATCTATTCGCCGTTCACCGGCTACGAAACCAAGAGCGACACCATCGGCACCGACCTGGCCTGGCACGTCGCGCCCAAGTGGGACGTCAAGCTGGCCTACCGTCAGTCGAAGATGGACCGGATCTACGAGAACGGCGCGCTCTACGCCAACGCGCAGGGCGACTACACCGAGGAAATGTACGCCGGCACCGACCGCTACAAGACCGCCGAAAGCCAGGCCCTGGTCACGGGGGGCTTCGCCACCGGACCGATCGAGCACGAGATCGTGCTGGGGGCAAGCTATGGCAAGACCCGGGGCTACACCTCCAGCGTGTCCGGCTATGAAGTGCTGGGCTCGGGCAATATCTACCATCCGCCCCGGTTCGCCAATCCGCACCTGCATGCCGCGCCCGTGGACACGCAGACCAGCGAGGTCACGCAGCGCTCGGTGTTCGCGTCGGACACGCTGCACCTGGGGCAGGACTGGGACCTCATCGCCGGCCTGCGACGCAGCAACATCAAGGACCGTTACGCCGGCTACGACAGTTCGGCGCTGTCGCCGACCTATGCGCTGGTGTTCCGCCCGCTGTCCCGGCTGTCCCTGTATGGCAGCTATATCGAATCGCTGGAGCAGGGCGCCATCGCGCCGATCTCCGCCGCCAACGCCTACCAGTCGTTCCCGCCGCTCAAGAGCCGCCAGGTCGAGGTCGGCGCCAAGCTCGATGGCGAAGACTGGAGCGCCACCGCGGCGCTGTTCCAGATCACGCGCGGACTGACCTACACCGATGCCAACAACGTCTTCACCCAGGACGGGCGCTCGCGCTATGACGGCCTGGAACTGTCGGGCAAGGCGCGCCTGAGTCGGCAGTGGGTGGTCAACGCCAGCGCCTTGTTCCTGCGCAGCAAGGTGACGCAGGGCGTGGCCGATCTGATTGGCAACCGCATCGACGGCGTGCCGCGTCAGCAGTTCGCGGCCTACGCCGAATACACGATTCCCGACACGCAATGGACCTTGACGGCCGGCGGCCAGTACTACGGCTCGCGTTTCGTCGATGCCGGCAACACCGTGTCGCTGCCGTCCTACACGCTGTTCGATGCCGGCGCGCGCTACGTCACGCGGCTGGGCGCCACCCGCGTTACCGTGCGCCTGAACGTCGACAACCTGGCGAACAAGGCCTATTGGATGACGAGCGCGGGCACCTTGCTGCAGGGCATGCCGCGCGTGGCCAAGCTGTCGGCGCAATTCGAGTATTGAGTGCGCGGGCGGGCGGAGCTCGGCTATCATGGGCGGCGCCGCGGGCAGGGCCCGCGGTTCCCGCCAGGAGATGACGATGTTCCCCACGGAAGTCCTGATTGCCTACCTGTTCGCCTGCGGCATCATCGTGGTGTCGCCCGGACCTGACAACATCCTGGCATTGAGCCGCGGACTGAGCCAGGGCGGCGTGGCGGCGGCGGTGTCGTCATTGGGCGCCGCGGGCGGCATCATGGTGCACACGCTGGCCGCGACCTTCGGCCTGTCCCTGTTGATGCAGACCTCCGACATGCTGTTCTGGAGCATCAAGCTGGCCGGCGCCGCCTATCTCATCTACCTGGGCGTGAAGGCGCTGCGCGCCCGGGATCTCGTCACGATCCGCAAGTCCGACCATCTGCCGTTGCGCAAGGTCCTGGCGGTCGGTTTCCTTTCCAATGTCCTCAATCCCAAGCCCGGCCTGTTCGTGCTGGCGTTCCTGCCGCAGTTCGTCGACAGCGCGCGCGGTCCGGTCCAGGTCCAGATGCTGGTCTATGGCGGCATTTTCGCCGTCCTGACCCTGGTGGTGTTTTCGCTGGTCGGCGCCTTCGCGGCCAGGCTGTCGGGCTGGCTGGTGTCCCGTCCCGCCGTCGCCGCGCGGCTCAACACCGGCGCCGGGCTGACGCTGATCGGCGCCGGCGTGCTGGTGCTGACGCTGCGTTCCGGCTCCCAGCGCTGATGTGACTTAGTCAATGATGATGAGGTGAGGAGGGCGGCATGGGTGAGGGCGTGGTTGGCAAGGTCGCGAAGTGGCTATTGGCGGCGGTCTGTTGTCTGGGGTTCGGTCTGTCCGCGGCGTTGGCCGGCCCCATCGTTTCCATCCAGGATGGAAAAATCGAGGGAATCGGGCGGGGGGACGTCGAGCAGTTCCTGGGCATTCCCTTCGCCGCGCCGCCGGTGGGGCCCTTGCGCTGGGCCGCGCCCGCGCCGGTGACGCCGTGGACGGGCCTGCGGCCCGCGACGGAGTACGCCAGCAAGTGCGTCCAGAACGGCTGGGTTGCGCCCATCCGCCAATACCGCAACGAGGACTGCCTCTATCTGAATGTCTATCGCCCGGCGGCGCCGGCCGCGCAAGCGCGTCCGGTCCTGGTCTGGTTCCATGGCGGCGCCGCGGTGGCGGGATCTTCGCAGGATGTCGACGGCTCGGTCTTCGCCGCCAAGACGGGCCAGGTGGTCATCAGCGTCAACTATCGCCTGGGCGCGTTCGGCATGGCGTCGTTCGCGCAATCCGGCAGCAATTTCTGGTTGCGCGACCAGCAGGCGGCGCTGCGCTGGGTCAAGGCGAACGCCAAGGCGTTCGGCGGCGATCCCGGCCAGGTGACGATCATGGGCCAGTCGGCCGGCGCCTATTCGGTCACGGCGCACCTGGTGTCGCCGGCCAGCGCCGGACTGTTCCAGCGCGCCATCGCGATGAGCCTGCCGGTCGGCCCCATCCATGATTCCATCACGGCCGAACAGGAGCGCCGCAGCGGGCCGACCGCGACGATGGTCGAGAAAGCTGGCTGCGCCAACGCCCCGGACGCGCTGGCCTGCCTGCGCGCCAAATCCACCGAGGCGATCTTCGAGGCCGGCGGCGGCGAGGCGACGCGCGCGGCCGGCTGGCGGATGGTCATCGACGGCGACAGCATCCCGGGCAATCAGATGGAACGGTTTGCGCGCGGCGAATTCCACCGGGTTCCGATCCTGGTGGGCTTCGCCCGCGAAGAGAATGGCTTTTTCCTGCAGGCGCGCCGCGCCGCCGGCCAGCCCCCGCTGAGCGCGGCCGCCCTGGCCAAGCAGATCGCCGCGCTGCCCGACAGCGCGCGGGTCGAGGCGCGCTACACCATCCCGGCCTATGGCTCGCCGACGCGGGCGGCCATCGCGCTGGCCAGCGACCGCTGGGGATGTCAGGTGCAGCAGTGGGCCAGGGTGGTGGCGGCGTCGACGCCGGTCTATCTGTACGAGTTCGCCGATCCGCGGGCGCCGACGACGATCTTCCATGTCGACGAGCCCAAGGACGGGCCGTTCCACAATTCCGACATCCCGTACGTGTTCCAGAGCGGCTATCCGCACGAACAGCAGGCGGATGCGCCGGCCTGGACGGCGGCCCAGAAGGCGTTGTCCGATCGCATGCTCGGGTACTACGCACGCTTCTCGGCGTCCGGCGTGCCGGCGGCGGACTGGCCGACCTCGGGCACGATGATCCTGCATCCCGATGGCGACAGGATCGAGGCCGATCCTGCGTTCCAGCAGCGGCATGCGTGCGGGCTCTGGGAGCGCTGAGGGCCGCGCAAGCGAGGGTAATACCGCGCGCCGGGGCGGGTCCTCGCCAGCCATTCGGCACGCCACTCAATCCCGCCGCGCAAACATATTGGACGCTCCGCATCGCCTGTCCTAGCCTTGGCGCTCATCCACGGCTTTGGAATCCGCATGCTGTCCATCATCCCCACGGAGGTTCATACCGCCGTCCCCGCCCATCTGCGCCTGAATCAGGAAACCGACTGGAGCCGGGCGCGCGGCGGCGGTCCCTTGCACTCCTTTCTTGAGGGGCCGGGCTTTGACCGTCAGGGCCGGTTGTACTGCGTCGACGTATGCCACGGGCGCATTTTCCGCATCGGCCGCGACGGCGCCTGGGAAGTCTTTGCGTCCTATGGCGGGCGTCCCAACGGCCTGCGCATCCACCGCGATGGGCGGGTGTTCGTGGCCGACGCGCTGCACGGCTTGCTGGTGTTCGACCCGGACACGGGTCGGCGCATCGGCGAATTGGCGCAATGGGCGCCGGGCCAGCGGTTCTCCGGCCTGAATGACCTGGCGTTCGCCGACGATGGCACCGTGTTCTTCACCGATCCCGGCCACAGCGCGCTGGAGGATCCGCACGGCCGCGTGTTCGCCTGGCAGGAAGGTGGCGCGGCGGCGCCGGTATTGCAAGGGCTGCCGTTTCCGAATGGCGTGGTGGTGATGCCGGACCAGGCCGCGCTCTGCGTGGCCAGCACGCGGTCGCTGGAAGTCCTGCGCGCGACCCGCCGCGGCGTCCAGGTACGCAATCTTGGCGTCTACGCCCGTTTCAGTGGCGGCCTGGCCGGACCGGATGGGCTGGCCGTGTGCGAGGACGGCGGCCTGGTGGTGGCCCATTCCGGCCTGGGCGTGGTGTGGTGGCTGGATCCGCTGGGCGAAGTGCGCGGGCGCATCGAATCATGCGCCGGCATCCGCAACACCAATCTGGCCTTCGATCCCGACGATCCACACACGCTCTATATCACCGAGAGCGAGACCGGATCGATCCTGCGCGCCCGACTGCCGGTCAAGGGCCGCACGCCGTACTCGCATCGCTGACATCGCGTCGGCGCGCGGGCGCCGGACCAGGACAGGGGCCCGCACCAAAACAATAGAGGAGACCACCATGAAGACCTTGCGCAGCATCCTGGCCGCGACCGCGGCCACCTGCCTGTTTGGCATCAGTCCGTCCGCATCGGCCGCCGATCCGGCCTTTCCTTCCAAGCCCGTGCGGATCATCGTGCCGTTTGGCACGGGTGCGATGGTCGACCTGATTCCCCGCGATCTGGCGACGCAGCTGGCGGCCAAGTGGGGCCAGCCGGTCGTCGTCGAGAACAAGCCGGGCGCGGCCAGCATGATCGGCGCCGAGTACGTGGCCCGTTCGCCGGCGGACGGCTACACGCTGCTGATGGCGACGTCGAGCACGCTGTCCGTGGCGCCTTATCTGTACAAGAAGCTGCGCTTCGATCCGGTCAAGGATCTGGCGCCGGTGACGCTGGTGTCCACGGCGCCCAATATCCTGATGGTGTCGCGCGACCTGCCGGCCCGGTCGGTGGCAGAGCTGGTGGCGCTGGCCAGGTCGCGGCCGGGCGAGTTGTCCTATGCCTCGGCGGGCGTGGGCGGCATCCTGCACCTGCAGGGCGAGCGCTTTCTGGAGACAACGGGCACGCAGATGGTGCACGTGCCCTATCCGGGCTCGCAGCAGGCGGTGGGCGACCTCAGCACGGGGCGGGTGCAGATGATGATAGACATCATGGCGTCGAACATCGGCAATCTCCAGGAAGGTCGCCTGCGGCCGCTGGCCGCCATGACGCGCGAGCGCCTGCCGCAATTCCCGGACTTGCCCACCATCGGCGAAGCGGGCTATCCGGACCTGGCCACCGATCTGTGGTTCGGCCTGGCGGTGCCGGCGGGCACCGACGCGGCCATCGTCGACAAATTGCAACGCGATATCGCCGAGGTGGTGCAATCGCCGCAGATGCGCGAGAAGTACGCGGCGATGGGAATGAACATGGTGGGCAGCACGCCGGCGCAGATGCGTGACCTGGTGCGCACCGACGGCGATCGCTGGCGTCACGTGATCGAGACGGCCGGCATCCGTATCGAGTGAGGCGCGGCGGTCAGCGGCTGCGGGCCGCCTCGGCCAGGCTGGCCAGGAAGTTCTCCAGCAGGGTCGAGGTGGCCTGCTTGCGCCAGCACACGTACATCTCGGCCACCGGCGGGTCCTGCACCGCGAGGGGCCGGTAGACCACGCCATCGAGCCGGTTGCGCGAGGTCAGTTCGGGCACCAGGGCGACCCCCAGGCCGGCGGCCACCAGCGACACCAGCGTGTGGGGCTGGGTGGCGCGTTGCACCACCAGCGGCGTGTGGCCGTCACGGCCGAGCAGTCCTTCGACCATGTCGCGCAGGTAGGGCGAGTTGGCCGGCGTGAAACTGATCAACGGCAGGTCGCGCAGACTGGGCAGGTCGATGGCCGGGCGCGCGGCCAGCGGATGCTGCGCCGGCAGCACCGCCATCAACGGCTCGTCCAGCAGTTTCTGGCTCATCAGGTCGGGATGGCGGGCGTGCGGCCGCATCAAGCCCACGTCCAGCCGGTTCTCCAGCAGGCCGCTGACCTGGTCGTTCGAGATCATTTCATGCAGCGCCAGCTCCACGGCCGGGAACCGCTGCGTGAAAGAGCCGATGGCGGTCGGGATCAGATAGTAGGCGCTGGCCGCGGTGAAACCGACGCGCAGGAAACCGGCGTCGCCACGCTTGGCGGCCGCGACGATGCCCGGCGTTTCGTCCCAGCGCGCCAGCAGCGGCTTGATGTGGGCCAGCAGGACTTCGCCTTCGTGCGTCAGGCGCACATTGCGCTGGTTGCGGCGGAACAGCTGCGTGCCCAGGGTGTCCTCGAGCAGCCGGATCTGTTGCGACAGCGGGGGCTGCGAAATATGCATGCGCGTGGCGGCGCGGCCAAAGTGCAGCTCTTCGGCGACCGCCACGAAGTAGCGCAACTGGCGTAGATCCATCTTCATCGGAGGGCCTTGCAATATGGAAATCGACTCAATCTGAGTTGAATAATATATTGGACGACTAAGTCCGCGCCCTCCAGAATTTCCCTCATGGCAGACACAACGATAACGAGGGAGACATGTCCAGGGTATTGATCACCATGCCTGTGGCGGCGGCCGGTTTGCGGCGCCTGGAGGACGCGGGCCACGAACTGGACCTGGTCGAGCGCCCGGCGCCGGCCGAGTTCCGGGCCAGGCTGGCGCGCGCCGACGCGGTCATCCTGCGTTTCCAGGCCTTGTCGCGCCAGGACATCGAGGCGGCCGGCAAGTTGCGCTTCGTGGCGCGCCATGGCGTGGGCTACGACGCGGTCGATGTCGCCGCCCTGACCGAGCGAGGTATTCCGCTGGCGATCACGCCGGGGGCCAACGCCATCGGCGTGGCCGAGCACGCGCTGGCGCTGTTGCTGGCCGTCGCCCGGCGCGTCATCGGGCACGACGCAGGCGTGCGCGCCGGCCAGTGGCAGGCGGCATTGCGCGGCCCGATGTTCGAGTTGGCGGGCAAGACCGCGCTGATCGTGGGCGCCGGCCGCATCGGCCGCGCCACCGCGCAGCGGCTGCGGGCCTTCGACATGCGGGTGCTCGCCTATGACCCGTTTCTGCCCGCCGATGCGGCATTGCCCCAGGGGATCGAGATCCGCACGGACCTGGCGGCCGCCCTGGCCGAGGCCGACGTGGTGAGCCTGCACCTGCCGTTGACGGACGCCACCCGGGGCCTGATCGATCCGCTGGCGCTCAAGCGCGGCGCCATCGTGGTCAATACCGCCCGCGGCGGCCTGCTGGATCCGGCGCGCCTGTTGGCGGCGCTGGAAAGCGGCCACCTCACGGGCGCCGGCCTGGATGTGTTCGATCCGGAACCGCCCGGCGCCGCCGATGCGTTGCTGCGCCGCCCGGAGGTGGTGCTGTCGCCGCATGCCGCGTCGCTGACCGACGCATCGATCGAGCGCATGGCCACGGAGTGCGCCACCAACATCATTGATTTCTTCGAAGGCCGTCCCCCACGGGACAGCATCGTCAACCTAGCCGGCATCGCCCTCTGAGGCGCTGGCGCGACCAGAGGGGCCGACCAAGAGCGGCCCCCGGAATCCAGGAGACTTACCCATGCGTATCATGATCCAGGCCGCCCGCGCGGCCGGCGCGCTGTTGTTGGCGGCGGCGCTGGCCCCCGCCGCCGGCGCCGCCTATCCCGAACAACCCATCAAGCTTGTCATGCCGTATCCGGCCGGGGGCATGACCGACGTGTCGGGTCGGACGGTGATGGCCGAGCTGGCGCGCAAGCTCGAGGGCAACATCGTGGTGGAGAACAAGCCGGGCGCCGCCTCGACCGTGGCCAGCAACTGGATGACCCAGCAAAAGCCCGATGGCTACACCTTGTATGCCGCGCCGGTGTCGCTGGTGCTCAACCCGCTGATCCAGGGCAAGGTGGGCTACCGGCCCTACGACAGCTTCGAGCCGATCTCGATGATGATCGAGTCGCCCTTCGTGCTGCAGGTCAACAAGGACCTGCCGGTCAAGAGCGTGGAGGAGCTGATCGCCCTGATCCGGCAACGGCCGGACCGCTATGCCATCGGTACGTCGGGCGTGGGGTCGATCAACCACCTTGCGGCCGAGTATTTCATGAGCCGCTTCGGGCTGAAGATGACGGTGGTGCACTACAAGGGCGGCGGCCCGGCCTCGCAGGACCTGGTGGGCAATCAGATCCAGATGATGTTCTCGGCGGCCAACGAGGCCGCGCCGCTGGTGCAGGGCGGACGCACCCGGGCGCTGGCCGTGACCACGGCGCAGCGCCTGCAATTGCTGCCGCAGGTGCCGACCATGAACGAGGCGGCCGGGCTGACGGATTTCGAAGCGGTCTTCTGGCTGGCGCTGATGGCGCCCAAGGGCCTGCCGCCCGACATCGCGCAGCGCCTGAGCGCGGCCATGCGCGCCCTGGGCGACGATGCGCCGTTCTCCGCGCGCCTGCAGGAACTGGGCGTCAGCCTGCACGTGTCGGACGGCGCGGCAGTGGTGCGGCGCATGCGCGAGGATGAAGCCAAGTGGGGCGCGCTGATCCAGCGCATGGACCTCAAGCCCGAGAACTGAGGCGGGGAGCGCGACGATGACGGGATTGAAGCGGCTGCTGTCGGTGGCCGACGTGGAGCGCGCCGCGCGGCGGCGCTTGCCACGCAGCGTCTATGAGTTCGTGCGTGGCGGCACCGAGGACGAAGCCACGCTGGCCGAGAACCGGCGTGCCTTTGCCGACTATCGGCTGCTGCCGCGCGGACTCAACGACGTGGCCGGGCGCGACTTGCGCACGGCCCTGTTCGGCATCACCCATGCGATGCCGGTGGGCATCGCGCCGACCGGCCTGGCGGGCATGGTGCGCCACGAGTGCGACCTGGCGCTGGCGCGCGGTGCGCGCCAGGCGCAGGTGCCGTTCATCCTGAGCGGCTCCTCCAATGTGCCGTTGGAACGGGTCCTGCGCGAGGCGCCGGATACCTGGTATCAGGCCTATTTCCCGGGAGACCGGGATCGTATCGCGCGGATCCTGGCGCGGCTCGAGGCGGCCGGGGTCGGCACCCTGGTGGTCACCGCCGACACCTGCGTCGCGGCCAATCGTGAGAACAACGCGCGGCGCGATTTCACCATTCCGTTCCGCTTGACGCCGCGGTTGGTGGGGGAGGGGATGGCACGGCCGCGCTGGACCGTCGGCGTGCTGCTGCGCACCTTGCTGGCCGGCGGCGTGCCGCGGTTTGCCAATTTGTATGAAGAAATCGGCCCCCCGGTCACGCGCGAGCCGGCGCATGGCTTTCGCACGGGCCGCGATCGGCTGGACTGGGATGACATGGCCTGGCTGCGCGAACGCTGGCGCGGCCGCCTGGTCATCAAAGGCCTGATGCACCCGGATGACGCGCGCCGAGCCGCCGCATTGGGGGCCGACGGCATCATCGTGTCCAACCACGGCGGGCGCCAGCTGGATGGCGCCGCCTCGTCATTGCAGGCGCTGGCCGCCATCGCGCCGGGGCTGCCGCCGGACGTGGCGCTGATGGTCGACAGCGGCTTCCGGCGGGGCACCGACATCATCAAGGCGCTGGCGCTGGGCGCCCGCTTCGTCTTCGTTGGCCGTCCCACGTTGTTCGGGGCGGCGCTGGCGGGGGAGGCTGGCGTGCGCCATGTGCTGGAGATCCTGCGCAGCGAGCTGGACCGCGACCTGGCGCTGTTGGGCTGCCGCGCCGTCGGCGATCTGGGGCCCGGCCTGCTGGCAGGCGCCGCATTTCAAGGCCAGGCCTAGTGAAAACCCTTATTTGCATACGTATGCATGGAACAAAAAGTGTCGCCACGACTTTCTTCTTTTTCTCCTTTTTCCAGGACCTGAATACATGATTCGCTATCTCAAGCGCGGCCGCAGCGCCGCGGTCAAGACCGACGCCGACGCCAAGGTGCGCGCCACTGTCGAGGACATCATCCGCGACATCGAAACCCGCGGCGACGACGCCGTGCGCGAATACAGCCGCAAATTCGACAACTGGGATCCGGCCGATTTCCGCCTGTCCCGCGCCGAGATCGAAGCCGCGCGCAAGCAACTGTCGGATCGCGAGATCGAAGACATCGCCTTTGCCCAGACGCAGGTGCGCCATTTCGCCCAGATCCAGCGCGACTCGATGCGCGAGGTGGAGGTGGAAACGTATCCGGGCGTGGTGCTGGGCCATCGCCATGTGCCGATGAATGCCGTCGGCTGCTATATCCCCGGCGGCAAGTATCCCTTGCTGGCTTCGGCGCACATGAGCGTGCTGACCGCCAAGGTGGCCGGCGTCAAGCGCATCGTGTCGACCGCGCCGCCTTACCAGGGCAAGCCGCACCCGGCCATCGTCACCGCCATGGACATGGCCGGCGCCGACGAAATCCTGGTGCTCGGCGGCGTCCAGGCCGTGGTGGCGATGGCGGTGGGCACCGCCAGCGTCGATCCGGTCGACATGCTGGTGGGGCCGGGCAACATGTTCGTGGCCGAGGCCAAACGGCAACTCTACGGTCGCGTCGGCATCGACCTGTTTGCCGGCCCGACCGAAACGCTGATCATTGCCGACGACAGCGTCGACGGCGAATTGTGCGCAGTGGACCTGCTGGGCCAGGCCGAACATGGCCCCACGTCGCCGGCGGTGCTGCTGACCACCAGCGAAACGTTGGCCCGCGACACGCTGGTCGAGATCGAGCGGCAATTGAACCTGCTGCCCACCGCGGGTATCGCGGCGCAGGCCTGGGCCGATTGCGGCGAGGTCATCGTCTGCGACAGCGAGGCGGAAATGCTGGCCGTGGCCGACGAACTGGCGTTCGAGCATGTGCAGGTCATGACGCGCGATCCGGACTACTTCCTGAAGAACCTGAGCAATTTCGGCGCGTTGTTCCTGGGCCCGCGCACCAACGTCAGCTTCGGCGACAAGGTCATTGGCACCAATCACACGCTGCCCACCAACCGCGCGGCGCGCTATACGGGCGGGCTGTGGGTCGGCAAGTTCCTCAAGACCTGCACCTACCAGCGTGTGCTGACCGACGCCGCCAGCGCGACCATGGGCGAATACTGCTCGCGCCTGTGCCACATGGAGAACTTCGCCGGTCATGGCGAGCAGGCCAACATCCGCGTGCGCCGCTACGGCAACCGGCCGGATCTGCCCTGGTACCAGCCCGTGGAGGCCCAGGCATGATCGCCTTGCCCCAGGGACCGGACTTCGGCTTGCACGGCCGGCGCGCGCTGGTCACGGGCGGCAGCGGCGGCATCGGCCTGGCCGCGG
>ERZ1739169.220-NODE-220-length-12912-cov-17.393171_pt1 | contig 12912 bp, 7 predicted proteins | sample MGYA00581756_ERZ1739169 | MGnify/ENA primary metagenome ERZ1739169 (study PRJEB40789, sample SAMEA7425667) | Salamandra salamandra | biome: salamander skin | place: Germany | collected 2020-03 | study: cvxcv | reverse complement strand
AATTTTTTTTTTCATGTAGAAGACGGCATTCGAGATCTGTCGCTGTGACTGTAGTTCAGACGTGTACTTATCCGATCTCCCCTGCATGAATGGCCCCTGCGCGAACCCGCCCAGCCCGGGCCGACGCCATTCGAGCCGACCGCGCTCGATCCGGCCCGGCCCGCACCGATCCCGCCCGCGCCGGATGGTCCCGCGCCAGTCACGCGCTATGCGCCGCGGGCGGAGCCGGTCCACGTCATTCTTGCGGATTGTTGCGCAGCGCTTATCAATAAAGGGTATTGGAGTAAGTAGGCACTTACTTATAGAACCGACCGACCATGCATGGGCCGTCACGTCGCCCGGGGCCCGCCGCAAGAACCAAGGGCCTGCGGATGCGGCATCCGGCAGGCCCTGTGGGGGGGGAAGGGTCAGGCCAGGGTCGATGCCCGGCCCGCCGGGCTCAGGGGCACTGGGGCGCCTGGGCCTTGGCCAGTTCGTCGATCGGATCCAGGTCCGGCTGGCGGGTCAGGTTGTAGTTCAGGTTGGGCGTCTGGCCGCCGATGGAGCGCACGCGCAGCACGTTGTTGGCGGCGACCACGAATTCGACCCGCATGTTGCCCTTGCTGTCGAGCAGCAGGACGCGCGGCGGGCGCTCGTCGGTGGCGTCCCAGCAGCCTTGCTCGACGATCGGCGCGGCCTTCTGGGGATCGTTTTCCAGGTAGGCGGTGCGGCCGCGCCAGCGGCCGTTGGGCGCCAGGGTCAGGGTGACGCGTTGCGCCGTGCATTGCATGGCGGGCGAGAAACACGGCAGGGTGCCCATGTAGGTCTGCGGCTGCGGCACCAGGCTGTTGGCGGCGGCGCTCTGCGCGGCGGCGGGCGCCGGAACGGGCGCGGGGGCCGCGGCGGCGCCGCTGTCCGCGCCTTCCGGCACGGGCTGGCCGTCCTCGGTGGTGGCGCCCTGGGCCGCGGCGGCCTGGGTCGGGGTCTTCTTCTGGTCGGGTTTCAGCGCGATCTGCACCTGCGAGGGCGCCCGCAGCACGGTGCGGTAGCCGGCGCCGGAACCCTGGTACTGGGCGTCGGTGACGGTGCTTTCGACCGGAGGATCGTAATAGCCTTCGGTGCGTTGCTGGGCGCAGCCCGCGGCACCCAGCACCGTGCCCGCTAGCAGCAGCCCCATCATGCTGAGTTTGCGGGGGCGGGTAAGGATTTCGACGCGCGCGGCCATGGCAGCTGATCCGTAAGTTGAGTCTGTCTCCGATTTTACGCACTTATGCGAAGATTCGATACGATCCCCATCATCCTGAAAGGCGTTGCCGGCACTTTATGCACAAATTACGACACGGCTCCCGGCTGCCCGCCCGCCGCCTTGCCGCCAGCGCTCGCGCGCCGGCGCGACGGACCGCGTCGCGGGAGCGCGCATGACGCTGTGGCATGTCTTCCCGGTGCCGCTGGCGGCGTTCATCGCGCTGGCCGCGCTGGCCGGCCTGCTGGTCGGCGGCTGGCTGACGCGGGTGACTTACCGCCTGCCGCGCATGATGGAGCGCGAGTGGCAGGCGCAGTGCCAGGAGGCCGCGGGCCAGGCCCGGCCGGCCGCCGATTCCGGCCTGCTGGCGCCGGCCTCGCATTGCCCGAGCTGTGAGACCCCGGTGACCGGCTGGCGCCGCCTGCCGCTGCTGGGCTGGCTGGCGCTGCGCGGCCGCTGCGCCGCATGCGGGGCCGGGATCGGCTGGCGCTATCCCGCCATCGAGTCGATCACCTGCCTCCTGTTCGCCGCCTGCGCCTGGCGTTTCGGCGCCACGCCCATCGCGCTGTGCGCCATGGGCCTGTCGGCGGCGCTGGTGGCGCTGGCCTGGATCGACCTGGAATCGACCCTGCTGCCGGACGCGATCACGCTGCCGCTGGCCTGGGCCGGTCTGCTGGTGAATCTGTTCGACGCCTTCACGCCGCTGTCGATGGCGGTGGTGGGCGCGGTGGCCGGCTACCTGTTCCTGTGGGTTATCTTTCATGCATTCCGGCTGCTGACCGGCCGCGAAGGCATGGGCTACGGCGATTTCAAGCTGCTGGCGGCGCTGGGGGCCTGGTTCGGCGTCGGCGCCTTGCCGATGCTGCTGCTGGGCGCGTCGGTGGTCGGCGTGGTGGTGGGCGGCGCCTTGACGCTCAGCGGCCGGGCCAGCCGCGGCCAGGCGCTGCCGTTCGGCCCGTACCTGGCATTGGCGGGCGTGGCCGTGCTGCTGCTGGGCGGCGAGCAGGGCCTGGGATGGTTGCTGCATTGAATTGAACGTGCGCGCGGCCAGCGGCGGCTCGCGCCCGATGGCGCGGCGGTCCTGTCCGGTCCGCGCCGCAAACGAAGGACGAACATGTTCAAGATCGGTCTGACAGGGGGCATCGGCTCGGGCAAATCGCGCGTGGCCGACATGCTGGGCGAATGGGGCGCGTCGGTGGTCGATACCGATGAGATCGCGCGCGCGCTGACCGCGGCCGGCGGCGCCGCGATGCCCGCCATCGAACGCGAATTCGGGCCCGACGCGCTGACGCCGGCCGGCGCCCTCGACCGCGACTGGATGCGCGAGCGCGCGTTTGCGGATCCGCAGGTCCGCCTGCGCCTGGAAGCCATCCTGCACCCGGCCATCGGCCACGAAACCGAACGCCAGGCCGAGGCCGCGCAAGGCGCCTATCTGGTGTTCGTGGTGCCGTTGCTGGTCGAGTCGATCGGGCGTTGGCGCGACCGCGTCGACCGCATCTGCGTGGTCGATTGCGATCCCGACACGCAGGTGGCCCGCGTGCAGTCGCGCAGCGGGCTGACGGACTCAGCCATCCGGCGTATCATGGCGGCACAGGCTGCGCGGGCGGACCGGCTCGAAGTCGCGGACGACGTCATCGACAATGGCGGCGCGACATCGCCGGAGCAATTGCGCGTGCAGGCGAAGACCCTGCATGATCGCTGGCTCACGTTGGCGGCCACGACGGGCCGGCAAGCCCCGGGCTTGGCCGGCACCCCTGAATAATCTCGGCCCGCCGGCCGACCTCTGATGGGCCTGTTTACAAGCGTGATTGTTTACGAATATCCCTTCAATGAGCGCATCCGCGCCTACCTGCGGCTTGAATACCTGTTCGACAGGTTGTTCTTCTTTGCCCGCGAGGGGGATTCACGCCAGCACCAGGTCGCCGTCACCTCGTTGTTCGACCTGCTCGATGTCTGCGAGCGCACCGACGTCAAAGGCTCGGTGCTGCAGGACCTCGAACGCCAGCGCGTGGCGCTGGTGGGCCTGCGCGACCACCCCGGGGTGGCGCAGGACGCGCTCGAAGGCATGCTGCGCGAACTCGAAAAAGTGGCCTCGGCCCTGGCGGCGCCCGGCAAGACCGGCCAATCCCTGCGCGAGAACGAATGGCTCACCAGCCTGCGCGGCCGCCTGGCCGTGCCCGGCGGCGCGACCCAGGTCGACATGCCGTCGTACTACGCCTGGCAGCACAAGTCCGAAGCCGCGCGCTGCGCCGACCTGCAGGCCTGGCTGGCGCCCTTCACCGCCCTGAACGACGGCCTGACCCTGGCGCTGCGCCTGTTGCGCGAGTCCGGCCGCAAGACCGACATCGTGGCCGAGCAGGGCGCCTACCAGGAGATGCTGGGCGGCAAGCAGTTCCAGCTGCTGCGCGTCTGGGTCGATCCGGCGCAGGGGGTCTTTCCCGAGATCAGCGCGAACAAGTACATGATCTGGATCCGCTTTTCGACCCAGGACGGCGAATTCAAGCCCCAGCAGGTGGCGCGCAGCATCCCCTTCCAGATCACGCTCTGCAATTCGTAGCCCGGCGGGCGCGGGCGGGGGCCATCCCGCCCCGATTCCTGTTGCGGCCGATTTCAGCGGTAACGGACAATGGCTGAAATGTCGGTCGTCTAGGTCACAATACGGCTTTCTCCGTCAGTGCCGGAACCGTTCCCCATGTCCGATAGCCGTCCCGTTTCTCCGCCCTCCCGCTGGACCCGCCGCAGAATCATCGGGTTAGCGGTGCTTTTGCTGGTGGTGGCCGGCATCGCCTGGTTGGCGTTGCGGCCGGCGGCCAAGCCGGGCGGCGGCGGCCCCGGCGGGCGCTCCGGCGGCGGACGGCCCAACATGGCCGCGGCCATGGCCAACCTGGCCGTGCCGGTGCGGGTGGCCAGCGCCGTGACGCAGGACATCGACATCTTCCTCAAATCCCTGGGCACCGTGACCGCCTACAACACCGTCACCGTGCGCAGCCGCGTCAGCGGCGAACTGGTCGACGTGCCGTTCCAGGAAGGCCAGCAGGTCAAGGCCGGCGACCTGCTGGCGCAGGTCGACCCGCGCGCCTTCCAGGTGGCCCTGGACCAGGCCCGCGGCACCCAGATGCAGAACCTGGCGCTGTTGGAGAACGCGCGCCGCGACCTGCAGCGCTACCAGGCCCTGTTCAAGCAGGACTCGATCGCCAAGCAGCAGGTCGACACCCAGGCCGCGCTGGTGCGCCAATACGAAGGCACCATCAAGAGCGACCAGGCCAATGTCGACAATGCCCGCCTGCAGCTGGACTACGCCCGCATCACCGCGCCGATCAGCGGCCGGCTGGGCCTGCGCCAGGTCGACCGCGGCAACCTGGTGTCCAGCTCGGACACCAACGGCCTGGTGGTGATCACCCAGACGCAGCCGATCTCGGTGGTCTTCACGCTGCCCGAGACGCAACTGCCGGAAGTGCGTGCCGAACTGGCCGAGGGCAAGACCCTGGCGGTGGAGGCCTACGACCGCGCCGATACCCGCCGCATCGCCTCCGGCACGCTGGCGACGCTGGACAACCAGATCGACGTCACCACCGGCACCCTCAAGCTCAAGGCCAAATTCGAGAACCAGGACGACGCGCTGTTCCCCAACCAGTTCGTCAACGTGCGCCTGCACGTGCTGACGCGCAAGGGCGTGACGGCGATCCCGACGGCGGCGGTGCAGCAGGGGTCGGCCGGCGCCTTCGTGTTCCTGGTGCAGCCGGACAACACCGTGCAGGTCAAGCAGGTCAAGCTGGGCGCCATCAACAATGGCATGGTGGCCGTGAACGAGGGCCTGCAGCCGGGCGACCGCGTCGTGACCGAAGGCACCGACCGCCTGCGCGCCGGCGCCAAGGTCGACGTGGTGGGCGGCGACGAGGTGATTCCCGCCGCCAAGGACAAGTCGCTGGGCGGGGGCGCGCCGGCGGGCACCACGCCCGCGACGCGATAAGCGGGGGGCCACGCCGTGAGCCCGTCGCGCCTGTTCATCCTGCGGCCCGTGGCCACCACGCTGTCGATGGTGGCCATCCTGATCGCCGGCTTCATCGCCTACCGCCTGCTGCCGGTCTCGGCCCTGCCCGAAGTCGATTACCCCACCATCCAGGTGACCACGCTGTATCCGGGCGCCAGCCCGGACGTGATGACGTCGCTGGTGACCTCGCCGCTGGAGCGGCAGTTCGGCCAGATGCCGGGCCTGAACCAGATGTCGTCGACCAGCTCGGGCGGCGCCTCGGTCATCACCATGCAGTTCAACCTGACGCTGCCGCTGGATGTGGCCGAACAGCAGGTGCAGGCCGCCATCAACGCGGCGTCGAACCTGCTGCCCAGCGACCTGCCGGTGCCGCCGACGTACAACAAGGTCAACCCGGCCGACGCGGCGGTGCTGACGCTGGCGATCACCTCGCCCACCATGCCGCTGCCGCAGGTGCGCGACCTGGTGGACACGCGGGTGGCGCAGAAGCTGTCGCAGATTCCGGGCGTGGGCCTGGTGAGCGTGGCGGGCGGGCAGCGCCCGGCCGTGCGCGTGCAGGTCAATCCGCAGGCGCTGGCGGCCAACGGCCTGGGGCTGACCGACCTGCGCACCGCGGTGGTGGGCGCCAACGTCAACCAGCCCAAGGGCAACCTGGACGGGCCGCTGCGCTCGACCACCATCAACGCCAATGACCAGCTCAAGTCGCCGACCGACTACAACGACCTGATCATTGCCTACAAGAACAACGCGCCGCTGCGCCTGTCGGACGTGGCGCGCGCGGTCGAGGGCGCCGAGGACACGCGCCAGGCCGCCTGGGCCGGCGACAAGCCGGCCATCCTGCTCAACATCCAGCGCCAGCCCGGCGCCAACGTCATCGACGTGGTCAACCGCATCCAGGCGCTGCTGCCGCAACTGCGCGCCGCGCTGCCGGCCACGCTGGACGTGACGGTGGTGTCGGACCGCACCCAGACCATCCGCGATTCGGTGGCCGACGTGCAGTTCGAGATGCTGCTGGCGGTGGCGCTGGTGGTGATGGTGACCTTCGTGTTCCTGCGCAGCATCACGGCGACGCTGATTCCCAGCGTGGTGGTGCCGCTGTCGCTGGTGGGCACGTTCGGCATCATGTACCTGGCCGGTTTCTCCATCAACAACCTGACGCTGATGGCGCTGACCATCGCCACCGGCTTCGTGGTGGACGACGCCATCGTCATGATCGAGAACATCGCCCGCCACATCGAAGAGGGCGAGACGCCGCTGCAGGCCGCCCTCAAGGGCGCCTCGCAGATCGGCTTCACGCTGATCTCGCTGACCTTCTCGCTGATCGCGGTGCTGATCCCGCTGCTGTTCATGACCGAGGTGGTGGGGCGGCTGTTCCGCGAGTTCGCCATCACGCTGGCGGTGTCGATCCTGATCTCGCTGGTGGTGTCGCTGACGCTGACGCCGATGATGTGCGCGCGCCTGTTGCGCGCCGAGTCCGAGCAGAAGCACGGCCGCTTCCACCAGGTCACCGGGGCCTTCATCGACCGCACCATCGCCGCCTACGACCGCATGCTGCAGAAGGTGCTGCGGCACCAGCCGCTGACGCTGCTGGTGGCGCTGGCGACCTTCGCGCTGACGGTGCTGCTGTACATCCTGATTCCCAAGGGCTTCTTCCCGCAGCAGGACACCGGGCTGATCCAGGCCATCACGCAGGCGCCGCAGTCGATTTCCTTCTCCGCCATGGCCGAGCGCCAGCAGGCCGCGGCGCGGCTGGCGCTGGAGGATCCCGATGTGCAGGCGGTGTCGTCGTTCATCGGCGTCGACGGCAGCAACGCCACCCTCAGCGCCGGCCGCATGCAGATTGCGCTGAAGCCGCAGTCCGAGCGCAAGGGCGACCTGCCGACCGTGATGGCGCGGCTGCAGGAAGCCTTCGGCAAGCAGGACGGCGTGACCGTCTACATGCAGCCGGTGCAGGACCTGACCATCGAGGACCGGGTCAGCCGCACGCAGTACCAGATGACGCTGTCCAACCCGGACCTGAAGGTGCTGAGCGAATGGACGCCCAAGCTGATCGACCGGCTGCGCCAGGTGCCGGGCCTGAAGGACGTGACCGATGACCTGCAGGACGACGGCCTGCAGACCTGGGTCGAGATCGACCGCGACGCGGCTTCGCGGCTGGGCATCACGGCGGCGGTGGTGGACGAGGCGCTGTACGACGCCTTCGGCCAGCGCCTGATCTCGACCATCTTCACCCAATCCAACCAGTACCGCGTGGTGCTGGAGGTGCAGCCGCAGTTCCAGATGAACCCGGCCTCGCTCGGCCAGATCCACGTGCCGACCTCCACCGGCGCGCAGGTGCCGTTGTCGTCCATCGCCCGCATCACCGAGGGCAAGACGGTGCTGGCGGTGAACCGGCTGGACCAGTTCCCGATGGTCACGGTGTCGTTCAACCTGGCGCATGGCGCGTCGCTGTCGGCCGCGGTCGAGGCGATCACCGCGGCCGAGGCCGAGATCGGCATGCCGGCCAGCGTCGAGACGCGCTTCCAGGGCGCCGCGCTGGCGTTCCAGAACTCGCTGTCGAGCACGCTGTGGCTGATCCTGGCGGCGATCGTCACCATGTACATCGTGCTGGGCGTGCTGTACGAAAGCTACATCCACCCGATCACCATCCTGTCGACGCTGCCGTCGGCCGGGGTGGGGGCGTTGCTGGCGCTGCTGATCAGCGGCACCGAGCTCGACATGATCGGCATCATCGGCATCATCCTGCTGATCGGCATCGTCAAGAAGAACGCCATCATGATGATCGACTTCGCGCTCGACGCCGAGCGCAAGCGCGGCCTGTCGCCGCGCGCGGCGATCCATGAGGCGGCGCTGCTGCGCTTCCGGCCGATCCTGATGACCACGCTGGCGGCGCTGTTCGGCGCGCTGCCGCTGATGCTGTCGACGGGCACCGGCGCCGAGCTGCGCCAGCCGCTGGGCCTGGTGATGGTGGGCGGCCTGCTGCTGAGCCAGGTGCTGACGCTGTTCACCACGCCGGTGATCTACCTGATGTTCGACCGCATGTCGCGGCGCTGGCGCGGCATGCGCGAGGCGCGCGCCGGGAGCGCGCCGTGATCCTGTCGGCGCCCTTCATCGTCCGGCCGGTGGCGACCACGCTGCTGTCGCTGGCGATCGTCCTGGCCGGCATGCTGTCGTTCTTCCTGCTGCCGGTGGCGCCGCTGCCGCAGGTGGACATTCCCACCATTTCGGTGTCGGCCAGCCTGCCGGGCGCCAGCCCCGAGACCATGGCCTCCAGCGTCGCCACGCCGCTGGAACGCTCGCTGGGCAGCATCGCCGGCGTGACCGAGATGACCTCCAGCAGCACCCAGGGCTCGACCCGCGTGACGCTGCAGTTCGACCTGTCGCGCGACATCAATGGCGCGGCGCGCGACGTGCAGGCGGCCATCAACGCCGCCCGCTCGCTGCTGCCGACCAGCCTGCGCAGCAATCCCACGTACCACAAGTCCAATCCGTCCGACGCGCCCATCATGACGCTGGCGATGACCTCCGACACGCTGAGCCAGGGCCAGATGTACGACCTGGCCTCGACCATCGTGGCGCAGAAGCTGTCGCAGGTGGACGGGGTGGGCGAAGTGACGGTGGGCGGCAGCTCGCTGCCGGCGGTGCGCGTGACGGTGCTGCCGGGTGCGCTGGCCAACCGCGGCGTCTCGCTCGACGACGTGCGCACGGCGCTGGCCAACGCCAACGCCAACCGCCCCAAGGGCGTGCTGGAAAACGACCAGTACCACTGGCAGGTGATGGTCAACGACCAGCTCAGCCGCGCCGAGCAGTACCGGCCGCTGATCGTGGCCTGGCGCGACGGCGCGCCGGTGCGCGTGTCGGACGTGGCCAAGGTCGAGGATTCGGTCGAGGACCTGTACCAGACCGGCTTCTACAACCAGCGCAACGCGATCCTGATGATCGTGCGACGCCAGGCCGACGCCAACATCATCGAGACCGTGGACGCGGTGCGGGCCCAGCTGCCGGTGCTGCTGGCGCTGATGCCGGCCGACGTGCAGCTGACCGTGGCGCAGGACCGCACGCCCAGCATCCGCGCCTCGCTGCACGAGGCCGAGCTGACGCTGGTCATCGCGGTGGGCCTGGTGGTGCTGGTGGTGCTGCTGTTCCTGCGGCGCTGGCGCGCGGCGATCATTCCCAGCGTCGCGGTGCCGGTGTCGCTGATCGGCACCTTCTGCATCATGTATCTGTGCGGCTTCACGCTCAACACCATCTCGCTGATGGCGCTGATCGTGGCCACCGGCTTCGTGGTGGACGACGCCATCGTGGTGCTCGAGAACATCATGCGCCACGTCGAGAACGGCATGTCGCCGATGCGGGCGGCGCTGCGCGGCTCGCGCGAGGTGGGCTTCACCGTGCTGTCGATGAGCCTGTCGCTGGTGGCGGTGTTCATTCCGATCCTGCTGATGGGCGGGGTGGTGGGACGCCTGTTCCGTGAATTCGCGGTGACGCTGTCGGCGTCCATCATGGTGTCGCTGGTGGTGTCGCTGACCCTGACGCCGATGATGTGCGCGCGCCTGCTCAAGGCCGAACCCAAGGAGCCGAAGCCGCCGGGCCGCCTGGCGCGCTGGGCCGAGGGCGGCTTCGCCTGGATGCAGGACGGCTACCGCCGCAGCCTGGCCTGGGCGCTGGCGCACGGCCGGCTGATGATGCTGATCCTGGCGGCGGCGGTGGGCCTGAACGTGTATCTGTACACGGCGGTGCCCAAGGGCTTCTTTCCGCAGCAGGACACCGGCCAGCTGCTGGGTTTCTTCCGGGTGGACCAGGGCACCTCGTTCCAGGCCACGGTGCCCAAGCTGGAGGCGCTGCGCAAGGTGGTGCTGGCCGATCCGGCGGTGCAAAGCATGACCGGCTTCGCCGGCGGGCGCGGCGGCAGCAACAGCAGCTTCATGCAGATCCAGCTCAAGCCGCTGGCCGAGCGCGGCGTGTCGGCCGACCAGGTCATCAACCGCCTGCGGGCGCGGCTGCAGAACATGCCGGGCGCGCGCATGTTCCTGGTGTCGCAGCAGGACATCCGCATCGGCGGCCGCCAGAGCCAGGGCTCGTACGACTACACCCTGATGTCCGGCGACCTGCAATTGCTGCGCACCTGGATGCCCAAGGTGCAGCAGGCCATGTCGAAGGTCCCCGAGATCACCGACGTCGACACCGACGTCGAGGACAAGGGCCGCGAGATCAACCTGGTGATCGACCGCGACGCCGCCACGCGGCTGGGCGTGAGCATGTCGACCATCTCCACGGTGCTGAACAATTCCTTCAGCCAGCGCCAGGTGTCGGTGATGTACGGGCCGCTGAACCAGTATCACGTGGTGCTGGGGGTGGACCAGAAGTTCGCGCAGGATATCGAGTCGCTCAAGCAGGTCGAGGTGATCACGTCGGCCGGCACGCGCGTGCCGATGGCGGCCTTCGCCCGCTTCGAGAACGCCAACGCGCCGCTCAGCGTGCAGCACCAGGGCCTGTTCGTGGCCGACACGGTGTCGTTCAGCCTGGCGCCGGGCGTGTCGCTGGGGCAGGCCACCGCCGCCATCGACGCCGCGGTGGCGCGCATCGGCCTGCCGTCGGATCAGATCCAGGCCGGCTTCCAGGGCACGGCGGCGGCGCTGCAGCAGACGCTGGCGCAGCAGCCGTGGCTGATCCTGGCCGCGCTGGTCACCATGTATATCGTGCTGGGCATCCTGTACGAGAGCTTCGTGCATCCGCTGACGATCCTGTCGACGCTGCCGTCGGCCGGGCTGGGCGCGCTGCTGGCCCTGCTGCTGGTGCGCACCGATTTCACGCTGATCGCCCTGATCGGGGTGTTCCTGCTGATCGGCATCGTCAAGAAGAATGCCATCATGATGGTGGACTTCGCGCTCGAGGCCGAGCGCAATCAGGGCATGGCGCCCAAGGAAGCCATCTTCCAGGCCTGCCTGACGCGCTTCCGGCCGATCATGATGACGACCATGGCCGCCATCTTTGGCGCGCTGCCGCTGGTGGTGGCCACCGGCGCTGGCGTCGAGATGCGCCAGCCGCTGGGCATTACCATCGTGGGCGGGCTGGTGCTGAGCCAGATCCTGACGCTGTACACCACTCCGGTGGTCTATCTCTACCTTGACCGTTTCCGCCTCTGGGCCGCGCGCGGGCGCGCCCGGCGCGGCGGGGCCGCTTCGATAGAACAACTATGATCCGCAACGCCAAGCCTTTCCCTTCCGTCTTTCTGCCGCGCGCCGGCATCACGCTGGCGTTGTGCGCCGCGCTAGCCGCCTGCGCCGTCGGCCCTGACTACCAGCGGCCGGCGCTGGACGTGGGCGCGGCCTACAAGGAAGGGCAGGACGAAGTGCCCGGCTGGAAGCGCGCCGAACCGCGCGATGACGCCGACCGCGGCCAGTGGTGGCGCGTCTATGACGACGCCACGCTCAATGGCCTGGTGGACGCGCTCAACACGTCGAACCAGACCATCGCCCAGGCCGAGGCCAATTACCGCCAGGCGCTGGGCCTGGTGCGCGGCGCGCGCGCCGGGTTCTTCCCCACCGTGGGCGCGGGCGCCGGCCTGACCCGCTCGGGCAGCGGCGGCGGCAGCGGCGGTTCGTCGTCCTCGTCGTCGGGCGGCGGCAACGTGTCCAACCAGTATTCGCTGACGGGCAGCGTCAGTTGGGAGCTGGACGTGTGGGGCCGCGTGCGCCGCAATGTCGAGGCCTCCGAGGCCAGCGCGTCGGCCAGCCTGGCCGACCTGGCGGCGACCCGCCTGAGCGCGCAGGCCGCGCTGGTGCAGGCCTATCTGCAGTTGCGCGTGCTCGATGAGCAGAAGCGCCTGCTGGACGCGACCGTGGCCGCCTACGAGAAATCGCTGCAACTGACGCAGAACCGCTACAGCGTGGGCGTCGTCGGCCAGGCCGACGTCGCCGTGGCCCGCACCCAGGTCGAGAGCACGCGGGCCCAGTCGATCGATCTGGATTGGCAGCGCGGCCAGTACGAGCACGCCATCGCGGTGCTGATGGGCCAGGCGCCGTCGCATTTCAGCCTGCCGCCGGCGGCGTTCTCGGTGCAGCTGCCGCAGATCCCGGTGGGCCTGCCTTCCGAACTGCTGGAGCGCCGTCCCGACGTGGCCGCCGCCGAGCGCCGCGCCGCCGCCGCCAACGCCCAGATCGGCGTGGCGCAGGCGGCCTGGTTCCCCAGCCTGACGCTGTCGGCCGATGGCGGCTTCCGCAACGGTCAGTTCGCCGAGCTGCTGACCGCCCCGGCGCGCTTCTGGTCGTTGGGGCCGGCGTTGGCCTTGACCATCTTTGACGGCGGCGCGCGCCAGGCGCAGGTCGAGCAGGCGCGCGCGTCCTACGACGCGCAGGCCGCGGCTTACCGGCAGGCGGCGCTGACCGGGCTGCGCGAAGTCGAGGACTACCTGATCCAGCTGCGCGTGATGGAGAACGAGCAGACCGTGCAGCGCCGCGCGCTCGAGGCCGCGCGCGAATCGCTGCGGCTGATGCAGAACCAGTACAAGGCCGGGCTGGTGGATTACCTGAGCGTGGCGGTGGTGGACGCCACCGCGCTCAGCAACGAGCGCAGCGCGCTCAGCCTGTATGGCAACCGCCTGGTGGCCAGCGTCAACCTGATCGTGGCCCTGGGCGGCGGCTGGAACGGGCTGCCCGCGCAAGGGGCGGGCGCGGCCGGCGGCGGATCGCAGGCCACG
>ERZ1739169.219-NODE-219-length-13008-cov-15.436501_pt1 | contig 13008 bp, 13 predicted proteins | sample MGYA00581756_ERZ1739169 | MGnify/ENA primary metagenome ERZ1739169 (study PRJEB40789, sample SAMEA7425667) | Salamandra salamandra | biome: salamander skin | place: Germany | collected 2020-03 | study: cvxcv | reverse complement strand
GCGGCCGACCCGCAGGCCGGCCTGCCGGCCGATGCGGCCTGGTGGCAACGCTGGCGCGCCGAAGTGGCCTCGTGGCCCGGCCGCGCCGGCTCGGCGCTGGCGCATGAACTCGGCGGCCTGATCACCATCCAGCGCGTCGACGAACCCGCCGCGCTGCTGCTGTCGCCGGAACAGGCCGACCAGGTGCGCGGCACGCTGCGCCAGCGCCTCCTGACCGTGCAACTGGCCATGCTGATGCGCCAGCCCGCGGTCTGGAAGAGCGAGCTCGACAACGTCGGCACTACGCTGGCCAAGTACTTCGACACCCGTTCCCCCGACACGGTCGCGGCCCAGAACCTGGCCCGCGAACTGGCGCAGACCGACATCGCGGTGCGCATGCCCGATGTGTCCGACAGCCTGAACGCCGTGGCCGCGCTGCGCGCCGCCGGCTTCAAGACCAGCGATCAGGACTGACGCCCATGCGTACCTGGTTCTGGACTCTGCTGCTCGCCGTCATCGCCGTCGCCCTGGCGGTGGTGCTGCGCTCCCATTCCGGCAATGTGCTGCTGCTGGTCTGGCCGTGGCGCATCTCGATGTCGCTGACGCTGGCCGTGCTGCTGATCGTGGCGGCCTTCGTGGTGCTGTATGTGGGCCTGCGCCTGCTGGCCTGGCTGCTGGCCATTCCCGATCGCGTCCGCGCCTGGCGCGGCAAGCGCGCCCAGGCGCGCGATCACGAATTGCTCGAGCGCGGCTGGATCGGCCTGCTCGAAGGCCGTTATTCGCACGCCGAAAAAGACCTGACCAAGCTGCTCGAGCAGACCAAGGTGCAGACCCGCCGCGTGCTGGCCGCCTTGTCGGCCGCCCGCGCCGCGCATGGCCTGGGTGAATTCGACCGCCGCGACCGCCTGCTGGCGACCGCGCAGGAACAGGCCGGCGCCGACCCTGGCCTGGTGGAAGCCACCGCGACGGTCTCGGCCGACATGCTGCTGGACCAGGGCCGCGCCGAGCGCGCGCTGGCCGTGCTGGCGCCGCTGGCCGATGGCGGCGCCCGCCACCTGCACACCATGCGCCTGCTGCTGCGCGCGCACACGGCCCTGCACCATGACGAACAGGTCTTCACGCTGGCGCGCGGCCTGCTGCGCCGCAATGCGCTGGCGCGCACCGAAGGCGACCACCTGATCGACGTGGCCGGCGCGGCGCGCTTGCGCGCGGCGGCCGCCAACGACGGCTGGCGCGCCATCTGGAAGGACCTCAAGGCCGAGGAGCGCCTGCTGCCCGAAATCGCGCTGGCCGGCGCCGCCGCCTTCGAAGCGGCCGGCGAGGCCAACGAGGCCGCCAAGGTGCTCGAAGCCGCCATCGCCGTGAAATTCAATCCCGCCCTGGTGGCCGCCTACGCGCGTTGCGACGCCGAGCAGGTGTCGCGCCGCCTGGCCAAGGCCGAGACCTGGCTGCAGCAGCGTCCCACCGATCCCGACCTGCTGACCGCGCTGGGCATGCTGTGCCTGAACGGCCAGCTGTGGGGCCAGGCCGAACGCTACCTGCTGCGCAGCCTGTCGCGCCGCGGCGATGCGCAGACGCACGCGCTGCTGGGCAGCCTGTACGACCGTCTCGACCGTCCCGCCGACGCCGTGCGCCACTGGCGCCTCGCCACCGCCGCCAGCATGGCGCTGCCGGTGCTGGCCGCCGACGCGGCGCTGCCGGCCGCGGATATCGGCTCGGACCCCTATCGCCTGGACGCCGAGGGCGGCTATGCGGTGGGCCTCTCGGATGTCGACGCCGATATCGGCGGCGACTATCCCGCGCTGCCGCCCTCGGTGGCCGCGTCGGCTTCGGATTACGTGCTGGATCCGGACGCCCGCGCCAACAAGGAACAGCAGGCGCGCGCGCTGGCGCCGGAAGATGCGCCGGTCGTCGGCGGCACGTCCGACATCGACGAGTATTTCGACAGCGCGCCGATTCCGGCCGCCGCGTTCGACAATCCCGTGCCGACGTATTCGCCGGCCGCGCCGGCTTCGCCCAAGCCGGCCGCGCCCGCCGCGCCGGCGCCGACCACCAAGCCGCCGTTCAAGGACGACGGCTCGCTTTGATCCTCTTTCAGACTAACAAGGTTCAATCATGAGTTATGACCGCGTGTCCCCCGGCAAGAAGCTGCCGGAAGACTTCAATGTGATCATTGAAATCCCCATGAACGCCGACCCGGTGAAGTACGAGGTCGACAAGGAGTCGGGCGCGATCTTCGTCGACCGTTTCATGCTGACGGCCATGCACTACCCGTGCAACTACGGCTACATCCCGCAGACCCTGTCGGAAGACGGCGACCCCGCCGACGTGCTGGTGCTGACCCCGTTCCCGATCCAGATCGGCGCCGTGGTGCGCTGCCGCGCCATCGGCGTGCTGGAAATGGACGACGAGTCGGGTGGCGACGCCAAGCTGCTGGCCGTGCCGATCGAAAAGCTGTACCCCCCGTACCGCAACATCAAGTCCTACGAAGACCTGCCGGCCGAAGACACGGCCCGCATCCAGCACTTCTTCGAGCACTACAAGGACCTGGAAAAGGGCAAGTGGGTCAAGGTCAAGGGCTGGAAGGGCGTCGACGCCGCCCACGAGGAAATCGTCAAGAGCGCCGAGCGCTACAACAAGGCCTGATCGATCAGGCCTTGCGCCGCGCCGGTGTCGCACCGGCGGGCGCTTTCAGGCGGCGCGGCCGCGACGGCATGATGCCGATCGCCGCCGCGCCGTTGTCTTGCAGGCCCTGCAGATTCTGCGTCACCTGCGCCGCGGCGGCCTGGATGCGTTCCTGCAGCAGCGCCAGCCGCTTGGCGGGCGTGCGCGCCTCGGCGGCGATGAACACCAGGCTACCCACCACCTTCTGGTCCGGCGTGAAGATCGCCGAGCCGATCCCCATCAATCCCGGGTCGACCTCGCCGTGCGAGACGCAGACGCCGGCCGCGCGCAGCTGCTTGATGTTGGCGCGGAACGCATCCCAATCCTCGCCCAGGCCGGCCTCGCGGATCTCCGCGGCGTGCCACAGCATCAGGTTGCGCAGTTGGTAGGGCGGCAGATTGGCCAGGATGGGCTTGGCGGTGGCGCCGCGGAACATCGGGAAGGGGCGGCCGCGCGCGTAGCTGGATTCGATCGAATGGTCGGTCCAGTAGCGGTCCACGCACATGACCTTGTCGCCGTAGTAGCTGCACAGCATCAGGTTGGCGTTGAGTTCGTCGCCGGTGGCGCGCATGACCTCGCGCGCCGCGCGCATCAGCGGGTCGTGCTGGCGCAGGTGCCGGTCGAGCTCGATGATGCGCGAGCCGAGCACGTAGGCGCCGCCCGCGGTCGGCGCCAGCAGGCCGCTTTCGGTGAGCGACTTGAGATAGCGGTAGGCCGTGGCGCGCGAGCACTCCAGATGCGCCATGACGTCTTCCTGGAAGGCGGCGGTGGTGTCGTCGCGGAAGAGATCGAGGATGGACAACATGCGATCGGGAGTGCTCATTGCTGCTGACGTGCCTAGTGAATGTGGAAGCCGCCGTTGACGTCGACCACGATGCCGGTTGAGTAGGAGGACAGGTCCGAGGCCAGGAAGAGAATGGCCTGCGCCACTTCGGCCGGGGAGCCGAAGCGTTGCAGCGGAATGCCCTGTTTGAGTTCTTGTTCCCAATTTTCGCCGAATTTGCCGAGCGTCATGTCGGTCTCGATGATGCCCGGCGCCACGCAGTTGGCGCGCACGCCGCGCGGCCCCAGTTCCCGCGCCAGCGCCTTGGTGAAGCTGATCACGCCGCCCTTGGAGGCGGCGTAGTGCGAACCGCCCAGCAGGCCGCCGCCGCGCAGGGCGGCGGTCGAGCCGAGGTTGACGATGGCCGGGTGGCGCTCGCTTTCCAGCAGCCGGGGCAGGGCGGCGCGCGTCACGTTGTAGGTGCCGGTCAGGTTGACGTCGACCATGCGGCGGAACTCGTCCTCGGGCAGGTCCCAGATGCGGGTCGCGGCGACGATGCCGGCGTTGTTCACCAGCACGTCGATGCCGCCCAGCGCCCGCGCCGCCTGCGCCACGGCCTGCTCGCAGGAGGCGCTGCTCGACACATCGCAGTGCAGGTTGACGCGGCCGCCGGCCAGCCCGGCGTCGGCGTGGTCGGGAAAGTCGCGGTCCAGCACCGCCACGCTGGCGCCCTGCGCCAGGAATTGCGCGACGATGGCGGCGCCGATGCCACGGGGGTTGGCGCCCCCCGTGACGACGGCCCGCTTGCCGGCCAACAGTCCGAGCGGGCCCCCGGTCATTGCTTCACCAGCGCGCAGCCGCCCTGGTCCAGCGGACGGAACGCCTGTTCGGCGGGAATCTTGCGCACCAGCTTGTAGTAGTCCCAGTCGCGCTTCGATTCGGACGGCTTCTTCACCTGGAACAGGTACAGGTCGCGCATCACGCGGCCATCCTCGCGGATGCGGCCGTTCTCGGTCATGAAGTCGTTGATGGGCGTGTCATGCATTTTCTTGATCACCGCCTCGGATGCATCGGTGCCGGCGGCCTTGACCGCGTTCAGGTAGTGCATGGTGGCGCTGTAGTTGCTGGCCTGCACCATCGACGGCATGCGGCCGGTGCGCTTGAAGTAGCGCTCGGACCATTGGCGCGCCTTGTCGTCCTGGTCCCAGTAGAACGGCTCGACCAGGTTCAGCCCCTGCGCGTATTCCAGTCCGACGCTGCGCACGTCGACGATGCTCATGAAGAGCGCCGCCACGCGCTGCTTGCTGCCCATGATGCCGAATTCGAACGCCTGCTTGATGCTGTTGATGGTGTCGCCGCTGCCGTTGGCCAGGCCGATCACCTGCGCCTTGGAGGCCTGCGCCTGCAGCAGGAACGACGAGAAGTCGGCGCTGGCGATGGGGTGGCGCACGCTGCCGACCACCTGGCCGCCCTTGGCCTTGACCACCGCCATGGCGTCGCGTTCGAGCGAGTGGCCGAAGGCGTAGTCGGAGGTGATGAAGAACCAGCTCTTGCCGCCGTCTTCCATGACGCCGCTGGCCACGCCGGTGGCGTAGGCGTAGGTGTCGTAGGTCCAGTGCATGCCGTTGGGCGAGCAGGCCTTGCCGGTCAGGTCGGCCGAGCCGGCGCTGGTGAAGATCACCACGCGCTTCATCTGGCGGGTCAGGTCCTGCACCGCCAGGGCGATGGCGGAGTTGGGCACGTCCAGGATCAGGTCGACCTTGTCGTTCTCGTACCAGCGGCGCGCGATGGAGACGCCGATGTCCACCTTGTTCTGGTGGTCGGCGGACACCACCTCGATCGGCTTGCCCAGCACCGTGCCGCCGAAATCCTCGACGGCCATCTTCACGGCCTCGACGCCGAACTTGCCGGACAGGTCGGCCATCATGCCGGACTGGTCGCCCAGCACGCCGATCTTGACGACATCATCCGATACCTGGGCCTGGGCCGACAGCGATACGGCGCCCAGCGCGCAGGCGGCCAGGCAAAGCTTGAAACGGGTTTTCATGGGGTTGTCTCCTTGGGGGCTTATGTCTTTGCGCGCCGCCCTGTGCCGGGCGGTCGCGCGGATCTTGCCGGCGCGGCGCCTATTCCAGGGTCTGGCCGGCGTAGGCGTCGATGAACAGGTTGGGTTTCAGGAAGAAGCTCAGCACCAGCGCGCCGTGCGGCGCGCGCGCCACGTGCTGGTTGCCGCGCGGCCGCCAGACGTAGTCGCCGGCGCGCACTTCGCCTTCGGCATCGACGATCGAGCCTTCCAGCACATAGGTCTGCTCGACCTCGACGTGCTCGTGCAGCGGCAGCTCGGTGCCGGGCTGCCAGCGGAACAGCGCGGTCAGCAGGCCGGACTCCTTGTCCTGCATCAGCACCTTCATGTCGATGCCTTCGACCTGCGTGGGTTTCCAGGGCAGTTCGTCGACTTTCAGGAAGCGCGACGCCAGCGGCGGCAGCGCGTTGACTGCGGGGCAGCCAGGGGTTTCGAGGGCCATGATGTCTCCTAGCCAATACTCGTTATGGAAGAAAAACTAAAAATCTTGTTATTGAGTGTTTAAAAATAGTCGCGTATATTGAGATTAATGTCAATCCTGTTTTCAGCCAAGGCAAGCGGGATCGACACGAGCCGGACCGGGGGCCGCGGGGCTCGGGAAGTCTTTCCCGATATCCGCCGTCCCGAGAGATCCGGCGCCTATAAGACAAGGAGACAAGCTTGAATCAGGACTATCTGGGCCAGACCTTCGGGTTGGCCGGGCGCACGGCGCTGGTGACGGGGGGCGCGCGCGGACTGGGATATGCCATCGCCGCCGGCCTGGGCCGGGCGGGCGCGCGCGTGGTGATCAACGATCTGTCGCAGGCCGCCTGCGACGCCGCCTGCGGGCAACTGGCCGCGGCCGGCATCACGGCGCGCAGCGCGGTGTTCGACGTGGCCGACGGCGACGCCGTGGCCGCGGCCGTGGCGCGGCTGGAAGCCGATGGCGTGGCCATCGACGTGCTGGTCAGCAATGCCGGCAACCAGAACCGCAAGCCGGTGGTGGAGATGGCGCCGGCCGAATGGCAGGCGTTGCAGAACGTCCATGTGAACGGCGCGTTCCATTGCGCCCGCGCGGTGCTGCCCGCCATGGCGGCGCGCGGCTTCGGCCGCATCGTGCTGATGTCGTCGGTCGCGGGCCAGGCCACCATGCCGAACATCGCGGCCTACGCCACCGCCAAGGGCGCGATCGCGGCGTTCACGCGCGCGCTGGCGGTCGAATACGGCGGCCAGGGCGTCACCTGCAACGCGCTGGCGCCGGGCTTCGTGCGCACCGACTTCACCCAGGGGCTGCAGGACAATCCGCAGTTCCAGTCTTTCCTGTCGACCGCGGTGCCGGTGGGACGCTGGGCCACGCCGGAGGACATCGCGCCGGCGGTGGTCTACCTGGCCTCGCCGGGCGCCGCGTTCGTCAATGGCCACGTGCTGGCGATCGACGGCGGCCTGCTGGCCCGCATGTAGGAGGACGGCCATGAGCACCCAAGCGGTTCTGTCCGCCCAGGGGCTGGTCAAGCGGTTCGGCGGCTTCAATGCCGTCGACGGCGTGTCCCTGGCCCTGCGGGAAGGTTCCATCCATGCCTTGATCGGCCCCAACGGCGCCGGCAAGACCACCTGCTTCAACCTGCTGACCAAATTCCTGACGCCCGACCAGGGCGTGATCCACTACCGCGGCCGCGACATCACGTCGCTGGCGCCGGAGCAGATCGCGCGCCTGGGCATCGTGCGCTCGTTCCAGATCTCGGCGGTGTTCCTGGGGCTGACCGTGCTGCAAAACATGCGCGTGGCGCTGATGCGCCAGCATGGCGACGGCCTGCGCTTCTGGCGCAGCCGCCGCAGCGTCGACCGCCTCAACGAGCAGGGCCTGGCCCTGCTGGACGCCGTGGGCCTGGCCGGCATGGCCGACACCACCGCGGCGCTGCTGCCCTATGGCCGCAAGCGGGCGCTGGAGATCGCCATGACCTTGGCGCTGGAGCCGGACGTGATGCTGCTGGACGAACCGATGGCCGGCCTCGGCCAGGAAGACGTGGCGCGCATCGCGGCGCTGATCCGGCGCGTGTCGGCCAACCGCAGCATCCTGATGGTGGAGCACAACCTGTCGGTGGTCGCCGACCTGTCCGACACCATCACGGTGCTGGCGCGCGGCGCGGTGCTGGCGCAGGGCGATTACGCCACGGTGTCGCGCGACGAGCGCGTCATTACCGCCTACATGGGCTCGGAAGAGGGAGAGGGCTGATGCTGTCGATCAAGGACCTCAACGCCTGGTACGGCGAATCGCATGTGCTGCATGGCGTCGACATCGAGGTGCGGCGCGGCGAGCTGGTCACCATCCTGGGCCGCAACGGCGCCGGCAAGACCACCACGCTGCGCGCCGTCATGGGCATCCTGGACAAGCGCCGCGGCTCGATCCGGCTCAACGGCCAGGAAACCGTCGGCATGGCGCCGCACCGCATCCCGCGGCTGGGCGTGGTGTATTGCCCGGAGGAACGGGCGGTGTTCCGCAGCCTGAACGTGACCGAGAACCTGCTGCTGCCGCCGCGCCTGGCGGACGGCGGCATGTCGCTGGACGAGATCTACACCCTGTTTCCCAACCTGCGCGAACGCAGCGCCAGCTCCGGCGGCAATCTGTCGGGCGGCGAGCAGCAGATGCTGGCGATCGCCCGCATCCTGCGCACCGGCGCCCAGCTGATCCTGCTGGACGAACCCACCGAAGGGTTGGCGCCGGTGATCGTGCAGCAGATCGGGCAGGCCATCCGCACGCTCAAGGAGCGCGGTTTCACCATTGTGCTGGTCGAGCAGAATTTCCGCTTCGCCACCAAGGTGGCCGACCGCCACTACGTGATGGAGCACGGCCGCGTGGTCGACCAATTGTCGGCGCAAGAGGCGCGCAACGATCCCGAGCGGATCGCGCGCCGCCTGGGCGTCTGAGGGGGAGAATCCTGTGTTCGAAATTTTCGGTGTGCCGTCCACGGCACTGTTCGGCCAGCTCCTGCTCGGCCTGATCAACGGTTCGTTCTACGCCTTGCTCTCGATCGGGCTGGCGGTGATCTTCGGCCTGTTGAACATCATCAACTTCGCCCATGGCGCGCAGTACACGGCGGGCGCGTTCCTGGCCTGGATGCTGCTGAACTACCTGGGGGTGAACTACTGGGCCGCGCTGGTGCTGGTGCCGCTCATCATGGCGGCGTTCGCCATCGTGGTCGAGCGCGTGCTGATCTCGCGCACCTACCGCATGGACCACCTCTACGGGCTGCTGCTGACCTTCGGCATCGCCCTGCTGATCGAGGGCGGGCTGCGCCAGGCGTATGGCGTGTCGGGATTGCCGTACACCATCCCCAAGGCGCTGACGGGCGGGGTCAACCTGGGCTTCATGTTCCTGCCGTGGTACCGCGGCTGGGCGGTGGCGGTGTCGCTGGTGCTGTGCCTGGCGGTGTGGGTGCTGATCGAGAAGACCCGGGTCGGCGCCATGCTGCGCGCCGCCACGGAGAATCCGACCATCGTGCGCTCGTTCGGCATCAACGTGCCGCTGCTGATCACGCTGACCTACGCGCTGGGCGTGGCGCTGGCGTCGGTGGCGGGCGTGATCGCCGCGCCCATCTACCAGGTCAGCCCGATGATGGGCTCGAACCTGGTGGTGGTGGTGTTCGCGGTGGTGGTGATCGGCGGCATGGGCTCCATCATGGGCGCCATCGTCAGCGGCTTCGGGCTGGGCATCATCGAGGGGCTGACCAAAGTGTTCTATCCGGAGGCCGCCAACCTGGCGATCTTCATCATCATGGTGCTGGTGCTGCTGTGCAAGCCGGCGGGCCTGTTCGGCAAGCCGCTGCAGGTGCAGAACGTGCTGGCCGCCGAGGCCACCCGCCAGCCGGTGCAGCTGGGGCGCCGCGCCATGCGCGGGTGCATGGCGATCCTGGCGCTGGTGGCGCTGGCCGCGCCCTGGTTCGTCTATCCCACGTTCCTGATGAAGGTGCTGTGCTTCGCGCTGTTCGCCGCGGCCTTCAACCTGCTGGTGGGCTATGTCGGCCTGCTGTCGTTCGGCCATGCGGCCTTCTTCGGCGCGGCGGCCTACGCCACCGGCATCGTCATGAAGCTGCTGGGCGCCACGCCCGAACTGGGCCTGCTGGCCGGGGTGCTGACCGGCGGCCTGCTGGGGCTGGCGTTCGGCGCCATCGCCATCCGGCGCCAGGGCATCTACTTCGCCATGATCACGCTGGCGCTGTCGCAGCTGGTGTACTTCATCGCGGTGCAGGCGGGCTTCACCGGCGGCGAGGATGGCCTGCAGAGCGTGCCGCGCGGCAAGCTGTTCGGCCTGATCGACCTGGATGGCGTGATGCCGATGTACTACTTCACGCTGGCGGTGTTCGCGCTGGGCTACGCCTTCGTGCTGCGGGTGCTCAATTCGCCCTTCGGCGAGGTGATCCGCTCGGTGCGCGACAACGAGCAGCGCGCCCGGTCGCTGGGTTATTCGACTTCGCGCTACAAGCTGCTGGCGTTCACCTTGTCGGCCTCGGTGGCGGGGCTGGCCGGCGGGCTCAAGGTGCTGGTGTTCGGCGTGGCCTCGCTGACCGACGTGCACTGGCACGCCAACGGCGAGGTGGTGCTGATGGCGCTGCTGGGCGGCATCGGCACGGTGTTCGGTCCGCTGGCCGGCGCCTTCACCTTCGTCTCGCTGCAAAACTACCTGGCGCCGCTGGGGTCGTGGGTCCTGATCGTGCAGGGCGCGATCTTCGTGCTGTGCGTATTGCTGTTCCGCGACGGCATCATGGGGCTGGTGTCCCGTGCCTGGCTCGCCGTCGCCCGTCCGAAAAAGGAGTCCTGATGTTCCTGCACGTCGTAATGCTGCAATTGTCCGGCGCCGCCGATGCGCGCTTCCATGACCGGGTGCAGGGCTACTGCGACCGCATCCTGGCCGAATGCGACGGGGTGGCGGGTTACGCCTTCCGGCCCAACCAGGCCAGTCGCTCGGACGGCCTGACCCACGCGGTGGTGGCGGCGTTCAGCGACGCCGCCACCCATGACCGCTACCAGGTGTCGCCCGCCCACCAGGAGATGAAGGCCTACATGGCGGATTTCATCGAGCGCCTGGTGGTGTTCGATGGAGAAATCCCTACAATTTGCTGAATGTTTCCGTCGCCCCGGAACGGGATACACTCGCGGATGATTTTTGCGATCGGACCGTTCCACCCGTCATAGGTTGATAGATCATGGACTACGTATTGCCTCCCCAGCCGCTGACCGCGGTTCCCGTTGCCGGCAGCGCCGCGCTGTTCCCCGTGCGCCGCGTCTATTGCGTCGGCCGCAACTACGCCGAGCACGCCAAGGAAATGGGCTTCACCGGCCGTGAAGATCCGTTCTTCTTCTGCAAGCCCGCCGACGCCGTGCTGAGTGTCGCCGACGGCGAAACCGGCAAGATGCCGTATCCGCCCAAGACCTCCAACCTGCACTACGAAATGGAGCTGGTGGTGGTGCTGGGCAAGGGCGGCCGCGACATCCCGGTCGAAGAAGCCAACGACTGCGTCTGGGGCTATGCCCTGGGCCTGGACATGACCCGCCGCGACCTGCAGGGCGAAATGAAGAAGCAGGGCCGTCCCTGGGAAGTGGGCAAGGCCTTCGACCTGTCGGCGCCGCTGGGCCCGATCCACCCGCGCAGCGTGGTCGGCACGCTCGACAAGGGCGCCATCTGGCTCGACGTCAATGGCCAGCGCAAGCAGGCCAGCGACATCTCGCAGATGATCTGGAACGTGCCGGAGAGCATCTCCTACCTGTCGGGCCTGTTCGAACTGCAGCCCGGCGACATCATCTTCACCGGCACGCCGGAGGGCGTGGGCGCCGTGGTGCAGGGCGACGTCATCACCGGCGGCGTGGAAGGCCTGGGCGAACTTCGCGTCCAGATCGTTTAAAGTACGGCCCGGAATCGTTTCCCCACACTTCAGGAGCGCAGCATGCGCAGCAAGATCGTGCTGACCGCCTTCGTCGTGTTCGGCTTCGTACTCGCCGGTTGCAATACCGTGGCGGGCATGGGCAAGGACATGTCGCGAGCCGGCAACGCCATCACCAACGCCGCCGACAAGTAATCGTCCGGCCCAGGTGATAAAAAAGCCCCTTGATCACTCAAGGGGCTTTTTCTTTGGCGTGGAGGCTGGTCTACAGCACATCCCCGGCGTAGTCCGCCAGGCGCGAGCGCTCGCCGCGCTGCAGGGTGACGTGGCCCGAATGCGGCCAGCCCTTGAAGCGGTCGACCACGAACGTCAGGCCCGAGCTGCCTTCGGTCAGGTAGGGCGTATCGATCTGGGCGATGTTGCCCAGGCAGATCACCTTGGTGCCGGGGCCGGCGCGGGTCACCAGCGTCTTCATCTGCTTGGGCGTCAGGTTCTGGGCCTCGTCGATGATCAGGTACTTGTTCAGGAAGGTGCGGCCGCGCATGAAGTTCAGCGACTTGACCTTGATGCGCGAGCGGATCAGGTCCATGGTGGCGGCGCGCCCCCAGTCCCCGTTGCCTTCGCCTTCGCCCATGTTCAGCACGTCGAGGTTGTCTTCCAGCGCCCCCATCCAGGGCAGCATCTTTTCTTCCTCGGTGCCGGGCAGGAAGCCGATGTCTTCACCGACGGGCACCGTGACGCGGGTCATGATGATCTCGGTGTAGCGCTTGGTCTCCAGCACCTGGGTGATGCCGGCCGCCAGCGCCAGCAGCGTCTTGCCCGTGCCGGCCTGGCCCAGCAGCGACACGAAGTCGCATTCCGGGTTCATCAGCAGGTTCATGGCGAAGTTCTGCTCGCGGTTGCGCGCGGTGATGCCCCAGACGTTGTTCTTGCCGTGGGTATAGTCGCGCAGCGTCGCCAGCACCGCCATCTTGCCGCTGACCTCGCGCACCTGGGCATACAGGGGCATCTGGCCTTCGAAGTAGACGAACTGGTTGACCACGAACTGCGAACACAAGGGGCCGTGGATGCGGTAGAAGGTGGTGCCGCCCTGTTGCCAGGACTCGACGTCCTTGCCGTGCTTGTTCCAGAAGTCCTCGGGCAGCTGCATCACGCCCGAATACATCAGGTCCGAGTCTTCCAGGACATGGTCGTTGAAGTAGTCTTCCGCGGCCATGCCGAGCGCGCGCGCCTTCAGGCGCATGTTGATGTCCTTGGACACCAGCACGACTTCGCGCTGTGGGTATTTTTCCTGCAGGGCCCGCACCACGCCCAGGATCTGGTTGTCGGCCTTGCCCATGGGCAGGTCCGACGGCAGGGTGCTGTGGATGGCGGTGGTCTGGAACATCAGGCGCCCGGTGGCGTCCTTGTTGCCCAGCTTGGCCAGCTCCAGGCCGTCTTCGAGCTGGGTCGCGTCCTGCACCAGCGCGTCGAGCGAACGGCTGACCTGGCGGGCGTTGCGCGCCACTTCCGACATGCCCTTTTTCTGGTGGTCCAGCTCTTCGAGCGTCATCATCGGCAGGAAGATGTCGTGCTCTTCGAAGCGGAACAGCGAGCTGGGGTCGTGCAGCAGCAGATCGGAAGAGCACACGCTGAACTCCAGTCACAGCGATAGATCTCGTATG
>ERZ1739169.218-NODE-218-length-13019-cov-15.217448_pt1 | contig 13019 bp, 9 predicted proteins | sample MGYA00581756_ERZ1739169 | MGnify/ENA primary metagenome ERZ1739169 (study PRJEB40789, sample SAMEA7425667) | Salamandra salamandra | biome: salamander skin | place: Germany | collected 2020-03 | study: cvxcv | reverse complement strand
GTTGCGCGGCGCGGCGTTGGCCGGGCGCGAACGGGGCGCGCCGGCGTTGCCGCCGCGGCCGCCGTTACGGCCGCCACCGCCACGTGGCTGGCGCGAGTCTTCGTCGCGTTCCTGGCGTTCGAAGGCGGCGGCGCTGGTGGCGGGCGGGGTCCAGTCGGCCACCGGCTTGCGCTCGATGGTCTTCTTGATCAGGCGCTCGATGTCCTTGAGCAGCTTGATTTCGCTGTTGTCCACCAGCGAGACGGCGGCGCCGGTGGCGCCCGCGCGGCCGGTGCGGCCGATGCGGTGCACGTAGTCTTCCGGCACGTTGGGCAGTTCGAAGTTCACCACCTGGGGCAGCTGGTCGATGTCCAGGCCGCGGGCGGCGATGTCGGTGGCCACCAGCACCGTCACGGTGCCGTCCTTGAAGCCGGCCAGCGCGCGGGTGCGGGCCGACTGGCTCTTGTTGCCGTGGATCGCGGCGGCGGTCAGGCCGTCCTTGACCAGCTTCTCGGCCAGGCGGTTGGCGCCGTGCTTGGTGCGCGTGAACACCAGCACCTGGTGCCAGCCGCTTTCACGGATGATGTGGCTGATGAGATCGCGCTTGTGGTGCTGTTCGACCAGGTGCACCGTCTGGGTGACCAGTTCGGTGGCGGTGTTGCGCGGGGTGACCGAGACTTCGCCCGGGTTGTTCAGCACGCCGCGCGCCAGCGAACGGATCTCATCCGAGAAGGTGGCCGAGAACAGCAGGTTCTGGCGCTGCTTGGGCAGCAGGGCCAGGATCTTGCGGATGTCGCGGATGAAGCCCATGTCCAGCATGCGGTCGGCTTCGTCCAGCACCAGGATCTCGACGCCGGACAGGTCGACCGTTTTCTGGCCGCAGTGGTCCAGCAGGCGGCCGGGGGTGGCCACCAGGATGTCCAGCGGCTTGCGCAGGGCGGAGATCTGGGGGTTGATGTTGACGCCGCCGAACATCACCATGGACGTCAGCGAGGTGTGCTTGCCGTAGGTCTGCACCGATTCGGCCACCTGCGCGGTCAGTTCGCGCGTCGGGGTCAGGATCAGGCAGCGCGGGCGGCCGGCCTTGCGGGCTTCCGGCTTGCTCTGCATCAGCAGATGCAGGATGGGCAGCGTGAAGCCGGCGGTCTTGCCGGTGCCGGTCTGGGCGGCGGCCAGCAGGTCGCCACCCTTGAGGACCTGCGGAATCGCCTGGGCCTGGATGGGGGTGGGCGCGGTGTAGCCGGTATCGGCAATGGCGCGCAACAGGGAATCGGCCAGCCCGAGGTCGGCGAAAGAGGAAGAGGTAGTCAAAACAACTCCAGCGGCAGCCCGTCGCTCAAGTTGAGAGACTCCAATCCAGGCGGACGAATAAGGAGAAAAGGGAAGCGCCCCTGAGGGCGAAGCTTGGCGGCGAAGTGCCTAGCGGACGCGTGCAGATTGGCAAAGCACGCCTGGCGATTGTAGCTGATGCGGCGGCGCCGCATGCGCAATCGTCCGCTATCGGCATGGTCGGTAACATTTTGCACTAAATGTGTACGAAATTAGCGTAATCCCTAGGCTGCGCTCCCTATAATCCGTGCGCTTACCTCCAACACACAAGAATTAAGGGTTGCTATGAAAAAGGCGGCAATAGCGGGTCTGGTCGTTGCACTGGGTGCGATTTGGACCGGCACGGCCTGGTACACCGGCCAGAAGGCCGAAGCGTTCGTGAAGCAGTCGATCGAAGACGGCAACGTCGAACTGCGCAAGATCGGCGAAAAGTGGGGCGTGACCCCCGTCATCGAACTGATGTCGTTCGAGCGCGGCGTGTTCTCGTCGACCGAGCGCTACCGCGTCAAGTTCACGCTGCCCGCCAAGGACGGCAAGCCGGCCGAGGAACGCGAGCTGCAGTTCGTCGAGCACCTGTCGCACGGCCCGTTCCCGTTCTCGAACCTGGCCTCGGGCAAGCTGGCCCCCGCCATGGTCGCGAGCCGCTTCCAGATCGAGGAAACCCCGGCCGTCAAGGGCTGGTTCGCCGCCACCAAGGGCGCCACGCCGCTGACGGGCGCCTATAGCGTCAGCTACGGCAAGCAGGTCACCGGCACGTTCAACCTGGCCCCGGCCGAAGCCTCGACCGACAAGACCAAGCTGACCTTCGCCGGCATGGCCGCCGACGTCGACTTCGACACCAACAGCAAGCACGGCATCCTGGCGCTCAAGAGCGACGGCGTGACGCTGGCCGGTCCGGCCGGCGAGAGCGATATCGTGGGCATGGCGGTCAAGGGCATCACGCTCAACAGCGACCTGACGCCGGGCAAGAACGACATGGCCATGGGCAGCCAGAAGCTGGTCTTCAAGGAATGGACCATCACGTCCAAGACCAAGCCGCCGGTCCTGCTCAAGGACACCAGCATCGCCGTGGACCTGTCCGAGGCCGACACCGGCGTCAACGCCAAGATGGTGCTGGACTTCGGCATGATCAATGTCCAGGAAAAGGACATGGCGGGCCTGCAGCTGGCCATCGGCATGAAGAACATGGATCCCAAGGCCCTCAAGGCCCTGAACGACGTCTATGAAGCGTCGTCGCGCCGCATGATGCAAGGCGGCGGCGAACAGGCCTCGCCCGAGTTCACGCCGGAAGAGCAGCAGATCCTGAAGACCAACGTCGAACTGCTGCTGGCTGGCAACCCCAGCCTGTCGGTGTCGCCGCTGCAGGTGCGCACCGCCAACGGCACGTCGACCTTCAACCTGGACGTGGACCTGGCCAAGCCGGCTTCGACCGACAAGCCGGCCAGCGACCTGGCCATGGAAGCCATCCGCAAGCTCAACGCCAAGCTGGTGCTGTCCAAGGCCAACGTGGCCGACCTGATGGCGATCGAGCCGCAGATGCGTGGTGTGCCGGCCGACCGCGCCGCCCAGACCGCCAAGGGCCAGGCCGAAATGGTCGGCACCATGGCGGTGGCGATGGGCGTGGCCAAGGCGGAAAACGACAACATCGTTTCCTACCTGAACTACGCCGACGGCCAAGTGGACTTCAACGGCAAGAAGATGCCCCTGCAGCAGTTCGTGATGATGGTCATGAGCGGCGCGATGGGCGGCATGCGCTGAGGCGCGGGCCAGACCCCGGTGCCGGCGTGATGCCGGCGCCCTACACGGGCTGCGGCGCCTTCGGGCGCGGCAGCCCGTTTTTCATGCGCGGCGTATGCTGGCGGCTGCGGTCCATGCGGGACCGACGCAAATGGGAAGCGGGACGGACATCATGCGGAAATGGGTAGCGGTGGGTTGCGCCGTGCTGGCGCTGGGCGCGATCTGGACGGGCACGGCCTGGTACACCGGCAAGCAGCTCGAGAACGGCATGGCGCAGTTGGCCGAGAGCGCCGACGCGCAGGCGCGGCTGATCGGCGCGAAGCTGGGCGAGACGCTGTCGGTCGAGCAGCTGTCGTACGAGCGCGGCGTGTTCACGTCGCAGGCGCGCTATCGGCTGAAGGCGCAGCCCTTGGCCAAGGATGGTCCCGGGGCGGCGGGACGCGACTACGAGATGGTGGTGCGCCTGGATCACGGACCGTTCCCGCTGTACCGCCTGTCGCGGGGCCATCTGTTCCCGGCCATGGCCGCCGCCCGCGCGGAGCTGGCGCCTACGCCGTCACTGGAAACCTGGTTCGCCGCCGCGCAGGGCGGCGTGCCCGTGACGGCCGAGGCCGTGGCGGGTTATGGCCGCGATATCGCGGTCTCCCTGGCGCTGGCGCCGGTCGAGCGCGCGCGCGACGCGTCCCGCTTCAGTTTTTCGGGCCTGACGCTGCGGGCCGATGTCGCCGCCGGCGGCAAGCGCGCCACCGTGACGGTCCGCTCGGACCGCGCCGACCTGTTCGAGCCGTTCACCAAGGACGGCGCGAGCCACACGCGCCGGCTGGCCATGCGCGACCTGGCGATCACGTACGATGCGACCCGCGCCGCCGACGAGACCGGCGCCGCCACGACGCGCGCGACCCTCAAGCAATGGACCGTCGAGATCGACGGCGAGCCGGTCACGCTGCGCGACGTCGCCGTGAATCTCGACGCCAGCGGCGCCGACAGCGCCATGCAGGGCAAGCTGGCCGTGCAGGTGGCGGGCATCGACACGCGCGCCGGACAGGTGGCCAACCTGCGCCTGGCGGCGCAGGCGCACAACCTGGACCTGGTGTCGTTCCGCGCGTTCCGCGACACCATGGAGGCCACGAAAGACGGCGGCGGCAGCCTGAGCGACAAGATGGTGGGCGCGGGCCACGTGATGAAATTCCTGCTGGCCGAGCCCGGCTTCTCGCTGGCGCCGCTGCAGGTCGATACCGCCAACGGCAGCGCCACGCTGCAACTGGCGGTGGGCCTGGCCGCGCCGACGCTGTGGAATCACTCGCCGGCCGCGGTGGTCAAGGAGACCGTGCGCAAGTTCGACGCGCGGCTGTCGGTGCCGGTCGCCAGCGTGGCCGACCTGATCGCCGTGCGCCTGCAGGCCGACGGCATGCCCGAGGCCGCCGCCCGCGAGGCCGCGCGCCGGCAGGCCGATGGCGTGCGCGACCGCATCGTGGGCAGCCAGTGGGGGCGCCTGGAAGACGGCAAGCTGCTGGCGAGCCTGAACTACGCGGGCGGCCAGGTGGACTTCAACGGCGAACGCATGCCGCTGGAAACCTTCCTGGCCTGGCTCATGTCGCACGGCGTGAAGTAAGGCCCGCCTGCGTCCCGCGGGCCCCGCGCGTCAGGCCGGCAAGGCGCCCGCCACCACGTCGCCGCCGCGCAGCACGGCCACATGGAAGCGGCGGTCGGCGGCCTGCATGATGTCCTCGGTCGGATCGCCGCGCACCAGCAGCAGGTCGGCCACGGCGCCCTGCTCCACCACGCCATGGCCGTCCATGCCCATCAGGTCGTGGCCGCGCGAGGTGGCCGCGACCAGGGCATCGACCGGCGTCATGCCGAACTCCACCATGTAGGCCAGCTCCATCGCGTTGTCGCCGTGCAGGTTGAACGGCGTGCCGGCATCCGTGCCCAGCGCGATGCGTCCGCCCGCCTTGTAGTACATCTGGATCGACTCGCGATGGCGCTGCTCGACCGCGCGCGCCTTTTCCACGGCATAGGCGGGAATGCCGTTGTCGGCGTTGGCGACGATGTTGCGCACCGCCGCGATGGTCGGCACCAGGTAGGTCTCGGCCGCCAGCATTTCGCTCAGGCACTGCTCGTCCATGAAGATGCCGTGCTCGATCGAGTCGATGCCGGCGCGCACCGCGTTCAGGATGCCCTGCGTGCCCTGCGCGTGGCTGGCCGTGCTCTTGCGAAAGCGCTTGGCCTCGTGCACGCCCGCCTTCATCTCGTCGAAGCTGTAGTGCGCGTCCATGGGGCTCACGCCCGGCGTCATGACGCCGCCGGTGGCCATGATCTTGACCAGGTCGCAGCCGGCGTGGACCTGCTCGCGCACGGCCTTGACCACTTCCTCACAGCCGTCGGCGACGCGGCCGATGCGGTTGCCGTGGCCGCCCGTCATGCAGATGATGCGGCCCGAGGCCTTGATGGTGGGGCCCGGGAACACGCCGCGCGCGATGGCGTCGCGCACGCCGAATTCCAGGTAGTCCTTGCCGCCGCAGTCGCGCAGGGCCGTGAAGCCGCCGCGTAGCGCGGCCTGCGCGTTCTCGAGCGCGGTCAGGGTGATCTGCGCCGGCCCTTGCTTCGACATCTGCGTCTGCGGGTCGGCGCCGCCGGTGTAGACCAGGTGCACGTGGCAGTCCGCCATGCCGGGCATCAGCGTCATGCCGCCGGTGTCGACGCGGCGTCCGGCGAAGCCGGCGAATTCGCCGGCCGGCGCCACGCGCGTCACACGTTTGCCTTCGACCAGCACGCCGTGATTCGGCAGCACCTGGCCGCGGCCGTCGAACACCTTGCCGCCGATGAACAGGGTCTGTGGCGTCGCACTCATGTCTCGCTCCTTGTGGTCTCGCTCGGATTCAGCCGGCCACGTCCAGTCCCTCGCGGGACATCGACTGCAAGCGGGGCATCAGCCCCAGCAGGTGCTGGCTATAGGGATGCTGCGGGTGTTCGAACAGCGCCTCGGTCTCGGCCACTTCCAGCAGCTCGCCATAGCGCATCACGCCGACGCGGTCGCACATCTGGCGGATGACGGGCAGGTCGTGGCTGATGAACAGCATGGTCAGGCCCAACTGTTCCTGCAGGTCCTTGAGCAGGTTCAGGATCTGCGCCTGGATCGAGACGTCCAGCGCCGAGGTCGGCTCGTCGCAGATCAGGAAGCGCGGCCGCGTGGCCAGCGCTCGCGCGATGCAGATGCGCTGGCGCTGGCCGCCGGAGAATTCGTGCGGAAAACGCTCGGCGGCGCGGTCGCCCAGCCCGACCACGTCGAGCAGGTCGGCCACCACGCGGCGCGTCTCGGCCTCGTTGGCCGCCAGCTTGTGGAAGCGGATCGGCTCGGCCACGATGTCCAGCACCCGCATGCGCGGATTGAGCGACGAGAACGGATCCTGGAAGATCATCTGGATCTGGCGCCGGAACGGGTTGAGCTGCTTTTCGCCCTTGAGCGCGGTCAGGTCGGTGCCGCCGAACGTGACCGAGCCGCCGCTGGGCGTATACAGGCCCGAGATCAGCCGCGCCACGGTGGACTTGCCCGAACCGGATTCGCCCACCAGGCCGAACACCTCGCCTTCGCCGATCGAGAAGTTGACGCGCTTGACGGCATCCAGCGTGCGCTGGTTGCGCTTGAGCAGCGCGCTCTTGAGCACGAAGCGCATGCTCAGGTCGCGCACCTGCACCAGCGGACCGTCGCCGCGCGCGCCGAAGTCGCGCCGCTGGCCGAGCCAGTGGGTGGCCAGGTCGAGCGGCTTGGCCGGGGTCTTCACGTCCTCGATGTAGGTGACCAGCGGAAAGCGCTTGAGCTTGATGTCCGGGCGCGGCACGGCCGAGATCAGGCTGCGGGTGTAGGGATGGTCGGGGTCGCCCAGGATCTTGGCGGTGGGCCCCTGCTCGACCAGCTTGCCGTGGTACAGCACCGCCACCCGGTCGGTGACGTCGGCGATCACGCCCATGTCGTGGGTGATGATGATCATGCCGACCTGTTCCTGGCGGCAGAGCTTCTTCAGCAGCTCCAGGATCTGTGCCTGGATCGACACGTCGAGCGCGGTGGTGGGTTCGTCGGCGATGATGACTTCGGGCTCGCAGCACAGCGCCAGCGCGATCACCACGCGCTGCCGCATGCCGCCCGAGAACTGGTGCGGATACTGCTGCACGCGCAGCTCGGGCTGGTCGATGCCGACCTGCGCCAGCAACTGCACCGCGCGCGCCTTGGCCTGTTCGTGCGTCAGGTCCAGGTGCACCAGCATGGTCTCGACCAGCTGGCTTTCGACGGTCTGCAGCGGGTCGAGCGAGGTCAGCGGATCCTGGAAGATCATGCCGATGCGGCGGCCGCGCACCTTGCGCTGCTGCGCGGGCGTCAGCGTGTCGATGCGTTCGCCGTTGAGCAGCACCGCGCCGCCGGCCAGCCGGCCGGGCGCTTCCAGCAGGCCGATCACGGCGTTGCCGATGGTCGACTTGCCGGCGCCGGATTCGCCGACCACGCCCAGGATCTCGCCTTTCTCCAGCGACAGCGACACGCCGTCCACCGCCACCAGCGTGCCGCGGCGGCTGGGGAATTCGATGCGGATGTCTTCGATGTTCAGCAGGGCCATGGCATCCTCAGCGCAGCTTGGGGTTGAGCGCGTCGCGCAGCCAGTCGCCCAGCAGATTGACCGACAGCACCAGCGCGACCAGCGCGATGCCGGGGAAGATCGAGATCCACCACATGCCCGAGAACAGGTAGCTGTTGCCGATGCGGATCAGCGTGCCCAGCGAGGGCGCGGTCGGCGGCACGCCCACGCCCAGGAACGACAGCGTGGCCTCTGTGATGATGGCAATCGCCAGGTGGATGGTGGCGATCACCAGCACCGGACCCATGACGTTGGGCAGGATGTGGCGGCGCAGGATGGTGATGGGGCCGATGCCGATCAGCCGCGCCGCCTGCACGTATTCCTTGTTGCGTTCCACCAGCGTCGAGCCGCGCACGGTGCGGGCGTACTGCACCCAGCCCGAGATGCCGATGGCGAAGATCAGCACGTACAGGGCCAGTTCGTCGTGCATGTCGCGCGGCAGCAGGCCGCGCGCCACGCCGTCGATCAGCAGCGCCACCAGGATGGCGGGGAACGACAGCTGCACGTCGGCGATGCGCATGATGAAGCTGTCGACGCGGCCGCCGGCGTAGCCGCTGATGAGGCCCAGCGTGACGCCCAGCACCATCGAGAACAGCACCGAGGCGAAGCCCACCAGCAGCGACACGCGCGAGCCGTAGAGGATCGCCGACAGGATGTCGCGGCCCTGGTCGTCGGTGCCCAGCAGGAAGTCGGCGCTGCCGCCCTCCTGCCAGGCGGGCGGGGTGTTGGCGTCCATGATGTTCAGGGAAGCCAGGTCGAACGGATTGTGCGGCGCCACCACCGGCGCGAACAGCGCGCCCAGCAGGATGGCCAGCGTGACGGCGGCGGCGACGATGGCGCCGGGCGAGCGCTTGAAGCTGTGCCAGAGGTCGCTGTCGGCGGCGCGCGCGAAGAAGGGAGCGATGCGGGCGTTCATGAGGCGGTTCCCTTATTTGCTCTGCACGCGCAGGCGCGGGTCGACGGCGAAATACAGCAGATCGACCACCAGGTTGATGACGACGAACATGAAGGCGATCAGCACCAGGTAGGCGGCCATCACCGGGATGTCCACCATGCTGATGGCCTGGATGAACAGCAGGCCCATGCCGGGCCACTGGAACACCGTCTCGGTGATGATGGCGAAGGCGATGATGGAACCGAGCTGCAGGCCGGTGATGGTGATGACCGGCACCATGGTGTTCTTGAGCGCGTGGCGGAAATTGATCAGGCGCTCCGGCAGGCCGCGGGCGCGCGCGAACTTGATGAAGTCGGCGCGCAGCACCTCCAGCATTTCGGCGCGCACCAGCCGCATGATCAGGGTCATCTGGAACAGCGCCAGCGTGATCGCCGGCATGATCAGCGCCAGCAGGCCGGACTTGGTCAAAAAGCCCGTGGTCCACCAGCCCAGCCCGACCACGTCGCCGCGCCCGAAGCTGGGCAGCCATCGCAGCTGCACGCCGAAGAACAGGATCAGCAGGATGCCGATGAGGAAGGTCGGCAGCGAGATGCCGGCCAGCGAAATCGCCATGAAAGTCTTGGACAGTACGCCGTGGCGCTTGAGCGCGGTGTAGATGCCCATGGGGATGCCGAGCGCCAGCGCCATCACGGCGGACACGAACGACAGCTCCAGCGTGGCCGGCAGGCGTTCTTCCAGCAGTTCGCTGACCGGCCGGCGGTGGCGGTAGGAAATGCCGAAGTCGCCGCGCGCCGCGTTGGCGACGAAATGCGCGTACTGCACCACGAAGGGATCGTTCAGGCCCAGCTGTTCACGCAGCTGATCGCGCTGTTCGGGCGTGGTGTCCTGGCCCACCATGCTGGCGATCGGATCGCCGACATAGCGGAACATGGAGAACGCGATCAGCGCCACCGTCAACATCACCAGCACCGACTGGATCAGCCGCTGCGCAATAAAGGAAAGCATGGTCGGATGCCCTCTGGGTCGGATAACGCCGGGCCGCGTTGCCGGAGGCGGCAAGCGGGGCTGGGCCGGGCGCGCCCGGACGGCTGGCGCCGTCGCGGGGGTCGCATCAACACAGCGCCGCGCACGCCCTGCGGCGTGGCGCGGCGCCTGGGGACTACGGCAGGACCACGTCGCGCAGGTCGAGCACGTCGTCGGCGCGCTGGATGACCTTGATGTTGTCCTTCACGCCCCACGACATCGGCTGCTGGTGCAGCGGCAGGTAGCCGAAGTCGCTGCGCACGATGCCGAAGGCTTCCTTGATCATTGCGTTGCGCTTGGCCTGGTCGGTCTCGACGCCGATCTTGGCGGTGAGGTCATCGACCTTCTTGTTGCAGTAGCCGCCCAGGTTGAACTGGCCCGCCGCCGTCTTGGCGTCGCGGCACGCGGCCAGGTTCAGCAGCGTGTTGTGGGCGTCGGTCGAGCTGGGCGTCCATCCCAGCATGTACATGCTGGTCTGGTTGCCGGCCTGCAGCAGGATCTTGCCGAAATACTTGGACTTGGTCTGCGCCAGCAGGTTGATCTTGATGCCGACGCGCGCCAGCATGCCAGCCACTGCCTGGCAGACCTTCTCGTCATTGACGTAGCGGTCGTTGGGGCAGTCCATGGTCACGGAAAAGCCCTTCGGGTAGCCGGCCTCGGCCAACAGCTTCTTGGCGCGTTCCGGGTCCGGCTTGTAGGGCGCGCCGAACGATTCGTCGTAGCCGTTGATGGCGGTGGCGATCAGCGAGCCCAGCGGCTTGGCCGCGTTGCGCATGATCTTCTCATTGATGGCCTTGGTGTCCACGGCCAGCACCACCGCTTCGCGCACCTTCGGGTCCTTGAAGGGGTTCTTGCCCTTCACGTCCGAGAACAGCAGTTCGTCGCGGTCCTGGTCCATGCCGATGAAGATGGCGCGGGCCTCGGGCGCGGTCAGCGGCTTGACGCCCTTGGCGTCTTCCAGGCGCTTCCAGTCCTGCACCGGCACCGGCTGCACCAGATCCATCTCGCCGGAGATCAGCGCGGCCACGCGCGTGGCTTCCTGCGTGATCGGCTGGAAGATGACTTCATCGACGTTGGTCTTGATGTCCTTGTTCCAGTAGCCGTCGTAGCGCTTGAGCACGGTCTTCACGTCGGGCTGGCGCGACACCAGCATGAACGGGCCGGTGCCGTTGGCGTTGAGGTTGGCGTAGTTGCCCTGGTTGTCGCCCTTGACGTTGGTGGCTTCGGTGGTCTTGTTCTTCTCCGACCACGTCTTGCTCATGATGTAGAGGAACACCCATTCGCGCGGCAGGATCGGGTTGGGCGTGGGGGTGGTGACCTCGATGGTGTAGTCGTCGACCTTCTTGATGTCGGAGGCCTTGGCGCCGTAGCCCTTCATGTCGGAGCCCGGCGTCAGGCTGCGCTTCCACGAGAAGATCACGTCATCGGCGGTGAACGGCGAGCCGTCGTGGAACTTCACGCCCTTGCGCAGCTTGAAGACCCACTTGGTGGGCTCGGGGTTTTCCCAGCTCTCGGCCAGCAGCGGCGTCAGTTTCAGGTTGCCGTCGTAGCCGGCCAGCGTTTCGTAGATGTTGCCCTGGAAACCCAGCGTGAAGGTTTCGTTCAACGCCATCGGGTCCATCGATGTGGCGTCGCCTTGATAAGACCAGTGGAAGGTCTTGGCGGCCGCGCCGGCGCTGAATGCCAGCGAGGCCGTCAGCGCAGCTGCCAGCGCCGCTTGCTTTAGGTGGGGAAAAGTACGCATAGCCCTCATGCTCCGTAATGCGCGGATAGCGCGACAGAAGTGATAGGGCCCGGGCCCACGGGGAGCCGGGGCATGGCGTTGCTGCTACGAGGAAAGGCGGTTCACGGTAGATCCAACCCCTTGTGATTGTCATGGCGGGATGGACCGCACCGATGCAAAACGAATCTTATAGAGCGATTCGTTTAAGCGTCAATCGGTTTGGATTGGGGTTAGTACTTGCTTGCTTTCGCCAATTCGCGCACCACCTGCTTGCGCCGTTCGCTGTCTTCGTGGCCAGGCGCCAGCGCCGACCATTCGGGGCGGCTGCGGGCTTCCTTGAGCGCCTCGGGCAAGGGGCCGCTGCGCAGCGCATCGTCATCGGGACGGTCCAGCCGCAGCGGCGCGCGGGCCGCGTGGCCGCGGCGTTCGAGCGCGTCGATCAATTGCCGCTGGCGCAGCGCCAGCAGTCGCAGCACGGCGTCGTCGACGCTGATCTCGCGCCAGCCGCGCAGCTTGCCGGCGACGCGCTTGCCGAGCTTTTCCACGCCCTGCCACAGGCCGCCGGCGGCGGCGCCGATCAGCATGCCGGTGCCCAGGCTCAGGCCGGCGCTGAGCAGGTCCACCGCCGCGCCGGCCATGGCCCCCGCGGCCGCGCCCATGCCGACCTGCACGCCCATGTCCTTGAGCGCCTGCGGATGGAACAGGTCCATGCCCCAGCGTTCGCCCTGCAGGGGCAGCGCGTCGTCGTCGAAATCAGATGAGCGGAAGTTGTAGAGCGCCAGCAAGGCGCTGACGCAGGCCTGTTCGCGCTGCCGCACCTGCTGGCGCAGTTGCTGCGCGGTCGCGGCCAGCGCCGCTTCGTCGCTGGCGCTGGTCAAACGCAGCGCGGCGACGTCGACCAGCAGATCGGCCAGCAGCTCGCACGCCGCCTCGTGGCGTTCGCGCCGCTGGCGCGCCAGGCTGTCGGCCAGTTGCGCCAGGGTGCCGGCGTGACGGTCCAGCAGCACGCCGAGCTTGGCGTAGAGCTGCTGTTCGCCATCGAGCGGCGGCGCGACGGTGTCGAACTCGACCGCCGCGTGCAGCCCAAGGCGCGCCAGCGCGTCGCGCCATTCGCCGGCGCGGTGCGCGGGCGCGTTGACGAAGTTCAGCACAGGCAGCAAGGGGCGGCCGCAGGCAGCCAGGATGGCCAGTTCGTCGCGATGCTTGCCCAGCACCGGATCGCGCGCGTCGACCACGTACAGCGCGGCGTCGCAGTCCAGCATCTTCCTGAGCACGCGCGCTTCCTGCTCGTAGCGGCCGTGCGCTTCCGGGGTGTCGAGGAAACGCTGGATGCGCGCCGGTCCATCGAGCCGTTCGCCGGGCTGGGTGAGGCGTTCCAGGTACTCGAGCAGGGCGATGCTGTCTTCCATGCCCGGCGTGTCGAACCATTCCAGCACCGGACGGCCGTCCAGCCGCAGGCGCGCGCCCTCGACGTGACGGGTGGTGCCGGGCTGGTCGGCCACTTCCCCGAAGGTGGTGTCACGCGTCAGCGTGCGCAGCAGGGAGGTCTTGCCGGTGTTGGTGTGGCCGACCACGGCGATGCTGATGAGCGGCTCACGCATCGCCATGCTCCAGCCAGGCCAGCGGCGCGCCGCCGGGGCCGATGATGGCGCCGGCAGATCGGAAGAGCACCGTCTGAACTCCAGTCACAGCGATAGATCTCGTATGC
>ERZ1739169.217-NODE-217-length-13160-cov-6.455170_pt1 | contig 13160 bp, 12 predicted proteins | sample MGYA00581756_ERZ1739169 | MGnify/ENA primary metagenome ERZ1739169 (study PRJEB40789, sample SAMEA7425667) | Salamandra salamandra | biome: salamander skin | place: Germany | collected 2020-03 | study: cvxcv | reverse complement strand
CACCAGAACTACCGATATAGCCTACATTCGTCCCCTACACGCCGCTATTCAGATCTGCTGGTGTTGGCGTGTACATCGATGCCACGCCAGCCACCCTCGGCCAGCAGGTCCAGCGTCTGCGCTCGTGGCATCTTCACCCTCTCCTCCCGCAGCAGCGCGCGTCAGTGCCGTTTCATAAGCAGGCGCAGCTGCTTCACCGTGGTGATGTTGAAGGCAGTGAGCTCCGGCAGCAGTTCGGCGATGTCGGCGTCGGTCCCATAGTCATGACGACGGTGATACAGCGACAGCACCACCTTGCGGATGCTGGCCACAGTGAGCAGCTTCTGGTCTGCATGTCCGCGGGCGGGTTGCGTGGCGTTGCCGGCCATCGATCACCCCTTCAACCGGCTGTAGTTCCATCCCGTTTCCCGATCCTGCAGGATCCAACGATCGTTGATACGTTCAGGACATTTCTTGAATGGGCCGACACTACTGGCAGCCACATCGCGTGCCTTGCGCGCGAAGCCGGGATACTTCCGCATGGCGGCACGTTCGGGAATGACAGGCGTGGTTGTCTCAACGCAATCAGCCGGCAGGTTCAACCGGCCGCTGGTCGTCCGGAACACCAACCAGGATTCGTTGGTGTCCAGATCATGCGTTTCCTGGATATCGATCGCATCGATGGGTAGCCACTTAGGCAACCAGCCACGCTCGATGGCTTCGTCCGCAGCGGCTTCCTGGAACGTGGCGTAGCGGGCGCTGAGAACTTCGCAGCCGGAGAGCGCCAGCACCATGAGTGCCAGCAGGCTACTGCCCATCGTTGTGTTCATCCCGAACCATCAGCTATGGGGTCGCGACCCCGGCAGAGAAAGAATACTGCGGGCACAAGCAGGACGCGATGCTGGCATCTGCACGCGGTCGCAATCCGAACAGCCCCCATCCGCTTGGTACATGTCCTCCAGCCAGGATCAGCAGCGCATCGGCTCTGCTGGCCATGCCTCCACAGGAATGCGGATGGGGCGGCGGTGCGGAGTCCATGCCGTTCAAGGCGACGATCCCTGATGGTGTGCTGCTGGCATGTCGCAGGTTGGCCGAACGTGCGCAGGATGGTGTGTGGATGGAATACGCGAAGGCAGCGTGAAGATGCTTGCGCGCAGTCGTCATTACCAGGCGGCATGAGTGTTTGTGACGCAATTGGCACATCAGCACATTGGCTGCGTGAAGAGGTAGGGGGTTGTTCGTTGTGTCGCGTTTGGCTCGTTGCGATGGGGCAGATCCGCCCCGCCGTCCTGCCATGCCGATTCACAACAGAAGGATTCGTGTATGAAGCGACACACGCAACGCACCGCGCCACCGCGCTCCGCGCGCCTGGCCCTCGCCACTGCCCTGGTGCTGGGCAGCCTGGCCGCCACCGCCCAGGCTCAACAGGCTGATCCGCTGGCGGGTATCCAGTGGCACCTGCTCAACACCGGGCAGACGGTCCCGGCTGACACACTGCCGGTGGCCGGCAACGACCTGAACGTGGATGGTCTGTTCCGCAATGGCATCCGTGGCCAGGGCGTCACCATCGCCATCGTCGATGATGGCCTGCAGATCGCCCATCCGGACCTGGCGGCCAACGTGGCCGCTGTAGCCGGCAAGAACTTCACCAACGGCTCGAACAACCCCACCCCGACCAACCCGGATGTCGACAACCACGGCACCATGGTCGGTGGCATCGCCGGCGCGGTGGGTGCCAACAACCTGGGCGTGCGCGGTGTGGCCCCGGCGGCAACGCTGAAAGGCTTCAACCCGATTTCGCGCTCAGCCCTGGGCAACCAGCAGAGCAACATCGAGTACGCCTGGTGGGACGGCGCGGAGTCGGCCGACGTGCAGGTGTTCAACAACAGCTGGGGCGCCGGCCCGGGCAATCCGAACCTGCCGCTGGCGTACAGCGAAAACACGATTCGTTCGTACGAGCAGGCACTGTCGGGCACGCGTGGTGGCCGCGGCGGCATCTACGTGAAGTCGGCCGGCAACAACTTCAACAATGCCTCGATCAGCCAGACCCAGGATGTCTGCACCACCGACACCAAGAACCGCAACACCGGCTGCGTCCCCGCCGGACGCGATCCGCGCAACAACCTGTTCAACGTGATCACCGTAGGCGCGGTGCGCGCCGATGGCGTGCGCTCGTCGTACTCCTCCACCGGCTCGGCCCTGTGGGTGTCGGCCTTTGGCGGCGAGTACGGCCTGCAGGCACAGTACACCCCCGGCCTGGTGGCGCGCGCCTACGACCCGGCCATCGTCACCACCGACGTGACCGGGTGCGCGCAGGGCAGCAACAAGAACACCAACCGCCAGAACACGCTGGACAGCAACCTGTCGGCCATCGACAGCACCTGCAACTATACCGCCAAGATGAACGGCACCTCGGCGTCGGCGCCGATGGTCTCGGGCGTGGCGGCACTGGTGCTGGAAGCCAATCCGAACCTGTCCTATCGCGATGTGAAGTACATCCTGGCCACCACCGCCACCCGCAACCACCCGAACCAGCCGGCGGTGACGCTGGCCGATGGGCGCACGCTGGTGCCAGGCTGGACGGTGAATGCGGCCAACCGCGCCTACAGCAACTGGTACGGCTTCGGTGTGGTCAACGCTGCGCGTGCAGTGCAGGTCGCCGAGAACTTCCAGTCGCTGGGACCGCTGGTCGACAGCGGCTGGCGCAACACCACGCGCACCGTGGCCATCGGCAACACCTCGGCCGCCGCCGCACGCCTGACCTTCCAGTTGGCCAATGGCGCGCGCAACATCGAAAGCGTGCAGCTGGGCTTCCGGGTCAACCACCGCAACACGCGCCAACTGCAGTTCGTGCTGGTGTCGCCCAGCGGCACCCGCAGCGTGGTGCAACCGGCGTTCACCGCGATCGGTTCGGGCACGGGCGGCGCGCAGAGCAACTTCACCAGTTGGGACCTGCTGTCCAGCAATGCCTTCCTGGATGAGAATGCCAGCGGCACCTGGACGCTGGAAGTGACCGACATGGGGCAGGCCGCGACCGCTGCATCGCGTGGCAACCTCGAATTCTTCAAGATCCGCGTTCTGGGGCACTGATGATGAAGACCACCATTCTGTTGAGCACGCTCGCCTTCGCGGCGATGACCTCCCCTGCCTGGGCACAGAGCTCGGGGCAGACCCCTCCAGCCAGGACCCTGTCGACCGTGGATGCGCAGGAACTGAAGGCGTCCGCTACCGGCCGCTCGTTCGATGTGGGCGGCACGCGCTTCCAGCTGTCTCCCTCGACCACCGTGAAGCAGGCCAGCGGCGGTCAGTTCACCATCACCCCGCAGGCGGCGGCGACCGCCAGCTCGCGTGCCAAGCGTTCGCTGGATGGCGCAGCGGCCGCGCCTGCTGATGCCGGTGCCGGCAAGTTCGCGGCGGCCGTCTCCCGTGACGGAGCGCCGGTGGTGGCGACCTCGCGGGTCAAGGTGTTCTTCACAGATGCAGCATCGGCCCAGCGTGCGGCTACCGCCACCGGCGGCACCGTGGTGAAGGTGTCGAAGGCTTCGGGCCAGGCCATCGTGGAGTACCCGTCGGTGAACGCGGCGCTGGATGCGACCACCAAGCTGCTGTCCACCGCCGGTATCCGCGCGACCGAGCCGGACGTGGTGCAGTGGGAAGAGACCAAGTAAAGCGTTGAGTGGTGCCCCGGCCGGTTGGCTGTCCTGGCCGGCCGGGGATTGATGTCAGGGTGTGCCGACCAACGGTCGGCACCCACCGGATTCATGCATCACGTGTCGACCAACGCTCAGCACCCACCGCGGTGGAGGTGACGTCCGCGCGCGGCGAGTATGTCGCTGTGCTTGAGGCTGAAGCTGGCCAGTGCGTCGTTGCCGGCGGCCGGATGACCAGGTTCGAGCAGCAGGCGCTGCACGTCCGAGAACAGCTTTTCCACCGGCATGCCATACGGCGCGAACAGGCGCAGGCGGCCCTGGCGGTCGAACACGTAACCGCCCGCGATGTGGCTCATGGTGTAGGTATCCGGTACCTGGCCGGGCTCTTTCTCGTAGAACGCCTTGAAGTCGCTGGCCATCGCCGCCAGCTGCGTTTCGTTGCCGACCAGCGCGATCGCCTTGGGGTCGAACGCTTCCACATAGGTGCGGGCGACTTCGGGCGTGTCGCGTGCGGGATCGACGCTGACGAACACCACCTGCAGCTGGTCGGCATCCTTGCCCATCAGGTGCTTCACCTGGCTCAGCTCGACCATCGTGGTCGGGCACACGTCCGGGCAGCTGGTGAAACCGAAGAACAGATAGGTCACCTGCCCCTGCAGGTCCTTCGGGCCGCGCACGGTGCCGTGGCTGTCGGGCATCGACCACTGCTGGCCAAGTTCTTCGCAGGCGATGTCCTTGGAGTAGAAGTCCATGCGCGACTGCGCGCTGCAGCCAGCCAGCAGGCCGAGCAGCAGGGCTGCGGCCAGCCGCAGGCCACGATGGGGGAACGCAATGCCTTTCACGGTTCGCAGGCTCAGTTGATCATCATGTGGTAGTGCATGCTCCAGATGATCCACCCCGACAACGCGACGATGATGAACAGGATCACCAGGGTGAACACGAAGCTGGCCAGGTTCCAGCCACCTTCGGACTTGCGATCCATGTGCAGGAAATAGACCAGCTGCACCAGGATCTGCGCCACCGCGAAGCCGACCAGCAGGAACAGCGTGAGCGGGCGCGACAGCACCTGGTTCATCACCAGTGCGAACGGCACCACGGTCAGCAGCGCGCACAGCACGAAGCCGATCAGGTAGGACTTGGTGGAACCGTGCGCATTGCCGGCGCGCGAAGTTTCGACGTGGGCCATGTCAGAAGGCTCCAATCAGATAGACGAAGGTGAAGACGCAGATCCACACCAGGTCCAGGAAGTGCAATAACAGGCTCAGGCACGACACTCTGGTGATGTTGGTCGGGGTCAGGCCACGGCGGTAGACCTGGTGCATGACCACCGCCATCCAGATCAGGCCGCTGGCCACGTGCAGGCCGTGGGTGGCGACCAGCGCGAAGAACGCCGACAGGTAGGCACTGGTGCTGGGGCCTGCGCCTTCATGGATCAGGTGCGAGAACTCGTAGATCTCCATGCCGATGAACGAGGCACCGAGCACGAAGGTCACGCCCAGCCAGCGCAGCACCGCCGAGGTGTCGTGGCGGTGCATCGCCAGTACGGCCTGGCCGTAGGTGATGCTGGAAACCAGCAGCAGGAAGGTCTCGGCCATCACGAACGGCAGCGAGAACAGGTCCTTGCCGGTTGGGCCGCCGGCGTAGGCGGTGCTGAGCACCGCGTACGAGGCGAACAGCGAACCGAACAGCACCAGATCGGACATGAGGTAGACCCACATGCCGAAGACCTTCATGCCGCCCTGCTCGTGGCCATGGTCGTGTTCGTGGTGGTCCTCGTGCGCCTGCGTGTCGCTGGCCAGCTCGGGGCGGGTCAACAGGTTCATGCGCGTACCTCCTTCAGCTTGGCAAGGCTGGCCGCTTCGGTGCGCGCCACCTCTTCGGAACTGACGTAGTAGTCCACGTCCTCGTCGTAGGACCGCACGATCAGGGTCACGATCATCGCGATGAAGCTGGCCGCGGCCATCCACCAGATGTGCCAGACCAGGGCGAAGCACAGCACCAGAATCCAGATGTTGAGGATCAGCGGCACGCCGGTGTTCTTCGGCATGTGGATCGGTGCGTACTTCTTCGGCGGCGGCGGCAGGCCACGCTTCTTCGCTTCGTGGAAGGCGTCCAGCTCATCGGCCTTGGGCACCACGGCGAAGTTGTAGAACGGCGGCGGCGACGGCGTGGCCCATTCCAGCGTGCGTGCGTTCCACGGGTCGCCGGTCAGGTCCAGGTTGCGCTTGCGGTCGCGCACGCTCACGTAGATCTGCACCAGCATCAGGATGATGCCCGCGAACACGAACAGCGCGCCGATGAAGGCGGCGATCAGGTACGGCGTCCACGCCGGGTTGTCGTACTGGTTCATGCGGCGGGTCATGCCCATGAAACCCAGCATGTACAGCGGCATGAAGGCCAGGTAGAAGCCGATCACCCAGCAGGCGAACGACCACTTGCCCAGGCGCTCGTTGAGGGTGAAGCCGAACACCTTCGGGAACCAGTAGGCGAAGCCGGCCAGGTAGCCGAACAGCGCGCCGCCGATGATGGTGTTGTGGAAGTGCGCGACCAGGAACAGGCTGTTGTGCAGCAGGAAGTCCGCGCCCGGGATGGCCAGCAGCACGCCGGTCATGCCACCGATGGTGAAGGTGACCAGGAAGGCGATGGTCCACAGCATCGGTACGCTGAACTCGACGCGGCCGCCGTACATGGTGAACAGCCAGGTAAAGATCTTCACACCGGTGGGAATGGCGATGATCATCGTCATGATGCCGAAGAAGGCATTGACGCTGGCGCCGGAACCCATGGTGAAGAAGTGGTGCAGCCAGACGATGAACGACAGGATGCCGATTGCCAGCGTGGCGCCGACCATCGACTTGTAGCCGAACAGTTTCTTGCGCGCGAACGTGGCGGTCACTTCAGAGAAGATGCCGAACGCCGGCAGCACCAGGATGTACACCTCCGGGTGGCCCCAGGCCCACACCAGGTTCACGTACATCATCGGGTTGCCGCCCAACGTGTTGGTGTAAAAGTTGAAGTCCAGGTAGCGGTCCAGGGTGAGCGCACCCAGTGCCACGGTCAGGATCGGGAAGGCGGCGATGATGATCACGCTGGTGACCAGCACGGTCCAGGTGAACACCGGCATCTTCATCAGGGTCATGCCCGGCGCACGCATGCGCAGGATGGTGATGAACAGGTTGACGCCGGTCAGCAGCGTGCCGATGCCCGAAGCCTGCAATGCCCAGATGTAGTAGTCCACGCCGACGCCTGGACTGAACTCGATGCCCGACAGCGGCGGATAGGCGACCCAACCGGTCATGGCGAATTCGCCAACGCCCAGCGAGATCATCATCAGCGCGGCGCCGACCACGAAGATCCAGAAGCTGAAGGCGTTGAGGAACGGGAACGCCATGTCGCGCGCGCCGATCTGCAGCGGCACGATGATGTTCATCAGGCCGACCACGAACGGGGTGGCCACGAAGAAGATCATGATCACGCCGTGGGCGGTGAAGATCTGGTCGTAGTGCTCCGGTGGCAGGAAGCCATCACTGCCCGGGCCAGCCGCTGCCAGCTGCGCGCGCATCATCAGCGCATCGGCAAAGCCACGCACCAGCATGACCAGCGCCACCACCACGTACATGATGCCGATCTTCTTGTGGTCCACGGTGGTGAACCAGTCACGCCACAGCGGGCCCCACAGCTTGAAGTACGTCACCGCGCCAAGCAGCGCGAGGCCACCCAGCACCATGGCCGCCAACGTGACCACGACGATCGGCTCGTGCAGCGGCACGGCCTCCCACGTCAATTTACCCAACATGTTCGTTACTCCTGGGAAACCTGGGCACCGCCGGCAGCGCCCGCCGGGGTCGCAGCAGCGGTGTTCTCACCAACGCCGATGAACTGGTCGATGACCTTCTTGAACAGCAGTGGTTCAACACTGGAGAAGTGCTGTACCGGTGCGTTCTTCGACGGCGCGGCCAGCGCCTTGAACTGGTTGAAATCCAGCGCCTGCGGCGCACTGCGCACCTCGGCCACCCAGCGCTCGAAGTCTTCGTTGCTGCTGGCGGTGGCGATGAACTTCATGTTCGAGAAGCCATGCCCGCTGTAGTTGCCCGACATGCCGCGGAACTGGCCGGGCTCGTTGGCGATCAGGTGCAGCTGCGTGCGCATGCCGGCCATCGCATAGATCTGCCCACCCAGCTGCGGGATGAAAAAGGTATTCATCGTCGAGTTGGAGGTGATGTTGAACGCCAGCGGGCGGTTGGCCGGGAAGTTGAGCTGGTTGACCGTGGCGATGCCCAGGTCCGGGTACACGAACACCCACTTCCAGTCGGTGGCGATCACGTCCACGTGCAGCGGCTCACCGGCCACGTCCAGCGGCTTGTACGGGTCCAGCTCGTGGGTCGACTTCCACACGATCACCGCCAGCACCGCGATGATGATCAGCGGCACGCCCCAGACCACGATCTCCACCTTGGTGGAGTGTGACCAGTCAGGCATGTATTTCGCTTTGGTATTGCCGGCGCGGTAGCGCCAGGCGAACACGAAGGTCAGCACGATGGCCGGTATCACCACGATCAGCATCAGGCCGATGCAGATCAGGATCAGGTCGCGCTGGGCGAGCCCGACCATGCCCTTCGAATCCAGCAGCACCCAGTCACAGCCCGACAGGCCGACGCAGGCCAGGGCGACCAGCGCCAGGCGGATGCGGTTCCAGCAGATATTCATTGGAGGTCAACCCTGTTGAAGATGCGCGCTTGACCGGCTCGCCTGCGCGCAGCGCCCGGGCGTGGAGCGGCTACACTGTGGGTACGAGGTCGCCTACAAGCAGGCGAACCACTCCAATCAAGCCCATACAAGATACAGCATTGTATGGACTTGTGCATCTGCACGTATGGAAAAAACTGACCGATGACGCCACCTGCCGCCGGCCGCCGCCTGAAACACCCCAATCGCACCTGGGTTCGCCCCTTCCGCGAAGGCGCCGGCCCGCTGTACCTGCAGATTGCCCAGCAGGTGCGCGAGGCGGTGGATGACGGCGTGCTGCGCCCGGGCGACCGGCTGCCGCCGCAGCGCGACCTGGCCCAGCAGGTCGGCGTGGACCTGACCACGGTCACCCGTGCCTTCGCCGAGCTGCGCCAGGCCGGCCTGCTCGACGCCCAGGGCGCCGGTGGCACCTTCATCGCGCTGTCGGCCGGCAACCGCAGCACCTCGGTCGACCTGAGCATGAACATCCCGCCGCTGCTGGGCAGCGCGCCGTTCGCGCAGGGCATGGAGACCGGCTTCCAGCACGTCGGCCAGCAGCTGGGCCAGGGCGAATTGATGAGCTACCACGTCGGCGCCGGCACCCGCGAGGACCGCGCCGCCGCCGTGCAGTGGCTGGCGCCGATGCTGGGGACGGTGGGTGCCGACCAGGTGGTGATCTGCCCCGGCGCGCAGACCGCGCTGTGCGCGCTGATCCTGGCCCGTACCCAGCCAGGCGAGCTGATCGCCGCCGAACAGCTGACCTACCCGGGCCTGCTGGCCGCCGCGCGCGTGCTGCAGCGGGGCGTGGTGCCGGTGGCGATGGACGCCGAAGGCATGCTGCCCGACGCCTTGGAAGAAGCCTGCCAGCTGCGCCGGCCGCGCCTGCTATACCTGGTGCCGACCATCCAGAATCCGACCACGGCGACGATGTCGGCGCAGCGCCGGCAGGCCCTGCTGGCGGTGGCGAAGCGCCACGATCTGACCGTGATCGAAGACGATCCCTACTGGTTGCTGGCCGGTGATGCCGCGCCGCCGCTGGCCGCCCACCGCGACGCCGGCTGCCCGGTCTACTACATCTCCACCCTGTCCAAGTGCCTGGCACCGGGCCTGCGCACCGCCTACCTGGTGGTGCCGGCCGGCGAGCCAATGGAACCGGTGCTGGACGCTCTGCGCGCGATCGCGCTGATGCCGACCCAGTCGATGGTGGCGGTGGCCTCGCAGTGGATCCGCAGCGGTCAGGCCCAGGACATGGTGCAGCGCTTCCAGCAGGAACTGCGCGAGCGCCAGGCGATTGCCGCGCAGTACCTGCCGTCCCGTGCCCAGGCGCATCCGGCCGGCCTGCATGTGTGGCTGCCGCTGCCGCCACGGCTGGACCAGTACCGGTTGATCCAGGCCGCGCAGGAACAGGGCCTGGGCATCGCCAGCTCGGATGCCTTCAGCGTGGAAGAGCCGCCGCCCGGCAACGCGATCCGCCTGTCGCTGGGCGGCGCGGTCGACCAGGGCGCTTTGGCCGGGGCACTGGCCAAGCTGAACGAGATCCTGTCCGAAGCCCCCGAGGCCCGCCACAACGCCATCGTCTGAAACGGGTGCATGGCGCTCAATCCATACAAAATGATATTTTGTATGCAATGTATGGATGAAGGGACGTGCATCGATGCGTGCCGAGAGACTGAAGTTCCACTTGGTGATGGCCGGGTGCGGTGGCTTTGTGGTGTTGATGCTGGCCGCGCTGGCCTGGGTCTGCCTGCAACCGCAGACCGTGGATGTGCAGGCCGCCGAACGCCACGCCATTGAGCAATGCATGCAGCGCAGCGAGGATCCGTCGCGTAGCGAGATCCAGCGTCGCGCGCAGGCCGACTCCTGCCGCGAGATGCGCAAGCAGTACGTGCACAAGTTCGGCGGGGACGCGTCCTGATGGGCGCAGCCGCGCCGCGTCGCCGCTGGCTGCTGCCGACGATGATCGCCCTCGCCTGCCTGTTCATGGCCGGCGTGGCGGCTGCGCTGTGGCAGTACTTCGGCTACAGCGCGCAGTCCACCTTCACCGAACAGGCCATCGTCTTCGACGACTCGCAGCTGCGCCTGCCGGCCGATCTGGCCGGAGATACCGGCCGCATCCGCGTGGTGCATTTCTGGGACCCGGCCTGCGGCGTGTGCAACCGCGAGACCGGTGCGCACCTGAGCTACCTGATCAGCATGTACCGCCGTGCCGGCATCGACTTCTACGCGATCCGCCGCCCTGGCACGCAGGGCGCGCTGCCCGAGCCGCTGCGCAACAAGGTGATCAACCTGCCGACCATCGACGGTATCGAACACATCCCGGCCAGCCCTGCCGTGGCGATCTGGGACCGGCACGGCCATCTGGCGTATGCCGGCCCGTACAGCATCGGCATGGTCTGCAACTCGGCCAACAGCTTCGTCGAGCCGCTGCTGGACAGACTGGTGCGCGGCGAAACCGTGCGCCCGAAAGGACTGCTTGCCGTCGGCTGCTACTGCCCCTGGCAGGCCAAGCGCTGAGGACGCGCAATGACATCACCGACGCGGGCCGGTGCGGCCGCCGCAAACAACAACGGCGGTCACCTGTCCGAACCGACCGATGGTTATGGACAGGCTCCCGCCGTTGGAAGCAACGATACGCCCCGACATGCTCCGTACATGCCGCGACCGGATGTCGCAGCCCGCGAATGGGTGCAGGACGTGCTCGCCCACAGCGGGCCGATCTACCTGCGCATCGTCAACTCGCTGGAACGCACAGTGCGCCGCGGTGGCCTCGCACCGGGACAGCGCCTACCTTCGCAGCGCGCGTTGGCGCAGCAGCTCGGCGTCGACCTGACCACAGTAACGCGGGCGTTCGATGAAGCACGCAAGCGCGGCCTGATCGAAGCACGCGGGCCACAAGGCAGTTTCATCGCACCGCCCAAGGCCGGCTTCGACCAGGTGGTGGACCTGAGCATGAACGTGCCGCCGGTGCCTGATGCCGACGCGCTGGCAGAGACGCTGCGCCGTGGTGCCGCCGCCGTGCTTGCACGCAGCAACGCACCGAACCTGATGACCTATCACCTGGGCGGCGGCAACCCGACCGACCGCCACGCAGCGGCGCGTTGGCTGCAGCCGATGCTGGGCGCCGTGGATGACGACTGCCTGCTGCTGACCGAAGGCGCGCAGGTGGCGTTGGCCGCGATCCTGGTCAGCCAGGGCCGCGATGGCGATACGATCCTGTGCGATGCGCTGGTCTATCCGGGCCTGTTGCAGGCCGCAGCGGCGCTGGGGCGTCGGCTGATGCCGGTGGACAGCGACGAACACGGCATGTGCCCTGAAGCGCTGCTGCGGCAGGCGCGCGAAAGCGGCGCGCGCCTGGTCTATCTCAACCCCACCTGCCAGAACCCGACCGCGCTGACCCTGCCGCTGCAGCGGCGCGAGGCGCTGGCACGTGTGCTGGAAGGCGAAGGCCTGCTGGCGATTGAAGATGATCCGTACTGGCACCTCGCCGAGGATGCACCTACACCGCTGGCGGCACTGGCACCGCGTCATGTGTTCTACGTGGCGACGCTGTCGAAGGTGATCAGCCCCGGCCTGCGCACCGCCTTCGTGCGCTGCCCGAGCGCGGCGCATGCCGAGGCGATGACGGCTGCGTTGCGGGCGACGCGGCTGATGGGTCATCCGCTGGTCTCGGCACTGGCCAGCCAACTGTTGCTGGATGGTTCGGCGCAGTCACTGCTGGCCCAGGTACGCAGCGAGGCACGTGAGCGCATGCGAATGGCGCGCTACCTGCTGGCGCCGTCGCTGCTGCAGCGCGCGGAAGGGCTGCATGCGTGGTGCCGGATACCGGCGCCGTGGACCGATGCGACCCTGGTGCGTACCGCGCAGCTGCAGGGGCTGGCGATTGCACCGTCATCGGCGTTCTGTCCGCCGGGGGTATCGCACCAGTACGGCGTGCGTTTGTCGCTGGGGCTGGCCGCGGACCGACGGCAGCTGGAGAGTGCGTTGCGGCGGATTGACCGGCTGCTGTTGTCGGATGCGTTGCCGGCGATTGATCGGTAGGCGAAGAGCATCCACGCATGGCGTGGATCTACGGGACCCGCTTCGGTAGATGCCAACCTTGGTTGGCACCTACCAGCGCAGGGTCAGGCCAGGGCAGAGAGGGCCCGCGCCAGCGCATCCATCTGCTCCGGCCGGGTGAACACCGACGGCGTCACCCGTACACAGGCACCCGATTCCAAGCCATCGCGATACGTGGTGAAAATCCGATGTTCATCCAACAGACGCTTCTGCAGTGCCTGGTTCTGTTCCACCGAGGTGTGGCCGCGCAGACGGAAACTGGCCAATGCACTGGCCAGCGCCGGGTCCGGCGAAGACAGCACTTCGATATGCGCCATCTGCCGCGCAGGTACCGTCCAGCGCTCGCGCAGGTAGCGCAGGCGCGCCTGCTTGTTGGCCACGCCAATGCGCTGGTGCAGGGCAATCGCCTCCGGTAGCGCCAGGTAAGCGGCGAAGTTGACCGTGCCGGTGTGCACGCGGCTGCCCACGCGGCCGTCGTCGGTCTCGCCCATATAGGGGTCCAGGTCCGCAACGCGACCCCTGCGCACGTACATCGCGCCTACACCGACCGGCGCACCGATCCACTTGTGCAGGTTGATGCCGACGAAATCGGCCTTCAGCTGTGGCACCGCGTAGTCGATCTGGCCAAACCCATGGGCCGCATCGACGATCACGTCGATACCGCGTGCGCGTGCACGCTCGGCGATCTCCGCCACCGGCAGCACCAGCCCGTGGCGATGGCTGACCTGGGTCAGCAAGACCAGTTTCAGG
>ERZ1739169.215-NODE-215-length-13327-cov-13.488095_pt1 | contig 13327 bp, 8 predicted proteins | sample MGYA00581756_ERZ1739169 | MGnify/ENA primary metagenome ERZ1739169 (study PRJEB40789, sample SAMEA7425667) | Salamandra salamandra | biome: salamander skin | place: Germany | collected 2020-03 | study: cvxcv | reverse complement strand
CCGCCGCCGGCGCGGCGGGCGCGGCCGTCACCTTGGCCGGGGCCGCTTCCGGCGCGGCGGGCGACTCATCCACATAGACCGCGATATCCAGCAGGGCGGCCAGTTCGCCCAGGGTCTGCGGTCGGTCGGCCGGCAGCATGGCCAGGCCATGATCGATCGCGGTCAGGAACGCCGGGCTGTATTTCGTCAGGCCCAGCGACGCCAGGGGTTCGTAACTGTCTGTCGCGCGGCGCTCCGGCGCCGGCGGCGGACGCAGCCCGATCACCAGCGCGTGCATCACCGCACAGAGCGCGTAGACGTCGGTCCAGGGGCCGCGCGGCCATTCGGCCGAATCCGTGTAGAGCTCGAACGGGGCAAACCCCGGCAAGGGTGTCAGCCCGGAACGGCGCGACCGGGGCACCGCCAGCTCCGGCAACAGGTGCGCGCGCGCGCCTTCATCCATGCCCACCGTATCCAGCGAGATGTCGCCGCATATTTCGCCTTGCGCATGCAGGCTCATCAGCGAAGGCAGCAGATCCGACAACAACCGTTTGATGCGGGTTTCCGGCACCCCGCCCGCCGCGCTGGCGGCGATGGCGCTCAAAGGACGCAGCGCGAGCGGCGCGGCGCCTGAAAAAGGGCTGCGCGGCGTGTGCAGGCCGGCGGGTGAGGACATGTTCAACATACTGCGCAAGGGGCGCGAAAACGGGTTAAGGGCGGATAGGCGGATATTATCCAATCCGTTACGCAAGGACATTGCCGAAGATGTCGGAGCGCATCAGGCTGTGGCACGATAGCGTATCGCCAAATTCCCCCCACCTAGATGAAACCCATGAAAATTCGCCTGCTCGGCAGTTTGCTCGGATTATCGTTCGCCCTGGCCGGCTGCTCCGGCCTGCCGGTCACCCAGCCCGACCATCCGCCCACGCCCGAGGCGCTGGAGCAGTTGCAGCAGGTTCGTGACCAATATAGCGCCGGGCACTACGGCGAGGTCATCCGCCGGGTGGCCAGATCCGATGAGCTGGCCGGCTCCAGCAAGGCCGTGCGCATCGAGGCCTACAAGCTGCAGGCGTTCAGCTACTGCGTCAGCAAGTACCCGCAACTCTGCGAAGACAGCTTCAGCCGCATCCTGCAGCTGGACCCCGCCTTCGAACTGGCGCCGAACGAAGCCGGCCACCCGGTCTGGGGCCCGGTGTTCCAGCGCGCCAAGAGCCAGGTGGCCAAGTAGGCGCCAGCGCCCCCGTCGCGCAGACAAAAAAAGGCCGCTGATTTGCATCAGCGGCCTTTTTGTTTCTGGCCTCCCCCGCCGGACCTGCGCGGGGGGTGCACCGGACGTCGCCCTTATTCGGCGGCGTCCTCGCTGCCCAGGTCGGACGACGGGGCATCGGCGTCCGAGCCCACCGTGACCGGCGAGTCTTCGAACGGGTTGGCCAGCTGGCGGGCGGCTTCGCGTTCCGCGGCCTCCAGGGCTTCCTTGTCCTTGCGGGCATGGTGGTACGCCAGGCCGGTACCGGCCGGGATCAGGCGGCCGACGATGACGTTTTCCTTCAGGCCACGCAGGTCGTCGCGCTTGCCCATGATGGCGGCTTCGGTCAGGACACGCGTGGTTTCCTGGAACGAGGCGGCCGAGATGAACGAGTCGGTCGACAGCGAGGCCTTGGTGATACCCAGCAGCACGTTTTCGTACGAAGCCGGACGCTTGTCTTCAGCGTTGACGCGGTCGTTCTCGTTCAACAGCTCGGAGCGCTCGACCTGCTCGCCCGGGATGAACTCGGTATCGCCCGCATCGACGATGTTCACACGGCGCAGCATCTGACGAACAATCACTTCGATGTGCTTGTCGTTGATCTTCACGCCCTGCAGACGGTACACGTCCTGCACTTCGTCGACGATGTAGGTCGCCAGCTTCTCGATGCCCTGCAGGCGCAGGATGTCGTGGGGATCGGCCGGGCCGTCCACGATCATTTCGCCCTTGTTCACCACTTGGCCGTCGTGCACCAGCACCTGCTTTTCCTTCGGAATCAGGAACTCGTGGCTGACGCCTTCCAGGTCGGTGATGACCAGGCGCTGCTTGCCCTTGGTGTCCTTGCCGAACGAGACCGTGCCGGTGACGTCGGCGAGCATGCCGGCATCCTTGGGCGAACGGGCTTCGAACAGCTCGGCCACGCGCGGCAGACCGCCGGTAATGTCGCGGGTCTTTTGCGATTCCTGCGGAATACGCGCCAGCACTTCACCCACGGCAACCTGCTGGCCGTCACGCACGGTGATCAGCGCGCCGACCGGGAACGAGATGTTCACCGAGTGATCGGTGCCGGCGATCTTGACGTCTTCGCCGTTCTCGTTGGCCAGCTTGATCTGCGGACGCATGACGATCTTGCCGCCACGGGTCTTGGGCGTGATGACGACGAGCGTCGACAGGCCGGTGACTTCGTCCACCTGCTTGGCCACGGTCACGCCTTCTTCGATGTTCTCGAAGCGGACGGCGCCGCCGTATTCCGACACGATCGGACGGGTCAGCGGATCCCACGTCGCCAGGCGCGCGCCGGCCTTCACGGCCTCGCCATCGCCCACTAGCACGGTCGCGCCGTACGGGATCTTGTGGCGTTCGCGTTCGCGGCCGTTGTCGTCGAAGATCGCCAGTTCGCCCGAGCGCGAAATCGCGACGCGTTCGCCCTTGGCGTTGGTGACGTAGCGCATGGTGCTGGCAAAGCCGACCACGCCGCTGGACTTGGTTTCCACCGCGCTGGCCAGGGCCGAACGCGACGCCGCGCCACCGATGTGGAACGTACGCATCGTCAGCTGCGTGCCCGGTTCACCGATGGACTGGGCGGCGATGACGCCAACCGCTTCGCCCTGGTTGACCGGCGAGCCGCGGCCGAGGTCACGGCCGTAGCAGTGTGCGCACAGGCCATGGCGCGTTTCGCACGTCAGCGGCGTGCGGACCTTGACTTCGTCCACGCCGATGCGGTCGATCATGTCGACCATGTCTTCGTCCAGCAGGGTGCCGGCGGTGATCGCCGTTTCCTGCGTGTCCGGATTGACGATGTCGATGGCAGCCACGCGGCCCAGGATGCGGTCGCGCAGCGGCTCGATGACTTCGCCGCCTTCCACCAGGGCCTTCATGTTGTAGCCCTGCGAGGTGCCGCAATCGTCCTCGGTGATCACCAGGTCTTGCGTCACGTCGACCAGACGACGGGTCAGGTAACCCGAGTTCGCCGTCTTCAGTGCCGTGTCGGCCAGACCCTTACGCGCGCCGTGAGTCGAGATGAAGTACTGAAGCACGTTCAGGCCTTCACGGAAGTTCGCGGTAATGGGCGTCTCGATGATCGAGCCGTCCGGCTTGGCCATCAGGCCGCGCATGCCGGCCAGCTGGCGGATCTGGGCGGCCGAACCGCGGGCGCCCGAGTCAGCCATCATGTAGATGGAGTTGAACGATTCCTGGCGCACTTCCTCGCCGTGGCGGTTGACCACGGGTTCGGTTGCCAGCTGTTCCATCATCGCCTTGCCGACCTTGTCGCCGGCCTTGCCCCAGATGTCCACCACGTTGTTGTAGCGTTCCTGGGACGTGACCAGACCCGACGAGTACTGCTTGTCGATTTCCTTCACTTCGCGGCTGGCTTCGGCCAGGATGCCTTCCTTGGCCGACGGGATCAGCATGTCGCCCATGGCGATCGAGATACCGCCGCGGGTGGCCAGGCGGAAGCCCGACTGCATCAGCTTGTCGGCGAAGATCACCGTGTCGCGCAGGCCGCAACGGCGGAACGACTGGTTGATCAGGCGCGAGATTTCCTTCTTCTTCAGCGCCTTGTTCAGGACGGTGAAGGGCAGGCCCTTGGGCAGGATCTCGGACAGCAGCGCGCGGCCGACGGTGGTTTCGTGGCGGCGGATCACCGGCTGCCATTCACCCGCTTCGTCGCGCTCGTGTTCCTTCAGGCGCACGGTGATGCGCGTCTGCAGTTCCACTTCGCCGTTGTCGTAGGCGCGTTGCACTTCGGCGACGTCGGTGAAGAAGATGCCTTCGCCCTTGCCGTTGATGCGCTCGCGCGTCGTGTAGTACAGACCCAGCACGATATCCTGGGACGGCACGATCGACGGTTCGCCGTTGGCCGGGAACAGCACGTTGTTCGAAGCAAGCATCAGCGTGCGCGCTTCGAGCTGGGCTTCCAGCGACAGCGGCACGTGGACGGCCATCTGGTCACCGTCGAAGTCGGCGTTGAACGCCGCGCAGACCAGCGGGTGCAGCTGGATGGCCTTGCCTTCGATCAGCACCGGCTCGAACGCCTGGATGCCCAGACGGTGCAGCGTGGGCGCACGGTTCAGCATGACCGGGTGTTCGCGGATGACTTCTTCCAGGATGTCCCAGACCACCGGTTCCTGGCTTTCCACCAGTTTCTTGGCGGCCTTGATGGTCGTGGCCAGGCCCATCATCTCCAGGCGATTGAAGATGAACGGCTTGAACAGTTCCAGGGCCATCAGCTTGGGCAGGCCGCACTGGTGCAGCTTGAGCTGCGGACCCACCACGATGACCGAACGGCCCGAGTAGTCGACGCGCTTGCCCAGCAGGTTCTGACGGAAACGACCGCTCTTGCCCTTGATCATGTCGGCCAGGGACTTGAGCTGACGCTTGTTGGCGCCGGTCATGGCCTTGCCGCGGCGACCGTTGTCCAGCAGCGAGTCGACGGCTTCCTGCAGCATGCGCTTTTCGTTGCGCAGGATGATTTCAGGGGCCTTCAGCTCCAGCAGGCGCTTCAGACGGTTGTTGCGGTTGATGACGCGGCGGTACAGGTCGTTCAGGTCGGAGGTCGCGAAGCGGCCGCCGTCCAGCGGCACCAGCGGACGCAGGTCCGGCGGCAGCACGGGCAGCACTTCCATGACCATCCACTCGGCCTTGATGCCGGACTTCTGGAAGCCTTCCAGCACCTTCAGGCGCTTGGAGATCTTCTTGATCTTGGCTTCCGAGCTGGTGGCCTTCAGTTCGCCGCGCAGCGTTTCCACTTCGCGGTCGATGTCGATGGTGCGCAGCAGTTCGCGCACGGCTTCGGCGCCCATCAGGGCACGGAAGTCGTCGCCGTACTCTTCGGTCTTGGCGAGGAAATCGTCATCCGACATGATCTGGCCGCGCTTGAGCGGCGTCATGCCGGGTTCGATCACGCACCAGGCTTCGAAGTACAGGACGCGTTCGATGTCGCGCAGGGTCATGTCGAGCACCATGCCCAGACGCGACGGCAGGCTCTTCAGGAACCAGATGTGCGCGACGGGGCTGGCCAGCTCGATGTGGCCCATGCGTTCACGGCGAACCTTGGCAACGGTGACTTCAACGCCGCACTTCTCGCAGATCACGCCACGGTGCTTCAGGCGCTTGTACTTGCCGCACAGGCACTCGTAGTCCTTGATCGGGCCGAAGATCTTGGAGCAGAACAGACCGTCGCGTTCAGGCTTGAACGTGCGGTAGTTGATGGTCTCGGGCTTGCGAACTTCGCCGTAGGACCACGAACGGATCTTCTCGGGCGAGGCGATGCCGATCTTGATGGCATCGAATTGCTCGTCTTGCGAGACTTGCTTAAAGAGGTCGAGTAGCGCTTTCATTAGTTACGCTCCAAATCCATGTCCAGGGCCAACGAGCGGATTTCCTTGACCAGCACGTTGAACGATTCCGGCATGCCGGCATCGATGACGTGATCGCCCTTGACGATGTTTTCGTATACCTTGGTGCGGCCGGTGATGTCGTCGGACTTCACCGTCAGCATTTCCTGCAGGGTGTAGGCGGCGCCGTATGCTTCCAGCGCCCACACTTCCATTTCCCCGAAACGCTGGCCACCGAACTGCGCCTTGCCGCCCAGCGGCTGCTGGGTCACGAGCGAGTACGGACCGGTCGAACGGGCGTGCATCTTGTCGTCGACCAAGTGGTGCAGCTTCAGGTAGTGCATGTAGCCGACGGTGACCGGGCGCTCGAACTTCTCGCCGGTGCGGCCGTCGTACAGCCACGCCTGCGTGCGCGAGGGCGTCAGCGCCATGCGCTTGGCGACTTCGTCCGGATAGGCCAGCTCCAGCATCTTGGTGATTTCCTCTTCGGTCGCGCCGTCGAAGACGGGCGTCGCGAACGGCACGCCGTTCTTGAGGTTCTGGGCCATTTCCATGACTTCTTCGTCGGTCAGCTCGTCGATGCGCGCGCCGGTGCCGGTCGTGTTGTAGACCTTGTCCAGGTACGCACGGACGTTCTTGACCTGCGCGGTGCGCTCGTCGCGCAGCATGTCGGCGATGCGGTGACCCACGCCCTTGGCAGCCCAGCCCAAGTGCACTTCCAGCACCTGACCCACGTTCATCCGCGAGGGCACGCCCAGCGGGTTCAGAACGATGTCGGCCGGCGTGCCGTCAGCCATGTGCGGCATGTCTTCCACCGGGGTGATGCGCGAGACCACGCCCTTGTTGCCGTGACGGCCTGCCATCTTGTCGCCAGGCTGCAGACGACGCTTCACGGCCAGGTAGACCTTGATCATCTTCAGCACGCCCGGGGGCAGCTCGTCGCCCTGCGTCAGCTTCTTGCGCTTCTCTTCGAAGGCCAGGTCGAACTGGTGACGCTTCTGCTCGAGCGATTCCTTGGCCTGCTCCAGCACCACGGCGTGGGGCTCGTCGGCCAGGCGGATGTCGAACCACTGCCAGCGATCCACGTCGGCCAGGTAGGCCTTGGTGATCGTCGCGCCCTTGGCCAGCTTGCGCGGGCCGCCGTTGACGGTCTTGTTGACCAGCATCTTCTCGATACGGTCGAACTGGTCGTTTTCAACGATGCGCAGCTGGTCGTTCAGGTCCTGGCGATAGCGGCGCAGTTCATCGTCGATGATGGACTGGGCGCGCTTGTCGCGCACGATGCCTTCACGCGTGAAAACCTGCACGTCGATCACGGTGCCGGTCATGCCCGAGGGCACGCGCAGCGAGGTGTCCTTAACGTCGGACGCCTTTTCACCAAAGATGGCGCGCAGCAGCTTTTCTTCCGGCGTCAGCTGGGTCTCGCCCTTGGGCGTGACCTTGCCGACCAGCACGTCGTCAGCGCTGACTTCGGCGCCGATGTAGGTGATGCCGGAATCGTCCAGGCGGTTCAGTTGCGTCTCAGCCAGGTTGCTGATGTCGCGCGTGATTTCTTCCGGACCGAGCTTGGTGTCGCGGGCAACGACCGTCAGTTCCTCGATGTGCACCGAGGTGTAGCGGTCATCGGCAACAACCTTTTCGGAGATCAGGATCGAGTCTTCGAAGTTGTAGCCGTTCCAGGGCATGAACGCGATCAGCATGTTCTGGCCCAGGGCGAGTTCGCCCAGGTCCGTCGACGCGCCGTCGGCCAGCACGTCACCCTTGGCGACCTTGTCGCCACGCTTGACGATGGGACGCTGGTTGATGTTCGTGTTCTGGTTGGAACGCGTGTACTTGATCAGGTTGTAGATATCGACGCCGACTTCGCCGGCGACGTTTTCTTCGTCGTTCACGCGGATCACCACGCGCTCGGCGTCGACGTGGTCGACCAGGCCGCCACGCAGCGCCTGCACGGTGGTGCCCGAGTCAACGGCCACGGTGCGCTCGATACCCGTACCCACGACCGGCTTTTCCGGACGCAGGCAAGGCACGGCCTGACGTTGCATGTTGGCGCCCATCAGCGCGCGGTTCGCGTCGTCGTACTCCAGGAACGGAATCAGCGAGGCGGCGACCGACACGATCTGCGACGGGGCAACGTCCATGTAGTGCACGTTGGCCGGCGAGGTCAACATCGTTTCGCCCGCTTCACGGCAAGCAACCAGGTCGTCGACAAAGGCGCCCTGCTCGTCCAGCGCGGCGTTGGCCTGCGCGATGACGTAGTGGCTTTCTTCGATGGCCGACAGGTAATCGATCTGCTCGCTGACGCGGCCGTCGATAATCTTGCGGTAAGGCGTTTCCAGGAAGCCGTACTCGTTCAGGCGAGCGTACAGCGCCATGGAGTTGATCAGACCGATGTTCGGGCCTTCCGGCGTTTCGATCGGGCAGACGCGGCCATAGTGGGTCGGGTGCACGTCACGGACTTCGAAGCCGGCGCGCTCGCGGGTCAGACCGCCCGGGCCCAGTGCGGAAACACGACGCTTGTGCGTGATTTCCGACAGCGGGTTGGTCTGGTCCATGAACTGCGACAGCTGGCTCGAACCGAAGAACTCCTTGATGGCGGCCGAAATCGGCTTGGAGTTGATCAGGTCGTGCGGCATCAGGTTTTCGGTCTCGGCCTGGCCCAGACGTTCCTTGACGGCGCGTTCGACACGCACGAGGCCGGCGCGGAACTGGTTCTCGGCCAGTTCGCCGACGCAACGCACGCGGCGGTTGCCCAGGTGATCGATGTCGTCGATCTGGCCACGGCCGTTACGCAGCTCGACCAGCACCTTGATGGTTTCAAGGATGTCTTCGTTGGTCAGCGTCATCGGGCCGGTGATGTCTTCACCACGGCCCAGACGGCTGTTGACCTTCATGCGGCCGACGCGCGACAGATCGTACGTTTCTTCGCTGTAGAACAGACGCTGGAACAGCGCTTCCACCGCTTCTTCGGTAGGCGGTTCGCCAGGACGCATCATGCGGTAGATGGCAACGCGCGCGGCCATCTGGTCGGCGGTTTCATCGGTGCGCAGCGTCTGCGAGATGTACGGGCCGCGATCCAGGTCGTTCGTGTAGAGCGTCTGGATGTCGTGCACGTTGGCGGCGCGCAGGGCGCCCAGCACGCTTTCGGTGATCTCGTCGTTGGCGTTGGCGATGACTTCGCCGGTATCGGCGTCAACGATGTTCTTGGCCAGCACGCGGCCGTACAGGAAGTCTTCCGGCACGGAGATGCGCTGGATGCCGCCGGCAGCCAGGTCGCGCAGATGCTTGGCGTTGATACGCTTGTCTTTTTCGACGATGACCTTGCCGGAGCGGTCCGCGATGTCGAAACGGGCCATTTCGCCCTTCCAACGCTCGGGCACGAACTCCATCATGCCGCCTTCGCTCTTCAGTTCGAAGTTGTCGAAGTCGAAGAAGTTGGCCAGGATCGATTCCGGCGTCATGCCGATCGCCTTGCACAGGATCGTCACGGGCATCTTGCGGCGACGGTCGACGCGGAAGAACAGGACGTCCTTGGGGTCGAATTCGAAGTCCAGCCACGAACCGCGGTAGGGAATCACGCGGGCCGAGAACAGGAGCTTGCCGGAGCTGTGCGTCTTGCCGCGGTCGTGCTCGAAGAACACGCCAGGCGAGCGGTGCAGCTGCGAGACGATGACACGCTCGGTGCCGTTGATGACGAACGAACCGGTGCCGGTCATGAGCGGAATTTCGCCCATGTAGACTTCCTGTTCCTTCACTTCCTTAACGGTGGGCTTGCTGACTTCGCGGTCAAGCAGCACCAGGCGGACCTTGGCTCGCAGGGGCGAGGCATAGGTCAGGCCACGTTGCTGACATTCCTTGACATCGAACACCGGTTCGCCGAGCACATAGCTCACGAACTCCAAGCGCGCCATACCGTTGTGACTAACGATCGGGAAAATCGACGAAAACGCCGCCTGCAAACCGTCGGCTACGCGATCGGACGGGGCGGTATCCGCCTGCAGGAAAGTTAGGTAGGATTGAAGCTGAGTCGCCAAAAGGAAGGGAACGTTTTGAACGTCTTCACGCTTGGCGAAGCTTTTGCGGATGCGCTTTTTTTCGGTGTACGAGTAAGGCATGAGCACTCCGACTCGAGGTTGCATGGGCCGTCAACCACGGCCCCAGGTGATACGACTCCAGGAAACCCCTCTGGAAAGGGCATGACCCCAGCAGGGGTTTCCTGGAAACGCAAAAGCCCGGGGACGGCAAATTGCGCTGTCCCCGGGCAAGTTGACGCAGGTCTTACTTGACTTCGACCTTGGCGCCAGCTTCTTCCAGCTTCTTCTTGGCGGCTTCGGCGTCAGCCTTGGCCACAGCTTCCTTGACGGGCTTCGGAGCGCCGTCGACCAGGTCCTTGGCTTCCTTCAGACCCAGACCGGTCAGCTCGCGCACGGCCTTGATGACGGACACCTTGTTGGCGCCGGCTTCAGCCAGGATCACGGTGAACTCGGTTTGCTCTTCAGCAGCGGCGGCAGCGCCACCAGCGGCGGGAGCAGCGACAGCGACAGCGGCGGCAGCAGCCGACACGCCGAACTTCTCTTCCATTTCCTTGATCAGCTCGGACAGCTCGAGCACGGTCATGCCAGCGATGGCGTCAAGGATTTCAGCTTTGTTAAGTGCCATTTTTCAGAACTCCAAAAATTTTGGTAATGCCAGGGTTTGGGTGTCGCTCGGTCGTTCAGCGAATTCCGTGAAGGGCGGGGATTAAGCCGCGGCCTTCTGGTCGCGCACGGCGGCGAGGCCACGGGCGAACTTGGTCGGAACTTCGTTGAGCGTACGCACGAATTGCGCGATGGGGGCTTGCATGGTGCCCAGCAGTTTCGACAGCAACTCTTCGCGCGAGGGCATGGTGGCCAGAGCCTTCACGCCGTCTTGGTTCAGCAGGCTGTTGGGCAGAGCGCCCGCCTTGATGACCAGCTTGTCGTTGCTTTTCGCGAAACCTGCGAGGACCTTGGCCGCCGAAACCGGATCAGTGCTGATGCCATAGATCAGCGGACCGGTCAGTTGCTCAGCCAACGGCTCGAAAGCCGTGCCGGCAACAGCACGACGGGCCAGCGAGTTCTTCAGAACACGCAGATACACGCCCGATTCACGCGCAGTTTTGCGCAGTACGGTGACAGAGGCGACGTCCAGACCACGGTACTCGGCGATAACAATCGATTGCGCCTTGGCCACTTCGGCCGAGACTTCCTCGATTACCACCGCTTTCTCTTGACGATTGAGACTCACGGTTTGAACACTCCATCAAAAGACGCTTGGGGCCGAAGCCTTGCGCGTCAACCGAATGCGGCGCCTGGTCGAGTTCTTCAGATAAAGAAATCTTCCTGGGGACGCCGTCTACGCTGGATCCGAACTGTGCGAGCTTCGGGATTAAGCGGGGCAGCGGGGGTACTGCTTCCAGCGGAAGGAGAACCTTCGCGCCGACCTGCTCCAGCGGTCTTTGACAGCAGCATCCGGAGGAATCCGGATGCGGCCCAAAGTACGTTTACAGCTGTTGGCTTAGTTGGAAGCCGACAGCGAGGCAATTTCCACGCGCGCACCGCCGCCCATCGTGGACGAAACGGCCAGCTTGCGCAGGTAAATGCCCTTGGCAGCGGCGGGACGAGCCTTTTGCAGGGCGTCGACCAGAGCGGCCAGGTTGGTTTGCAGCTGTTCCACGCCGAACGACGCGCGGCCGATCGTTGCGTGGATGATGCCGGCCTTGTCGGTGCGGTACTGAACCTGACCGGCCTTGGCGTTCTTGACGGCGGTGGCGACGTCGGGGGTCACGGTGCCGACCTTCGGGTTCGGCATCAGGCCACGCGGGCCCAGGATCTGACCCAGGGCGCCGACGACACGCATCGTGTCGGGCGAGGCGATGACCACGTCGAAGTCCATTTGACCGGCCTTGATCTGGTCAGCCAGGTCGTCCAGGCCGACGATGTCGGCGCCAGCGGCCTTGGCGGCCTCGGCCTTGTCGCCTTGGGCGAACACGGCGACGCGGACCGACTTGCCGGTACCGGCGGGCAGCACGACCGAACCGCGGACCAGTTGGTCCGACTTCTTCGGGTCGATGCCCAGCTGCACGGCCACGTCAATCGATTCGTTGAACTTGGCGACAGCGGTTTCCTTGACCAGGGTCAGGGCTTCGGCGACCGGGTACAGCTTGGTGCGGTCGATCTTTTGCGCAATGGCGGCGGCGCGCTTGCTCAGTTTTGCCATGATTAGATCCCCTCAACCGTGATGCCCATGCTGCGGGCGCTGCCAGCGATCGTGCGGACGGCGGCGTCCAGATCAGCGGCGGTCAGATCGGGGCCCTTGGCCTTGGCGATTTCTTCAGCTTGCGCGCGGGTCAGCGTGCCGACCTTGTCGGTATGCGGCTTGGACGAACCCTTTTGCACGCCGGCGGCCTTCTTGATGAGGACCGTCGCGGGCGGGGTCTTCATGATGAAGGTGAAGCTCTTGTCGGCGAAAGCGGTGATCACCACCGGAATCGGCAGACCAGGCTCCATGCCTTGGGTCTTGGCGTTGAACGCCTTGCAGAATTCCATGATGTTCAGGCCACGCTGACCCAGGGCCGGGCCAATCGGGGGGGAGGGGTTAGCCTTACCAGCCGGCACTTGCAGCTTGATAAAGCCGACGATCTTCTTCGCCATGCTTTGCTCCTTGCGGGTTATATCGCCCTAGCGCGCGGCCAGGGCTCCCCGGGGGTTGAAATCAGGTCTTTTCGACCTGGCTGAAATCCAGTTCGACGGGGGTGGCACGACCGAAGATCGTGACAGACACGCGAACCTTGCTCTTTTCGTAGTTGACTTCTTCGACGTTGCCGTTGAAGTCCGCAAACGGACCTTCCTTGACCCGAACCATCTCGCCCACTTCGAACAGGATCTTGGGGCGGGGTTTCTCGACGCCCTCTTCCATCTGGGAGAGGATCTTTTCGACTTCCTTTTCGGAAATCGGGGTCGGACGATTACCCGAGCCACCCAAAAAGCCGGTGACGCGGTTGGTGTTCTTGACCAGGTGCCACGTTTCGTCGGTCAGGTCCATTTCGACCAGGACGTAACCGGGGAAAATGCGGCGCTCGGTGATCGACTTCTGGCCACCCTTGACCTCGACGACTTCCTCGGAGGGCACAAGAATGCGGCCGAAAGACGTTTGCAGGCCCGCGCGCTCGATGCGCTCGTTCAGGGCCTTGTGTACGCTTTTTTCCATGCCGGAGTACACATGGACGACATACCAACGCTTACTCATTCGCCGTCCTTATTTCCAGCCCAACAGCAGGCCGTAGAGAATCCATTCGATGCCCTTGTCGAGCACCCACATGAAAATGCCCATGACCGCCACGAACGCGAAAACGATGCCCGTCATCTGGGTCGTTTCCTTGCGGGTGGGCCACGAGACACGCTTGACTTCGTTGTAGGACTCGCTGGCGAAGCTCAACGTGCGACGACCCGGTTCGCTGAACCAGGCGATCACGGCCGCGATCACGAGGCCGCCGACAAAGACGCCGATACGAGCAGGCATCGGTTGTGCGCTGAGCACGGAAAACCCGACGATGCCAGCAATAACGACAAGAACCGCCAGCCCGAGCTTGACCCGGTCGGCGGTACTGGTTACGGTTTCTACGCTGGTATTAGACATATTGCGACGCGAGCCGCCGTGAATGCGTAACTCGCGATGATCTCCCGCGGGTTTATCCTGGCGGTGGCAGGGGCAGTAGGAATCGAACCTACAACCTTCGGTTTTGGAG
>ERZ1739169.214-NODE-214-length-13366-cov-14.460972_pt1 | contig 13366 bp, 11 predicted proteins | sample MGYA00581756_ERZ1739169 | MGnify/ENA primary metagenome ERZ1739169 (study PRJEB40789, sample SAMEA7425667) | Salamandra salamandra | biome: salamander skin | place: Germany | collected 2020-03 | study: cvxcv | reverse complement strand
CCCTCGGCATCGGGCGCACCGGCCACGGCGGCGCCGGCGCCCGCCGCCACGCCCGCCCCTTCGACCGCCATCCCGGCCGCGCCCGTGCCCGGACGCAGCGCGCTGGACTTCAGCGCATCGCGTCCGGCCTGGGAGGGCTACCTGCGCGGCGCCGACCCCGAACCGGGCAAGCAGCTCGCCGCCGCCGGCAAGCCGGCGGCCGGCGTTCAGGCCTGTGTCGCCTGCCACGGCCAGGCCGGCATCACCCCCACCGGCGGCATCTTCCCCAACCTGGCCGGCCTGACGCCCGAGTACATCGCCAAGCAGTTGGCGGACTTCCGCCAGGGCACGCGCAAGCAGCCGCTGATGAACACCATCGCGCAGGCCCTGAGCGAGCCGGAAATCGGCCAGTTGGCGGCCTATTACGGCAGCCTGGCGGGGCCGCCGCTACACGTGGGCGAGGCCGGCGGCGAGGCGGCGCGCAAGCTCGACCAGGCGGGCGACGGCAGCCGCGCCCTGCCCGCCTGCGCCAATTGCCACGGCCTGCGCGGTATGGGCGAAGGGCCGCTGCTGCCGCGGCTGGCGGGCCAGTCCAAGGAGTACTTCGCCGACCAGATCAACGCCTTTCGCAACGGCTCGCGGCAGAACGACGATGTCGGCGTGATGCGCGCCTTCGCGCAGCGGCTGACCGACAGCGAGGTCGAAGCGCTGGGCCAGTACTACGCCGGCGCGCGCTGACCGGTTCCCGGGCGGGGCGTGGAAACGCGGCCTGGCCGGGCCGCCGTTCCCCTTCCACCCGCCGGGCCTGGCTGCACGGCGCGGGTTCGGTCGCACGACGGCCTATCAATATTCATTAAGTCTGATTTTTTTACTTGGTGTTTTCCCTAATCCCTTCTTATAATTGCCGCACCATCAACCACCCCGAGATCATTGTGGACAACGACGGATGTAGTCGATACACGACTGCTTGCGCCGCTTGACGCAGGATCCGCAGAGTTTTCTGCCGAGTCCTGCGTAAAGCCAGGACACGGCTATTGGCCCGACAGCCCTCGCGCTGCCCCGGCCACCGCCCTCCCGATACCGACTTACCGACGCGATACGCGGGCTTTGTTGCGCCCGCGCCGCGTCCGGCGAGCGGCGCATGCATGTGGACCTTCCACCGTACTCCCGCCAGGAGACGACCATGCGCATCAAGAAATTCCTCCCCTTCCTGGATGGCGCCGCCGCCGTGCGCGGCGCCGACGCGGCCACGACCGCCCCGGCCGCCACCCCGACCTACCAGTTCACCATCGTCAGCCTCGCCGACACCCTGAACGCGCTGCGCAAGCAGCTGTACTACGAGCTGCAGGCCCTGAACCTGCGGGTCGTGAACGTGCGCATCTCGCGCCAGGAAGCCGACCAGCTCGCCAGCACCACGGTCACGCTGCAATGCCCGCCGCAGCTGCGCGGCCTGCTCAGCGCCATCGCCCTGCGCCTGGGCCAGAGCCCCGACGTGCGCCGCGTGCACTGGGAAAACGAAGGCGGCGCCCGCATCGCCGTGCTGCCGGCCTGAGCTACGGAAAGGAGACTGTCATGAAAGACCCGTACAAATGCCTCCTCGTCGCCAGGGTGGCGGCCCTGCTGCTGCTCTGGCTGCTGGCTTTCATCCTGACCGCCGCGTCCGTCTGGCAGATGCCCTGAACACGAGAACAACAACATGAAGAACTTCGAGAACATCCAGCTGCTGCCGCTGGCCAACACCCTCATCAGCTTGGCGGTGGCCTTCGTGCTCGGCTCCATCGTCGGCTTCGAGCGCCAGTACCGCCAGCGCACCGCCGGCCTGCGCACCAACGCCCTGGTGGCGGTGGGCGCCGCCATCTTCGTCGACATGGCCTTCCGCGTCGGCGGCCCCGATGGCGGCGCGCGCGTGATTTCCTATGTGGTGTCCGGCGTCGGCTTCCTGGGCGCCGGCGCCATCATGCGCGAAGGCGGCAGCATCCGCGGCCTGAACACCGCGGCCACGCTGTGGGGTTCGGCCGCCATCGGCGCCTGCGCCGGCGCCTCGCTGATCCTCGAGGCGATCGCGGCCACCGTGTTCGTGCTGGCCGCCAATACCTTGCTGCGGCCGCTGGTCTCCTACGTCAACCGCCAGCCGGTCGACGCGCAGACCACCGAAGTCACGACGGTGATCCACATCATCGCCCACGTCGATCAGCGCCAGGCGGCCATGACCGTGCTGGAAGACGTGCTCGAAGACGAGCAACTGCCCCTGTCCGAGCTGAAGATCGACCAGTTCGGTGAAAACGAGGTCGAGATCGAGGCGGCGCTGAGCGAAGCCTCGGTGGACGAACTGGACCTGGACCGCGTCACCGCGCGGATCGCCGCCGCGCCGGGCATCCGCACCGCCTTCTGGGCCGCGCGCACGGTGTAGCGGCCCGCGCGCTGCGGCGATGGGTCGCAGCCGCCGGCCTGCCGCGCCTGTCACGCCAGCGCCAAAACCCTCTAGAATGGGCGCCGATCATGCGCCGCCCGTTCCCGTCCCTCGCCCGCAACGCCGCCTGCCTCTGGCTGGTGCTGGCGCTGTTCGCGCTCAAGGCGCTGGTGCCGCCGGGTTTCATGCCGGCGACCGGACAGCGCGGCACGCTGATCCAGCTGTGCTCGGCCGCCGGCACCATCTGGGTGGCCGGTCCGTCCAAGCACAGCGACGCGCCCGACGAACGCCACGCGGCCCAGGCCGCCACCTGCCCCATGGGGGCGATGCTGGCGGCGGTGGCCCTGCCCTCGGCGGCCGTGCCGCTGCTCGCCGTCGGCGCGGTCATGACCCATCCGCTGGCGGCGCGCGCGCCGCCAGCGCCCCACGAAGGTTTCCCGCCCGGCCCGCCGCTGGGCGCCCGCGCCCCACCCCTGCCCCGGTAGCCCGCTGATCGTTCCGCCGCGCCTCGCGCGGCTTTCTTGGCTTACCGGGAATTCCCATGGTTTCTATTTCCGCCAGGACGCGCCGCGTCCTGCCTCGGCGCGTGGTCGTCTGGACCGCGCTCGCCTTCACGCCCGCGCTGCATGCGCAGGTTCCTTCCTCGCCGCCCGCCGCCAAGGCGTCCGGCGTCGCCACCCTGCCGGCGATCTCGGTCGCGGGCGACACGCCCCTGGCCACCCTGCTGGAACAGGCCAGCACCGGCACCCTGCTGGGCCTGCGGCCGTTCGACACGCCCGCCAGCATCGACGTCATCAGCAACGAACAGCTGCGCGCGCGCGGCGCGGTCAACGTCACCGACGCCATCACCCAGGCCGCCGGCATCAGCGCCATGCGCCATCCTGGCAATGGCGGCTCGTCGCTGTCGTCGCGCGGCTTCACCGATTCGAACTCGGTGGCCCAGCTGTTCGACGGCGTGCGCCAGTTCGGCGGCGTCGGCCAGACCTTCCTCTACGACCCGTGGGCGGTCGAGCGCATCGAGGTCCTGCGCGGCCCGGCCTCGGTGCTGTATGGCGAAGGCGCCATCGGCGGCGTGGTCAACGTGATCCCGAAAAAACCCACCCGCGGCCCGATCGAGAACGAGATCCAGACCACCGTCGGCACCCACGACACCCAGCGGCTGGGCTTTGGCAGCGGCGGCGCGCTGGACGACAAGTGGTCGTACCGGCTCGACATCAGCGGCAACCACAGCAACTCGGGCATCAGCCTGGGCGACGCGCGCGACCTGGCGGTGACCGCCGCGTTGCGCCTGGACGTGTCGCCCGAGCTGAACTTCACGCTGACCCAGGCCTACGCCTGGCAGGAGCCGACGCGCTACTTCGGCACGCCGCTGATCGACGGCAAGATCGACTACGACCTGCGGCGCCAGAACTACAACGTCGCCGACAGCAAGATCATCTACCGCGACAGCCGCACCGACCTGAAGGCGGAATGGTCGCCGAACCCGGCCACGCTGGTGCGCAGCCGCGTCTATTACATCGGCAGCGACCGCGACTACCGCGACGCCGAGAACTACACCTGGCAACCGGCCAGCGGCCTGATCCAGCGCAGCGCCTACACCGACATCCGCCACGACCAGCAACAGGTCGGCAACGTCACCGACGCGTCCTTCGACGGCCATCTGTTCGGCCTGGCCAACAAGGTGGCGGTGGGCTTCGAACTGAACCACGCCACGTTCAAGCACACCAACAATTCGCCGTATTCCGGCACCTCGCTGGTGGACCCGTACGACGTCGATCACGGCCGCTTCATCAACGTCGCCGGCACCACGCCGCGCTATCGCAACAGCGCCAACCAATACGCGCTGTTCGCCGAGAACCGCCTGATGCTGACCTCCCGCTGGTCGGTGCTGGCGGGCCTGCGCTACGACCACATCGACCTCAAACGACGCGACCTGGTCGCCGACCAGACCGCGTTCGACACCACCTTCAACAACGTCGGCTGGCGCATCGGCACCGTCTACGACCTGCTGCCGACGCTGTCCGTCTACGGCCAGTACGCTGAGGCCGCCGATCCGATCGGCAGCCTGCTGCTGCTGTCGCCGGCCAACAAGGACTTCAAGCTGTCCAAGGGCCGCCAGGTCGAGGTCGGCGTGAAGCAGACCTTCTGGGACGACAAGGGCCAATGGACGCTGGCGGCCTACCATATCCGCAAGGACAACCTGGTGACGCGCGATCCCAACGACCCGACGCTGCGCATCCAGGTCGGCGAGCAGTCGTCGCGCGGCCTGGAAGCCACGCTGGGCGTGGAACTGACGCCGGCCTGGCGCGTGGACCTGAACGCGGCCGTGCTGCGGGCGCGCTACGACGACTTCAGCGAATCGGCCAACGGCGTGGCGGTATCGCGCGCCGGCAACGTCCCCACCGACGTGCCGGAACGCGTGGCCAACGCCTGGGTCAGCTGGAAGTTCGCGCAGCAATGGACCGCCAGCGCCGGCCTGCGCTATGTCGGCCGCCGCTTCGCGGATGCCGCCAACCGGCTGGAAATGGCGGGCTACACCACCACCAACCTGGCGCTGCAATGGGAGCCGCGGCGCGACCTGACACTGGCGCTGCGAGCCTTCAACGTGTTCGACCGCCAGTATGCCGAGACCGCCTACTACAACCAGACGCAATGGCTGCTGGGCGAAGGCCGGCGGGTCGAGCTGAGCGCCAACTACCGTTTCTGACTCACTGGGTGAACAGATCGGAGATCGCGTCGCCCAGGTCTTTCACCGCGCCGGCCACGCCGCCGGCCGCGCCCTCGGCCCCCACGCCGATGGCGCGGCCGAAGCCGCGCGCGATCTGGGCCGCGAAACCGCGCGAGGCCGAGAACTTCGGATTGTCGAGGCTGCCGGCCAGCTTGAACTCCATGCGCAGCGTGCCCTTGCGGTCTTCCAGCGCGGCCAGCACCGCCTTGCGCGGCAAGGAGAACAGCGAGCCGTCGCCGCTGAACTTCAGGTCATGCAGCGCCACCACGCCCGACGCGTTCAACTGCCGCTTGGCGATGGTGGTGCGCATGTCCAGGTCCATCGCGCCGCCGGCCAGCGATCCGGCGCCGTTCTCCGCGAGGTACGGCGCGGCATAGCGGATATCCATGTTGCGCACCGCGACCGTCATGTCGGCGTCGCTGCCGCCCACTTCCAGCGAGCCGCGCGCCTGCACCGTGGCCGCGCCGCTGCGGTTGTCGCGCACCGAGCCCTTGAATTCCATCTGGCTCTGCTGGCCGTCGGCCGGCAGCACCAGCGGATGCAGGCGCGCCGACACGTTCTCGAACGGAATGCGGTGCGGCGGCCTGGCGACGGCCGAGTCGATGAAGTCGAGGCGGCCGCCGTCCAGGATGATGTCGTCGGCCCGGACCGGCCCCCTGGCTCGCGCCTGGCCGCCGTCGCCGTCGGCCTCGCGCAAGGCCGCCTGCAGGGCCGGGGAAATCTGCATGTCGCCGTCGGGCGCGCGCAGCACGGCGAAATCGAACCCCTCGATGGTGATCTTGTGGAACACGGGCTGGCGCCGCAGCAGCGAGCCCCAGTCGGGTTCGGCCACCACGCGCCGCGCGCTGGCCGGCGCGACGCCCTCGGCGCCCGTGATCTTCACGTCCGTCAGCACCACCGCGTCGAACCCCAGCCGCACCTCCCCCACCTGGGCCCGCGGCCCCAGCAGGCCGGCGATGTGGCGCTCGATGACGCGCATGCCGATCCAGGCCACGGCCCCCAACAGCAGCACCGCGAGCACCAGCGCGATCAGGAGCTTGCGTGCGAACGAACGGCGCGGCATGGCGGAGGCGTTACCCATGGATGGTCCTGTTGGCGATGCGCGAAACGCGGCCGCGTTCCGGCGGGCCTTATGGCGGCCCTGCCTGGCACCTTAGCGACCCGCGCGCCATGGCGCAAGGCATATGGCGGCACCGGTGCGTCGCGATCAGGGCCGAAACCGGCGCGACGCGACGACGCCCGCGCCGGGTTTCCCGGCGTGGGCGTCGTCGCCACTCACCCTGTGCCGGCCGGCGCGGCGGCCGGATCGCGGGCTTGCTACGGGCCCGTCAACGCATCAGCGCTGCGTCTGCGACCGCTGGCCGGACTGGCCCGGCTGCTGCGCCGGATTGCGGTCCTTGTCCATCTGCTGGCCGCCCTGGCCGGGTTGCTGCTGGCCCGGCTGGCTGCGGTCCTTCGGATTCTCCTGCGATTGCTGCTTCTGCGGCTGCTGTTGCTGGCCGGGTTGCTGGCCGGGCTGATTCGGGTTTGCCATGACAAATCTCCTAGTAGGCGGAACCATTCCGCCAGGGATGTCATAGCAACTGCCATGCCCGCCCGGGCGCGGCGCGCGCGCCGCCCCGGCGCACGATGCGGCACCGGTAATTTCAGGACCCGGGAAGTAAAAAGCGCGGCTATTGCGTGGTGACGTGCGCCGGCAGGCCGGTCTCGGCGTCTTGCGGATCGAAGGCATCGAGCCAGGCGGAGGCGTAACTGGCGGGAGCCGCCAGCGGTTCGCCGCGGTCGCGCTGGACGCGCAGCCGCATCATCAGGTCATCCAGCGGCATCGGCCGGCCCAGCGCGTAGCCCTGGCCATAGCGGCAGCCGGCGGCGCGCAGCGCCGGCACGTCGGCCACGTTCTCGACCCCCTCGGCCACCACCCGCCAGCCCATCCGGGTGGCCAGCTCGGCGGCGGTGCGCAGCACCTCGAAGGCGACCGCGCTGCGGCGCATGCGGGTCACGAAATACTGGTCGATCTTGACCTCGGACAAGGGAATGGCCGACAGCAGCTTCAACGAGGCGTGGCCGGTGCCGAAATCGTCCAGGCTGACCTCGCAGCCGGCCTGCTCCAGCCGTTCCAGCGTGGCGCGCAAGGCTTCCAGCTCCTTGATGGGCTGGTCTTCCGTGAGTTCGACGCGCAGCAGCGACGCCGGCAGTTCGGCCACGTGGATACGATCCAGCAGGAATTCGACCGCGCGTTCGTCGGACAGGGTCGAGGCCGGCGCGTTGATGGCGATGGGAATCGCCATGCCGGTGCGGCGCATGCTCTGCAGCATGTCGATCACGCGCTGCGCCACGCGCTCGAACAGGATCCGGTCCAGCCCGAGCCGGTTGACGGTGGGAATGAATTCAGCCGGCATGACGACGCCCAGCTGGGGATGCTGCCAGCGCGCCAGCGCCTCGGCCGACACGATGCGGCCGGTCAACAGGTCGACTTGCGGCTGCAGCAGCACCCGCAATCCTTCTTTGCCGGTAATCATGGCGGCGACTTCGTCGTCGCTCACCACCGAGCTTGTGGAAGCCTCGTGAGTTGGCGTCATGTTCGCTCCTTAAGTCCCCGGAGTACGGCCTGCGCTGTCCGGGCGCAGAGCGGGGCACATTGGACATGAGTATTCACAGTCGGCCTGCAGGAATATCTTGCTACCTTGCTTCTTACTGCCTTGTGTACTACCCAGCGTATTCGATCGCCAATGTTTTTTTATGCGATTTTGCGCATTTACTCCAGGGTATTTTGCACGCTTGCGGCGCCAAAGTCACACATATGTAACCAGTGGTATTCAGGCCATTCAGATTCATGAAAACCGCATTTTTCGGACGCTCCTATTAATCGGTGTTCTTTGTCCTTGTCGACATGGTAGCGTTGCGACTTTTCCGCCGCTCCGGCCTCATTTTCCACCCGGTTTTCGCGTGACTACCCTGCTCTCCCGCTGGCGCGTTTCCCTGCGCCACGTCCTCTGGCTGGACGCCCTGCAAGCCGCGGCCATCAGCGCCGCGCCCGTCATCCTGGCCGTGCTGGCGCACGAGCCGCGCCTGGGCTGGACCGCCATCGCCGCCTTCTGGGCCTGCTTCGGCGACCCGGGCGGTCCGCTGCGCCAACGCGCCGCGTCGATGCTGGCGCTGGGCCTGATCGGCGCGCTGTTCTGCTTCCTGGCCAGCGCCAGCGCGCACACGCTGTGGCTGCTGCTGCCGCTGACCTTCGTCTGCTGCACCTTCGGCGGCCTGCTGCGCGTGCTGGGCCCGGCGGCGGCCATCGTCGGCACGCTGCTGTCGGCCGGCTTCGTGGTGGCGGCCGAGCTGCCGGCGCCGACGCTCGCGGCCAGCCTGTCGTACACCCTGTTCTTCGTCGCCGGGGCGCTCTGGGCCATCCTGATGACCGCGATGGTGTGGCGCCGCCGTCCCTGGAAGGACGCGACCCACGCGGTGGCGCATTGCTATCGCGGCCTGGCCGATTTCGCCGATGCGCTGGCGCGCATGTATTCGGGCCTGGCGCCCGCCGCCGGCCCGCAGGCCTGGAGCGCGGTCACCCGTCCCCAGCGCAGCGGCATGCGCGCGGCGCTCGAGGCGGCCCGCGTGCGCATCCGCGAGGTGCAGGACGCGCGGCCCTCGCGCCAGGCCCGCGCGCAGCAATTGTTCTATTTGCTCGATAGCGCCGAAGACAGCTTCATCGCCCTGGTGGCCGCGGCCGATCTGCTGGAATCGAACGCCCCGCGCTGGCTCGGCCGCTCGGCCGGCGCCAACCTGTCACACGCCTTTCATCGCTACGCCAGCGTCGCCAACGCCATCGCCAGCACCTCGGACGTCAGCGACGCCAGGCAGGCCGACTGCCTGCGCGAGCGGCTGGCGCATTTCGGCGCCGGCCTGCACGAACTGCGCGGCGCGGCCATGGCCTACGCGCCCGACCTGGCGACCATGGTGCCGGTGCTGGACCGCCTGCAGCAGACCGCCCAGGCGATCATGCAGGCGCTGTTCGACCAGGATGGCGCGCCCGCCGCGCCGGCCCTGGCCGCGCGCGCCGATTCGCCGGCGCGGCAGGCCTGGCGCAGCCTGCGGCAGAACCTGCGGTTCGAGTCGGATGCCTTTCGCCACGCCCTGCGCGTGGGCATCGGCGCCACCATCGCGGTGGCGCTGTCCAAGACCTTCGCCGTCAACCATGGCTACTGGATGTCGTTGACGCTGGTGTTCATCCTGCAGCCCTATTTCGCCACCACCTGGCAGCGCACCGTCGAGCGCGTGATCGGCAGCGTGGCCGGCGCCGTCGGCGCCTCGCTGCTGGGCCTGCTGCTGAGCACGCCGCTGTCGGTGGCGCTGGCGGTGCTGCCGATCGCGCTGGGCACGTTCGCGGCCCGCACCATTCACTATGCGCTGTTCACCTTTTTCCTGACCTCGCAGTTCGTGCTGGTCAGCCATATCCAGCAGCCGGACATCTACGAGCCGATGCTGGCGGCCCTGCGCGCCTTCAACAGCGTGCTGGGCGGCGTGCTGGCCCTGCTGGTGGGCTTCCTGGTGTGGCCGGAAAAGGAACCGCGCCAGCTGGCCGGCGCGCTCACCCGCGCGCTGGAACGCCATGCCGACTATGCGCGGGCCCTGACGGCCGACAAGAGCGGCGCGGCCGCCTCCGCCGACATCGTCGGCCTGCGCCGCCAGGCCTGCCTGGCCGCCGACAACGCCGAGGCGGCATTGCAGCGGCTGCAGCAGAACCCCGTGCACCGCGACCGCAAGGTGGACACCGCGGTCAACCTGCTGAACGCGATGCGCCGCGTCACCGCCGCCGGCACCGTGCTGGAGATCCAGCCGGCGCTGGCGCCGGACAGCGCGGCCGCGCCGGCCCTGCGCGACTACGGACTGGCGCTGGCGCACGCCCTGCATCCGCAGGAACCGGCCCCGGTGGTCGAACTGCGCCAACTGGCGGTGCCGGCCGCCGTCAACGCCGCCGCGCCGGCATTGGCCGGTCCGCTCGACCGCATCGCCCAGCAGGCGCGGCAGGTGCGGCAATTGCGCGACCGCGTGCAACAGACCTGACACGCCCGCTGCCCGCGGCCGCTTGCGGCAACCCCGCCAAACTGCGGGGCGCTTGACGCGCATCAAGGGCGGAATGCCCGGAACGCGCAACGATGGAGGCCTACCGCGCTCAAAAGGAGGCCGCCATGTATCGCCGCATTTCCGTCCACCTGGACCACGGATTCGATTGCCCCCGCCGCACCCGCGTGGCGCTGGCCCTGGCCAGGCGCCACCAGGCCGAACTGGTCGGCATCTACGCCAGTTCGGCCCCGCCGCAGTACTACTACGGCGAGTCCGTGATGATGTCGAAAACGCTCAACGTGATGCGCGACCTGCAGGCGCAGAACCGCGGCGCGGTGCAGAACGCCTTCCTGGAAACCGTGGCCGCGGCCGACGTGCCGGCCGCGGTGCGCGCCGGCGCCAGCTCGCCCAGCGCCAGCATGGCGCGGCTGGGCCGCACCAGCGACCTGCTGGTGGTCAGCCAGCAGAACCGCGAGGACGTCGAGGCCGTGCACGAGAATGAATTCGTCGAACAGACCCTGCTGAGCGCCGGCCGGCCGGTGCTGGTGGTGCCGTCCAGCGGCGATTTCCCGGTGGTCGGCGAACGCGTGCTGTACTGCTGGGACGGCAGCCGCGAAGCCGCCCGCGCGCTGGCGGACGCCGCGCCGCTGCTGCGCCTGGCCTCGCACCTGGTGGTGCTGACCATGGACGAAGGCGCCGCCACCCGCGACGACGAGGCCGTGCCGTTCGAGGACCTGGCCACCTATTGCATCGCCCAGGGCATGCCGGCGCCGGACCACGTGCGCCGCGACATCAAGGGCGTCGGCGTGGGCAGCACCATCCTGAACGCGGCGGCCGACTACAGCGCCGACCTGATCGTGATGGGCGCCTACGGCCACAGCAAGTTCCGCGAATGGGCGATGGGCGGCGCCACGGCGTCGATCCTCAGGAGCATGACCGTGCCGATCATGTTCTCGCACTGACCTCCGCTTGACGCCGGCGGCGCCTCAGCCCTGCGGCACCGGCGTCAGCACCGGCTTGCCGGCGAAGTGCGCGGTGGCGTTCTCCAGGAACAGCGCCACCGTCGCCGACACCGCTTCCGGCGAACGCCCCGCGCTGTGCGGGGTCAGCACCACGTTGTCCAACTTCAGCAGCGCCGGCGGCACCACCGGTTCGCCTTCGACCACGTCCAGCCCGGCGCCGGCGATGCGGCGTTCGGCCAGCGCCGCGATCAGCGCCTCGGTATCGACCACGCTACCGCGCGCGATGTTCACCAGATAGCCTTGCGGCCCGAGCGCGTCGAGCACGGCGGCGTTCACCAGGTGCCGCGTATCGGCGCCGCCCGGCGTGGCCACCACCAGGAAGTCGCTGGCCTCGGCCAGCGCGCGCGGGCTGTCGTAATAGGCGTAGCCGGTCTCGGGACGCGGCCGCCGGTTGTAGTAGCCGACCGTCATGCCGAAGCCATTGGCGCCGCGCCTGGCGATCTCCAGGCCGATGGTGCCCAGTCCCACGATGCCCAGGCGCTTGCCCGATACCTGCGGCCCCATGAAGCCATTCCAATGCCCCTGGCGCACCCAGGCGTCGGCCTGCGGCAGGTGACGGGCGGCGCCCAGCAGCAGCGCCATGGCGTGATCGGCCACCGAGGTGGCGTTGGCGCCGGGGCCGTGCGTCACCTGCAGGCCGCGCGCGCGGGCGGCGGCCACATCGATGTTCTCGAACCCGACGCCCAGCGAACAGATCAGCTCGAGCTTGGGCAGCGCGGCCATTTCCTCGGCGTAAAAACCGGTGGCGCCGCGGGTCAGCACCACGCGGATCTCGTCAGCGTGGTCGCGGATGGCCTGGGCCCGCTTCTCGGGCGTGGTGGCAAGAATGCAGCGAAAGCCGCGGTCTTCGATGACCGGCAGGAAATCGTGCGCGCTTTCAATCAAAATCAACAGGGGGATCTTCATGTCGCTACGGGTCGGAGGCGGTGAGACTGGAATGGCGCCAAAAAAGCGCCGCCAGATATTACGCCTCGGTACAATTGCGCGCCACCCGCCGCTGCCGTCATTGAACGCCACATGAAAGCCAAGCTTCGCAAGCCCCTGCGCTCCGCCCTGTCATTCCTGCACCGCTGGACGGGATTGATCCTCGGCAGCGTGCTGGTGCTGGCGGGCCTGAGCGGCAGCCTGCTGGCCTTCGACCACGAGCTTGACGGCTGGCTGAACGCTGCCATGCTGCGCAACACGGCGGGCGTCTGCGCCGCGCCGTTGCCGCCCTCGGTTGCCGCCCGCGCGGTCGAGCAAGCCTGGCCCGGCGCCGCGATCGCCGCCATCACCCTGCCCCAGGCGCCGGCCGACAGCTACCGGGTGCAATTCAAGCATGCCTCGACCGCCGCCAATGAGGCCGGCGTGGACGCCTGCTCCGGCCAGCTGCTGGCCAGCCGCGACCGCGACGCCGTCACGCTGGACCGCGCCCACCTGATGCCGCTGCTGTTGCGCTGGCACATGACCCTGCTGCAAGGCAAGACCGGCCGCGAAGTGCTGGGCTGGCTCGCCGTCGTCTGGGTGGCGCTGCTGCTGGCCGGCCTCTACCTGGCCTGGCCGCGGCCGGGACACTGGCGCCGCTCGGTCACGGTGACGCGCGGCGTCGGCGCCTTCCGCACCAGCTACGAGCTGCATCGCGCCGCGGGGCTGGTCGCGGCGCTGTTCCTGCTGGTGGTGGCCGGCAGCGGCTTCTTCATGGGATTGCCGCAACTGGGCCGCCAACTGGTCGCCAGCGTGGCGACGGTGCCGCCCGAGACGCGCGCCGCCCCGCAGGCGCCGCTGGCCGCGGGCGAAGCGGAGATCGGTTGGGATGGCGCCGCCGCCAGGGCGCGCGCGCTGGCGCCGCCGGACGCCACGCTGGTCATGCTGCGGCGCGACCCCGCGCGCGGCGTCTACCAGGCGCGTGTGCGCCGCGCCGACGACTGGCAGCCGGTCGGCACCTTGCGCATGTTCATCGCGATGCGCGGCGGCGATCTGCTGTCGCGCGCCGATCCGATATCGGGCACGGCCGCCCAGCGTTTCCTGGCGGTGATGTTCCCGCTGCATTCCGGCAGCCTCTATGGCCTGCCGACCCGCGTCCTGACCGCCTTCCTGGGCCTGCTGCCCCTGCTGTTCTTCGTCACCGGGCTGGTCATCTGGATCAGCCGCCGCCGGCTGCAGCACCGCGGCCGGCAGGCCGCGCAGGCG
>ERZ1739169.213-NODE-213-length-13368-cov-15.760610_pt1 | contig 13368 bp, 11 predicted proteins | sample MGYA00581756_ERZ1739169 | MGnify/ENA primary metagenome ERZ1739169 (study PRJEB40789, sample SAMEA7425667) | Salamandra salamandra | biome: salamander skin | place: Germany | collected 2020-03 | study: cvxcv | reverse complement strand
GGGCGAGGGCAGGGCCAGCAGGGACGCCAGCAGCAGCCCGGCGCGGGCGGCAACGCCGCGAATTGCCTGGGCAGGGGGCGCGCAAAGGGGGCAAGCAGAGGCGGGGCGAGCCTCGAATCGGCAGGTCATCGTGTACATCCGTGTGGGCAGAAAGCGGTGCAGTATATTCATCGACCGACCGTCGGTCAATGTAAATAAATCGCATTTGCGCTTCGATGGCGATGCCGCAGGAACGGGGCGAGCGGGTGGAGGAGGGGCGGATTTCGTGTACGAGAGGCAAATTCCCTCGAATACCGCCTCTGTCATGCTGAATATATAAAATCATACATATGCTGTATGATATAAAACGTATATATGAAATTAATCACGATAAGATTCCATTATCGTGAGTAAATAACCGACTTAAACCGGGAAATCGAGCCATGGCCACGGGAATTACGGAATTGGATGTCTGGCGCGCCTCCGACGCCTTGCTGCTGGAGGGCGCGCGGCCCACCATCGAACGGGTGCGCCAGAAGATCGGGCGTGGCTCGCCCAATACGGTCAGTCCGCACCTGGAATCCTGGTTCCGATCGCTGGGCGCGCGCATCCAGGATCCGGGCGCGTTCGCGGCGCCCGCCGCGGTGCCCGAGCCCGTGGCCCAGGCCGCCGCGCATTTCTGGGAATCGGCGCTGGCCGCCGCCCGCGCCGAGCAGGCCGAGGCCAACCGCCAGCGCTGGGCGGAACTACATGAAGAGGGCGAGCGGCTGGATGCGCTCACCGAACAGCTGCGCCAGCGCGAAGCTAATCTGGAACACCGCGAACGCGACCTGGAGGCCGGCCTGAAGGTCGCCACCGGCCAACTGGCCGCCACCGAGGAACGCCTGCGGGCGGCCGAGGCCCAGTTGCGCCAGCGCGACGAAGCCGTGGCGGTCGAGCAACGGCAGTTGGCGGACGCCCGCGGCGCCTTGCTGGCCCACGTGGCCGATGCCGAGCGCGCCCGGGGCGAGCAGGCCGAGGCCCTGGCCGCCACCCAGGAGCGTCATGCCGCCCACGAGCGCCGCTGGCTCAACGAGCTGGACGCCGAGCGCGGCCAGGTCAAGCGCCTGCAGGCCCGGCTGGACGAATTGCAGGCCGCCCAGCAGCAACAGGCCGAACAGTCGCGCCAGGCCCTGGCGCAGGCGGCCGAGCGCCAGCGCGGCGCCGAGTCAGAGGCCGCCGAGCGCCTGCGGGCGGCCCAGGCCGAGGTCCTGGCCGCGCGCGGGGAAGCCCAGGCGCAGCTGAGCCGGCAACTGGCCGATGTGGCCGTCGCGCAGGAAGCGCTGCAGGCCTCGCGCCGCCGCGAGCAGGACCTGACCCAGCGCCTGGCGGCCAGCGATGCCCAGCAGGCGGACCTGCTGGGCCAGTTGCGGACCCGCGACGGGCAGTTGCTGGAACTGACGCGGCACCTGATTGCCGCCCGGGTCGCCGTGCGGCCCACGCCGGGCGGGACGAAATAGGGGGTACCGGCGGGGTTTTCGGATAAATTCGTACACGGCCCGATCCTTGCGCGGCCGTTGCCTGGAGCACCGCTTGAACCCGAACCCACGCCCGAACGCGGACCTTGCCCGCAACCTGCTCGTCATCGTCATCCTGTCGGCCTTGATGATCGGCAGCCTGTATGTGCTGAAACCCTTCCTGTTCGGGCTGATCTGGGCCACCACCATCGTGGTGGCGACCTGGCCGGTGATGCTGGCGGTGCAGAAGCGCTGCGGCGGCCGGCGCTGGATGGCGACGGTGGCCATGCTGATCGTGCTGCTGGTGGTGATCGTGCTGCCGCTGTACCAGGCCATCTCCACCCTGGCGCTGCATGGCGGCGCCATCATGACCGCCATCAAGAGTTTGCCCGACTACGCCCTGATGGCGCCGCCGGGCTGGGTGCAGGGCATCCCGCTGGGCGGGCCGCGCATCGCCCAGGAATGGCAGGCGCTGGCCGATGCCGGCGCGGGCGGACTGCTGGCGCGCCTGGAGCCCTATGTGACCATGGCGGCCAAGTGGCTGCTGAGCAATGCGGCCATCGTCGGCGTGTTCGTGATGCACATGCTGATCACCATCGTCATCGCCGGCATTCTCTATAGCCAGGGCGATGTCGCCGCCAATTTCGTGCAGCGCTTCGCCAATCGCCTGGCTGGCCATCGCGGCGTGTCGGCGATCCGCCTGGCGGGCCTGTCGATCCGCGCGGTGGCGCTGGGCATCGTGGTGACGGCGGTGGTGCAGTCGGCGCTGGGCGGGCTGGGCCTGTGGATCGCCGGGGTGCCGGCGGCCGGGATCATCACCGCACTGATGCTGATGCTGTGCCTGGCCCAGCTGGGGCCGTTCCTGCCGTTGCTGGGCGGCGTGGTCTGGCTGTTCCAGAACGACATGAAGGTGGCCGCGGTCCTGCTGCTGGTGTGGGCGGTGCTGGTGACCATGCTCGACAACCTGCTGCGGCCGATGCTGATCAAGCGCGGCGTGAATCTGTCGATGCTGCTGATCCTGGCGGGAGTGCTGGGCGGCATGTTCGCCTTCGGCATCGTCGGCCTGTTCATCGGCCCGGTGATCCTGGCGGTGACCTCGACGCTGCTCAAGGCCTGGGTCGACGAGGTGCCGCCGCCCGAGGCCAACGCGCCGGCCGTGGCCCGTCAGCCCACCGATCTCTGAGGCGTCGCGGGCCGGGCATCGGCCCGCGCCTGCCTGGCCGCCTAGGCGTCCGGCGAGACCGCAAGCTGGTGCAATTTTTATTGCCGCCAGGTCCGTATCCTTGGCGGGTGCGCCGCGATCCGCGGCGCGTCGCCCGCCCGCAACCAGGAGACCTCCGTGACGACCGACTCCCCGCAACCCTTCGATTGGCGCCTCGCCGTGGTCGATCCGACGCCACGGGCGCCCGCGGGCTTTCGCTCGCTGGTCACGCCGACCAGTCGCGGCTCGACCACGCTGTTCGAGCGCGCCGCCGACCTGCGCGACGATTGGGACGCGGAAAAGGCGCCGTATACCTATGGCCTGCACGGCACCCCCACCGTGCTGGAGCTGGGCGCGCGCATCGCGCAACTGGAGCAGGGGCGCCACTGCTTCATCACGCCGGGCGGGCAGGCCGCCATCGCCTTGATCTACCTGGCTTTCTGCGGCGCCGGCGACCACGCGCTGCTGCCGGATACCGCCTACGGTCCCAACCAGGGGCTGGCCGGCGGCCTGCTCAAGCGGCTGGGCATCGAGGTGCAGACCTACGATCCGCTGATCGGCGCGGGCATCGCCGCGCTGCTGCGGCCCAATACCCGGCTGGTCTGGTGCGAGAGCCCGGGCTCGGCCACCATGGAAATCCAGGACGTGCCGGCGATCGCGGCGGCCGCGCACCGGGCCGGCGCGGTGGTGGCGCTGGACAATACCTACGCCGCCGGCGTGCTGTTCGATGCCTTCGCCCACGGCGCGGACGTCACCATGCAGGCGCTGACCAAGTACATCGGCGGCCACAGCGACCTGTTGCTGGGCTCGGTGACCTGCCGCGACGAGGCGCACTACCGGGCGCTGGGCGAGGCGCGCAATTTCCTCGGCATGGCGGCCTCGCCGGACGATTGCAGCCTGGCGCTGCGCGGACTGCAGACCCTGGGGGTGCGGCTGGCGCAACTGGAGCGCGGCACGCTGGAGGTGGCGCAATGGCTGGCGCGCCGGCCCGAGGTGCGGACGGTGCTGCACCCGGCCTTGCCATCGTGCCCGGGCCACGAGATCTGGAGGCGCGATTTCACCGGCTCGGCCAGCGTGTTTTCGATCGTGCTGCGGGACGGCCCCAGCCGTGCGCAAATCGAGGCCTTCGTCGACCGGCTGGCGCTGTTCAAGATCGGCTACAGCTGGGGCGGCGTGACCAGCCTGGCGGCGCCATACTTCAACCTGCGCCGCACGCTGCGTCCGTATGGCGACCGGCTGGTGCGCCTGAATGTGGGGCTGGAGCCGCCCGCCGCGCTGATCGCGGACCTGGAACAGGCGTTCGCGGCGCTGGCCTAGGGCCTGTTCACGCGACCAGGAGCCGTGCATTGGCCCAGGCGCGGGAACGGCCGTCGCGGCGCCCGCTCGCGGCGGCGGCCGCCGGAAAGGGCGTAACATCTCGAGCCAGGCGCTGCCGCCGCGTTCGCGCGATGCCTCGCGGCGCCGGCCTTTCCCGTTTTTGACGCAGTTTCCAAGATGACGACGTACCCGCCGATTGCTTTTCCTTCCCGTTCCCAGGCCTCCCTCCGACAGGCGGGCCGGCCATGAGCGACAGCGTCCGCCTGGCCAAGCGCCTGGCCACCGAACAATCCTGTTCGCGCGGCGACGCCGAACGCTATATCGAGGGCGGCTGGGTCGCCGTGGACGGCAAGGTGGTCGAGGAACCCGGCTATCGCGTCCAGCCCGGGCAGGCCGTCAGCCTGTTGCCCGGCGCCCGCCTCGAAGAGATGCGCCCGGTCAGCGTGCTGGTGCACAAGCCGGCCGGCCTGTCGGCCTCGGATCCGGCCGAATCGGCGCTGGACCTGGTCGTGCCCGCCAACCTGATGCCGGGCGACCGCTCGGGCCAGCGCTATCTCAAGCGCATGTTCAATGGCCTGAAGCTGGCCACGCCGCTGGAACGCGCGGCCAGCGGGCTGGTGGTTTACACCCAGGAATTCGCGGTGGCGCGCAAGCTCATCGAAGAGGGGCGCCACGTCGAGCAGGAATACATCGCGCAGGTGCGCGGCACGCTCGATGCGGCCGCGCTGGCGCGCCTGCAGCGCGGCCTGGCCTATGAGGGCCGGCCGGCCACGCCGATGAAGGTCAGCTGGCAGAATGAGAGCCACCTGCGCTTCGCGCTGAAGACGCCCGCCCTGGGATTCATCGAGTACGCCTGCGACAGCGTCGGGCTGCAACTGCAAGCCCTGCGCCGCATCCGTATCGGCCGTCTGCCGATGGCCGGACTGGCCGCGGGGCAGTGGCGCTACCGGCTGGAATACGAGCGCTTCTAGCGCCGCGGCGCGGGCGTGGCCACGGGACGGGGCGTTCGAGACGGCATTCGCCCGCCGCATGCGCTGTTACGGACTTAAAGTAGATTCTGGAATAAGTTGAAGTGGATTCTGGAATCATGCGATTCCAGACTTCATACTGATTCTCCGTTTGTTATTTAATTTATTGATAAATAAGAATAATAAAAATGATCTGAAAAGGATGGCATATGCCGGCAAGGCAGCACGAGCGACACGCTCCACAGGATCCGGCACGGCGCGGCCTGCTCAAGGCCGCCGGCGCGCTGGGCCTGTCCAGCCTGGCGCTGGCCGGTTGCGCGAGCCGCGTGGCCGCGCCGGCGGACCGTGGCGAGGCGGCGCCATCTTCCGGGCCGTCTTCGGCGGCGCCGCGGCGCGATGCGCCCGTGCCGGCCTTGCGTCCGGGCGGCCGTGTCGCCATCGTGGCGCCGGCCTCGGCGGCCGATGGCGCGGCCTTCGAGGCGGCGGAATGGCTGCAGGCGCGCGGTTACGACCCGCGCATCATGCCGGCCGCGCTGACGCGCAGCGATCCGCCCTATGACTACCTGGCCGGTGACGACGACGCCCGGCTGAACGACCTGCACGCGGCCTTTGCCGACCCGGCCATCGACGCCATCTGGTGCCTGCAAGGCGGTTTCGGCTCGTGGCGGCTGGCGGACCGGCTCGACATCGGCCTGCTGCGCCAGCACCCCAAGCCCTTCATCGGCTACAGCGACATCACCGCGCTGCACCTGGCGATCCAGCGCCATGCCGGCTTCGTGACGTTCCACGGGCCGATGCTGGCGCAGGACCTGGTGGCGGGCAAGCAGGAGCCCACCGCCAGCCACGTGCTGGCGATGGTCGGCGGCCAGTTCGGGCAGGGCGCCTGGATCGACGCCCCGCCGGAATCCAACCCGGTGGTGCTGGCGCCCGGCGTGGCCAGCGGCCGGCTGGTGGGCGGCAACCTGGCGCTGATCGCCGCCATGATCGGCTCGCGCCACGAGATCGCCACGCGCGACGCCATCCTGTTCATCGAGGACGTCAACGAGGCGCTGCCGCGCATCGACCGCTTGCTGTCGCAATTGCGCGCGGCCGGCAAGTTCGATCGCATCAAGGGCGTGCTGGCCGGCAATTTCACCCGCCTGGGGCTGCCGGGGGGTGACGCGGTCGGCCAGAGCCTGTTGTTCCCGCTGCTGCTGGAGCAATTCCAGGCGCGCGGCATCCCGGTGCTGGCGGCCTGGCCCAGCGGCCATGGCGACCCCAACCTGACGCTGCCGCTCGGCGCCCTGGTGACGCTGGACACCCAGCGGCGCGGCTTGCGGCTGGAACAGGCCGTGGCGGTCCAGGCCGCGCCGCTGTAGCCCGGAGACCCGCCGCATGAATCCTTTCTTCGATACCCTGAGCCGCCGGTTGAACGCGCCCGAACGCCAGCGCCCGCGGCAGCGGCATGCCCGCGCCAAGGCGTTCCATTGCGTTTGCGGCCAGCGGGTGTTCTTCAACAACACCGAATGCCTGAACTGCCATCGGCAACTGGGCTTCGATCCGCGCCACGGCCACATCGTGGCGCTGGACCCGGGCAAGACAGATGGTTCCTGGATCGAGGCCGGGCGGGTGCGCGGCAGGACCTTCAAGCGCTGCGTCAATTTCTCGTCGCCGGCCGCCTGCAATTGGCTGCTGCCGGCCGCGCGCGCGGATCATCTCTGCATCGCCTGCAGCCTCAATCGCACCATCCCCGACCTGTCGGTGCCGGGCAATGGCGCGCTGTGGCGCAAGGTCGAGAGCGCCAAGCGCCAGTTGATCGCCCAGTTGCTGACGCTGGGGCTGCCGATTCCGCGGGCGCGCACGCCGGGCGACGGCGGGCTGGCGTTCGACCTGCTGGCGCCCTCTGACGACGGCGCGCCGCTCCTGACCGGCCATGGCCATGGGCTGATCACGCTCAATATCCACGAGGCCGACGACGCCTACCGGGTCCAGGTGCGCGAGGCGATGCACGAGCCGTACCGCACCCTGGTGGGCCATTTCCGCCACGAGATCGGCCATTTCTATTGGGACCGGCTGGTGGCCGGCAGCTCCTGGCTGGCGCTATTCCGTCAGGTGTTCGGCGATGAGCGCGAAGACTACGCGCAGGCGTTGCGACGCCATTACGAGCAGGGCGCGCCGGCCGACTGGGCGCAACGCTTCATCAGCGCCTACGCCTCGTCGCATCCCTGGGAAGACTGGGCCGAGACCTGGGCCCATTACCTGCACATGATGGACGCGCTGGACACCGCTTTCAGCTTTGGCGTGGCGCGGGTGCCGCTAGAGCAGGCCAGCGATCCATTCACCCGGGCGTCGCTGTACGACCCGGACGATCCCGAGGGCCAGGGCTTTCTCGACCTGGTCAATGGCTGGGTGGCGCTGACCGGCGTGCTCAACGAGCTGTCACGCAGCATGGGTCAGCGCGACTTCTATCCCTTCGTGCTGCCCGCCGCGGTGGTGGGCAAGCTGCAGTTCGTGCATCGGGTGATCCGGGCCGCGGCGCGCTGATGCCGCGGCCGGTTGCGGCGCGGTGCGCGCTCAGATGCGCCGCGCCGACCATTCGCCCTTGCCGGCGGCGCTGCCCTGGATGGTGGTGCCGTTGACTTCCCCGGTGTAGCGCACGCCGTCGGCGGTGAACGAGATGGTGCGGCCGTCCATGCGCGCGTCCGAGATCTCGCTGGAGCCGAGCTTGCCCGACAGCATCTGGTACTGCTGTTCCAGTTGCAGCGTGCGGCCGCCCACCTGCCAGCGGCCGTCGACCTTGGCCGGCACCACCCACAACAGCGCGTTGCAGTAGGTCTGGCAGGCCTCGGTCACGGTCTCGGAGGCATCCGGCTCCCAGTCGCCCATGCGGAAGGTGTTGGACACGATGCGGGTGCCCGGCGGCAATTCCAGCAGCTTGGGCCGCAGCTTCTCGTTGATGGTCGACAGCAGGAACATGGTGATCACATCGGCCTGCGACAGGTCGGTCTCGAACAGGTCCGCGACCTCGAACGTGGCGCGGCGGGACATGCCGGCCTTGGCCGCGTTGCTGCGCGACAGCGCCACCAGGTCGGGGTTGTACTCGATGCCCTTGGCGGTCAGGCCGCGCTGGGCGGCGGTGATGACGGTGCGGCCGTCGCCCGAGCCCAGGTCCATCAGCCGGTCCTGCGGCGTGACCTGGGCCATGTCGAGCATCTTGTCCACCAGCGTCTGCGGGGTCGGCACCCAGATGACGTCCTTGCCGTCCTGGCCGACGTCGGGCACGTAGCCTTCGGCCGCGGCGGCCTGGGGTGCGGCGGGAGTGCCTGCGCCGGCGGCGCGGGCCTCGGCCAGGATCGACAGGGACAAGGCCAGCGCCAGCGCCGATGCCATGATGGTCCAGCGGCGGGCGGGCGAGAGGGACGAATGGGCACGTTGCATGATGAAGACTCCTAGGGCGAAGAAAAGCGGGAGGGGCGGCTCATTGCAGGTCGCGCCTGTCCGGGGCGCGCGTCTCGGCGGGGCGCAGCAGCCGCAGCATCGGCACCCCCAGCACCAGCACGCCCAGGCCGATCAGGGCCCCGGCGCCAGCGTAGGCGGCGCTGGAATAGACCAGGCCGGCGCAGGTCAGCGCCAGCAGGGCCGGGGTCAGCGGATACAGGGGCACGCGGAACGGCCGCGGGCGCGCCGGGTCACGCTGGCGCAGGCGCCATACCGACGCGGCCACCAGCAGCATGAACAGCCAGAACACCGGCGCGGTGTAGGCCACCATGGTCTGCACCGCGTTGTGGCTGAAGGCGCCCACCGCCAACAGGGCCAGGGTGATGACGCCCTGCGCCAGCAAGGCGCTGACCGGGGTCTCCTTGCGTTCGTTCCAGCCGGCCAGCGCACGCAGCCGCGGCACGTCGCGGCCCAGCGCGTAATAGACGCGGGCGCCGGTGATGATGGTGCCGTTGATGGTGCTGAGCGCGGTGGCGCAGATCACCAGGCTCAGCAGGGCGGCGGCATAGGGGCCGGCGGCCAGCTGCATCACCGCCGCGCCCAGCGCCGGCGTGTCGCGCAGGCCCTGCAGGCCGAACAGTTCCAGCAGGGCGAGATTGGTCAGGAGATAGGCGCCGGTCACCACCACGGTGCCGATCAGCAGCACCCGCGCCATGTTGCGGCCGGGATTGCGCAGCTCGCCGCTGAGATAGGCGGCCTCGTTCCAGCCGCCGTAGGTCAGCAGCACGAACACCATGCCCATGCCCATCAGTCCGGCCGGGTTGCCGCCCAGCGGCGCCGGCGCGGGCGCGGCGGGCGAGGCGGTGAACAGGGCGGCGCCCAGCACCGCCGTCAGCGCCACCAGCGTCAGGATCGTGAACAGCCATTGCAGGCGCTTGGAGTGGCGGGTGCCGGCCACGTTCAGCGCGGTCAGGCCGATCACCGACAGCGCCGCGTGCACGGTGGCCCCATGCGTGCCGAGCGGCAGCAGCTGCTGCGCGTAGTCGCCATAGATGAAGGCCACCACGGCGATCGCGCCGGTCTGGATCACGGTGCAGCGCGCCCAGGCGAACAGCAGGCCGACCCGCGGCCCCCAGGCGCGCGACAGATACAGGTATTCCCCGCCAGCGCCGGGATAGGCCGCGCCCAGCTCGGCATAGCAGAGCGCGCCCACCAGCATCACCAGCCCGCCCGCGGCCCAGTAGGCCAGGTACATCGCCTCGGACGTGGCGTGCTGCGCCACCAGCGGTGGGAAGCCGAAGATGCCGATGCCGATCACCACGCCCACCAGCACCACGGTCGCATCCATCACCGACAGACCGGGCGGGCCGAGCGCGTGCGCGCCCGCGCCGCTCCCCGCGCCGGCTGCACTGGGGCTGGGGCGCAAGGAAGGGGGCAAAGGCGGCATCGAAGTCTCCCGGGGATCGCCAGCGCACGGGCGTGCGGCGTGCCAGGCGTTCATCCTGACAATAGGCTGAATAAAGAGTGACCCCGGGCGGGGAAGGAAAGTTTCTACGGGATTTCCCGTAGCCGATGCGGGCCGCGGTCAGGCGCGGGACGAGCCCCCGCCGGGAGGCGGGCCCGCGAAAGGGCTTACTGCTTGGGCGAAACCGGCTTCAGGCGCGACGGCACTTCGTCCAGATCGCTGCAGACGGCCAGCACTTCGGCCGGCTTCTTGCTCAGCGACAGGTAGACGTGGCCGATGCCGCTGTCGAAATAGGCGGACTCCAGCCGGTTGAGCACCACGCTGTCGCCGTTCTCGAACTGGATGCGCACCTTGCCCGACAGCACCAGCGCGAACTCCTGGCCGGGGTGGCGGATGTAATCCTCGAACTCGACCACCTTGCGCGAATCGATCAGCGCCAGCATGGGCATCATCTTCTTGCCCGGGTATTCGCCCATCAACAGCCGGTAGTGGTAGTTGTCGGTGGCGTAGTCGCGGGCGTCGCTGAGCTTGTTCTTGACGTAGGTGGGCGCGACCTCGGCCTGGGGCGCGTCGCCCAGCATGAACATGCGCGTCATGTCGATGTCCAGCGCCCGGGCCAGCGCGGCGAACTTCTCGTAGCTCAGGGCGATCTGGCCCAGTTCGGCCTTGGACAGCGTCGATACCGCGATGCCGCTGGCCTGCGACAGTGCCTGCAGCGTCATTTTCCGGGCCTTGCGCTCGGCGCGCAGGCGGGCGCCCATTACTTCCTTGCCCACGATGTCGGGTGGGGCCGTCTTGCGGGTAGGGGCCATGTAGCGGTCTGGGCGTCTAGGGGTTTGGGAGGGAAAGCGGACGGGGCCCGCAAGCCCCGCCGCGCATACGCCGGATTGTATAAGGCGGCGCCGGTCAGGCGGGCGTGCGCGCCAGCACCCGGCCGGCATGCTCGCCGGTGAAGGCCTGCTCGCGCCAGACGGGCACGCCGTTGACATAGACCGAATGGATGCCGGCGGCGCGTTCGGTCGGCCGCTCGAAGGTGGCGGTGTCGGCCACGGTGGCCGGATCGAACACCACCAGGTCGGCGAAGTAGCCCGGCCGCAGCTGCCCGCGTTCGGCCAGGCCGAAGCGCTGGGCGGTCAGGCCGGTCATTTTCCAGACCGCCGTTTCCAGCGGGAACAGGCCCAGGTCGCGCGCGTAGTGGCCCAGCACCCGCGGGAAGGTGCCCCACAGCCGCGGATGGGGGCGTTCGTCGTGCGGCAAGCCGTCCGAGCCGATCATGGTGGGGCCGAACGCCAGGATGCGCTGCACGTCGGGCTCGTCCATCATGAAATAGATCGCGCCGGCCGGCTGCAGCTCGGGCACCACGTCGTACTTGGACTTGCCGCGCTCGGCCGCGACCTCGTCCAGGTCGCGCCCGCTCAGTTCGGGGAAGGGCTTGCACCAGGTGATGATGGTGCGGCCGGCCAGCAGCACGCGGTCCTGCTTGAGCATGGTGGAGCCGGCCACGTAGGGATAGGCGTCCAGCGACACGTCCTGGCGCGCCATGGCCGCTTCGATCAGCGGCAGGGTTTCGCGCGAACGGCCGAAGTTGGGCTGGCCCATGACCTTGTGGTGCGAGATCACCACCGGCACGTCCAGCTCGCGGCCGATGCGGAAGGTTTCCTCCAGCGCCGCCACGATGTGCTCGCCCTCGTCGCGCATGTGGGTGGCATAGATGCCGCCATGCGTGCTCAGGGGGCGGCAGACCTCGATGATCTCCTCGGTGGTGGCGCGCGCCGCGGGCGGGTAGAAGGCGCCGGTCGAAATGCCGATGGCGCCGCTGGCCATGGCTTCCTCGGCCAGCGCGCGCATGGCGTCGATCTCGGCGTCGGTGGCTTCGCGTTGCAGGTCGGGCATGACGGCGGCGCGCAGCGTCGAGTGGCCCACCATGCAGGCGGCATTGACCGCCGCGGGCGTGGCGCGCAGGGCGTCCAGGTAGTCGGCGAAGCGGGCGAATTGATAGGAGCCGCCTTCGTCCAGCAGGTCCAGCGGCGCCGGCGGGTTGGCGTGCGCCAGCGGCGCCAGGCTGATGCCGCAGTTGCCCGTGACCACCGTGGTGACGCCCTGCGAGATCTTGGGCGTCATGTCGCGGCGCTTGAGCAGGTAGTTGTCGTCGTGGGTGTGCGAGTCGATGAAGCCCGGCGCCAGCACCTGGCCGGCGACGTCGATCCGGTGGCGCGCGGGGGCGTCCGACAGGTCGCCGATGGCGGCAATGCGGTCGCCGCGCACGCCGACGTCGGCGCGCTGTCCGGGGGTGTTGGCGCCGTCGATGACGGTGCCGCCGACGAACAGGTAGTCAAAGGGCTGCGATTCGGATGAAGTCATGGGATCTCCGGTGAATGTCGGGGCGGCTCAGGCGAAATGGCAGGCGACCAGCTGGCCGGCGCCGACCGGGCGCGCCACGGGCGTTTCCTGGGCGCAACGCGCCTGGGCCTGCGGACAGCGGGTGCGGAAGGCGCAGCCGGACGGCGGCGCCAGCGGGCTGGGAATCTCGCCCTTGAGTACCGCCACCGGGGCCCGTTCGCCGCGGCGGGCCGAGGGCACCGCGGCCAGCAGGGCGCGGGTGTAGGGGTGGGCCGGGTGGTTGAAGACCGCGTCGCGGGTGCCGGTCTCGACGATCCTGCCCAGGTACATCACCGCTACGTGGTGGCTGATGTGGCGCACCACGCTCAGGTCGTGCGAGATGAACACATAGGTCAGGCCCAGGTCGCGCTGCAGGTCCATCAGCAGATTGATGACCTGCGCCTGCACCGACACGTCCAGCGCCGAGACCGGTTCGTCGCAGACGATCAGGCCCGGCTCCGGCGCCAGGGCGCGCGCGATGACGATGCGCTGGCGCTGGCCGCCGGAGAATTCGTGCGGATAGCGGTCGGCCGCGTCCGGCCGCAGGCTGACCCGCGCCAGCAGTTGCGCCACGCGCTCGCGGATGGCCTCGCGGCCATAGCCGAAATTGCGCAGCGGCTCGCCGATGATGTCGCGCACCCGCATGCGCGGGTTCATCGACGAAAACGGGTCCTGGAAGATGAACTGCATCCGGCGCCGCATGGCGCGCAGCTGGCTGCTGTTCATGCCCGCCAGGTCGGCGCCTTCGAGCAGGATGCGGCCCTCGGTGGGGTCGGTCAGCCGGATCAGGCATTTGCCGGTGGTCGACTTGCCGCAGCCGGACTCGCCCACCAGGCTCAGGGTCTGGCCGCGCGCGACCGACAGCGACACGCCGTCGACCGCGCGCAGCACCTTGCCGCCGTCCACGGGGAAATGCTTTTTCAGGCCGACCACCTCCAGCAGGGGGGCGGACGGGGCGGATGCCGCGGCGGCGGCGGGGAAAGGCGCATCGTGCAGGTTCATCGCGGGGCTTGCTCCATCGTGGCGGCCGGCGCGGCCTGGCGCGCCCAGCACCAGACGCGGTGGCGGTCGCCGCTGGCGACCTCGGGCGGCGTCAGATCGGAAGAGCACACGTCTGAACTCAGTCACAGCGATAGATCTCGTATG
>ERZ1739169.210-NODE-210-length-13498-cov-16.903742_pt1 | contig 13498 bp, 11 predicted proteins | sample MGYA00581756_ERZ1739169 | MGnify/ENA primary metagenome ERZ1739169 (study PRJEB40789, sample SAMEA7425667) | Salamandra salamandra | biome: salamander skin | place: Germany | collected 2020-03 | study: cvxcv | reverse complement strand
CGCCGCGTCCGCCAGCGCAAGCGCGGGACGCCAGGGGCGATCCTCGAGCAGCGCCTGCAAGGTCACGCAGGCGGCCAGCACGCGCTGGGGCAAGCCCAGGGCCGCGCCCGCCGCGCCGCGGAAATAGCCGCTGCCGTCCAGCCGTTCGTAGGCATACGAGGCCAGTTCGGCGGCCTCGCTCAGGCCCTTGATCTGGCGCGCCGCGCGCGCGGTCCAGTAGGGCATCAGGCGCACCTGCTCCCATTGGTCCGGCGACAGCTTGCCGGCGGTGTTCCACAGGCGGTTCGGCAGCGCGGCGCGGCCGATGCCGTGGACCAGCGCGGCGGCCTGCAAGCGCGCCTGCGTCGCCGCGTCCAGGTCGAGCCGCGCGGCGGTGGCCACCGCCAGCGCCGCCACCCGGCGCGAATAGCCGGCCAGCCAGGGCAGCTTGAGTTCGGCCACGTCGGCCAGCAGCGTCAGCGCGGCGGGCGCGCCGGGGCGGCCGCCGGCCAGGTTCCAGTCGGCGCCGTCGGGCGGATCGGCGTCGATCCGGTCGAGCCAGGCCGGGCCGTGGCGCACGGCCAGCGCGGCGACGTCGGCGGGATACTTGGCGCCGGCCTGCTGGCGCAGGAAGTCCAGCGCGCTGTCGCGGCCATGGGCGCGGCTGAGGATCTCCAGGTCGCTGGCGGCGTTGACGATGAACGCCAGCGGCGAGACGGCGTCGCCGCCCAGCGCCTGCGGCATGCCCTTGCCGTCGTGGCGCTCGAAGGCGTGGCGCAGCCCGGCCACCACCGCGTCGGGCATGCCCAGGCTGACGGCGACGTCGCCGGAGATCTCGCAATGGATCAGCGCCAGCGGCACGATCAGCGACTGCGTGCGCGCATCCAGCGGCGGCAGGGTCTGCGCCATCATGGCCTCGCGCGAGGCGATGTCGTCGCCCAGCAGTTCGGCGAAGCCGCCGGCGTTGGCGGTGCAGCCGGACCAGCGCAGCAGCGCCACCGCGCGGGCGTGGTCCTGGCCGGCCGCATCCAGGCCGTGCGCCGCGGCCAGCAGGCCCGCCAGGCAGGCGGTGCGGCGCGAATGGTCGGTGGCGCGGCCCATGCTGAGGTCGCCGATGAAGGCCATGGCCAGCACGGCGTCGGTCAGTTCAATGGCGCTATCGGCGATCATGGGGCCAGGCGGGGCGATGAATGGGCGGCAACAGGAGAGGGCGGGAAGGCGGGGACCGGCGCATCGGTCAATCATCCGATACCGCGCGACCGGCGGGAAAACGACACTGGCGTCAACCAAGCGCCACGTCGGCGTTTGATCCCGAAAAAGGAATCTCCATGAAGCGCCATATTATCGCAGCCTCCCTCCTGGTCGCTGGCCTGTTCGCCGCGCCCGTCTCGCAATCGTTCGCCGCCGAGCCGGCCGCCGCGCGGCCGTCCGTCGTCATCGTGCACGGCGCCTTCGCCGACGGCTCGGACTGGGCCAAGGTGGTTGCCCTGCTGCAGGCCAAGGGCGTGCAGGTGCAGGCGGTGCAGAACCCGCTCGAATCGCTGGCCGGCGACGTGGCCGCGGCCAACCGCGCCATCGACAACCAGCCCGGCAAGGTGGTGCTGGTCGGCCATTCGTGGGGCGGCACGGTGATCACCGAGGCCGGCAACCATCCCAAGGTCGCCAGCCTGGTCTACGTGGCCGCGTTCGCGCCCGACGCCGGCCAGTCGGTGGCGACGCTGACCGAAGGCACGCCCAAGGCGCCGGGCTCGGACAGCATCGGCGCCGACAGCCACGGCTGGCTGAGCCTGTCGGCCGCCGGCCTGGCGCGCGATTTCGCGCAGGACGTGCCGGCCGCGCAGGCCAGGGTGATGGCGGCCACGCAGGGTCCCATCAAGGCCAGCGCCTTTGGCGAACCGGTGTCGACCGCCGCGTGGAAAACCAAGCCGTCGTGGTTCGTGGTCAGCAACCATGACCGCATGATCCTGCCGGCGCTGCAGCACCAGATGGCCAAGCGCATCGGCGCCAAGGTCACCGACCTGCAGACCAGCCACGTGCCGCAGCAATCGCAGCCGGAAGCGGTGGCGCGGGTGATCCTGGACGCGGTGGCCAGCGTGAAGTGAGGGCTGTGACCGCCCGGTGACGTGACATCGGGCGGTCACGCATGAACGCCGCGCGTCCGTCGGGACGCGCGGCGTTTCAGCATCCGGACGCCAGTTGTTCGAGCGGCGCGAGCCGCAGCACGTAGAGCGTGCCGCGGCGGCTGGCGATGATGCCTTCGCGGCGCCACTTGGAGAAGATGCGGCTGAGGGTCTCGGCCCGCATGCCGAGCTTGACGGCGATCTGCGAGTGGCTGAGCGGCAGCGCCAGCGGCTGGTCGGCCTGTGGCTTGCCGGCGCGCAGCACGTATTCGGCCAGCCGTTCCTCGGCCGAGCTGGAGGTGAGCCAGTCGATCTGGTCGGTGTGGTGGCGCACCAGGTTGGCGGCGTGCGTCATGACGCGGCAGGCGAAGCGGGCGTCGTCCAGGCACAGCTGCCGGAAGGCGTCGGCCTGCAGCAGGCAGCCGTTGCCGTCGGTGCGGGCGCGCACGCTGTGCAGGTGGCGCGGCGAGGTCTCGAACAGCGTCAGCGCCGACAGCCAGCCGCCCGGCCCGACGTGGCCGAAGACCTTGTCGCCGCCGTCGGCGGTGTAGCGCAGGCCCTGCACCGACCCTTCGCAGACCAGCAGGCACGAGGTCGCGGCCTGGCCTTCCGAGAACAGCGTGTCGCCGGCCTCGAACCGCAGCCAGCGGCTGCGTTCCGCCAGCGTGGCCAGCGCCGCGTCGCCGACGCCGTCGAACCAGGGATGGCGGCGCAGGGCAGCCGTCAGGAGGGACTTTGACGAATTGACAATAGTCATTTGAGGGAGCGGCCCCGCCGCTTAGAATTAAATAAGATTGATTCTTATTTGTAATGGTACCACCGCGCCATCCGGCGCCGTCCGTTCCCCTCATTTCCCATGGCTATCCGATTCCTGCGCAGTGCCGCGTTCGCGGCGCTGGTCCTGTTGCCGCCCGCCGTCCTGCCGGCCCCCACCGCCTTCACCGACATGCTGGGCAACCCGGTGCCGCTGGCTGCGCCCGCGCGCCGCGTGGTCACGCTGCCGATGCCCGCGGGTTCGCTGCTGATTTCGCTGGACGGCGGCGCGCAGCATCTGGCCGGCATGCACCCCAACGCCCATGAACTGATGAAGGACGGCCTGCTGGCGCGCATGTTCCCGGCCCTCGCCGCCGTCCGGACGGACATCACGCGTTCGGGCTTCGCGCCCAACGTCGAGACGCTGCTGCAGATCCAGCCGGACCTGGTGTGGCAGTGGGGGCACATGGGCGACGACCTGATCGCGCCGCTGCGCAACGCCGGCCTGCCGGTGGCGGCGCTGCTGTATGGCGACGAGGCGCGCAGCCGCGAATGGATCCGGTTGATGGGCCGGTCGCTGGGGCAGGAGGCGCGCGCCGCGGCGCAGCTGGCGTGGCGCGACCAGGTGCGGGCGGACATCGCCAAGGTGACCGACGGCCTGCGGCCCGACCAGCGTCCGGGCGTGCTGTACCTGGCGCGCTACGCGCCGCAGCTGCGCGCCTCGGGCGCGGGCACCAGCTTCGACGATGACATCCGCCTGGCCGGCGGCCGCAATGTGGCGGCGGCGATCGGCAGCGGGCAGACGATCAACATCGAACAGCTCATGGCGTGGGCGCCGGACGTGATCCTGCTGAACAACTTCGAGCCCGGGCTGACGCCGGCCATGCTGTATCAAGACCCCCTGTTCGCCGACATTCCGGCGGTGCGCAACCATCGCGTCTACAAGATCCCGGCCGGCGGCTACCTGTGGGATCCGCCCAGCCAGGAGTCGCCGCTGTACTGGCAGTGGCTGAGCCAGCTGCTGCACCCGGACCGCTTCGACTGGCCGCTGCGCGAGCACATCGCGCAGGCCTACACGCAGCTGTATGGCCACACGCCCGATGCGGCGGATATCGACACCGTGCTGCACGCGCGGCAGAACCTGGGAGCCGCCGGCTATGACCGCCTGCGCTGAATCCGTGCCGCTCGAGGCGGGCGTGGCGCGCCGCCGCCTGGCCTGGCCGTGGCTGTTGATGGCGCTGGCGTTGCCGGCGTCGATGCTGGCGGCGCTGTGCGTGGGCCGCTACCCGCTGCCGCTGGCGCATGTGTCCAGCGTGCTGGCGGGGCTGGCGCTGCCCGACGGCCTGGCCGACTGGCTGCCGGCCGTCAGCGGCGCCGAACAGCGCGTGGTGCTGCAGGTGCGGCTGCCGCGGGTGCTGCTGTCGGTGCTGGCCGGTTCCAGCCTGGCGCTGTGCGGCGCGGCGCTGCAGGGCGCGTTCCGCAATCCGCTGGTGGGGCCGCAGATCCTTGGCATCTCGTCCGGCGCGGCGTTCGGCGGCTGCGCCGCGATCCTGCTGTTCTCGTCGCTGTGGGCGACGCTGGGGCTGGCCTTCGCCGGCGGCCTGCTGGCGGTGGCCATCGTCTATCTGCTGGGACGCACGCAGGGCCGCACCACCATCCTGATGCTGGTGCTGGCGGGCGTGGTCACCAGCGCTTTCTTCTCCGCGCTGATCTCGCTGGCCACGTACTTCGCGGACCCCAACGACAGCCTGCCGGCGATCGTGTTCTGGCTGATGGGCAGCTTCGCCACGGCCTCGTACGTCAAGCTGGCCGCGGCCGCGCTGCCGATCGCGGCGGGCATGGGCCTGCTGTATGCGCTGCGGTTCCGCATCAACGTGCTGTCGCTGGGCGATGAGCAGGCCAGCGCCATGGGCATCGCGGTCGAGCCGCTGCGCTGGCTGCTGCTGGGCTGCGCCACGCTGGTGGTGTCGGCCAGCGTGGCGGTGTCCGGCACGGTGGGCTGGGTCGGGCTGGTGGTGCCGCACATCGCGCGCATGCTGGTCGGCCCGGATCACCGCGCGCTGCTGCCGGCCAGCGCGCTCATCGGCGGCACCTACATGGTGTGGGTCGATACGGTGGCGCGCAGCGCCACCAGCGCCGAGATTCCGCTGGGCGTGATCACCGCGCTGATCGGCGCGCCGCTGTTCGCCTGGCTGCTGCGCCGCACGCAGGGCGGGGGAGCGCACCATGCTTGAGCTCGATCGCCTGGCGGTGCAGGCGGGCGGCCGCCGCCTGTTGTCGGACCTGTCGCTGCGCGTGCGCGGCGGCGAGATCCTGGCGGTGCTGGGACCGAACGGCCGCGGCAAGACCTCGCTGCTCAAGACCCTGCTGGGCCTGCGGGCGCCGGCCGCCGGCGCGGTGCGCCTGCAAGGCCACGCCGCCTACGTGCCGCAGCGCACCGACGCGCTGTTCGCCTACGACGTGCTGGCGATGGTGACGATGGGCCGCGCCCGCCATCTGCGCTGGTATGCGTCGCCCGGCCCGCGCGACCGCGAGATCGCCCGCGACTGCCTGCGGGCGGTGGGGTTGGAGTCGTTGGCCGGGCGGCCGTTCCAGGCCTTGAGCGGCGGCCAGCAGCAACTGGTGTGCATCGCGCGGGCCATGGCCAGCGCCAGTTCCATCATCGTGCTCGACGAACCGGGCGCGGCGCTGGACCTGCGCAACCAGGACATCATCCTGTCGCTCTTGCGCCGACTGGCGCGCGAGCAGGGCCTGGCGGTGGTGTTCTCGACCCACCAGCCGCAGCACGCGCAGCACATCGCCGACCAGACCCTGCTGATGCACGACGACGCCTGCGAGGTCGGCCCGACCCCCTTGATGTGCACCGACGAGCGCCTGAGCCGCCTGTACCGCATGCCGGTGCGGGTGGCGTCGCTGGCGGGCGAGGCCGGCGAGGTGCGCGGCGTGATTCCTCTTTTCCGTTGATCCCTGATGACCTCCATCGTCTACCTGAACCACTGGAGCGGCAATGGCCCCGCCGCGCTCACCGGCGGCGAGCGGCCGCGCGCCGTGGCCGAACCGCTGTATGGCTTGGAGCGGCTCGACCTGGCGCGCGTGCGCGCCTTGCTGGTGCCGGCCAACGTCGACCAGCGCTATCTGCTCGGGCAGCGCGACCGGCTTGAAGCCTGGCTGCTGGCCGGCGGCGCCATGGTGTTCAACGGCCACGTCGCCTATCCGTTCCTGCGCTGGCTGCGGCCGTTCGCGCCGGGGGCGGCGCGCGGCCTGGACGGCCTGCGGGTGCATCGCGCCGCCGCGCATCCGGTGTTCGAGGGCGTCGATCCCGAACACCTGACCTTCCGGCGCGGCGTGGCGGGCTTCTACGCGCGGGGCGGCAACCCGCCGCCCGACGGCGCGCGGGTGCTGAACACCCTGGGCCCGGACGCCCTGCCGGTGGACTGGGTGCTGGCGCTGCCCGGCGGCGGCCGCCTGCTGACGCACAGCGGCAACGACCTGTGGATGTACGCGGGCAGCGCCGACAGCGCCGGGCGCATCGTGCCGCAGCTGTTCGACTGGCTGTGGGGAGACGCCGCATGACCGCCGCCATGGCCTCGCGCACCCCCGTGATCGCGGCGCTGGACGCCGGCACGTATTACCACCACCGCACCTTCCACACGCCGGAACTGACGCCGTATCTCGACCGCTTCATTTACCTGCCCGAGCTGGACGACGCCGCGCTGGCGGACTGCGACGCCCTGATCGTGTCGTGCCGGACCCACCCGGACCTGCTCGTGCCGCACCGCGCGCGCTTCGCCCGTTTCCTGGCCTCGGGCAGGACGCTGGTGGCGATGGGCGAGACCGGCTCGCACCGCTGGCTGGATGGCGTGCATTGGACCGATTGCGAAGTGAATTTCTGGTGGTGGAAGACCCCGGGCGCCGATTCGGGCCTGCGCCTGGCGCAACCCGCGCACCCGCTGTTTTCACACCTGACGCTGGCCGACGCCACCTGGCATCAGCACGGCACCTTCACGCCGCCGCCGGGCGCGGTCTCGCTGATCGACAAGGCCGGCGCGGGCTCGGTGCTGTACGAGGACCGCCACAGCACGGCGGGGCGGCTGATCGTGACCTCGCTGGATCCGATGTACCACCACGGCAGCTATTTCATGCCCGCCGCGTCCCGTTTCCTGCGGGGCTTCCTGCCCTGGCTGAAAGCTTCCACTCCCGCCGCCTGAGGCGGCGCGGTCCGACCCCTTGGTCTTTTCTATCGCGTCCACGTATGTCACGTCCTTCCTCTCTCTCGCCCCTCGTCCGCGCCAGCCTGCTGACCGCCGCGGCCATTGGCGCGCCGGCGGCCGCCGCCGACGCGCCGCAACTTCCCGCCATCCAGGTCAGCGCCGAGCGTCCGGCCGATGACGGACGCCTGCGGCCCCTGGGCGCCACGCCCGCGCCCGCCACCATCGACCACGCGGTGACGCAGCCGGTCACGGTGATCGAGCGCCAGGACATCGAGCGCCTCAACACCGACAGCACCCTCGACCTGCTGGGCCGCGTGCCCAACGCCACCGTCAGCCGCAGCGGCGGCATCGCCGGCACCATCTTCCTGCGCGGGCTGAACACCAACGACATGCGGGTGCCGATGTTCATCGACGGCGACCGCTTCCGCGGCCGCAACACGCTGCAGTTCATGCTGATCAGCCCGACCGAGATCGAGCAGGTCGAGGTGGTGCGCGGCCCGGATTCGTCGCGCTTCGGCAGCGACGGGCTGGGCGGCCTGATCAACTTCGTCACCAAGCGCGGCCATGGCAACCTGGAGCAGCCGTTCAGCCTGAACGGCGGCGAAGCCTCGGTCACGTACCGCAGCAACGGCCACGGCGTGCAGAGCAACGTGGCGGTGGAAGGCGCGGGCGATGGCTTCGACCTGCGCGTCTACGCCACCGGCCGCCGCGCCAGCAACTACGACAGCGCCACGGGCGAGGTGCCCAACAGCGACTTCCGCGGCGCGGGCGGCGGCATCGTGCTGGGCTACATGCCCGATGCCCGCCAGCGCATCGAGGCCAGCGCGCGCGTGGCCTACGTCAAGGACGGCGCCGCCGGCACCGTGCCGCCGTATCCCGCCGCCAGCAGCCGGCGCGACCCCAACCGCGTCAAGCAGGCCCGGCTGGCCTATACCGGCGAATTCGACGGCGCCATCAGCGCGCTCAAGGCCAGCGTCTACGTCAACGAGTTCGATACCTGGATGTCGGCGCGTAACCAGACCAACCCGGCGCGCCTGGTCGAGACCCGCAGCCATGTGATCGGCCCGGTGGTCTATGGCGGCAGCGTGGCCGCGACGGTGCCGTGGGCGCAGACCACCACCACCTTCGGCCTGGACTTCATGCACGAGCGCCGGCCCGGCTCGGAAAGCCGCAGCGACATCACTGTCTACCGGCCCAACGGCACCTCGACCACCACCAGCACGCCCTACGCCAAGACCGGCCCCAACCAGTACCAGACCAACGTCGGCGCCTTCCTGACGACGGAGTGGAAGCCCGCGCCCAAGTGGACCGTGACCGCCGGCGGCCGCTTCGACTGGTTCCGTTCCGACGTGGGCCTGGATGCGCTGCCGTCGCCCAACCTGCTGCCGGCCTTCCGCGCCGCGCAGGACAGCAAGCAGACCGCCACCACCGGCAGCCTGGGCCTGTCGTATCGCGCCACCGACGTGGTCGAACTGCTGGGCAGCGTCGGCACCTCGTTCCGCATGCCGTGGACGTCCGAGATGTTCAGCGCCGGCTACACCGGCACCAGCTACACCATTCCCAACCCCGAGCTGAAGCCCGAGCGCGGCACCACCGTCGAGGGCGGCACGCGCCTGCACTTCGATAGCGCCACGGTCGGCCTGACCGCTTTCCGCAGCGACTACCGCGACTTCCTGGAGAACGCCACCACGACCTACCTGGGCCTGCCCGCGACCCAGCGCCGCAACGTCGGCAAGGTGCGCATCCAGGGGGTGGAGACCGATTGGCGCTGGCAGCTGACGCGCACCGTCAACCTGTACGGCAACGCCAGCTATCTGCACGCCACCAACCGCAACACCGACCGGCCGCTGGCCTCCATCGCACCGCTCAGCGGCATCGTGGGCCTGCAGTATGTGGGCGCCAACGAGGCCTACGCGCTGAGCGGCGAGGTGCAGTGGGCCAAGGGCCAGAGCCGCTATGACGCCCGCACCGAATACCCGGCGGCCGGCTACGGCGTGGTCAACCTGTACGCGCAATTGCAGCTGGACCGCCTGGGCCTGCCGCAACTGGGCAATACCCAGGTGGTGCTGGGCGTGAACAACCTGTTCGACCGCGCCTACCGCACGGCCGCGACCTCGTCCAACGTGGCCTACGCCATGACCGACCTGAACCCGCTGCTGGAGCCGGGCCGCAGCTTCAGCCTGACGCTGCGCACGCGCTTCTGATAGCCCCCCGCTGGCCGGCCGCCTGGCGCGGCCGGCTTTTTTTCTTATGGAGACCTTCATGACCATTCCGACCATTCCCGCCGGCAGCGAGCTGCGCGTGCAGGGCGAGCAGGGCCCCCTGCGGATTCCGTTCGACGCCGTCATGGCCTATCACGGCCACGGCGCGCTCGCCATGCTGGCGCTGATCTTCCAGGGGCTGCGCGGCGCGCTGGCCCGGCTGGAAGAGGGCGGGGCGCCGGTGCCGCGCGGCGAACTGAGCGTGGTCAGCGGCCATCCCGGGCCGGGCGTGCGCGATGCCATCGAGTTCGCCACCCGCGCCGTCACCCGCGGCTGTTACCGGATCGACCTGTCGCTGCCCGAGGCGCGCTACAGCCAGGCCGCGGACAAGTCGTACAGCTTCTGGCTGGCGCGCGGCGAGCGGCGGGTGCAGGCGGTGCTGCGCGAAGGCGTGCTGCCGCCTGAGTTCTTCGCCCTGCTGGGCAACCCGGCGCCCGAGGCGCAGCGCGAACATGCGCGGCTGCGGGCGCGGATCGCGGAAACGGTGCTGGGGCAGGCGCCGGAGGCGTTGTTCGTGTTCAACCAGCTCGACCAGGCCGTTACGGCTCCTTGACGCGGATCCGGTCATTTATTTATTCAGGGAACTGAAAGGATTGGGCCCGGTCCATAGCCAACGGATTGGCCGCCGGCCAGTCCGCCCAACAGATCAAGGAACCCCTCATGTTCGGGATCGGAATCGCCCTGGCCATTCTTGGCGCCGTGTGCCTGCACGCGGCGATCGGCACGCATCGCGCCGGTTGCGAGCGCCGCGACAGCTACGCCCTGGCGGGGCTGGGCATCGTCGCGGGAAGCGGCGGCGCGTTGTTGCTGGTGTAGCCGTCTGATCGGCTGGCGGGCGTCCCGGTTGCGGGACGCCCGCCTTTTTTTGCTACCAGTAGTACTTCACCGACGCCACCACCGTGCGGCCGTTGCCGAACATGCACACGCCGTACGACTGGCAGCCGCTGACGTAGCGCTTGTCGAACAGGTTGGTGGCGTTCAGGCCGAAGCGCCAGTTCGGCATCTCGTAGTGCAGGCCGGCGTCGTAGACGGTGTAGCTGGGGATCTTCAGCGAGTTGTCGGACGCGCCCGCGGCCGAGCTCTGGTAGCGCACGCCCGCGCCGGCGCCGAAGCCTTCCAGCGGCCCGGTGCGCCAGGTCCAGTCGGCCCACAGCGACGCCATCTGGCGCGGACGCGGGATGTCCACCGGCCACTTGCCCTGGGTCTCGTCGTTGGCCTTGGTGATCTTGACGTTCTGGAACACGTAGGCGCCGACGATGGACAGTTCCGGCGTGATCTTGCCGACCGCGCTCAGCTCGATGCCCTGCGAGCGCACCGCGCCGGTCTGCACGTAGCTGCTGTTGGTGGGGTCGTTCGGGTTGTTGGTGACGACGTCGGTCTGCTTGATCTGGTAGACCGCGGCGTTCAGCGTCAGGTTCTGGCCGTCGGGCTGCCAGCGCAGGCCGGCCTCGATCTGTTTGCCCTGGGTCGGCTTGGCCCAGCTGCCGTCGGCCAGGCGCGTGTTCGAGACCGGGTTGAACGAGGTCGAATAGCTGACGTAGGGTGACAGGCCATAGTCGCCCAGGTAGGTCAGGCCGACGCGGCCGGTGAAGGCCTGGTCCAGCTGCGAGGTGCGGGTGTCGGCCTCGCGGTCGCTCTGGCGGGTGCGGGCCCAGTCCTTGCGGCCGCCCAGCGTCAGCACCCAGCGGTCCCATTTGACCTGGTCCTGCGCGTACAGGCCGACCGTGTTCATGACGGTGTAGGTGTCGGTGCGCGGGTAGGCGTTGGGGCCGTAGAACAGCGATTTGTTGATCGGCGTGTAGACCGGGTTGTACAGGTTCAGCGACGGCGCCTGCGCCAGCCATTCGCTGTCGGTGGTCGACTGGCGGCTGTATTCCAGGCCGGTCAGCAGCGTGTGTTCGAGCGCGCCGGTGCGGAATTTGGCCTCGGCCTGGTTGTCGACGTCGAAGCGGCTGTAGTTGAACTGGAAGATGCCGGCGTAGCGCGTGATCGAGGCCATGGTCGGATCGCTGTCATCCAGGCCGCCGCCGTAGACCGAGCGGTTGTTCAGCTGCAGGTGCATCAGGCGGGTGTTCTGGCGCAGGGTCCAGACCGAATCCAGCTTGTGTTCCAGCGCGTAGCCGAGCGACCACTGCTTCTTGTGGTAGTAGTTGAAGTCCGGCTCGCCGGTGTAGAGATCGCGCGAGATGCGGCCGTTGGGGTTGGGCAGCACCGTGCCCTGGGCGGGCAGGAAGTTGCTGGTGACATCGCCCCAGTCTTCCAGGAAGGTGGCCGACAGCGTCAGGCTGGTGGCGGCGCTGGGCTGCCAGCGCAGCGACGGCGCCAGGACCACGCGCTGGTCCTTGTTGGGGCCGGTCTGGGCGTTGCCGTCGCGGCCCACGCCCAGGATGCGGTACGACAGCGTGCCGTCCTCGTTGAGGCTGTCGCCGAGGTCGAAACTGAGCTGCTTGCGGGCGTAGTTGCCGACCTGGGTCTCGATCTCGCGGATGCGCTCGCCGTTGGCTAGCTTGCTCTGCACGTCGACGATGGCGCCGGGATCGCCCTGGCCGTACAGCACCGAGGTCGGGCCGCGCAGCACGGTGATGCTGTCGATCAGGTAGGGATCGACGCGCCAGCTGGCCAGGTTGAGCGTGTTGGGCACCTGCAGGCCGTCGACGTAGGCCGTGGGGGTGAAGCCGCGCAGGGCCGAGTACCAGTCGGAGCGGTTGTCCGAGCCATAGCTGGAGAAGCCGGGCACGTAGTGCAGCGCCTGGTTGATGTCGGTGGCGCCGGTCATCTCGACCTGCTGCGCGGTGACCACGTTGATGGTCTGCGGGATCTCGTTGAGCGCCGTGTCGGTCTTGGTGCCGGTGCGGCTGCGGCGCGCAACCAGGCCTTCGACGGCCTCGCCGCGCGCGTCGCCGTAGACCGACACGCTGGGCAGGGTGGCGGTGTCGCCGGCCGGCTGCTGCACCACCGCGGTGTTGCCGTTGATGCGCGCCACCAGGCCGGTGCCGGCCAGCAGCCGGTCCAGCGCCTGCTGCGGTGTCAGCGTGCCGCTGATGGCCGGCGCGCGGCGGTCCTGCACGGCTTCGGGCAGGTAGTAGACCTGCAGCCGGGTCTGGCGGCCCAGTTGCAGCAGCGCTTGCGCCAGCGATTGGGCCGGGATGTCGATCTTGACGGCGGCGGCCTGCGCGTGGACGGCGGACGGCGCGGCGCCCAGGGCGACGGCGAGGGCAAGGGTCAGGGTGCCGAGGGCGGCATGCAGCGGCGTGGCGCGGGGGCGCGGGAGGCGGGTGGGCCTGGCGGAAATCTGGGTCACGATGGCGCTCGATCGGGGCGGCGGTTTCCGCGAGGGAACCGGCCGGCGGGTTCATGCGGGGCGACAGCCTCCGCTTACCTGCTAAGAGCGGATCGGACACCGAACCCCGTAATGATTCTCAAATCAAAATAGAAACAAGATGTATCTTCGCCGGCGCGGCGCCGGGTCAACGGGCGACGAGGTCGCTGCCGCCGTCGGCGCGCGGCGCCACGCGCACCGGGATCAGGGCGGGCAGGGCGGTCAGGAAGCCGCGCGTGTCGTCGATGTCGAACACGCCGGCGATGCGGATGCCGCGCAGCGCGGCGGCGACCCGGATGGGCTGTTCGCGGTAGCGGTTGATCTCGTCCACCACCTGCGCCAGCGGCACGTTGTCGAAGACCGCCTTGCCCTGTTTCCAGGCGGTGAGCGCGGCCACGTTCACGCTTTCGACCTGCAGCGGGTCGCCCTGGCGCGCCAGGCTGACGCCCTGGCCGGCGGCCAGCAGCACCCGTTCGCGCTGCCACCAGGCGCCGGTGGCGACCTCGACCGAGCCGGATTCGACCGCCACCGCCAGCCGCTGGCGGTCATAGCGCACGTTGAAGCGCGTGCCGGTGACGCGCACGCGGCCCAGCTCGGTCTCGACGATGAAGGGCCGGGCCTTGTCCGGCGAGACCTCGAACAGGATTTCGCCGGCCTGCAGCGCCACATGGCGCTCGTCGCGGGTGTAGCGCACCTCGGCCTGGGTGGCGGTGTTGAGCGTCAGGACCGAGTCGTCCTGCAGCGCCACCCGGCGGCGTTCGCCGCGGCCGGTGGCGTAGCGCTGCTGGAACAGCGTTTCGGCCGGCCACCACAGCGGCCAGGCCAGGCCCGCGCCGGCGGCGGCGCAGGCGGTGG
>ERZ1739169.209-NODE-209-length-13848-cov-56.545277_pt1 | contig 13848 bp, 13 predicted proteins | sample MGYA00581756_ERZ1739169 | MGnify/ENA primary metagenome ERZ1739169 (study PRJEB40789, sample SAMEA7425667) | Salamandra salamandra | biome: salamander skin | place: Germany | collected 2020-03 | study: cvxcv | reverse complement strand
CTTACCCAGGTTTTAAAAGTTAGATGTTAGATGTTACAGCAAAAGTGTAACTTTAACTTTGTGAATCGGGCCCTAAATGTTTAACCATAGCAGATGCTGAAATTTTAACCACCCTAGCTTTATCACCCAAAACCTCTACCTCCATTATGCTTATCTATCATCCACCTGGCTTATCTACTAACTATTCACAAATTACGACACCATTTCTGCCATCATTTGTCATAAAAAGTACTCCATATCTCTTGGTGATTTAAATCTGCACCTGGATAACCCTAATAATCTTACTTCTATCAGACAGTTTATACTAATGTGATACATACATGATGTTGATCACTTTTTTTTTTAATCAAATCTTTTTTTATTTTTGTTAACACAATACAGTACATTCAAAATTCCAAAGTATAGCACACCAATGCACCTGCATTTAGATGAACCAGGTACAATATAATAAGAATGATCATTGCACATGTGATCGTCTCCAGGAAAAGAGAAACAATTGGTATCGAAGAATTTATGGGTCAGCCACGCCATCTTCATCTTCTGGGCCGCTAAGTAATGAGTCGGTACATAAGTTACCCCTGTAAACATTCCATTTGCACCATATTTTATTCCACTTCCTCGGGCACCCCCTGCTTTCGTACACCACTTTCTCGGCAACCATACACCCGTCCAAATCTGCCTTCCATTTTTCCACTGATGGTGGGTTCACCGCCCCCCAAAGCTGTGTTACATTACGTCTGGCTACCATAAGAGCAAGTGTTAGCCAAGTTCTTTCCAGCCTGCCGAGGTCTGTAGGATCCCAGATGCCGAGCAGGGCTAATTTTGGTGTGATGGCATTCCCCTCACCTTACAGCTCCGTGACAGTGTTGTGAATCTGCAACCAGTAGTCCCTTAGCCTCGTACATTCCCACAGCACATGGAAGAACGATCCATATTCACCACATCCCCTACTGATGTCTAAGGTCGCCCGATCCATCCTATAGAGAATCGCCTGGGTATAGTATACTCTGTGGAGGATCTTCAGCTGTACAAGTCTGAACCTAGCTCGTATGGCTGATTCCTTCGGGGAGGCCAGGGCCTCCGTCCTTTCATCATCATCAAGCTCTCCCAAATCAACAGACCATTTACCACGCAACCGTGCCATCGTATCCGGAGTGTTGTTGATCAGCGTACAATATGTCAGGGAGATAGCCTTACACTCCATATAGCCGCTGAGTAACCTGGCTTCCAACGGAGAGGGATCTGGCAGGGGAGTGTCTTTGGGTACTTTTGATCTAATTGCATGTCGAATTTGCAAATATCGAAACACTTCCGTGGGGGCCAGTTGGAACTCTTCCCTTAACTCTCTCCATGGTTTCACGTCCGTCCCGAACCACATGCCCTCCACAGTTGATATACCTATTAGGTCCCATTTTGCGAAGCCAAATTGACCAATAAGTTCTCCTAGCCCCTGTGTATCCCACAGCGGAGTAGCAGTTGTGATGATGTCCTTCCAACCCAGATTACGGAGTGTGGAGTGCCATAGATTTACCGTTACGGCTGTGGGTCCGGTCAGAGATTTACAGCGATCCCAGTTGTATAACATGTTGGGATATCCCCTAGGCTGCATAAGAAACCTATCCATGTGGAATGCAGGTTCCGTGGGGGGAAGGAAGGCCCAATTATTTATCGTTATCAGCTGGGCTGCCCAGTAGTATCGCTGTATATCAGGAAGTGCGATACCTCAGTCGTACCAATTTTTAGAGAGTTTGTTGAGTGCTATTCTCGGAGCCCCTCCATCCCACAAGAGGGTACGAAGTTCGGCATTAATCGCACTGAAATAAGAGTTATAAATTTTGATGGGAGTATTTTGGAGGACATACAGGAACCGAGGCAGAGCCATCATTTTGTATAATGACGCTTTACCCACTAGAGACAATGGCAGTGCTTACCAGAGTCTAACGTCTGCCCGGAGCTTCGTCGGCGGGGGAAGGAGATTGCGTCGGTAGAAAGCGTCTGGCTTCCTAGTAATATATATACCGAGCTATTTGAATCCCTCCTCAGCTATCTGGGCCCCACAGTCCCTCGGAAGTTTTGGTAATGAACCATGTAGATTGTAAATAACCGATTTACTCCAGTTGATGGTATAACCGGAATAGCTGCCAAACTGGGAAATGATATGCATCACTCTATCGAGTGAGGCGGCAGGGTCGGTGAGGTATAGCAGTATATCATCTGCATATAATGAGATTTTGTCTTCCCAGTCAGAGTCCCATCGCAGACCCCTGACCAGCAGGTCACCCCTGATCCAGAAGGCCAAATGTTCAAGTATCAATGCGAAAATAAGGGGTGAGAGGGGACATCCCTGACGGGTTCCCCTTTGGAGGGCAAAGGTATTTGACAGTTTCCCATTGACTCGGACTTGGGCTAGTGGTTCCGCATATAAAAGTTGTAGCCAGGATAAGAAGTTAGGGCCAAATCCCATCCTGGACAGAGCCGCCATCATATAGCTCCACTCAATAGAGTCAAAGGCCATACGTGCATCCAGTGACAATACCAGTGCATCTTCACCTATCTTATCCACTTGTCCCAGTATTGTATGAAGGTGTCGTAGGTTTAACCTAGTATTTCGTTTAGGCATGAAGCCGGACTGGTCTGCGTGTACCAGTCCCGACAGTCCTTTTATAAGACGCATGGCAAGAGGTTTAGCCAGTATTTTATCATCTTTCGTTTAGCAAAGAGATAGGCCGATAGCCAATGCAATCGTTCCTTGGCTTGCCTTCCTTGTGTATCAACACTATTGTGGCCAAAGGTTGTTCCTCCGGGAGGATTCCCATCTCTCTGCTATCCAGAAACATCTGGAGTAAGTATGGAGCTACGATTCCCGATTGAGATTTATAGAGTTCAATGGGAATCCCATTGGGACCCAATGCCTTTCCAGAACTAAGTCCATGTATTGCCTGCTCGATCTCCTCTGGTGTGACCTTCGCCTCGAGGGCCAGGTTTTCCTCCTCGGTTATTGTGGGCAGCTTAAAATTTGATAGTAGTTCCTTGGATTCCGAGGCTGACCTGGACCCCGAAGAGGCATATACTTTGGAGTAATACATAGCAAAAGAGTCTTCCACTGTTCCCCCTTGAGGAACCGGCAAGCCATCGACAAACTCTATTTCTGGTACCCATCTATTCAGTTGTTCTCTATGGTCAAGCCATGCAGTAGCTTCCCTGCTTTATCACCCACCTCGTAAAGCTTATGCTGCACTGCTTTATTAGCCAGTTTTGCTGCATCGTCCACAACATTGCGGTATTCTTTTTGTTTTATCAGAAGGTTATGGCGGTCTTCTGAGGCACCGGTGGTAATTGCCTTTTGTTCCAGAAGCTGGATGTCCTTTTCCAACGAGTCAAGCTGAGCCCTCTTCTCTTTTTTGTGTCCTACAATTACGGACAGTGCCTGACCTCTTATAACTGCTTTATATGCTTCCCATAATGTGAGCGGGGATTCGACAGATTGTGCATTTTCTTTGAAATACAGTTCTGTGGCCTTACATATGCCCTCACCAATAGCAGGTACTCTGAGGTACCACGGATTGATGGTTATTGAAGAGTGGGTGTCTCTAGATTGATGCCCAAAAACTGCCCACACCGGGGCATGGTCAGAAATACCCCTAGCCATCAGACGCACATTCCTGAAGGAGTGCGTTTGGCCCATTTGTACTAAAAGGTAGTCTATTCTGGAAAGACTACCATGGGCTCCAGAGTGAAAAGTGTATTGGAGTGTGTCAGGGTTATGCAGCCTCCACAAGTCCACTAGGCCCAGAGGCCCCACAAAATCGGCAAGTGGGGATTTAGCAATAGTCAGGCCTTTAATAGGCCATCTGTCCCGGGATTCATCCATTACCAAGTTAAAGTCACCTCCCATTAACAGTGCCCCCTTTGGCAGCTGAAGCAACAGGTCCCCTAAGTCAGGGAACAATTGGTGATGGAGTCTCGGAGGTACATAGATAGACAAAATGTTTAGAACTTGTCCCGCCCACATTCCTGTAACTGCGATATAGCGGCCCTGCATGTCTGTATGTGTTGCCTGGATGACGAATGGAAGCGACTTTTTAATCAGTATTCCGACCCCTCTGGATCCTGATGTAAACCCTGCATGTGCTTTTATTTGATATCCGCCTCTATCCAGGGCACGGTACGTGTTACCCTTCAAGTGGGTTTCCTGTAACAGAACTACATCTGGGGAGTGTCGTTTAAGGAATTGCGATACAATTCTCCTCTTAATTCTATCGCCTAAGCCGTTAACATTCCATGACAGGACCCTGATGGGGGCTTCCGGGTGGGCGGACGTCACTGTGTGTGTAGGGGGCAGTGTATGGCCATGCAGCCCAGATTGGGGCTGCTAAGCCGATTGTCCCTGAAGACCGATCCCCGTGAAGGGTGCATTACCTGTATATAAGAATTAGTGTACTGTAGTAAACAAAACAAGAAAAAACCCTCCATTGTAACTTTGAAGAGCAGACTAAAATATCCCCCCCCCTCTACACTGCACGGCGAACTCCAAACTGCCCCCCCCCAAACTCTGCAGAGAGCATGTCGCCCATGAATAAACTATGTTTAACTATCTAGCCCAACTTGGCAGTAGCCAGGGGTCGCCTTTTGGGTGTATTAACTTCCTCACTGCTTCTCTCCCTGCCAGACCCGTGCCCAATGGGGTATCTTGGTAGCCTTACTGCATCCCCTGAGGCAGGTTGACTGTTAGTGATTAATGAGCCTTCTGACCCCATTCAACTCAGGCCGTTAGGACACAAAAGCCATGTTTGGCATCATTCTCTAATTAAGCATAACTTCTATTCCAAATTTTTGAAGAGCAGAAAGAGAAAGGATAGTGAGAAAGGAAGAACTGAAGTGGCACTTTTAACACATCATGAAGTTGACTCAGACACATCAGGTATTGACAGATCAGCTTACGCCATCAAACCAGTCAATTATCTCCCCACCTGCCCCTCCAGAGGAGCGCCGGGATCTAGCAGGCATTGGGCGCTCCATTGAGGGTAAGACAGTTCCCGTTTCTTCAGAATTCTGTGCCGGATTGTTGCTCCACCGCAACCGGCCCAGGCGCGTATTTTTGTTATCCATCGTGGATCTGCTCTTAACCCAGTCCCACGCCTCCTCCGGAGTAGCAAAGAAATTAGTCTTGTCGCCTGCAGCCACTCGTAGCTTAGCTGGAAAGAGCATTGCATATTTAAGTCCTTGTTCTCTAAGGAGCCTTTTAACTTGAAAAAAGTCCCTACGTTGTTTTTGGACCTGGAGGGTGAAGTCTGGGAAGAAGTTCACAGTCGCGTTGTCCACTTTCACTGCCGGTGCTTTTCTTGCCTCCTGTAGGATGACATCTCGATCACGAAAATTGAAGATACGGGCTATTATGGTGCGTGGGGGTTCTCCTGGTCTCGGTCGGCCCCCCGGAACCCTATGCGCTCGTTCTACAGAGAAATATTTGGAGAGGCCCCTAGCTTTGAGTCCCTTGAGCATCAGATCCTAAACAAAGAGGTCTACAGCCGGACCCTCTGTTTTTCCGGGACCCCCATGATACGGATGTTATTTCTCCTAGAGCGTCCTTCAAGATCATCCAGTTTGGACATAGCGTTGTATGACGATTTCTGTAGTTCTTGCACTTGCTTTCTGAGTGCTCTGTTTTCAGACTGGAGCAACTCTATGGAACCCTGGTTCTCTTTAACTCGGTCCCCCATTTTCCTAAAGTCTGCCGTGAGGAGTGTGATCTCAGAGGACATAGAATCCATTTTGCCCTGAAGAGCTCCCTGGATTCCCCGAATAGCCGTCATTATATCTGAGAGGGAGGGGTCCCTAGGAGCCTGTCGATCTGACTCCTCCTGGGGGCACGCAGGATGCGGTGAGGAGGAGGTCGCCGGGTCTTTAGGCCTCGTGAATTTGTCCAACTTGGTCTGCTGCGTTTTCCCAGTCCGGCTACCTGTCATTTTGAGTGGGATTGCACAGACCCCTGGTAGGTGCTGCGGTTATATCGTGTAGTCTAAGCGCGAGGGAGCCAAATGCCACAATCAGGGCGGTGTTCCGTCTGAGAGTCAAAAACACATTACACCCCCCTCTGAGCGGTACAACGAGATCGTACGCCAGTGGTTTAAGACCAAGTAGCATTTGCATCGGTGGAGGTGAGGCAGTGACTCCCCTCAAAAGGACGGCAATAAGTGCCCCAAGCAGAAGCGGCGAACTCACCCGGGAATGCAGGCTGCACCTAATTCTAGCTAGTCCGCCTCCGCATCCCCAGGGTAAAGCCCTGGCCACGGTCGCTAATGCCGCGGGACTTACCGCCAAGGTCAAAGTATGTATCTGGAGCCACAATGGATTACTTTGGTGAAATTGCGGCTTTTTAATCCGACTGTTTAGTTAGCAGGGTGGTCAATCGCCGCCGGTTCTGGTTTCAGGGTGTCTAGCCTCTATATCAGGGGGCCCCGGTGTGGAGTCCGAGATGGAGGTAGGGGTGGCCGCTCCTTCGCGCGCAGCCTCTGACAGGATTCTCCTTTGGGCCAGGGCCCCCGAGAAGCCACGGGTCCAGCACGTCTACTCTCTGCAGACGGCCCCCACGACGATGCCAGATCTTCAAATAGGGCAAAACAGAGCTTGGCGGAGAGCCGTACCCAGGTCCCAGCAAATCGCCGCAGTTCTATGACTCAGCGCCGCTGAGTCAACGAGGGGGCCACCGGGGAAGCCACCATCGTGGAGTCCATCTCTCGGATGAGCGCCGCCCACCCTACCGCACCATAGGTCGCGGCGCGTCTCAGAGAGCGCTCACCTAACAGCGCCGCTCGCGGGTGATCAGGCCCCGCCCACCTTCAAATCTAGGTCCCGGCTTCAGCGCAGGTTTGGGCCTCCGATCCCCAACGATCCTTCCAGGGTTTGTCGGCGGTCACGGAGCTTCCCACTGTGGTCCGCGACCGCATATGGAGATATGCCCCAGTCGTGTAGGCTTCTTTGTCCGGATTTGTGATCGGATTTACACGGTCCGGCCTGACGGGGACAGGAGCTCTTTCACTAGGCAGCCATTTCGCTTGGCTGCCAAACCACCCAGGCGATGTTGATCACTTTTTATTTTTAAATTAGTCATGTTCACCAGAAATCCATTTTGCTTTCTCTAAAGCATTACTGTTTTATGCTTTAAAAATGTCAATTTGAATTTGATGCATGAAAACATTGACCTTTTTCCGTATTAAATGAAAGCTTTAGGACCCGAAGTAGTGAACATTTTCAACCCTCTCGCCCAGCTGCAATTCATCATAGATCTCCTTGAAAGGCAGAAATAATTTACTTATTCCGCTCAGACTTAGAAGGGTTAACAGACCATCAGGCAAGAGAATAAGGGGCCGATTTATATCTTGGCGGTCGGGCCGTTCGCCTGCGTTGGTGGCGGCTTTAACCCATCCTTTGGGCTGACGGAGGTCCCGCCAGTCAAATTTATATTTCTCAGCCAAGCCAGTGGTCTTTTGTTAAGCTTCGTCAGGAACCACAGTTGCAGCACTTCCTGTCAATGTTTATGCTGTTTGATGCAAGCTTGATGGAGCCGTGCATCAAGCCGAAATCTTTTATATTTTCAAAAAGAAAATCACAAAGTGGGTTTTTCTTTTAGAAAATAAAAAAAAGAATGCTCCCCTGGCCAGGGGAGCATTCAAGAGGTTTTACTGTCCTAAATCGCCAGGGTTTCCCTGGTGGTGACGACAATGAAAACTGACCTGTAATTTCACACATCTAAATTTGGCGGGCGGAATTACAGGTGTGCCTCCGTCGGACCTTACTCTGTCGGGGCTGACTGAGGTGTTTGACGATGATAGAGATGGCGGGACTTGAACAGAGTTTCATCCGTCAAACTGCTAACATATAAGTCGGGCGAGAGGACCATCCATACGATGGACGGGAGAACCGTTGACTTTTCGACAGTCAGCCCTCATCCGCCAAGATATAAATCGGCCCCTAAGTACTCTAAAAGAACGATGCCAAACGTTTACTGCCCAGCACTATTTTGTTCATCTTTAACCATCTTGTACCTACATAACAGAATTTATGGCAATACAGTGCATGACTTTACCACGCAGCCTTTACAATGCAGGCCTTTACCATGCATGCTGTACCACTCATGGTAGGTATATTTAATTTTCTTTTTTTAATTAACCTTACCTCCCTTTACCACTACCCACCCAAAAACCCTAAAATTACCCTTAACTCCCTTTACTACTACCCATCCCTGAATCTTAAAATAACCCTTGCCTCCCGTATACTTACTTTACCTATACTTACCTTGCGTGGTAAAGGCATATGCTTGGTAAAGATTTTGTGGTAAAAGTCATGCGACGTAAAGACTTCACTGTAAAGGCTGTTTCCTCATATAACATACTACACACCTTAAATGGAAAATGAATGCAGGTTGAACCAATCAGTGAGAAATCCATTACTTTATGTTACTAAACCACTATAGATGAATGCGATCACTGTGTGCACATCCAGAGATCCACAGAATTAAATCAGGGTTGCTGCAGTGGGGAATAGCGACTTGTGTATTTTTAGTGCTACAAGGTCACAGCCTGTGACAGAAAGCAATGTGAATGTGTAAGTCATTATTTTAAACTTGCATTACACACAATATAAGATAGGCTGCCACAAAATGTGCAAAAAATAAGGTTTAAGATTAAAAAAAGGCTTCCAAAGTATAGATTTTAGTAATAGGCAAACTGCACCTACTGCAAACATTTTTAGGTTTGATCTGCAGACAAGGCTTGCACTGTCCACAGGCCAAATATTTTGTAGACTAAAAGCTTAAAGGGGGCTTAGAGCCCGCCCATTACTTAACATTACTTACAATTGGTTGGCTTGCACGTCGCTCTCCTTTCCTTGCTTCTTATTGGTCAGCAGCTTCCTGCTTCCTCCTGGGCTTCGAGTTTCTGTCTCTGCAGTGGAGCATGGACCAAATACAGTTTCCTGTCTGTGGCCAGTGTCCTTCCACTGGCTGCGCACATCCGGAGGTACTTAATTTTTAGTTTTAAACATGCACTATACAAGAGTGCATGTGTCTACAGTCCGTCTTCCCTCCCTCGCTGTCCATGCTTTTCCTAGCTCCCTCCCTCCATCTGTGGTTTTGCCCAAACATTCTTCTCCTACCACCCTATGTTGCTTGCCTCCTCCCGCTGTCCATTTTCTTTGTGCCCTCCTGCCTCCATTCCTCGTCTTCCACCAAGTCCCTCCCCCACCCCCTCGTGTTACCTGCCCCTGCTGTCGATTATCTTTGTGCCCTCCCACCCTCCTGCCTCCATTCCTCATCTTCAACCAACTCCTTCCCCCAGCCCCATGTGTTGCTTTCCTGTCCTGCCCTACTCCCCCATCCGCTGTTCAAGCCCCTTCATCCCACCTCTGGCCCTCCCTTCCACCACAAAACAAAAAACATGATATCACTCTGAGAGCTTCAGAGCAATTTGGCTTTGTTAATGTTTTTTAGAGATGTTGCACATCAGCGCGGGCCACTGTGCAACATGGCTTAAATGAAACGAAAAATGCGACATGACATGGTCAACGCTGGCCGCGCCATAGCGCTTTGTTTTTATTTACTTGAAGCCATGTTGCACAGCAGCCCGCACTGCTGTGCAACATCTCTAAAAAACATTAGCAAAGACAAATAGCTCGTGTAGAGCTATTCGTCTTTGCCAATGTTTTTTTAGAGATGTTGCACATCAGCACAGGCTGCTGTGCAATATGGCTTAAAGTAAACAAAAAAAAGCGCAATGACGTGTGTAGTGAGCAGTCTAGTTTCCTGTGCAGCTCACACACACACACACTGTACACGCATGCTGGCACCCGTAGGCTAGGTTAAGCCGCGGGCTATAAATAAGCAGGGCGCTGCCACCTTTGGCACTCCCCTTTACCACACCACTGATGTCTGTGTCATTATTGCTGAGTGCAGCGAATCCCAGCTTGCGGTCTATGCCACGTGCAAGCCTAGTTCTTTACATTGGTGATGAGTGACGGGATTGAAACCATGAGGAGCAATCGATATCCCGACAAAGAACAAGAGTGCAACAACTGCCGAGAATACGCTGCGCAAGAAAGCGATTGTGAAAACCAACATTATATGAGACCGACACGGGAGTCAACCATGCAACTAGGGCCTGAGAAGCTGCAATGGCCCAGACGACTGAATAACCACAAAAACTGCACCGAAGACCACACACTGAGCAGTGGTAAGCGCCATGAGGCTGCACGCCTCGTGATTAAGAACTGGGAGTGGTGGCTCATGCCATAGTTGCAGCGGAGTAAATAATCCCTTTGAAAAGGCACGAGTAATGTAGAATGGTTGAGCAAGTACAGCAAAGCAAACAGTATCATGGTGGGCCCCAAGAGGACAGACTGTAACACCACCACCAAAACTGACCCACGCGCACACACTGGCGGGGGCGCTACCTCCACTTAGTGTGTCGACAGAACCACAGCGACAGTCCCAAGATGGCGGTCATGGGTCGAGCACCTACAAAACTACTTTAGAGCAACTCAAGAGACAGATTACAGATGGGGCGGTGCAGCGATCGTTATTGCTACAGTTTGGGGGAGCAGAACCTTTCGAACTGTTCCAATACTTGCCAGACAGGGAGATGATGCGGACTTCGAAGCGGCAGTGAGGGTGATAAATAAGCACTTTCATCCATGACCGAACCCTGATTACGAGCGATTTAAGTTACAGCAGGCCCAACAGCTAGAGCGATAAACCATCGACCGGTTCGAAGGCTGTCTACGCAGACCTGCATGGTCGTGCAGAGGCATTGACCAAGATGAAGAAATCTGAGCGCAAATAATACAAGGCTGCAGGTCAAATGACCTATGAATGCTAATACTGAAGCAGCCCAAGATCACCCTCTATGATGTCATGGCCTTAGCATGGGCCCACAAACTCTCAGGGAGCAAACCCCAAGGCATGAGAGAAGCATTGCGAAAAACATGAGGCTACAAAGCCGCTATAAGCACAAGTGAAGACAGTGAGACGCAAAATGAAGCGAAAGTAGAGTCAGAACATGTAAATGCAATCCGGAGGGTCCCAGCCAGAACTAAGGAAAACGGCGACCCACCTTGCGCCACACGACTGTGCAATTACTGTGGACTTGACCACAGAGTGCCAACAGTATGCCCCAGCCAGGGGAAAGTATGCTTGAAATGCAGAAAGCCGAATCATTTTGCAAAAGTATGCAAGAATGCATAGAAAGAATGGGGCACCGATCTACAATACTGGAGAAGGCCGGTTTTAAGACAAGTACAAATGACTATGAAAAGCTGGGAACCCAATTTAATGAGAGACATACCTGAGTTAAAGGATATAGATGATGAGAGCGTGTCCATGATCTCATGCAGATGGAACGAGGCAACCATGAGACACCCGCCACCAGCGGGCAACATAGAAATAGAAGGGACTGAAACGTTGGCCCTCATTGATACAGGGGCCACTGTGAGTACCATGGACATGGTAACGTTTGTTAAGCTAAAAACATGCCCCATCATAAGCCCTATGAAGACAAGAACATATCCATACAGATGCATGATGTTGCTAACCCTCATAGGGGTTATTAAAGCTACGGTCAAAAGTGGCGCAGAACAAATCAAACGACATTCCAGATGACGGAAGGAAATGCCGGAACGCTATTGGGGTGACACACTTCCGAAGCCCTATGACTGGTAAGCTTTGCAAAGCAAGCACAAAGAGGAAATGAGATAACATCGGCCTGAAACAGAAAACCATTCCAAGAGACAAGAATAAGACTAGACCTGCGTTGGCTCATGATTGGCCAAGTCAGAATCATGTGCATCAATAAATACGGCAGGTTCCCAATGATTGAAACATTCAAGACAACATTACGTCCGAGCATTATAGCCGGCCTGGAGAAATTGTTGGCACTAGTGGGCACCTCTGCTGAACTGGACTGCAAGACTACCTCTCCGCTGCGGTGCAAAGATGTCCAATGGTTTCCGAGGACAATGGGAGGGTGTACCATGTGAAGATCACCAGCCAAGAAAGAACGAGGTCTGGGGAGAGTAAGTTTCATGAGGCATCTACGCTGGGGCCCGTACCAAGATGACAGGGGAAGAAAAGAGTTAAAAAACGATGTTCGGAAGCACTATGAAGCAGAAATGCAGCCAAACAAATGGTGTGCCGGTCCCCAAAGAAGACAGTGCCGCGAACAGACGGCCATGATACACCGGCAACAGAGGAAACAGAGCCTTCCTGGCCAACGGAGCAAGTGCAAACAATCTCTGTCAAGCATGAAGGGCAGGAAGATATAGACATTAACCCAAGTGTGCTAAGATCATGGGAAGAAATAGCGAGTGCCAACCCGGAAACCGATAGCGCTTGTGCACTTGGCACTGAACTATTATTGCAGAACAGTGATGCAAATGTTCAAAGCTTCAAGAGAGAATACGACAACACTTTACAGTGGCATATCCCTTCTGACAAGGAGCCATGACCTGGAATGCAAATCCAGCGGAAAAGAGCTGCTCAAAGCACAGATCGTAGTCAGTCTAAGTTAAGAGTGATGCAGAAGGATTTACCCGTCAGCAAGGCAAAGGACTGAAAGAATGTAGCGGAGATTAGGCTGCCACTGGAGAGAGAGCAAGAGCCCGGTGTGTGTGAAGGGCTACCTGAAGCACCCCTCAGGAGCTTGACCACCCCACAGGGGTCCTCTAAAGGTACTGGACTACGAAGTGCCTCAGGAGACACTGAGGAATAGGCACCCAGAGATCTGAGGTGGAGTGACAGGGCGAGGGGCTGGAAAGGCAAACTGCGGCCCAACCCAGCTACCTGTCATAGGCCGAGAGGCTAGGGACCATGAGAGGACTCGGACATGACATCCGCAGGAGCCTGAAGCACCTTCGAAGAGGTGAAGTCGACTGTACAGAGTTTTGTACATATTTATGTCATAATAAAAGAGTAATCATTTGTTTGTTCGTTTCAAGTAAAAGTTAGAGGGATGTAGTGAGCAGTCTAGTTTCCTCTGCCGCTCATGCACACACACTGTACACGCATGAATGCACCCGTAGGCTATAAATAAAGGGGGCGCGACCACCTTTGGCACTCCCCTTTACCACACCACTGATGTCTGTGTTGTTACTGCTGAGCGCGAGTCCCGGCTTGCGGCCTACTCCACGTGCCAGCCTAGGACTTTACAGACATGGTCTACGCTGGCTGTGCCACAGCGGTTTGTTTTTATTTATTTTAAAGCATGTTGCACAGCAGCCCGTGCTGCTGTGCAACATGTCTAAAAATCATTGACAACGACAACAGGTCTCATATAGGTGAAACCTATTGGCTTTGACATTGCTTGTTTATAATTGTCTATTAAAAGCAGGCACTCCACAGCTCAGCTGGTAACACCCTTAGAATGTCTTTCAAAAAGTATAAATCTTTGTCATCAGGAAGCTTCAAGGGACACCATCAGTTAACGCCAATACCGGCTTCCAAGCAGCCTTTACATTTACAGATAAACCAATTGCACACATTTACATTTCTTTCAGACAGCAGGCACCCTGGTGAGAAGGCTTGTTTCTTGTTTAGCTGTCTGCCTCTCCCTCGGGATCACAGCACAGGAGACTCCCTCCCTTCCACTTAAACTGTCGAAGTTAACCATTCTCTTTTAACAGAAGGGATAAAATTACGGACAAATACCATCCTTAAAACATCAGTCACCGACAACGGACAGTAGGGTTAATGTACGGACGGTCCGAGTAAATTACGGATGGATGGTCACCCTATGCAGGAGGCAGGCTCACACTCGATTGCTTGACCAAATCAATAACAATGCTTACTTCACATTAAAATAT
>ERZ1739169.208-NODE-208-length-14027-cov-13.640853_pt1 | contig 14027 bp, 12 predicted proteins | sample MGYA00581756_ERZ1739169 | MGnify/ENA primary metagenome ERZ1739169 (study PRJEB40789, sample SAMEA7425667) | Salamandra salamandra | biome: salamander skin | place: Germany | collected 2020-03 | study: cvxcv | reverse complement strand
CAGATCACACGCTGACAGCGCCGGCCGCCTGCGCCCCCGCCGGCGCCAGCGTGCCCTGCTCGCCCGCCTTCAGGATCACTGGCGCGCCGCCCGTCGCGGGTTCCAGCGCCACCGCATGGCGCAGCACCGCGACCCGCGTCAGGTCGTCCTGCCGCGTGACGATGAAACGCGTGCCCAGGGGACGCACCGCGCCGTGCGCGGTGAGCACGCGCAAGGGCGGCAGGCCGGGACGGACGTTTTCAGTATCGACCAGGATCTCGCCGGCATGCACGAAGATGCGCCGCTGGCCGGCGTCGACGGTCACGTCGACCGCGCTGGCGCTGTCCAGCCAGAGCAAGGTGCCATCCGCCAGCCGCAGTTCGCGGCGCTCGCCCGCCCCGGTGCGGTAGTCGGCCAGCATCCGCTCCATCGGCAGGGTGCGCCAGGCCGCCAGGCCGCCGGCGCCCAGCAGCGCCACCGCGCCCAGTCCGTTGCGCAGCGCCGCGCGGCGGCGCGAGAAATGCAGCTCGGCGCGGTTCAGGGTGTCGGCGGTCAGGCGCGCCGGCGCCGCGCCGAGGGTGCCGCGCAGGCGCTCCACCTGCCCCCAGACGCGCACGTGTTCAGGGTCGGCCGCCAGCCAGCGCCCATGCGCCGCCAGGTCGGCCGCGCTGACGTCGTCCGCGCAGAGCCGCGCGTACCATTGCGCCGCCGCGGCGATGGTCTTGTCCGCCATGGCCGCCTACTGCCGGGCCAACGCGTACACCAGGCAATGCTCGGTGGCGCGCGCCATGTACTTCTTGACGGAACTGACCGTCACGCCCAGGCGGGCGGCGATCTCGGCGTAGCTGGCCCCTTCCAGCTGGGACATCAGGAAAGCGCGCCGCACCTTGTCGCCCAGGCCATGCAGCATGGCGTCGATCTCGCGGATTGTCTCGAGCAGGATGGCCTGGGTCTCGGGCGACATCGCGCAGGCCTCGGGCTGCTGCGCCAGGGTTTCGAGCCAGGCGCGTTCCAGCACCTGGCGGCGGATGTGGTCGACCAGCGTGCGCTGCGCCACCGTGGCCAGGAAGCTGCGCGGCTGCCGCACGCCCTGCAATTGCGCCATCGACGCCGGCGAGGCCAGCAGGCGCAGGAAGGTGTCCTGGGCCAGGTCGGCGGCCTCGGCCGGCACGTTCAGGCGCCGCAGCAGCCAGCCGCGCAGCCAGCCGTGATGGTCGCGGTACAGCCTGCCAAGCTCGCGGTGTTCCAGGGATTCCGTGGACGACATGGCCGTCGCGTCAGCGCCTTGTGAATTTCGGGAATGGGAATTGTAATCATTATTGATGAAGGCGTTCAATCGCCCGCCTTCCCACTCCCGCCGCGACGGCTACCCGCGTCGCGAGGCCTAGAACCTGTAGCTCACCTTCATCCACACGTTCCGCGGCGTGCCGTAGTTGTAGCCGTTGTACCCGCCCAGCCCGCTGTAGTAGCGCTTGTCGGTCAGGTTGTCGATATTGATCGACGCCGTCACCTGCTTGCTGAACTCATACCGCGCCATCAGCCCCAACAGGGTCACGCCCCCTTGCGAGGCGCGGCCCAGGCCGCTCGACTCGTCGTAGTAGATGCCGCTCTGGTAATTGACGCTGCCGCCCACCGTCAGCTTGCTCCAGGCGCCCGGCAGCCGGTAGCTGGCCGCCACCCGGAACAGGCGCTCGGGGTAATTGGGCAACAGCAGCGCGCCCTCGTTGTCGCGCTTGGCGAAGTAGGTGTAGCCGCCCATCACCTGCAGGCCGCGCGCCACTTCGCCCGCCACCGTCACCTCGAAGCCCTTGCTGCGCGCGCCGGCCACCGAGCGGTACGGCGTGCTGCCATCGGGCAGCGGCGGCGCGCTGGGGTCCTCGACCGGCACGTTCGCTTCCTGGGTACGGAAGATGGCGAAGCTGGTGTTGAGCTTGCCGTCCAGGTGCTCGCCCTTCAGGCCCAGTTCGTAGTTCTTGCCGGTCTGCGGCGGCAGCAGCGCGTTCGACGAATCGCGCTCCGAACGCGGAATGAAGATGCGGGTGTAGCTGGCGTAGGCCGAGAAGTTGTCGTTCAGGTCCACCACCGTGCCGGCATACGGCGTGAACTCGCCATTGACCTTGGCGGTGGGGTTGGTGGTCCAGAGATTGGCGGGGCCGTTGTAGGAAGAAGACTTTTCCTCATACCAGGTGGCGCGGCCGCCCAGCACCAGCGACACCGGCTCGGCCAGCTTCAGGCGGGTGGAACCATATACGGCGGTTTCCTTGGCGTCCAGGAAGGTGTTGAAGTAGGTGTAGAAACGGCTCGGCTTCGGGAAACTCTGCAGCTGGTAGAAGTTCAGCGGACGCCGGTCCCAGCCGTTCGGATTGGCCGAATTCAGGTTGAGTTCGCTGGTGTAGTCGTTGACGCTGACGCCCAGCGCGGCCTGGTGCTCCATGCCGAACGCCTGGAAGGGGCCGGTGGCGTAGAGATCGAACGACTTGTTGGTCGAAGTGGCCGGGTTCTGGCGGATCTCGATGGTCGAATCGCCATTCTGCTCGACCGGGAAATACTCGAACAGGTAGCCCCAGAGGGCCTTGCGTTCGTTCTTCAGGCGGCTGGCGTCCATCTTGACGCGCCAGCCGTTGGCGAAGCGATGGTCCAGCGTGACGAAGATCTTGTCGCTGTACATGTCCCACTGGCTCCACGGCGTGCCGGGGTTGAACGAGCGCGAGAAATGGGTGCGGCTGCCGTCGCTGTAGAACAGCGGCGCCTGGCCGAAGTTGGCGCCATCGATGGCGGTCTTCTGGTGTTCGAAGCCCAGGCTCAAGGTGGTGTTGGACGCGACATCCGCCTCGAGGATGCCGTAGAAGACGTCGTCGGAGCGCTTCTTGTCGTTGATGAAGCTGTCGCCCGCGGTGCGCGAGCCGATGACCCGGCCGCGCAGGCTGCCGCTGTCGTTCAGCGGGCCGCCGACGTCCAGCTCCAGGTTGTAGTTGTTCCAGCGGCCCACGCCCGCCGTGGCGTGACCGGCGAATTCGGCGGTGGGCCGCTTGCGCACCAGGTTGACCGAGCCGCCCGGCTCGCCCACGCCGTTGAGCAGCCCGGCCGCGCCGCGCACCACCTCGACGCGGTCGTAGATCACGGTGTTGATCATGCCGATCTCGGCCGCCGGCGTCTTGAACGCGAACGTCGGCACGCCGTCGATCATGGTGCTCAAGGCAAAGCCGCGCGAGGTGAAGGTGACGCGCTCGTCGAGCTTGTCGGCGACCACCCCGGGCGTTTGCCGCATCACATCGTCCAGGGTGACCAGGTTCTGGTCGTCCATCTGCTGGCGCGTAACGACGCTGACCGATTGCGGGGTTTCGCGCAGGGACAGGTCCATGCGCGTGGCGGAGGTGGCCACCCGCGTCGTGTACGAACCGGTGCCTTCGCTGGGCGCGTCGCCATCGCGGCTGCCGGTCACGGTGACGGCCGGCAGCGCGGTCACGTTCGAGGCAGGCGCGCGCCGCAGCGTGTAGCCGCCATCGGCCCGCCGCACGGGCTCCAGGCCGCTGCCCTGGAGCAGTTGGCGCAAGCCCTCTTCAAATCCGTAGCTGCCGTTCAGCCCCGGGGTCGTCAAGTCCCGCGTCAGCACCGGATCGAATGACAGCAGGACGCCGGCGCGCGCGGCATAGGCCGAGAGCGCCGCGCTGAGCGGGCCGGGCGCAATCGCCACGGCGGTGGTCTGCGCCTGCAGGGGCGCGGCCAGGACGGTCAGCGGCAAGGCGAACAGGCGGGCGCCGCGCACGGCGCGGCGGGACGCGCTTGCGCGCAGGCGGGGGAAACGCGGGGGCATGACGGGGTAACTCCTCACGGTGGGTCTTACCCTCGTAGCCAATCGAAGCGCGAAAAGTGCTAATCGCGTTACAAATTCGTTCCACTGGCGCCGCGCGGCAGCACTGAGACCCAATAGCGCGTGCGGTAGCGCAGGCGCAACGGCAGCGTGTCGGCCACCGTGGCTAGGACGCGGTCGGTGTCCTCCAGCGGAAAGGCGCCCGAGATCGGCAGGTGCGCCACTTCCGGGGCGCAGTCGATCCAGCCGCTGCGGTAGCGCTGCAGTTCCGCCAGAAAGGTCCGCAGCGGCATGCCGTCCACCTGCAGCATGCCGCGCTGCCAGGCCGACGGGTCGCCGGCCACCGGCGCCAGGCCCTCGTCGATGCCGTCGCCAAAGCGCAGGCTCATGCCCGCCGGCACCTGCCGCGCGCGGTCGGACGCGGCGCCGCGAGGCGCCACCCGCACCGCCCCGTCCAGCACCTGCACGGTCGACACGCCATCGTCGCGCCGCACCACGAAGCGCGTGCCCAGCGCGGTGATGCTGCCTTCGCGCGTCCGCACGATGAACGGCCGCGCGACGGGCGCCGGATCGGGCGAGGTCTCGACCAGGATCTCGCCGGCGTGCAGCGCAATCAGGCGTTGCCGGGCGTCGAACAGCACGTCCATGGCGGTCGCGGCATTGAGCACGATGCGGCTGTGATCCGCCAGCATCACCTCGCGGCGCGCGCCGACGGCGGTGCGGTACTGGGCCGTCCAGCCGCGCCACGCATCGTCGCGATACGCCAGCCAGCCAGCGCCGCCGGCGCTGGCCAGCAACACCAGCTTGCCGAGCGCGCGCCGGCGCCCGGCCGAGCGCGGCTGGCCCAGCACCGGCAGCACGCCCTTGGGCAGGGCCTCGAAGCGGCGCGTCAGGGCTTCGGTGCGCAGCCAGGCGCGTTCATGTTCGGGATCGGCGCGGCGCCAGGCCTGCCAGGCCTCGTGGTCGGCCTGGCTGGCGGTGCCGGACGTCAGCCGCAGGAACCATTCCACCGCCCCATCCAGCGCGCGCGGATCGATGCGCCCCGCCCCGCTCGCGCTCACGGCGCCAGCTCCAGGCACTGGCGCAGGGCGCGCGCGATGTAGAGGCGCACCGAGCCCACCGACACGCGCAGCGTGCTGGCGATCTCGGCATGCGTCATGCCTTCGAGCTGGCACAGCAGGAACGCGCGCCGCGCCGCCACCGGCAGGCCATCGAGCATGGCATCGATCTCGACCAGGGCTTCCAGCGCCAGCGCGCGCGCCTCGGGCGACGGCGCCAGCGGCTCGGGCAACTGCGCCAGCGTTTCCAGGTAAGCGCGCTCCAGGTCCTTGCGCCGCAGGTGGTTGACCATCAGCCCGTGGGCGATGGTGGCCAGATACGAACGGGGTTCGCGGATCTCGCCGGGTTCGCGCCGGCTCAGCACCCGCAGGTAGGTGTCATGCACCAGGTCGGCGGCATCCAGGGCGCACCCCAGTTTCTTGCGCAGCCAGCCTTGCAGCCAACCCTGGTGATCCTGGTAGAGCGTATGCAAGGGATGCTGCGGAGAGGGGTCGGAGGCAGCCATGGGGGTCGCGCGGGCAGAGATGAGAATCACTACAATTTACAACATTGCATCAGAGGCTGGGAGATAAGCGACTTCCAAACTTCAAGTGCGAGTCCCGTCCCCCATTGTTTCAAAAAAGTAGCCTGGTATCACGCGCCTGCGATTGAGCCTGCTATCAGTGCCACTAACGCAGTGGCACCCAAAACGAGAGACTTTCCCAGGAGATATTTCCAATTAGATTTAGCAACCAATATGTGCAATTATGTTGCTAAATAAAATTAGATGTGCCGGCCATGGGAGCCGCGCTAGGAGAAGCGCGTGAATATGTACGCCGTAAAGACAATGCCCTATCAGACCAGGCCACTCGCAGGTGAGTGGTTGGCGGTCAGCTCTGCTGGTGACTATGTTTTTCTGAACAAGGAACAGGCCGAGTTGTTGGCGCAAGGTCGAGTGTCTGACCTCCCCCTGTCGATGCAGGCAGACCTGAAGGCGCGCTACTTCATAGCAAGCCAGAGCGGAAGCGGTACTCGTCGCCTGTTGGCTTCGCGCCAGGCAACCAAACGTGAGACCGTCACGAGTGGTCCCAGCCTACATATTATCGTTCCCACCTTGCAATGCGCCCACTCCTGTCAATACTGCCAAGTTAGTCGATCGTTGACAGATACGGGCCACACGATATTGCACAAAGACCTATTGGCAGCATGTGACAGCATTTTTGAAAGCAAGGCTCCAACCTTGACGATCGAATTCCAGGGAGGCGACCCTTTACTGCGGTTCGACTTGGTACAGGAAGCCGTAATACGTATTCAACAACGGAACCGAACAGAAGGGCGACAGTTGCGATTCGTTATCGCCTCGACACTCCACCAACTGACCTCGGACATGTGCGATTTCCTTGCACAACATTCTGTATTTCTCTCCACAAGTATCGACGGTCCGGCTGAACTGCATAACCGCAATCGACCTATTCCCGGCCGTAACTCCTATGAACGCACCGTTGCGGGAATCGAACTGGCGAGAAACAGGCTGGGAAAGGATGCAGTGGCGGCATTGATGACGACAACCAAGGCCTCTCTCGCTCATCCTGAGGCCATAGTCGATGAGTACGTAAAACTTGGATTTCAGGAGATCTTTGTTCGACCGCTCAGCAGCTATGGCTTTGCCAAGCGCAACCAGCTACTGCTTGGATATAAGCCCACTCAATTCTATGATTTTTACCGTCGCGCGCTTGACCGTGTTTTTTATTGGAACAAACAAGGCATCGCTTTGCGCGAAGTCTACGCGTCGATCATCCTGAACAAGATCCTGTCTCCCTTCGACTCGGGATATGTCGACCTTCAAAGTCCCACGGGAGCGGGCCAGAGTGTCCTGGTCTACAACTACGACGGCTTTGTGTACCCGAGCGACGAAGCCCGCATGCTGGCAGAAAGCGGAGATTCATCGCTTCGTTTGGGCCCAATTGGGGCCACCTTGGCCTCATTGAAGCACTCCGACGTGCAACAAATGCTGATTGCCTCCAGTCAAGTCGAGTTGATGTCCGATTGTCGGAATTGCGCGTACCAAACATTCTGTGCCCCAAATCCGGTCGATGCTCAGGCCCAGTTTGGCAAGATGGAGGTTTCTCCCCACCTCACTGAGCATTGTCAACGGCACCAATGGCTATTTGACTATTTCTTTTCTGCAGTAAGAGAAGCAGACACAGATCGCTTGGATTTGTTCCACTCATGGGCGCGCCCTGTCATTGCAACGGAGGCGATTCAATGCGACGTTTGAAAGCGGCTTTTGGTCCGAACGCAACGAATGATCGCCATGTGTGGAGAATAGTCGACGCCGATCTATTGGCATCGCAATGGCAGCCCGATCTGCAATTTCTGATTCCGGCCCTCACTCCGTCACAACGAGACTTAGTTGCCCACTATCGAGCTTCAGGCCTATCCAATGTCGAGTGGGTGGATGCAATCGGCCTTCAGTCCGGGGACATTGTCTCAGCCACTCCAGAGCGATGTGAAGCTTCCATCCTGTATCGCGAATCAGACTTGCATCATGGTCTCCAGATGACTAACCGATGCAATAGCTACTGCTTGATGTGCTCACAACCCCCCACCCCGCAAGAAGACTCGTGGATGGTTCGGGAAGTGATTGACGTAATACGACATATGGAGAATTCGCCAGCGGTACTCGGCCTTAGTGGAGGAGAGCCTCTGCTCTTGGGCCCCCATCTCAGAACGGTACTGGATTCCCTTACAAAAAAGCACCCAAGCACCCGAGTAGAAATTTTGACCAATGGTCGACTACTCGCTAATTCTGATCAGAGCAAACTCCTGCTAGACGGCTTGAACACACCAACAACTTGGTTAGTACCGCTGTATGGACATGCGGACTTTCTACACGACTTCGTGGTTCAAGCACAGGGCGCCTTCGAACAGACTATTGCAGGGCTACTGAATCTTCAGCAGTACCACCAACCTATTCAACTTCGGATAGTGTTAATTCGCCCTGTTCTGGAGGTACTTCCAGAACTTTGCATGTTCATCGGCCGAAACTTGCCGTTCGTCAAGGAAGTGGCGTTAATGGCGTGCGAACCCATTGGCTTTGCACTTGCCAATCGCGAGCACTGCGAGGTAGATCTGCTTGAATGGGAAAACGTCATTCAACAAGCAGCCCTTCAGCTAACCCGCCATTCAATCCCCTTTCTATTCATGAATACACCGCTATGCGCTTTGTCGAAGCCGCTACGGCGGCATGCTCACCGTAGTATTTCGGACTGGAAAAACGTTTACACCCCCACCTGCGACACCTGTGACATGAAGCCGGATTGTTCTGGATTTTTTTCCTGGCATGAACGTGGCTGGAAACCGTCCAAAGTCATCAAAGTTCTGAACGAGGAATATGCGACATGAGTCGCTTCATAAAAAGCATTAGTGTATTTATTGCCGGACTTACCGCTATCGGGACCAAACCCATAAGTGCGGCACCGTCTGCCGAAAAACTCGTATTAGATGCGCTCAATGAACCGCAAGCTGTGCCGCTGCGCCCTCTGAATTTTGGGTACGACAACCTGTTTGCGGGTCATCGATCGCACTCAAGCCACCGATCTCACTCCAGCCATAGCTCACATTACTCCGGCTCCGGTAGCCGCGGATCATCTGGCTACTACTCTGCTCCCGCCACGCCGGTATCTCCACCTGCCAAACCCAGTCCACTCTACACCCCTTCAGGCTCGTCATCAGGAAGCAATGGCGGAGTGCCAAGTGCTGGATCAGCCCCAAGATCAAATGCCAACCCCTCGGCAAGCGACACCTCAAAAAAAAGCGGAAGCGCATCGCAAGATACTGTGGATTTGAGTCGTTCCGAAAAACTCAAACTGCAAATCATCCGCGTGCAGATAAAGCTAACTTCACTCCATCTCTACGAGGGTCCAATCAATGGCGTATTAGGGCCTGCTACGACTGCCGCGCTCAAGCATTTTCAAACAGTCAAGTCATTGCCAGCTACCGGTCTAATGACCACAGAAACAATGAACGCGCTGGGAGTTGTCGTGGCACGATAAAACGTTATGACCCTTGTTGGAGATACGCTGAATAGCGTGTCACCAGGTCACATAAAACATCGCCTTGGCCAGCACCACGATGCCGATCATGTGACAGAACACGCTGAGATGCACGCGCCGCTGCCATGCCGGGGTCAGCCGCCGCTTGCGCGACAGCGCCAGCGCCGTGACGACGTGCGCCGCCACGCTCACGGCCAGCGCGATCTTGACCGACAGCAGGATGCCCAGCGGCGAGCCGGCCGGATGCGCCAGCACGCCGCGGTATTGCCAGGCCAGCCCCAGGCCGGCCAGATACAGCGCCAGCACGGCCCACGGCACCGTCCCCCGCACCCGCGGGCCGAGCTGGGCGCCAAGCGCCTTGCGCACCTCCGGCGGCAGGCGCCGGTGCACCGGTTCCAGGAACAGCACCTCGAAAGTCACCGTGCCGACGAAGACGAAGGCGGCCAGCAGGTGCAGGATCAACAGCAAGGGATAGGTGTTCATGGCGGTGCCCGGATAAGTCGTCAGAAGCGGTAGGCCACGCCGGCGCTGAACGCCCGGCCGTTGCCCGGCAGGAAGATCGGCATGGCCGCCGTCGCGCTGTTGCGGATGGCGTAGCTGCTGGCGTAGGTCTTGTCGGTCAGGTTGTCGGCCTGCAAGAAGGCGCTCCAGTGCGCGTCATGCTCGTAAGCGATCTTGAAACCCAGCAGCGCATAGGCATTCTGCTGCGTGCCCGGCGCGTTGGCGTGGTTGGTTTCAGTGTCGCTCATCAGCCAGCGCAGGTTGGGCCCGACGCGCCAGCCGCCCTTGCGATACATCAACTCGGCGCTCAGCAAGTGGCGCGGCACGCCGGCGATGCGGTTGCCCTGGAACTCGCCGTCGCGGAAGCGGAAGTCGCTGAAGGTGTAGGCCACGCGGTAGTCCAGCAGGCCGTCGCCCGGCGCGGGCAGGCTGCCGGACAGGCCGGCCTCGATGCCCTGGTGGCGGGTGCGGCCGCGATAGTTGTAGGTGCCGGCCGGCGTGCCGTTGGCGTTGGTGACGGACATCAGTTCGTCCTCGACCCGGCTGCGATAGAGCGACACGGTCCAGCGCAGGTCGCGGCCCGCCACGGCGAAGGTGCCATCGCCGCCCACCTCGTAGGTCAGCGCGCGCTGCAGGTCGAGCTTGCTCATGGAGGTCACGGCCGTGGCGGGGTTCATCGGCGCGGGCACTTCACCGTTGACGATCTCCCAGAAGGTCGGCGCCTCGTTGCTGCGGCTGACGTTGGCATACCAGCGCTGCGTCTGCGCCGGCTGCCAGACGATGCCCAGGCGCGGGGTGGCGTAGTTCCAGTCCTGGTCGAGGGTCTTGCCGCTGCCGCGCTCGCGGGCGTCGCGCACCGCCTGCGTGTACTTCAGGTCGCCGACCAGGCTGAGCTGCCCGGTGACATGCCAGTCCAGGCCCACCAGCGCGCTGCGGTTCTCGGCGGTGAGCGCATAGTTGCCGAAGCGCTGCAGGCGGCGGCCATCCGCCGGACGGATGGCGTAGAGGTCGCGGTCCATGTCGCTGCGCTGCCAGTCCAGCGCGATGCGGTAGTCGACGCTGCCGGCCTTGCCGGCCAATTGCCACGCCAGGCCGTAGGTGTCGCCGTCGGTGACGTTGGCGACCTGCGGATTGGTGAAGTCGTCGTTGGTGCGCTGCCAATAGAGACCGGCGGTCTGGTTCAGGTCATCGCCGCCCCAATAACTGCGGTTGGCGATGCGGAACTGGCTGGTGTCGCGGTGCGGATCGCGGTTGTAGACGTTGTTGGCCAGGTCCTGCGGCGAATTGCCGTCGCCCAGCACGCCGCGCGGATCCGCATACATGCGGGCCTTGGGCACCGGCTGGGGAATGTCGAACTTGAGGTCGGTGTATGACAGATAGGTGCGGTTCTCGAAGGTCCCGCGACGAAAGCCCAGGTTGCCCTGGAAACTCGAACGTTCGGACGCGGAGTGATGGCGGTAGCCATCCGACTTGTCGTAGCCGAAGCTGAAGCGGCCATCCAGGCGCTCGTCCTCGAAGCCCTTGGACAGCGTGACCGAACGCGTGCCGAAGCTGCCTGTGCCGAGCCGGACCTGGTCGCTCTGGGTGCCGGTGAGCGACTGAAAATCGACCTCGCCGCCCAGCGTCGTGGCGCCGGGCGAGAGCGCGTTGGCGCCGCGCCGCACGGCGATCAGGCCGGCATTGCGCGGCTCCAGCAGGCTGATGACGAAGGAGCCGTCCGCATCGTTCAGCGGCAGGCCGTCCTGCATCAACAGGATGCCGCGGCTGAGCGGATTGCTCTGGATGCCGGAACCGCGGATGTTCAAGCGCGGCTGGTCCAGCCCGCCGAAGAATTCCTGCACCACCACGCCGGGCTGGTAGTCGAGCGCGTCGCGCAGCGTGATCAGGCGCACCTCCTGCTGCGGCAGGATCAGGTTGGCGCCGCCCGGCACGGCCTGCTGTTCGGCCCGGACCCGCTGGGGGCCGGGGTCGAGCCCGCGCGTGGCGGACTCGCCGGACACGATCACCGGCGACAGCGACGGCACGGCCTGGCCGGCCGCGGCGGGGGGCTGGGACTGGGCATGGGCCGCGGACAGGCCGAGCACACCCAGGGTAAGGCTGGACGCCAACTGGCGCAGGAGGGGGGACGTCATGCGAATACTTCCACGTGGCAAGGAAAGAAAACGTTCATGGCAAGGCCGGCGAACGGAGAAATCGGAACGGCGGGAAACCCTGGTAACACCCGTATCAAGGTGCGGCGCCGGCCTCCAGCAACAGCGCGCGCAAACGCGCGGCGGACAAGCCGCCGCCGGCATCGGGCTCGATCGGCATGACGCGGCCCTGCCGCACCAGCACGCAGCGGTCGACCAGGCCCAGCAGTTCCTCGGGGTCATGGCTGATGCACAGCAAGGCGGCGCCGCTGCGGGCCAGCTCGTCGCGGCCACAAGCGGCCAGCTGGCGGCGCAACGCCGGATCGAGCGCGCTGAAGGGTTCGTCCAGCATCAACAGGTCCGGCCCCAGCGCCAGCGCGCGGGCCAGGGCGACGCGCTGCGCCATGCCGCCCGACAGCTCGCCGGGCCACGCCTGCATCGCCGCGTCCCGGCCCACGCGGGACAGCCATTGCGCCGCCAGCGCCCGCGCCCTGCCGGGCGCATGGCCGGCGGCGCGCAACGGCAGCGCCACGTTGTCCAGCGCATGGCGCCAAGGCAGCAGCCGCGGTTCCTGGAACATCAGCACGGCGTGGCGGAAATCGTTGCGCAAGACGCCGGCGCTGGGCCGCGCCAGGCCGGCGGCCAGGCGCAACAGGCTGCTCTTGCCGGCGCCGCTGGGACCGATCAGCCCCAGCCGCTCGCCCGGCCGCAGGCGCAGGTCGACATCGCGCAGCACGGATTGCGCGCCGTAGCGCAGGGACAGGCCGCGCAGCTCAAGCATGGCTCGGCTCCATCCAGCGCCCCAGGCGGCGCTGCAGCGGTTGCAGGAAAACAAACTCCAGCAAGGCCACCAGGCCCAGGATCAGCAGCACCCAGGCATACAGCTCGGCGGTGTCGAAGGTGCCGCGGGCATTGGCCAGCGCGTAGCCCACGCCGTTCTCGGCCCCCAGCACCTCGGCCATGACCACCAGCCGCACGCCGCCGCAGGCGGCGATCAGCAGGGCCGCCAGCAACGGCGCGCTGAGCGCGGGCAGGTACAGGTGCCGCAGGCGCAACCATGCGCCATAGCGGTAGACCTGCGTCATCTCGATCAGCTTGCGGTCCACGTGCAGCATGCCCTTGACGGTGTTGACGTACATGCCCGGCGCCATCATCAACGTGGTGATGAAGATCACCATCGACGAGCCCAGCCCGAACCACAGCATCGCCAGCACCACCACGACCACCGGCGGCATCGCCATCAACAGCCAGCGCAACGGCTCGATCAGGCCGCGTAGCCGGGCGCTGTGGCCGGCCAGCATGCCCAGCGTGAAGCCCAGCGACGCGCCAGCCAGCACGCCCACGCCAATGCGCATCAGGCTGACGCCAGCGTTGGCGAAGAACTGCGGACTGCGCACCAGCGGGCCGATGGCGCGCAGCGCCTCCCAGGGCGTCGCCATCAGCAGCGGCCCGAGCTGGCGCGCGGCCAGATGCCAGGCCAGCACCAGCAGCAACACGCCGGCCACGCTCCAGGCGCGCGAGGTGCGCAGGACGGGCGCGTTCAGGCGCGACGAAGAGGGGCCGCTCATGGTCCGTAGAAGCCGACGGGCGGCAGGCCGCCGCCGATGGCTTGGGGATAGCGGTTGGCCAGCAACTGGTACAGGGCTTCGATCTCGGGCCGCGCCTCGCGCGCGCTGCGGCTCTGCAGGCGCGTCTGGCGGATGGCGGCTTCGAGCGCGGCCTGCGGCATGTGCGGCAGATGCTCTCGCACCAGCGCCGCGCATTCGGCCGGGTGATCCATGCACCAGCGCGCCGAGGCCGCATAGGCCGCGTCGACCGCCTGGCACAGCGCCGCGTCGTCGGCCACGCCGGCGGCGGCCATGACGCCCGCCTGCGGCAGGGACGGCTGCGCGGGAAACGCGGCGCGCCAGGCCTGCTCCAGGCTGGGGCCGCGATGCAGCGCGGGCGCGCCGGCCTGCTGCCGCGCACGCCACAACAGCAGCGACGCCATGGGCTCCACCAGCAGCGCGTGTTCGGCCTGGCCGCCGAGCATCAACGCGATCGCGTCCTGGCCGTCGCGTGTGCGGCGCAGCTTGACGGGCGCCAGGCCTCGCGCGGCCTGGGCCTCGAGCAGCGTGTCCAGCAGCACGGCAGGCAGGTCGCGTTGGAACGGCACCGCCAGTTCGTGGCCGGCCAGGTCCTCGAACGACTGGATGGCCGGATCGCGGCTGACCAGCCAGAGAATGCCCCAGACGGAAATGTTCAGCAGGCGCACCGGCAGGCCGCGGTTGCGCAGCAGGGCCGGCAGCGTGCTGGGCGCGGCGCTGAAGTCGACGTCGCCGTTCACCAGCAGCGCGCGCAACTGGTCGGCGCTCTGCCACAGGCGAAAACGCACCGAATCCGCCTGCCAGGCCAGGGCGCCGGTCGCGGCCATGTGCATCAACGGGTAGCTGACCACGGCGCCGGGTCCGGCCAGCGTCAGCGTGGCGCGCGGGCGGGCGCGGGCCGCGCCCCAACCCGGCAGCAGCGCCGCGG
>ERZ1739169.207-NODE-207-length-14090-cov-18.523263_pt1 | contig 14090 bp, 9 predicted proteins | sample MGYA00581756_ERZ1739169 | MGnify/ENA primary metagenome ERZ1739169 (study PRJEB40789, sample SAMEA7425667) | Salamandra salamandra | biome: salamander skin | place: Germany | collected 2020-03 | study: cvxcv | reverse complement strand
CTATTGCCTGCTGGGCGCCAACGGCGCCGGCAAGACCACCACCATCAACCTGTTCCTGAACTTCATCGACGCCGACGGCGGCCAGGCCCTGATCCACGGCCTGGACGTGGCGCGCGAACCGCTGGCCAGCAAGCGCCACGTGGCCTACATCCCCGAGCAGGTCAACCTGTACGGCACGCTCAGCGGACTGGAGAACCTGCGCTACTTCGCCGCGCTGGCCCTGGGCGAGGCGCCGCCGCGCGCGCGCCTGCTGGAACTGCTGGCCGAGGTCGGCCTCGATCCGGCCGCGGCCGACAAGCGCGTCGCCGCCTATTCCAAGGGCATGCGGCAGAAGGTCTGGATCGCCGTGGCGCTGGCCAAGGACGCGCGCGCGCTGCTGCTGGACGAGCCCACCTCCGGGCTGGACCCGTCCGCCGCCGCCGAATTCACCCGCCTGCTGCAACGCGCCAGCGAACGCGGCGTGGCCATCCTCGCCACCACCCACGACCTGTTCCACGCCCGCCAGACCGCCACCCGCGTCGGCATCATGAAGCGCGGCCGGCTGGTCGAGAGCCTGGACAGCCGGCAGATCGACGACACCGACCTGCAGGCGCTGTACCTGGCGCACATGAGGACCGGCGCATGATTCTGCTGATCGCCCTCAAGGACCTGCGCGAACGCCTGCGCGACGGCCGCTTGTACTGGGCCGGCGGCATCGTCGCGGTGCTGCTGCTGACCGCGCTGGCGGTGGGCTACCTGCACCAGCAGGAAGCGCGCGCCGAACAGGCCGCGGCCCAGAACACCGACTACGCCGACTGGCTCAAGCAAGGCGCGCGCCATCCGCACGACGCCGCCCACCAGGGCATGCACGTCTTCAAGCCCGACACCACCCTGGCGCTGCTGGATCCGGGCATCAATCCGTATATCGGCAGCACCGTATGGCTGCAGGCGCACCGCCAGAGCGAGGTCAAGTTCCGCCCGGCGCAGGACGCCACCGGGCTGCAGCGCTTCGGCGACCTCTCGGCCGCCTGGATCCTGCAGGCGCTGGGGCCGCTGCTGGTGATCGTGCTGGGCTTCAACGCGTTTTCGGGCGAACGCGAGCAAGGCATCCTGCGCCAGACCCTGAGCCTGGGCATCGCCCCGTGGCGCCTGCTGTGGGGCAAGGCCACCGCCCTGGCCATGAGCCTGGGCCTGCTGCTGGCGCCGGCCGCGCTGGCGGCCGTCGTGGCGGTGTGGCTGGCCGGCGGCCGCGCCGACGCGCTGTGGCGCTTCGCCGTGCTGGCGGGCGGCTATGCGATGTACCTGGCCGTCTTCATCTTCGTCACGCTGGGCGTGTCGGCGGCGGCGCGCTCGTCGCGGGTGGCGATCACGGTGCTGCTGGCGCTGTGGATCGCCAATACGGTGATCGCGCCGCGCGTGATGGCCGAACTGTCGCGCGGCCTCTATCCCAGCCCGACCCGCCTGGAATTCAACCAGGCGCTGCAGGACGACCTCAAGGCCACCTCCGACCGCGTCTGGATGCAGGCCTTCGGCACCACCGAGCGCTGGAGCCGCGACGTGCCGCTGAACAAGTGGGGCCTGGCGCTCAAGCTCGACGACCAGTCCAGCTACGCCGTCTACGACCGCCACTTCGGCCGCCTGTGGGATACCTGGGAGCGGCAGCAGACCGTGCAGGAAGCGGCCGGCTGGCTGATGCCGCTGCTGGCGGTGCGGGCGCTGTCCGCCGCCATGGCCGGCACCGACTTCGCCCACCACCGCGACTTCACCACCGCCGCCGAACAGCAGCGCCGCGTGATCCAGGACATCGTCAGCGCCGACCTGGTGGCGCACGCCGACACGCAGGAACACCTGCATTTCTCGTATCAGGCCAGCCCCTCGCTGTGGGCGCGCGTGCCGCCCTTCAAGTACCAGCCGCCCGCGGCCGGCTGGGCATTGCACCAGGCGCGCCTGAGCCTCTTGATGCTGGGCGCCGCGCTGCTGCTGAGCCTGCTCTTTGCCTGGCGCGCCGTGGCCCGCCAGACCGCCCTGTAGGAGACCCCTGGTGCACGATACGCAATTTCGCCGCTTCGGGATGGTCCTGCGGCACGAACTCCGCCTGCTGACGCGCGAACGCGCGCTGTGGCTGTGCGGCCTGCTGTTCCTGCTGCTGGTGGGCTACGCGGTCTTCAACGGGCTGCTGCAGACGTCGCTGCGCGACGAGGCCCAGGCCGCGCTGGCGCGCGCCGACGCGCAGAACCGCGCCAGCCAGCTGGCGCAGCTGCAACGCATCATGGACGGCAGCGAAACCCCGACGCCGTTCGGCAACCCGGCCAGCCCCGCCAACATGGGCGGCGGCCTGGGCGCGCACTACGCCATCATGCCGAGCGTGCCGCTGGCGCCGGTGGCGCTGGGCCAGACCGACCTGTTCCCGTCGCAGTTCAAGGTGACCTACGACAGCAAGGTCAACTTCATCCACAACAACGACATCGAGAACCCCTGGCACCTGCTCAGCGGCCATTTCGACCTGGCGTTCGTGGTGGTCTACCTGTTGCCGCTGCTGATCTTCGCGCTCGGCCACAACCTGCTGTCCGGCGAGAAGGAAGACGGCACGTTGCGCCTGCTGCTGTCGCAGCCGCTGGCGCTGCTGACCCTGATCAGCGGCAAGATCGCGTTGCGCGCGGCCGTGCTGCTGGGCGCCGCGGTGCTGCTGCCGGTGGCGGCCCTGCTGATCGCCCGCCCCCAGGCCTTGCAGGCCGCCAGCGCCACGCTGTGGTGGGCCCTGCTGGTGGGCGCCTACGCGCTGTTCTGGTTCTCCGCCGTGGTGGCGGTCAACGCCTTCGGCAAATCCTCGGCCGCCAACGCCATGATCCTGATGGTCGGCTGGGTCCTGCTGGTGCTGGTGGTGCCGGTGCTGCTCAACCTGGTGGCCGCCTACGCCAGCCCCGCGCCGTCGCGCGCCGAACTGGCCACGCGCACCCGCGTGGCGACGGCGCTGGCGATGCGCGACCACGCCGCCCTGCTCTCGACCGACTACGGCCACATGGACAAGCCGGATGCGCTGATTCCGCGCGACGGTCATCTGGAAATCACCGGCCGTCCGCTGGGCCATGCGCGGGTCGAGCGCCAGGTGGACGCGGCGATGCAACCCGAACTGAACCGCTTCGACGCGCAGATGGCGCGCCAGCAGGCGCTGGTGGCGCGCTACAGCGTGCTGTCACCGGCGGCGGTGGCGTTTGAAGGCATCACCGCGCTGGCGGGCACCGGACAACGCCGCCACGCCGACTTCATGCGCCAGATCGACGCCTATCACCGGGCCTGGAAGGAATTCTTCCTGCCCCGCATCGAGGCCAGCCGCGCCATCGCGCCGGAGGACTTTGCCGCCATGCCGGTCTTCCACTGGCAGGAAGAGGATCCCGCCGCCGTCCGCGCGCGAGCCGCGCGCGCGCTGCTGCAGCTGCTGGCGCCCGCCGCGTTGCTGCTGGCCCTGGCCGGCTGGCGCCTGCGCCGCTATCGCGTGGTCTAGACACAGGTTTTTCACCCCCATCGAGTTTCGGGAAAGCGTCATGAGAAGAGTCGTATCCACCGCCGCGCTCGCGGCATGCACCGCCGTGCCCAACGTCCAGGCCCAGGAAGTCCAGGCGCGCGAGGCCGAACTGCCCAGCATCCGCGTCGAGGCCGCCAGCGACACGGACAGCCTGCACCTGGACAGCCGCAGCAGCAGCGCGTCGCGCCTGGGCCTGACCGTGCGCGAAACGCCGGCGTCGGTCGAGATCGTGTCGCAGCAGGCCATGCGCGAACGCGGCGCCACCACCCTCAGCGAAGCCCTGCGCGGCGCCACCGGCCTGGCCGGCGGCGGTCCGCCGTCCTCGCCCACCACGCTGTCCTCGCGCGGCTTCACCGACATCCTGTATCTGTACGACGGCCTGCGCATGTCGGGCGCCGGTTCGACCAACCGGGTCGAGGACACCTGGAACTACGAGCGCATCGAAGTCCTGAAAGGCCCGGCCTCGGTGCTGCAGGGCGACAGCGCCATCGGCGGCATCGTCAACTTCCAGACCAAGCGCCCCGACCGCGACAACCCCTCGCGCGAAGCGATGTTCTCGTATGGGAGCTACGGCAGCACCCGCACCGGCATCGGCCTGGGCGACAACTTCGGCGAGACCGGCGCCTACCGCATCGACTACAGCCACAACGACAGCCGCGTCGGCACCATCGACCGCAACAGCAACAAGCTGGACCACCTGACCACCGGCGTCGCCTTCGACGTCGCGCCCGCCACCCGCCTGGACCTGTCGTTCGACTACTCGCGCGACACCGGCCACGCCTATTGGGGCACGCCGCTGATCCCGCGCAGCCTGGCCAAGGACCCCACAGGCGTGGTCAGCACGCCCGACGGCCGCGTGCTCGACCGCGCCCTGGCCGGCAAGAACTACAACGTGCTCGACGACCGCAACGAGGCTGAAGCCTATTGGGTGCGGGCGCGGGTCACCCACCAGCTGACGCCGTCATGGACGCTGCGCAACGAACTGGCGATGAACAAGGTCGACCGGCTGTGGAAGAACTCGGAATCGGCCACCTTCAGCGCCCCCGGCTCGATCGACCGTGACCAGACCATCATCACGCACCACCAGCGCTACCTGATCGACCGTTTCGACGCGACCCACAACGGCACCATCGGCGGCCTGTCGAACAAGTTCGTGATCGGCGGCGAGCTCAGCAAGACCACGCTCGACAGCGAACGGCGCTTCTCGAATCGCTCGGCCAGCACCGGCGACGCCCTGCGCGTGTCGCTGTGGAATCCGGACGTGGGCTATTTCAACGACGACCCCGCGCTGATGAGCGGCCCCGGCAACCGCACCGACTTCACCACCGACGTGCGCGGCGCCGCGCTGTTCCTGGAAGACTCGCTCAAGCTGACCGAGCGCTGGACCGTGGTCGGCGGCTACCGCTACGACCGCATCCGCGTCGAGCGCAGCGTCACCGACCTGAACGCCGGCACCCGCAGCGCCTTCGGCACCCGCTACAACGCCAACTCCATGCGCCTGGGCACCGTGTATGACGTGACGCCGTCGTCCTCGGTCTACGCGCAGTACACCAATGCCACCATTCCGGTGGGCTCGCTGTTCCTGCTGTCGCAGTCCAACGCCTCGTTCCCGCTGGCCAAGGGCGAGCAGTGGGAGGCCGGCTTCAAACAGAGCCTGGGCGACGTCGAATGGACCGCGGCGGTCTATCACATCAAGCTGGAGAACGTGCTGACGCGTGACGCCAACGACCCGCGCGTGACCATCAACAACGGCCGCCAGTCGTCGCGCGGGGTGGAGCTGTCGGCCGACTGGCGCATCACCCCGCAGCTGACCGTGTCCGGCAACATCGCGGCGCTGAACGCGCGCTTCGATTCGCTGACCGAGGCCGACGGCACCTCGCGCGTGGGCAACACCCCGCCCAACGTGCCCGAGCGGGTCGCCAACCTGTACGCCAACTACCGGCTCAAGGAACTGCCGATGAACTTCTTCGTCGGCCTGAACCACACCGGCAAGATCTATACCGACAACGCCAACCAGATCCGCATCAACGGCCACACCACCGTGGATGCAGCCGTCAGCTACCGCCTGCGGCCGGCGCTGATCACCTTCCGCGTGCGCAACCTGACCGACAAGCTCTACGCCTACTACGGCGGTCGCGCCACCAGCCAGGTGCTGCTGGCGCCGGGTCGCACCTACGAGTTGGGCGCGACGTTCGAGTTCTGAGGATCAGCAGCCCTGCACCGCCAGCTTGCGCTGGCGCTGGTTGGCGGCGCGCTGCCACAGCACCAGCCCCAGCCCGGCGGCGGCGATGACCGCGCCGGCGATCGGCACCGCGGCGTAGCCCAGGCCGGCGGAGATCACGCCGCCACCGGCCGCCGCGCCCACGGCGTTGCCCAGGTTGAACGCGCCCACGTTCACCGACGAGGCCAGGCCGGGCGCGTCGGTGGCGGCGCGCATCACCCGCATCTGCAACGGCGGCACCACGGCGAAGGTGCCGAAGCCGAAGATCAGCAGGCCGATCGCGGCGCCCACCGGGGTCTGCGCCAGCCACGGGAAGGCCAGCAGGTCGGCGATCACCAGCACCAGGAAGGCGATCAGGCTGCCATCCAGCGACCGATCGGCGAAACGGCCGCCGGCGGTGTTGCCGATGGTGAAGCCGATGCCGATCAGCACCAGCATCGCGGTCACGAAGTTGGGCGAGGCGCCAGTCAACTCGGCCAGCGTCGGCGCGACGTAGGTGTACAGCGTGAACATCGCGCCCGCGCCCAGCACCGTGGTCAGCAGGGCAACCAGCACCACCGGGGTCTTGAGCACCGCCAGTTCGTGGCGGATGTCCGGACGCCGCCCGGCTTCGCCCGCCGGCAACGCGAACCACAGCGACAGCATCGCCAGCAGGCCCAGGACCGAGGTCGCGGCGAACGACATGCGCCAGCCGATCACCTGGCCCAGCCAGGTCGCCGCCGGCACGCCGCCGACGTTGGCGATGGTCAGCCCCAGGAACATTGTCGCCACCGCGCTGGCCTGTTTGTGGCGCGGCACCACGCTGGCGGCCACCAGCGAACCCAGGCCAAAGAAGGCGCCGTGGTTCAGGCTGGTCACCAGACGCGCCAGCAGCAGCGTGGTGTAGTTGGGCGACAGCGCCGACAGCAGGTTGCCGATGGTGAAGATCGCCATCAGCACGATCAGCGCCTTGCGGCGCGACCAGCGCGACAGCGCCAGCGTCATCAGCGGCGCGCCGAGCATCACGCCGATCGCGTAGGCGCTGATCAGCATGCCGGCGCTGGGGATGGACACGCCCACGCCGTCGGCGATCACGGGCAGCAGGCCCATGGGCGAGAATTCGGTGACGCCGATGCCGAAGGCGCCGACGGCCAGCGCCAGCAATGGCAGGCCGGCTTTCACCGGCGGGGTTTCATGGGTAGACATACGGGTTCCTTGGTTGGGTGCGCCGACCAGGGAATCCAGGGACGCCGCGGCGGGAGCCGGGACGTGGGAACGGTCTGATCGGAAGACAGGCGGCCAGTATGCCGGGTATACCCTTACAGAAAAAGCAACTAAACGGGGAAAGACTTTTGACTTGGAGTCATGAATGACATGGGGGTTTCCAGGAAGCGGGCAGGATCAGCCCGGCAATTCCCAGCGCTTGGAGAGCTTGCGGGTATTGGCCCGGATCCACTGGCCCAGACGCTCGATCAGCGTGCTTTCCGTCCCCGCCGTAGCCTGCCGCGCCAGGTCGGTCTGCACCGTTTCCAGCGCCGGCGGCAATTCCGTCACTAGCGCCTGCGCCACGCCAGCCACATAGCGGGGACTGAAGCCCAGCTCCCGGGCCATGGCATCCAGGTGTCCGCGGCCGATGTGGCCGGGCTTGGACTCGCCCCCCACGGTGAACGCGAAATTGCGCGCCAGGCCTGGGTACAGCGCGGTACACATCAGGTCATAGAACGGCGCCAGGCGGTAATGGCCGTCCGGCGTTTGCAGCACGGACAGGTTCTTGGCATGGCTATCGTTATTGCCGACGCAAAGGTTGAAAACCACCCACTGCAAGAAGCGCTTGAGGTCCGCCGCGTTGACGCCCATGTCCCTGAGCAGTTCGCGGCAATGCGCCAGCGACGGCCCGCCATCCGCTTCGTATTTCACATCCGAGGGCTTGCCCGCCAACTGGCACAGATCGAGCTGATGCAGGCGCAGCAGGCCTCCCGCGCCGTCCGGCGCGCGGTCGTAGCGGGTGACCAGACACGCCCGGGTATCCGGTTGCAAGCCAGCCTCGGCCACGCCCAGCCCCAGGCGCGCCGCCAATTGCATCACCAGGGTTTCATTGAGCGCCGATGACCAGACGCCATCAAACCCGCGGATGTCCGGCTTGAGGATATGCGTGGAGGGCGCGGCGCCCTCGGGCCAGGCCGGCGCGCCGTCCGGCATGACCATCAGCAGCAGCTTATCCTGCGCGCCGGCCAGTGAAATGCGCGCGCCGTCGGCGTTCTCGGCGACCAGGGCCGGCTGGGCCGGGTCCTGCAGACGCGCGGCGATCTCGCCCCAGGTCGTGGCGCGATAGCGCGGCGGTGCCGGCCGTTCGCCTTGCGGCCATATCGTCAGGCCGCTGGCCGTGTCGCCCCCGACGCTGCGCAGCAGGCCGAAGACGGTCGTGGCGTGGCGGCTGACTTGCAGGAATCGGCGCAGTCGCCCTTCGGGCAGCAGGTTTTCGAAGAAGGCGTGCACCGCCTCGCTGGCATGGTCGCCGTCGCGCAGCGGGATGTCTGGCGCGATGGCATGCGCCGCGGGCCATCCCAGCCAGGCGTCGTCATAGACGAAACGCAGGGGCCGTTGGTCGAACAGGCGGCCGACCTTGCGATCCGCCTGGTAAAGATCGAGTGCGTCGACGCTCATGGCCGGCCCACGCGCTTGGGACCGACCCGCACTTCCAGGCCCAGCAGGTCCAGCATGTCGAGCACCTTCTGCAACTGCAGCGTTGGCTTGCCCCGCTCCAGGTCCACCACGAAGCGATTGCCGGTGCCGGACAAGCCGGCCAGGTCTGTTTGCAGCAACCCTTGCGCGCGGCGCACGTCCTTCACCAGTTCACCGAGCTCGGCGGAGGTGTGGATGACGATGGAGGCTCCATCAGCAGAAGATGGCGAGGGCATGGCACACTCTCCGAATTACCGTACGGTAAGTTTACGCGGATATACCTACGAAAGACAGATAAAATTCCCGATCGGTAATTTTTATAGCTGAACCGCCGCATTTTCGCATGAAAATTACCGATCGGGAATATCACGGTCGCTTCCACCCATGCGACAGGCTAGTCCCGCGCATGGCGAAACCTCGATCTTGTCCCCCTCGCCAATGAAAAGGCGCCCTCGCGGGCGCCCTTTTCTTGCCTTCGTACCGCCGCTTACTTCAGCAGCAGCGCATTCAACCGCTTCACGAACGCCGCCGGGTCGGCGATCTGCGCGCCTTCGGCCAGCAGGGCCTGGTCGAGCAGCAGGCGGCCCCACTGGTCGAACTCGCCGTCGTCGGCGGCGCGGATGCGGGCCAGCAGCGGGTGTTCCGGGTTGATCTCCAGCACCGGCTTGACGTTGGGCGCTTCCTGGCCGGCCGCCTTCAGCATGCGCAGCAGGTGCGGGCTGAGTTCGTTCTGGCCCACCACCACGCACGCCGGCGAATCCACCAGGCGCAGCGTCACGCGCACTTCCTTGACCTGGTCTTCCAGGGTCTTCTGCAGGCGCTCGACCAGCGGCTTGAAGTCCTCGGCCACTTCGGCCTGGTGCTTCTTTTCTTCCTCGTCGGCCAGCTCGGCCAGGTCGAGGCCGCCCTTGGCCACCGAGACCAGCGACTTGCCGTCGAATTCACGCAGGTACGACAGCATCCACTCGTCGACGCGGTCGGACAGCAGCAGCACCTCGATGCCCTTCTTGCGGAAGATCTCCAGGTGCGGGCTGTTGCTGGCGGCGGCGAAGGTGTCGGCCGTGACGTAGTAGATCTTGTCCTGGCCCTCCTTCATGCGGCCCACGTAGTCGGCGAACGACACGGTCTGGGCCTGGTCGCCGGTGTGGGTCGAGGCAAAACGCATCAGCTTGGCGATGCGTTCCAGGTTGGCGTGGTCTTCGCCCGCGCCTTCCTTGAGCACCTGGCCAAATTCCGACCAGAACGCGGCGTACTCTTCCGGCTTGTTCTCGGCCAGGTCTTCCAGCAGCGACAGGATGCGCTTGGCCGAGCCTTCGCGGATGGCGCGCACGTCGCGGCTTTCCTGCAGTATCTCGCGCGACACGTTCAGCGGCAGGTCGGCCGAGTCGATCACGCCGCGCACGAAGCGCAGGTACGACGGCAGCAGCTGGTCGGCGTCGTCCATGATGAAGACGCGCTTGACGTACAGCTTGACGCCACGACGGCCGTCGCGGTCCCACAGGTCCATCGGCGCGTGCTTGGGCACGTACAGCAGCTGGGTGTATTCGCTGCGGCCTTCGACGCGGTTGTGAGTCCAGGCGAGCGGGTCGTCATAGTCGTGCGACACCGTCTTGTAGAACTCGCGGTACTGTTCCTCGGTGACGTCGGCCTTGTTGCGGGCCCACAGGGCGTTGGCCTGGTTGACCGTTTCCAGCTCGTCCTGCTTGACCTGTTCGCCCTTCTCCGCGTCCCATTCTTCCTTGGCCATGCGGATCGGCAGCGAGATGTGGTCGGAGTAGCGGCGCAGGATCTCGCGCAGCTTCCAGCCGTTGAGCAGCTCGTCTTCGTCGGCGCGCAGGTGCAGCGTGACGTCGGTGCCGCGCGTGGCCTTGTCGGCGGCGGCGATGGTGAATTCGCCCTGGCCGTCGGATTCCCAGCGGATCGCGTCGGTGGCGCCGGCGCGGCGGCTGACCACCGTGACCTTGTCGGCCACGATGAACGAGGAATAGAAGCCCACGCCGAACTGGCCGATCAGTTGCGCATCCTTCTGCTTGTCGCCGGTCAGCTGCGAGAAGAACTCGCGCGTGCCCGAACGGGCGATGGTGCCCAGGTTGGCCACGGCCTCTTCGCGCGACAGGCCGATGCCGTTGTCGGAAATGGTGATCGTGCGCGCTTCCTTGTCGTAGCCGACGGTGATGGCCAGCTCGCCATCGCCTTCCAGCAGCGCCGGGTTGTCGATGGCTTCGAAGCGCAGCTTGTCGCAGGCATCAGACGCGTTCGACACCAGCTCGCGCAGGAAGATTTCCTTGTTGCTGTACAGCGAATGGATCATCAGGTGCAGCAGTTGCTTCACCTCGGCCTGGAATCCCAGGGTTTCGGACGTGGCAGTTTGGCTCATCGTTGTATGAAAAGTCGGAAAATTAGGGACAAAGGAAAGCCGGATGACGGGCCGCGCGGCCCGGGCGGTCTCCGGGAAACCCTATTGTGATGGGGGCCATCTGAAATATTTCAAGACCGGACCCGGCGACGGCCGTTCCGGCGCCGCCCCTGGCAAGCGAGGACACCCCGCTCCGCCCCAGGCATCAATCAAAAATGGACAGGACGCCGCTGCGATAACGCGTCTTGGCCTCCAGCACCTCTTCAAATTCGGGTACCGCCAGCTTCCCGCTGTGCACCAGCTTGCGAATGTCGTCCGCCTTGATCTGGCGAGTCTGCTGCGAGTGCAACAGGAAATCCGCCGCCGTCGGATCCAGGATGCGATAGATCGGGCTGTAGATCAGCTGGGTCGCGCCCAGCTCGTCGAGGTAATAGAGCGCGTCGCCGTTGCGCCAGACCGACCCGAAGCCGTGATAGACCTCGCCCAGTTTGGTCCATTGCCCCGTCGGCGCGTCCTTGAACCGCAGGATCAGCGTGGACCGGGACAGCAAGCCGCCGCCCCCACGGGAACGGCTCCAGACTTCCTTGCTCTTGAAGAACAGCACCTGGCGGCCGTCCCGGAACACATACGGCGACAGCGCCGTGAAGCCCCCGGCCGCGAACGGATCATCGCCAGCCCGCTCGACCACCCGCTTCTCGCTGTTGTAGAAATAGATGCCGTCCTTGCTGGCGAACAGCGCATGCAGCACATGGGCGCCCGCCTCGTTCAGCAGCCGGTACGGCGCATGGGCCGGGTCGAAGGCCAGCGCGCCCAGGTACACCATGCCGTCGCGCGGGTCGCGCAGATAAGGCTGGCGGTAAAGATTGCCGACCGTGAAGGTGTACAGCGCCGGATCGTCCGACAACGGCAGCAGCGTCTCGCGGTAATAGACCCGGCGGCCATCGGCGAAGAAGTCGTCGCCCGGCCGCGTCTCGCCGCGCTGGATCGCGGCGATGCGGCGCAATTGCGCCGGGTCCGCCTGCGGCATTGCGCGGCCTTCGTAGAACACGCGGGCGCCATCGGTGGCCAGTTGCCGATCGAGTAGCGGCCGGTAGGGTTGCGCGCTGGCCGGCAGGGCCAGGAACGGATACAGGTAGGTCTGCGGCTTGTCGCCCTTGCCGGCGCGGTACAGGAGCGTCTGCCAGAGCTCGTCCAGCCGACCCAGTTCGTGATTGCGCTCGGACGCGAAATCGCAGAAGAACGTGGCCGAACCGTCGCTGAAATAGCTGTTGCCCAGATAGCGCGTCGATGCGGGCCGCATCCCCGGCAGCACGAGGTTGCCGCAATACACATGGCGGCCGTCGCGCGCCGCCTGCCGGCCGTCGTAGCGGCCCGTGTCGAAGGTCTCGATACCCGCGGGGTCCGCCTCGTTCACGCGGTAATAGCCGTTGCTGGGCACCGCCGCGTAGACCGCGCCCTGATAACGCTTGTAGATACTGCTGCCGTAGGACTCGCCATGGTCAATCGCGGCGAAATCGTCGCCCCCGTCGACCAGCCAGATCAGCAGCATCAGCGGCAGGATGGCGGTCAGCAAGACCAGTGCGATCACGATCCCTTTGGTGCGCGTCAGCATCGATTCCCGATTCGTCGGTCCAGGGTTGGCGGACCAAAATTCTATCAAGCCCCCTGCCGCCCCCCAGGCAGACGCGCTGCGCCCGGGGACCTTCCCCGCTAAAATGCCGCACTTTCCTCCCCTACCCCTCCCCGGCCGGCTCCCTGCCATGCAACCCGCCTCCCTGACCCAACCTACCTCCCACGGCGCGTCCGACGACGCCGAACCCCGCCACGACCTGGTCTACGGCCCCGACGATCGTCCCGCCGCCCCGGTCGCCTTCGTCGCCGCCCTGCAGCATTTGCTGGCCATCCTGGTGCCCATCGTCACCCCCGGCCTGCTGATCTGCCAGGCCCTGGGCGTGAGCAGCCGCGACACCACCCTGATCGTGTCCATGTCGCTGGTCATCTCCGGCATCGCCACCTACGTGCAGTGCAAGCGCTTCGGTCCGCTGGGCGCGGGCCTCCTGATCGTGCAGGGCACCAGCTTCAACTTCGTCGGCCCGCTGATCGCCGGCGGCTCGGTCATGGTCAAGCAGGGCACGCCAGTCGAGGCCGTGATGGCCGCGATCTTCGGCGTCGTCATCGCCGGTTCCTTCGTCGAAATGGGCATCAGCCGCATCCTGCCCTTCGTCAAGCGCCTGATCACCCCGCTGGTCACCGGCATCGTCGTGCTGCTGATCGGCCTGACGCTGATCAAGGTCGGCCTCATCAGCATGGGCGGCGGTTTCGGCGCCATGGCCAGCGGCACCTTCGCCAGCGCCGAGAACCTGACGCTATCGGGCCTGGTGCTGGGCACCATCATCCTGCTGAACCGCGTGCCGGTGGTGTGGATCCGCAGCACCGCGCTGGTGCTGGCGCTGGCCGTCGGCTACATCGCCGCCGCCTACATGGGCCGCCTGGACTTCACCGGCGCGCGCGAAGCCGCGCTGTTCCAGGTGCCGATGCCGCTGCACTTCGGCCTGGGCTTCTCCTGGGCACTGTTCGTGCCGATGCTGATCATCTACCTGGTCACCTCGCTGGAAGCCATCGGCGACGTCACCGCCACCAGCAAGGTCTCCAAGCAGCCGGTCGAAGGCCCGCTGTGGATGCAGCGCATCAAGGGCGGCGTGCTGGTCAACGGCGCCAACTCGCTGCTGGCGGGCGTGTTCAACACCTTCCCCAGCTCGGTCTTCGCCCAGAACAACGGCGTCATCCAGCTGACCGGCATCGCCAGCCGCCACGTCGGCGTCTGGATCGCCGGCATGCTGGTCCTGCTGGGCCTGTTCCCCACCGTCGCCGGCGTGCTGCAGGCCGTGCCGGAACCCGTGCTGGGCGGCGCCGCCATGGTCATGTTCGGCGCCGTGGCCGCCTCGGGCATCAACATCCTGGCCGGCATCCACCTGGACCGCCGCGCCCTGCTGATCATCGCCGTGTCGCTGGCCCTGGGCCTGGGCGTGTCGCAGGTGCCCGAGATCCTGTCGCACCTGCCGCACTCGGTGAAGAGCGTGCTGGAATCGGGCGTGGCCACCGGCGGCATCTGCGCGCTGGTCATGAACTGGTTCCTGCCGGAAAAGAAGTAAGCGCGCGGCCCGGCGCGCCCCGCGCCGGCCCCTTGCCTGACAATTTTCCCCAGACCGCATATAATCGCGGTCTTCGCTTTACCCGCGACCGTCGCCTGGACGGCCCCGCGACCAGCCTGCCCGGGTGGTGAAATTGGTAGACGCAGGGGACTCAAAATCCCCCGCCGCAAGGCGTGCCGGTTCGATTCCGGCCCCGGG
>ERZ1739169.206-NODE-206-length-14095-cov-14.991311_pt1 | contig 14095 bp, 7 predicted proteins | sample MGYA00581756_ERZ1739169 | MGnify/ENA primary metagenome ERZ1739169 (study PRJEB40789, sample SAMEA7425667) | Salamandra salamandra | biome: salamander skin | place: Germany | collected 2020-03 | study: cvxcv | reverse complement strand
GTCGCGCGCCAGTTCGGAGAAGCTGGTCACGCTCCAGACCTCGGCATCCACGTCGTATTCCGCGTGCAGCCGCTCGGCGGCCATTTCCGCTTCGCGCAGCATGGGGCCGGCGCCCAGCAGGCGCACCGCGGCCTGCTGGCGCGCCGGGCGCAGGCGGTACATGCCGCGCAGGATGCCTTCGGCCGCCGCGCCGTCCTGCGGCAGGTCGGGCTGCGCCAGGTTCTCGTTGGTGACGGTCAGGTAGAAGAACTCGTCGCGCTGCTCGTCCAGCATGCGGCGCATGCCGTACTCGACGATCACCGCGACTTCGTAGGCGTAGGCCGGATCGTAGGCGCGGCAGTTGGGCACGGCCGCGGCCATGATGTGGCTGGAGCCGTCCTGGTGCTGCAGGCCTTCGCCGCCCAGCGTGGTGCGGCCGGACGTGGCGCCGATGAGAAAGCCGCGCGTGCGCTGGTCGGCCGCGGCCCAGATCAGGTCGCCGATGCGCTGGAAGCCGAACATCGAGTAATAGATATAGAAGGGCAGCATCGGCAGGCCATTGACCGAGTAGCTGGTGCCGGCCGCCGTCCACGACGAGATCGCGCCGGCTTCGGTGATGCCTTCTTCCAGGATCTGGCCGTCGCGCGCCTCGCGGTAGTACAGCACCGAGCCGATGTCCTCGGGTTCGTACAGCTGGCCCTGCGCCGAGTAGATGCCGATCTGGCGGAACAGGTTGGCCATGCCGAAGGTGCGCGCTTCGTCGGCCACGATCGGCACGATGCGCGGGCCGACCTGCGGGTCCTTCAGCAGCGCTGTCAGCATGCGCACGATGGCCATGGTGGACGACATTTCCTTGCCGTCGGCGCTGAGCGCGAAGCGCGCCCATTGCTCGACCGCCGGCGGCGCCAGGCGCGGCGCCTGCGTCTGGCGGCGCGGAATGTGGCCGCCGAGCGCGGCGCGGCGCGCCTGCAGGTGGCGCAGCTCGGCGCTGTCTTCGGCGGGGCGGTAGAACTTGAGCGCCAGACAGTCGGCGTCGGAAATCGGCAGCGCGAAGCGGTCGCGGAACGCCAGCAGCGCCTCGTCGTCCAGCTTCTTCTGCTGGTGGGTGGTCATCTTGCCCTGGCCGGCCGTGCCCATGCCGAAGCCCTTCTTGGTCTGCGCCAGGATCACGGTGGGCTGGCCGCGATGATGCGCGGCGCGGTGGTACGCGGCATGGATCTTGACCATGTCGTGGCCACCGCGGTGCAGGCGGTCGATGGCCTCGTCAGTCCAGTCGGCCACCAGCGCCGCCAGCTCGGGATTCTGGTTGAAGAAGTGCGCGCGGTTGAAGGCGCCGTCGTTGGCGGCGAAGGTCTGGAACTGGCCGTCCACCGTGTTGGCGAAGGCGCGCGCCAGGGCGCCGTTGGTGTCACGGCGCAGCAGGGCGTCCCAGTCGCTGCCCCAGACCAGCTTGATGACGTTCCAGCCGGCGCCGGCGTACAGCGTTTCCAGCTCGTCGATGATGCGGCCGTTGCCGCGCACCGGGCCGTCCAGGCGCTGCAGGTTGCAGTTGACCACGAACACCAGGTTGTCGAGTTTCTCGCGCGCGGCCAGGGTCAGCGCGGCGATCGATTCGGGCTCGTCCATCTCGCCGTCGCCGAAGATGCCCCAGACCTTGCGGTCGGCGCCCGGCACCAGCGAGCGGTGTTCCAGGTAGCGCATGAAGCGCGCCTGGTAGATCGCGTTGATCGGGCCGATGCCCATCGAGCCGGTCGGGAACTGCCAGAAATCCGGCATCAGCCACGGATGCGGGTACGACGACAGGCCGCGCAGGCCGCGCGCGGTGGCGGTGATTTCCTGGCGGAAGTGGGCCAGGTCGTCGTCGCTGAGGAAACCCTCCAGGTAGGCGCGGGCGTAGACGCCGGGCGCCGAGTGCGGCTGCATGTAGACCAGGTCGCCCGGGCCGTCGGCGCCGGCGGCGCGGAAGAAATGGTTGAAGCCGACCTCGAACAGGTCGGCGGCCGAGGCGTAGCTGGCGATGTGTCCGCCCAGCTCGCCATGGGCCTGGTTGGCGCGCACCACCATGGCCAGCGCGTTCCAGCGGTTGATGCGGGCAATGCGTTCCTCGACCGCCAGGTTGCCGGGGAAGGGCGGCTCCTGGTCGGCGGGAATGGTGTTCAGGTAGGCGGTGCGCGTCTGGCTGTTGGCGCGCAGCCCCAGCGTGGCGGCATGCCCCAGCAGGTTGTCCAGCACATAGCCCGCCCGGTCGGCGCCCGAGGCCTCGACCAGGGACTGCAGGCCGTCGCGCCATTCGGCGGTTTCGGCGGGATCGGCGTCATGCCGGGGGTCTGTCCCGGCGGGGGAATGGCTGGCGTCGCACATGATGGTTTTGTCTCCTTGTAAGCGCCATGCTAGTCCTGTCCCTGGGGCATGGGTAATCAAAATGCCAGGAGGAAATCCAGGTTTTCAGCATAATCGTTTGCCGATTTCAGGGTGGGCGGCAGGATCTGCCGCCAAGGGCCGCTTACCGGTGGTGACCACCTGCTGGACGCCGAGGCGCTAGAATTCGCGCTTCAGAAAAAACAAACCGGCAACCAACAGGGCGTAAACGCCCTGAAGGCCGTGGCCGTCCCGCTCCCGCGGCGGGTCGACCCCGGCCAGTAAAGGGAGACTTCAATGACTCAACCCACCACCGTCCCGGCAGAGGTCACGCTACCGGAACTGACGTTCCGCGGCGTGCTGCTGGGCGCGGTCATCACCATCATCTTCACCGCCTCCAATGTGTTCCTGGGGCTCAAGGTCGGCCTGACCTTTTCGTCGGCGATCCCGGCGGCGGTCATTTCCATGTCGGTGTTGCGGCTATTCAAGGACGCCAACATCCTCGAGAACAACATGGTGCAGACGCAGGCCTCGGCGGCCGGCACGCTGTCCTCCATCATCTTCATCCTGCCGGCCCTGGTCATGATGGGCCACTGGCAGGGCTTTCCGTTCTGGCAGACCCTGGGCATCTGCGCGGCCGGCGGCATGCTGGGCGTGATGTTCACGATTCCGCTGCGCCACGTGATGGTGGTGCAGAGCGACCTGCCGTATCCGGAAGGCGTGGCCGCGGCCGAGATCCTGCGGGTTGGCAGCGCCGAGCGCGCCCAGGAAGCGGCCGAAGAGGCGGGCCGGGCGCCGGCCAAGCCGGCCGCCACCGGCATGGGCGACATCGTCAGCGGCGGCGTGGTCGCGGCGGCGGTCAGCTTCGCCGCCAGCGGCCTGCGGGTGCTGGGCGAAGGCGTCAGCGGCTGGTTCGCGCTGGGCGGCGCGGTGTTCCGGCTGCCGATGGGTTTTTCGCTGGCGCTGCTCGGCGCCGGCTACCTGATCGGCATCGTGGCCGGCCTGGCCATGCTGACCGGGCTGGTGATCTCGTGGGGCATCGCGGTGCCGATCCTGACCTCGATGGCCGAGATGCCCGCCGGCATGACGCTGGCCAAGTTCGCCACCGGGCTGTGGTCGTCGCAGGTGCGTTTCATCGGCGCCGGCGTGATCGGCGTGGGCGCCATCTGGACGCTGGCGACGCTGTTCGTGCCGATGGCGCGCGGCGTCAAGGCCTCGTTCTCGGCGCTGACAAAGGCTGGCGCGGCGCGCGCCGGCAAGGCCCCGCGCACCGAGCGCGACCTGTCTGCCGGCTGGATCTCGGTGGTCACGCTGGTGCTGGTGGCGGTGCTGGTGATCACCTTCCAGGTGTTCCTGGCGGGCGCGCCGCTGTCGGCCGCGGCCATCTGGAAGCTGGTGGCCTACGCGGTGCTGTTCGCCTTCGTGTTCGGCTTCCTGGTGGCGGCCGCCTGCGGCTACATGGCCGGCCTGGTGGGGTCGTCGACCAGCCCGATCTCGGGCGTGGGCATCGTCGCCATCGTGCTGGTGTCGTTGCTGATGCTGGCCCTGGGCGGCGAATTGCTGGCGGTGCAGAACGGCGTGCAGATGACGATCGCGCTGGCCATCTTCAGCACGTCGGCGGTGGTGGCCGTGGCGTCGATCTCGAACGACAACCTGCAGGACCTGAAGACCGGCTGGCTGGTGGGCGCGACGCCCTGGCGCCAGCAGGTGGCGCTGCTGATCGGCTGCGTGGTCGGCGCCGCGGTGATCTCGCCGGTGCTGGAGCTGCTGTACAACGCCTACGGCTTTGCCGACGCCATGCCGCGCGAAGGCATGGATCCGGCGCAGGCGCTGTCGGCGCCGCAGGCCACGCTGATGCTGGCGATCGCGCGCGGCATTTTCACGCACCAGCTGAACTGGACCATGATCCTGATCGGCATGGCGGTGGGCGTCGGCCTGATCGTGCTGGACGAGATCCTCAAGCGCACCTGCAAGGTGGCGCGCATCCCGGTGCTGGCGGTGGGTATCGGCATCTACCTGCCGCCGACCGTGGCGGCGCCGATCGTGGCCGGCGCGCTGCTGGCCTGGCTGCTGGAGCGGGCGCTGCGCCGTCGCGCCGCGGCCGCCGGCAAGGACTACGAGTCGTTCGCCGAGGCCGCCAACCGGCGCGGCGTGCTGATCGCCTCCGGCCTGATCGTGGGCGAGAGCCTGGTGGGCGTGGTGATGGCGGCCATCATCGGCGCCGCCGGCACCGATGCGCCGCTGGCGATCGCGGGCGAGGAGTTCGCGCGCACCGCCTCGTTCCTGGGGCTGGCGGTATTCGCGCTGGTGGCGGTGCTGTTCTGGCGCCGGGTGATGCGGCTGGCGTAGCGCCGCGACGCATCGATCAAGGGGCATGGCGCGCGGGCGCCATGCCCTTTTTTCATGCGGATCGCAGCAGGTCGGCCAATGTGCGGGCGATGACCTTGGTGGCGCGCCGCAGGTCTTCCAGCACTACGCGCTCGTCGCTGCGCTTGGCGTGCGATTCCAGCACGGTGCGCGGACCGGCGCCGTAGATCACACCGGGAACGCCGGCCTCAGCATACAGGCGCACGTCGGTATAGAGCGGCGTGCCCATGGCGGGGATGGGCTCGCCGAACAGCTCCTGGCCGTGCTTGCGCAGGGCGTCCACCAGTGGCTGGTTGCCGGGCAGCGGCCGCATGGCGTTGGCCAGCAGCAGGCGCCTGATCTCGACGCGGATGCCGGGCGCGGCGGCCGCGGCGTCTTCGATGATGCGGCGGATGTCGGCCTCGACCTCGGCCGCGTTCTCTTCGGGGATCATGCGGCGGTCCAGCTTGAACACGACCTTGCCGGGCACCACGTTGGTGTTGGTGCCGCCTTCGATGCGGCCGATGTTCAGGTAGGGGTGGCTGATGCCTTCGACCTGCGAGGTGATCCCGCGATAGCGCGCATTCTGCGCATACAGCGCGTTCATGATGCCGACCGCGCCCTGCAGCGCGTCCACGCCGGTGGCGGGAATGGCGGCGTGCGCCATCTTGCCGTGCACCGTGACTTCCATCTGCAGGCAGCCGTTGTGCGCCGTCACGACTTCATAGCTGAAGCCGGCCGCGATCAGCAGGTCGGGTTTCGTCAACCCCTGGCGCAGTAGCCAGCCGGGCCCGAGCAGGCCGCCGAATTCCTCGTCGTAGGTGAAATGCAGCTCGACCGCGCCGTGGCTCGGACGGGCCACCGCTTCCAGCGCGCGCAGCGCGAAGGTGAAGCTGGCGAAATCGCTCTTGCTGACCGCGGCGGCGCGGCCGTACAGGCTGCCGTCCACGATCTCGGCGCCGTACGGATCGTGCTCCCAGCCGTCGCCCGGCGGCACCACGTCGCCATGGGCGTTGAGCGCGACGCGGCGGCCGCCGGCGCCGTATTCGCGGCGCACGATCAGGTTGGTGATGGATTCCATGCCATAGGCGCGCACCTCGTCGGCGGGCACGGGATGGGACTCGGCCTGCAGGCCGAAGCCCTGCAGCAGTTCGGCGGTGCGGACGGCGTGGGGGGCGTTGTTGCCCGGCGGCGTGTCGGTCGGCACGCGCACCAGTTCCTGCAGGAAGCGCACTTCTTCATCGAAGTGGGCGTCCACCCAGGCGTCGAGTCGGGCGTAATCGGTCATGGTTCAGCTCGTTGCTTCGTTGGCGAGATCGTCAAGCAGCCGCTGCATTGCCTGCGCGGCCAGCTGCATGTCGTGGTTGGTGGTGGATTCGAGCGGGTTGTGGCTGATGCCGGCGTTCTGGCCGCGCACGAACAGCATGGCTTGCGGCATGATCTCGTGCAGCTTCATGGCGTCGTGGCCGGCGCCGCTGGGCATGCAGTGGACCGGCACGCCCTGCGCCTGGACCGCGCGCTCCCAGCGTTGCTGCCAGGCCGGCGCGCTGGGCGCGGCGGCGGCGCGCATGGTCTCCTCGAGCGTGTAGCGCAGGCCGCGGCGCTGGCAGATCGCTTCCAGTTCGGCCAGCACGTCCGTGGCCAGCGCATCGCGCTGCGGATCGCTGGGCGCGCGCAGGTCGAGGCTGAAGCGGCATTCGCCGGGCACCACGTTGATCGAGCCATTGGGCACTTCCAGCATGCCGACGGTGCCGACCGAGTCGCCGTCGCGCGCGGCGCGGCCTTCGACGAACACGATCAGCTCGGCCGCGGCCACGGCGGCGTCTCGGCGCCGGTCCATCGGCGTGGTGCCGGCGTGGCAGGCCGTGCCGTGGATCCGCACGCGGTAGCGCACGCAGCCGTTGATGGAGGTGACCACGCCCAGCGGCAGGCCCATTTCATTGAGCACGGGGCCCTGTTCGATATGCACTTCGACAAAGCCCAGATAACGGGCCGGGTCGCGCTTGAGCTTGGGAATGTCGTCGATACACAGCCCCGCGTGCGCCATGGCCTCGCGCATGCTGATGCCGTCGGCGTCCTTCTGTTCCAGCCAGCGCGGCTGGAAGTCGCCGATCAGCGCGCCGGAACCGAGGAAGGTGGCCGGATAGCGCTGGCCCTCTTCTTCGGAAAAGGCGATCACTTCGATCGCGTAGGGCAGGCGCCGGCCCTGACGGTGCAGCGCGCGCACGCAGGCCATCGGCACGAAGATGCCGAGGCGGCCGTCGTATTTGCCGGCATTGCGCACCGTGTCGTAATGGCTGCCGCTCATCAGGATGGGCGCATCGGCGCGGACCGCATGGTAGCGGCCGACCACGTTGCCGACCGCGTCGATGCCGACTTCGTCGAAGCCGCAATCGCGCATCCAGTGCGAGATGCGCTGCGCGCAGGCGCGGTGCGCATCGGTCAGGTAGGTGACGGTGAGCTGGCCGTTCTCGGCATAGCCGGGGTCGCTGTGCGCGCTGAGTTTTTCCTGCCAGTCCCAGATGTCGTTGCCCTGTTGCGGTTCGGCGCCGAAGCGTTCGTGCAACTGCACTTCGGCGTCGCGGTGCAATTGGCGCAGGGCCTCGCGGCGCTCATCGTCCGGCGCGTTGTGCTGGCGGCGTTCGAGGGCCTGGACCCACTGCGCGTCTTGCACGGGGGCGCCGCGCGGGTCGTAGCGGGACAGCACGAACGGGAAGCCGAAACGCGCGGCATGGTCGGCGGCCAGCGCGGCTGCGGCGTTGGCGGCGAGGGCGGGCGCGGGCTGGGCGCGCAGCAGCGCCAATTGCGCGGCGGCATCGGCGTCGTCCACCGCGCGTTGCAGCGCCAGCTGCAACTGGGCCACGCTGTGCACCGGCCGCGCGCGCACCGCCTGGTCCACGGCCCAGGGCGCGTGCGGATACAGGTCGGCCAGCATGGCGGCCGCGTCTTGCGGCGCGGCGTCGTTGAATCGGGCGAGGGTATGGGCCATGGTTGCGCCGTTCAGGGAGCGGGTTGATAGGGATGGCGCGCCTGCCAGTGCCGGGCGATGTCCAGGCGGCGGCAGACCCAGACGCGGTCGTGGCGCGCGATGTGGTCCAGGAAGCGTTGCAGGGCGACGATGCGGCCCGGCCGGCCCAGCAGGCGGCAATGCATGCCGATGCTGAGCATCTTGGGGGCCTCGTCGCCTTCGGCGTAGAGCGCGTCGAAACTGTCCTTGAGGTACTGGAAGAACGGGTCGGCGTGCGAGTAGCCCTGCGGCAGCGCGAAGCGCATGTCGTTGCAATCCAGGGTGTAGGGCACGATCAGTTGCGGCGCCACGCTGCCGTCGCTCTTTTGCACCTGCATCCAGAAGGGCAGGTCGTCGCCGTAGTAGTCGCTGTCGTACTCGAAGCCGCCGTAGTCGGCCACCAGGCGGCGCGTGCGCGGGCTGTCGCGGCCGGTGTACCAGCCCAGCGGGCGGGCGCCGGTCAGCTGCGCCAGGGCGTCCATGCCCAGGCGCATGTGCTCGCGTTCGGTGGCTTCGTCCACGTTCTGGTAGTGCACCCAGCGCCAGCCGTGGCAGGCGATCTCGTGGTCGAGTTCGACCAGCGCCGAGGCCAGCTCGGGGTGGCGCTGCAGCGCCATGCCGACGGCGAACACCGTGAGCGGCAGGCCGCGCTTTTCGAATTCACGCAGGATGCGCCAGACGCCCACGCGCGAGCCGTACTCGTAGATGCCTTCCATGCTCAGGTGGCGTTCCGGGTAGCTGGCCGGATTGAACATCTCGGACAGGAACTGCTCGGACCCCGCGTCGCCATGCAGCACGCAGTTTTCGCCGCCTTCCTCGTAATTGAGCACGAACTGCACCGCGATGCGGGCGCCGCCGGGCCATTGCGCATGCGGCGGGTTGCGGCCGTAGCCGATCAGGTCACGCGGGTAGGGCTGGGTGGCGTCGTAGGTGCTCATGGCGGGGCGGGCGTGGACATCGTGTTCGACACGATAAGGTAAACCGCACTGTCTGTATACAATTTATGTACATCATTAGTGATGACCCTAATACGCCAGGGAAAATCGGTCGTCCTGAAACGAACAACCCGCCGGCATGCGCTGCCGGCGGGTTGTTCGTGGGCATCGGTAATCGGTCGGGTCAGCGCAGGTCGCCGCAGGGCCAGGCGCTGGCGCCGTAGCCGCCGTCAGCCGTTGCGGTAGAGAAAGCTGTAGGCGTTGATCGCCGGCACCCCCCCAAGATGCGCGTACAGCACCCGGGAACCGGCAGGAATCTCTCCGCGCCGCACGATGTCCATCATGCCCTGCATCGATTTGCCCTCATAGACCGGGTCGGTCATCATCCCTTCGAGCCGCGCGCACAGGCGGATGGCCTCGTTGGTCTCGGCCGACGGCAGGCCGTAGGCCGGGTACGCATAACGCGTGTCCAGCACCACGTCGCTGTCCGTGATGGGGCGTTGCAGGCCCACCATGTCGGCGGTGCGGCGCGCGATGCGCAGGATCTGCGCGCGGGTCTGGTCGGGCGTGGCCGAGGCGTCGATGCCGATCACGCGGTCGGCGCGGCCGTCGGCGGCAAAGCCCACCACCATGCCGGCCTGGGTGCTGCCGGTGACGGCGCAGACCACGATGTAGTCGAACCTGAAGCCCAGCTCGGCCTCCTGCCGCCGCACTTCCTCGGCGAAGCCGACATAGCCCAGCCCGCCCAGCTCATGGTCGGAGGCGCCGGCCGGGATCGCATAGGGCTTGCCGCCGCGCTTGCGCACGTCTTCCAGCGCCTCTTCCCAGCTGCGGCGGAAACCGATGTCGAAGCCCTGGTCCACCAGGCGCACGTCGGCGCCCATCAGCCGGCTCATCATGATGTTGCCGACCCGGTCGTAGACCGCGTCCGAGTAGTCCACCCAGTTTTCCTGCACCAGCACGCAGGCCAGGCCGAGCTTGGCGGCCACCGCTGCCACCATGCGGGTGTGGTTGGACTGAATGCCGCCGATGGTGACGAGTGTGTCGCAGCCCTGTTCCAGCGCCTGCGGAATCAGGTATTCCAGCTTGCGCAGCTTGTTGCCGCCGAATGCCAGGCCGCTGTTGCAGTCCTCGCGCTTGGCATAGATCTCGACCTTGCCGCCCAGATGGGCGGACAGGCGCTCGAGCTTCTCGATGGGGGTGTCGCCGAAGGTCAGGCGATGGCGGGGAAAGCGTTGCAGATCCATGCGGGCTCCTGGTGGGGAAGGGTCCGGGCGGACGGCGCCGCGGATGGAAAAATCATAGGAACCCGTCGGATTGTTGGTCAATTGCGTATTTTTTTAATTTCTTCCTTTTAAATTTTTAGGAAATTGGATTTTTAGATTTAATATTTATGAATAAAAAATAAAGACCAAATTAAATTTTATAGGGACATATTGAATGGCCGCCATCGCCGGGCTGGATCGCATCGACCGCCAGATCCTGCGCCTGCTGCAGCAGGACGCCCAGATCACCAACCTGGACCTGAGCGCGCGCGTGCACCTCAGTCCCGCGGCCTGCCTGCGGCGCGTGGAAAAGCTCAAGGCCGAGGGCATCATCCGGAAGACCGTGGCGCTGCTCGAACCGGCCGAGGTCGAGATGGCCACGCTGGTCATCGTCGGGGTGGTGCTGGACCGCTCCACGCCCGAGTCCTTCACCGACTTCGAAGCGGCGGCGCGCGGCATCAGCGGCTGCCTCGAATGCCACCTCGTGGCGGGCGAGTTCGACTACTTCCTGATGCTGCGCATCCGCGACCTGGAGCGCTTCAACAAGCTGCACGCGGGCGAGATCATCAAGCTGCCCGGGGTGCGCCAGATCCGCACTTTTTTCGTCCTGAAAGAGATCCTGTCGACCACCGAGCTGCCGCTCTGACGAGGCTATTGCGCAACACCCCGTGCGCGGGCCAAAAAAAATGCCGCATTGCGGCATTTTTCGTTAGCGGAAATTGGTGGCGAGTAGACAGCGTAATTGCAGGGGTTGGACGGACATTCCAATACCGCATGGAGCCATTCCGCTTGCGCTTTTGCGTCACGCAATCGCAAGAAGACGCCCATAAACTCAAAGGGTTATACTTTCATCCATACGGCTTTCAAGGCTTGTACGCGCCTTCTGCCCCTGCTATCCGCTAAACGGGAAGCCCGTGTCGCGGAAGGTTTTCCTGCATCGTAATCGAGTGAAGCACTCGTAAAGGTGAAGCGATTATGTCTTCGGAAATAGAATCCCTATCCACGTCTTACTTGTTTGGGGGAAATGCCCCCTACGTTGAGGAGCTTTACGAAGCTTACCTCGACAACCCCGGTTCGGTACCTGACAACTGGCGCGAATACTTCGACCAGCTGCAGCACGCTCCCGCGACCGACGGCCAGGAATCCACCCGCGACCAGGCCCACGCTCCCATCGTCGAATCGTTCGCCCAGCGCGCCAAGGCCAATGCCTTCGTGCAACGCGCCGCCGAACCCGATCTGAGCGTCGCCTCCAAGCAAGTCTCGGTGCAATCGCTGATCGCCGCCTACCGCTCGCTGGGTTCGCGCTGGGCCGACCTGGATCCGCTCAAGCGCCAGGAACGTCCCCCGATCCCCGAACTCGATCCGGCCTTCTACGGCCTGACCGAAGCCGACCTGGACCAGACCTACTCGGCCACCAACACCTACTTCACGACCGCCAGCACCATGACGCTGCGCGACATCCTGAAGGCGCTGCGCGACACGTACTGCCGCAGCATCGGTGCTGAATTCACGCACATCTCCGACCCCGCCGCCAAGCGCTGGATCCAGGAACGCCTGGAAACCACGCTGGGCGCGCCGACCTACTCGGTCGAGGAAAAGCGTCACATCCTGCAGCAGCTGACCGAGTCCGAAGGCCTCGAGCGTTTCCTGCACACCAAGTACGTCGGCCAGAAGCGCTTCTCGCTGGAAGGCGGCGAAAGCTTCATCGCCTCGATGGACGAAGTGGTGAACCACGCCGGTGAAAACGGCGTCCAGGAAATCGTGGTCGGCATGGCCCACCGCGGCCGCCTGAACCTGCTCGTGAACATCATGGGCAAGATGCCCGGCGACCTGTTCGCCGAGTTCGAAGGCAAGCACGCCGAAGGCCTGACCGATGGCGACGTGAAGTACCACAACGGCTTCTCGAGCGACCTGTCGACCCGTGGCGGTCCGGTGCACCTGTCGCTGGCGTTCAACCCGTCCCACCTGGAAATCGTCAACCCCGTGGTCGAAGGCAGCGCGCGCGCCCGCCAGGAACGCCGCGGCGACGCCGAAGGCAAGCAAGTGCTGCCGGTGCTGGTGCACGGCGACGCGGCCTTCGCCGGCCAGGGCGTGGTGATGGAAACGCTGAACCTGGCCCAGACCCGCGGCTACGGCACGGGCGGCACGATGCACATCGTCATCAACAACCAGATCGGCTTCACCACGTCGGATCCGCGCGACTCGCGCTCGACGCTGTATTGCACCGACGTGGCCAAGATGATCGAAGCCCCGGTGTTCCACGTCAACGGCGACGATCCCGAAGCCGTCGTGTTCATCACCAAGCTGGCCCTGGATTACCGCCTGCAGTTCCGCCACGACGTCGTGGTCGACATCGTCTGCTTCCGCAAGCTGGGCCACAACGAGCAGGACACCCCGTCGCTGACGCAGCCGCTGATGTACAAGCGCATCGGCCACCACCCCGGCACGCGCAAGCTGTACGCCGACAAGCTGACCACGCAAGGCGTGCTGGCCGAAGGCGAAGCCGACCAGCTGGTCAAGGACTACCGTCAGCTGATGGAAGACGGCCAGCGCACCATTGAACCGGTGCTGACCGACTACAAGAGCAAGTACGCCATCGACTGGTCGCCGTTCCTGGGCGCCAAGTGGACCGACCAGGCCGACACCGCCGTGCCGCTGGCCGAGCTCAAGCGCATCGGCGAGCGCATCACCACGGTGCCGGAAGGCTTCACGGTGCACCCGCTGGTCGCCAAGCTGCTGAACGACCGCCGCACCATGGCCAAGGGCGAGATGAACCTGGATTGGGGCATGGGCGAACACCTCGCCTTCGCCACGCTGGTTTCGTCGGGCTACGCGATCCGCATCACCGGCCAGGACTCGGGCCGTGGCACGTTCACGCACCGCCACGCCGTGCTGCACGACCAGAACCGCGAGCGCTGGAACGACGGCACCTACATTCCGCTGCAGAACGTCTCGGAAGGCCAGGCTCCGTTCACCGTGATCGACTCGGTGCTGTCCGAAGAGGCCGTGCTGGGCTTCGAATACGGCTACTCGAGCGCCGAACCCAACACGCTGACCATCTGGGAAGGCCAGTTCGGCGACTTCGTCAACGGCGCCCAGGTCGTGATCGACCAGTTCATCAGCTCCGGCGAAGCCAAGTGGGGCCGCCAGTCGGGCCTGACGCTGATGCTGCCGCACGGCTACGAAGGCCAGGGTCCCGAGCACTCGTCGGGCCGCATCGAGCGCTTCCTGCAGCTGTGCGCCGACAACAACATGCAAGTGATCCAGCCGACCTCGGCCTCGCAGATCTTCCATGTGCTGCGTCGCCAGATGATCCGCCCGTTCCGCAAGCCGCTGGTGCTGTTCACGCCCAAGTCGCTGCTGCGCAACAAGGACGCCGGTTCGCCCCTGACCGAACTGGCCGGCGGCAGCTTCCGCCCGGTCATCGGCGAGGTCGACGAGGCCATCGACGCCGCCAAGGTCAAGCGCGTGCTGGCTTGCTCGGGCAAGGTCTACTACGATCTGGTCAATGCCCGCCGTGAACGTGGCGCCGACAACGTCGCCATCGTCCGCGTCGAGCAGCTGTACCCGTTCGCGCACAAGTCGTTCGAGACCGAACTGCGCAAGTACCCGAAGGCCACCGAAGTGATCTGGGTCCAGGACGAGCCGCAGAACCAGGGCGCTTGGTTCTATGTTCAGCATCACGTGTACGAGAACATGGTCGAAGGCCAGAAGCTGGGCTACGCCGGCCGCGCCGCGTCGGCATCGCCGGCCGTGGGCTACCTGGCCAAGCACCAGGAACAGCAGAAGGCCCTGATCGAGACGGCGTTCGCGCCCAAGTTCAAGGTCATGCTGACCAAGTAACCAACCCGATGCACGCGCGGCGTGCGGCAAGTTCCAGCAACCCGCTTTCGAACTTTGCCCGCGCCGCGCGGTCCAGAACACACACTCTACGGAATAAACAAAATGGCTATCACCGACGTCGTCGTCCCCCAACTCTCCGAATCCGTTTCCGAAGCGACCCTGCTGACCTGGAAGAAGCAGCCCGGCGCTGCCGTCGAAGCGGACGAAATCCTGATCGAAGTCGAAACCGACAAGGTCGTGCTGGAAGTGCCGGCTCCCGCCTCGGGCGTGCTGGCTGAAATCGTCAAGGGCGATGGCAGCACCGTCACCTCGGGCGAAGTCCTGGCCCGTATCGACACCGCCGGCAAGGCCCGCCACCCCGG
>ERZ1739169.205-NODE-205-length-14111-cov-15.682982_pt1 | contig 14111 bp, 9 predicted proteins | sample MGYA00581756_ERZ1739169 | MGnify/ENA primary metagenome ERZ1739169 (study PRJEB40789, sample SAMEA7425667) | Salamandra salamandra | biome: salamander skin | place: Germany | collected 2020-03 | study: cvxcv | reverse complement strand
CACGAGGTGCCGATACATGACGTCGGAATGGTCGATGATCATTGGGAGTGGGCAGGCGTTGCGGGATTCGCGGCACTACGTTTACGTCGTGCCGACGCGATTATTTACCGGCAATGCGCGGAAAAGCCGATCCTTGCCGATCTTGACGCATTAAGTCCGATCTTTGCGTTGGGTAACAGGCTCAGGGTTTCATGCGTTGCTTGAGGGCCTGCGTGATCATGGGGATGTCGAGATCCTGGCCGGGATGCTTCTGGCAGAAGTCGTACAACACCGCGATGTAGGCGTTGCCCAGCAGTTTGGTGATGGCGCCGGCGGTGGTGGCGGCGATGGTGCCGCCGATCGCGCTGCCGGCGCCGGGAATGAACTTCAGCAGGCCCGACACCACCGAGCGTCCGACCAGCGTGGCCGCGGACGCGCCCAGCGTGGACGTGACCAGCGTGCTGATGGCGGCGGTGTTCAGTTCCATGCCGAAGGTGATGCCGATCTTGGCGATCATGCCGACCTGGATCGGCACCAGCGCGACGGCGTCGGAGAACGGAATCGGCGCGGCGGCGGCCGACGCGGCCAGGCCGGCGGCGACGTTGACCTCTATTTCAGCCCGCTTTTTTTTTACTTCCAGGGCCTTCTGGTTGCGGGTCGAGAGCGCGTTGGCGTAGGCGCGCTGCTGCGATTCGGGGATGAAGGCGGCGGTCGCCTCGATCAGCGCGTCCAGCCCCATCGGCGGCAGGTCCGCATCCAGTTCCTCGATGCGTTCGGGCAGCGCGCGCACCGCCACCACCTGGCGCGCGCGCGGCAGCAGTGCGCGCGCCTGTTCCAGGAAGGGGCTGTTCTTGCGCGCCTTGGTGAGCACGCCGATGACGGGGATGCCGGCATCGGCCAGCAGCGCGCACAGCTCGATTTCGGCATCCTCGACGCGGTGGCTGCTGTCCTGGATGCAGAGCCAGGCCACGTGCAGGTGCCGGTCCTGGTCTTCCGAGACGGCGCGTTCGCGGATCAGGTCGGCCAGCTGCTGGCGCGAGCGGGCGTAGTCGCCGACCTCCAGGCCGCGGGTGTCGATGATGGTGAGCGGATGGCCGGGCCGCGAGAATTCCTGCGTGGTCTGCGTGACCGGCTTGCCGGCGCCGGTCTTGGCCAGGTCGCCGCGGAACACCGCGTTGATGAGCGTGCTCTTGCCCACGCCGGTCTTGCCCGCGACCAGGATGTTGACGCGGCCGGCGCCGCGCGTGGCCGTGCTGATCGCGTCGGCGATCGCGTCCTGCAGCTGGGGCGTGTCGTGGCGGGGCGGGGTCATGGCTGGCGAAGGAAGGGCGCGCGGCGGGCGCGGGGATCGGACATGGCTTGATTCTAGCGACAAACGCGAACGGGGCCGGATTGCCCGTCAACCGTACAGGTGCTCCGCTTCCGGGAAACGGCGCGCGCGCACGTCGGCGGCGTAGTCGCGGGCGGCGTCCTGGATGCGGGCCGACAGGGTGTCGTAGCGCTTCACGAAGCGGGCGGTGCGGTCGAACATGCCGAGCATGTCGTCGACCACCAGCACCTGGCCGTCGCAGCCGGCCGACGCGCCGATGCCGATGGTGGGGCAGGCGATGGCTTCGGTGATGGCCAGCGCCAGCGGTTCGACCACGCCCTCGATCACCACCGCGAAGGCGCCGGCGTCGGCCACCGCCGCGGCGTCGGCGGCGATGCGGGCGTACTCGGCGTCGCCGCGGCCGCGCGCGCCGTAGCCGCCGAGGATGTTGACGGCCTGCGGCGTGAGGCCGATGTGCGCCATGACCGGAATGCCGCGCGCCGACAGATAGGCGATGGCGGGCGCCATGGCCTGGCCGCCCTCCAGCTTGACCGCGCTGGCGCCCGTTTCCTTCAGGACCCGCGCGGCCGAGCGGAAGGCCTGCTCCGGGCCTTCCTCGTAGCTGCCGAAGGGCATGTCGACCACCACCAGCGCCTGGCGCGCGCCGCGCACCACGGCGGCGCCGTGCGCGATCATCATGTCGAGCGTGACCGGCACGGTGGACGGCAGGCCGTAGATGGTCTGCGCCAGGCTGTCGCCCACCAGCAGCGCGTCGCAGTGGGGATCGAGCAGCTCGGCCATGCGCGCGGTGTAGGCGGTGAGCATGACCAGCGGCTCGGCGCGCTTGCGGGCGCGAAAGGCCGGGACGGTCATGCGGCGCGGCGCCGCGGCGGCGGCATTCAAGGTGGCGGTGGTGGACATGCGGGCTCCTGGTAGGCGGCGCGCGGGGCCTGGCGTGGCCGCCGCGCGCGGCACAGGTATATCACGGCGGCGAGGCCGGCGCGTCCAGCAGGGCCGCGCGCATGTCTTCGAGAAACGCCGCGGCGATGTCGTCCAGGTGGCTGCGCCGTTTCGCCACCATGCTGATCTCGACGTCGTAGTGATAGGTGTCGGCGTCCAGCGCGTGCAGCAGGCCGGCGGCCACGTAAGGCGCCGCATAGTGCTCGGGCAGGTAGCCCAGGTGCGCGCCCGACAGGATCAGGATCAGCGCGGCCTCCATGTTGTCGGCTTCGGAGGTGATGTGGCGCGGCCGGCCGGCGAACGAGGACTCCGGCAATGGATAGGTGCGCCAGGTCCAGTCGGCGTCGGCGATGTCCTGCTCGGTGACGCGGCCGGCGCGCGCCGCCAGCGGATGCGTGGCGCCGCAGTAGGCGATCTGGCGTTCCTGGAACAGCGCGGTGTAGTCCAGCATCGGCACCCGGTGCAGGAAGTAGCCGATGGCGACCTGCATCTCGTCCTTCAGGATCAGTTCCTCCAGCTCGCGCGGGCTGCGGATCAGCACCGACAGGCGCACGGCCTCGTCGCGCCGGCGGAACTTCTCGATGGCGCGGCCGATGCGCGCGTTCTGCGCCATGGTGGCGTTGCCGATCAGGCCCAGCGTCAGGTTGCCCACCAGTTGCCGATGCATGTTGCGCGCCTGCGCGCTGAAGTCGTCCAGCGAGGCCAGCGCGCGACGCGCCAGCTTGTCGAATCGCTGTCCCTTGGCGCTCAGGCGAAAGCCGCCGCGGCCGCGCTCGCACAGGGTGAAGCCAAGGCGCGTTTCGAGCGTGGCGAGCTGGCTGCTGATGGTGGACTGGCCCACGCCCAGCAGCGCCTGCGCCGCCGACACGCCGCCGGCGTCGACGATGGTGAGGAAGACGCGGATCAGCCGCAGGTCGAGGTCGGAGACGTTCGAGAGCATAGGGTAACTACCGACTAAACATTGATGGACGTCGATGTGAATTTTCCGAACCAGATATGGATGGAAGATCGGCGGATTCCTATTATTCCACCGGAGTTGACGATTTGGATCGACGCCGACGCCGCCGGCGGCGAGCGCGCCGATCGGGGCTGGAAACCGCGAGTTTTCCGGATTCACTTCTACGTAAATAGTTGTTTTGCCGGCGGCGGTCAATCAGCGTGCGCGCTTCGCGACGCACGCGGCGACACAAGGGGAAGGACATGGTTTTGGATATAGGCGTCGTGGTGCTGTACCTGGCCGCCATGCTGCTGCTGGGCTGGTACGGCATGCGGCGGGCGAAGACGCACGAGGATTTCCTGGTGGCGGGCCGCAACCTGGGGCCGGGCTTCTACATGGGCACCATGGCGGCGACCGTCCTGGGCGGCGCCAGCACGGTCGGCACGGTGCGGCTGGGCTACGTCTACGGCATTTCCGGCTTCTGGCTGTGCGCCATGCTGGGCCTGGGCATCATCGTGCTCAATGTGTTCCTGGCCAAGCCGCTGCTGAAGCTGCGCATCTTCACCGTGACGCAGATCCTGGAATACCGCTACAGCGCGCGCACCAAGCACGTCAGCGCGCTGGTGATGATGGCCTACGCGCTGATGCTGGCGGCCACCTCGGTGATCGCGATCGGCACCGTGATGCAGGTGCTGTTCGACCTGCCCTTCTGGCTGTCTATCCTGGTGGGCGGCGGCGTGGTGGTGGTGTATTCGGCGGTGGGCGGCATGTGGTCGCTGACGCTGACGGACATCGTGCAGTTCCTGATCAAGACCGTCGGCCTGATGTTCATCCTGCTGCCGATCTGCCTGTCGCGGGTCGGCGGCTGGGACCAGCTGGTGGCCAGGCTGCCGGCGTCCAGCTTCGAGTTCGCCACCATCGGCTGGTCCACGGTGCTGACGTACTTCCTGATCTATTTCTTCGGCATCCTGATCGGCCAGGACATCTGGCAGCGCGTGTTCACCGCCCGCAGCGAACGGGTGGCGCGGGTGGCGGGCGCGGCGGCGGGCGTGTACTGCATCGTCTACGGCCTGGTGGGCGCATTGATCGGCATGACGGCCAAGGTGCTGCTGCCCGATCTGGACAACGTCAACAACGCGTTCGCGGCCATCGTGCAGGCGGGGCTGCCGGAGGGCATCCGCGGCCTGGTGATCGCGGCGGCGCTGGCGGCGATGATGTCCACGGCCAGCGCGGCGATGCTGGCGTCGGCGACGGTGCTGTCCGAAGACCTGCTGCCGGCCCTGCGCGGCGGACGCGGCTTCACGCACGTGCGCAGCCATCGCCTGGTGACGCTGCTGGTGGGCCTGGCCACGCTCGGCATCGCGCTGGCGGTCGACGATGTGCTCAATGCGCTGACCTGCGCCTACAACCTGCTGGTGGGCGGCATGCTGGTGCCGATCCTGGGCGCCATCTGGTGGCGCCGCGCCACCACGCCCGGCGCCATCGCCAGCATGCTGCTGGGCTGCGGCACGGCGATCGGCTTCATGATCAAGGACGGCCTGGCCGCCAACACGCCGATCTACGCCAGCCTGGCCGTCAGCGTCCTCAGCTTTGTCATCGTCAGCCTGATGGGGCAGGCCGCCGCGCCTGTCCAGGGCGACACCCCTTCCAGGAGCATTCCATGACCTTCACGCCCGAGAAGCTGGCCGCGTTGCGCGCCCGGTTCGGCGGAGCCAACGAGGCTGTCATCCACGACCCGCACTTTCGCGCCGTGGCGGCCAACGTCATCGACGAGAGCGGCACGCGCAGCGCGCCCTATGCCGGCATGCCGACTCTGCTGGACGCGCCGGCGCGGCAGATCGACTGGGACCGGCCCGACTTCGGCGACCTGCAGGTGGCGTTGCTGGGCGTGCCGATGGACCTGGGCGCGAGCAATCGCAGCGGCTGCCGCTTCGGGCCGCGCGCGTTGCGCGCCATCGAGCGGGTGGGGCCGTACAACCATGCGCTTCGATGTGCGCCGGTGCGCGAGCTGCGGGTCGCCGATATCGGCGACGTGCCGATGCGCAGCCGCTACAGCCTGGAGCAATCGCACGAGGATATCCACGCGGCCTACGCCAGGATCGCGGCGGCGGGCGTGACGCCGCTGTCGGTCGGCGGCGACCATTCCGTGACGCTGCCGATCCTGCGCGCGTTGGGCGCGCGGCGGCCGGTGGCGCTGGTGCATTTCGATGCGCATTGCGATACCGGCGGGCCGTTCGATGGCAGCCGCTTCCATCATGGCGGACCGTTCCGGCAGGCGGTGCTGGAAGGCGTGCTCGATCCCACCCGCACCATCCAGATCGGCATCCGCGGCTCGGCCGAATACCTGTGGGAGTTCTCGTACGAGTCGGGCATGACGGTGATCCACGCCGAGGACATCCCGCGCCTGGGCGTGGAGGCCATCATCGCCCAGGCGCGCGCCGTGGTCGGCGACGCGCCGGTCTACGTGTCGTTCGACATCGATTGCCTGGATCCGGCGTTCGCGCCCGGCACCGGCACGCCGGAGGTCGGCGGGGTGACCGTGCGCGAGGCCCAGGCCATGCTGCGCGGGCTGGCCGGCCTGGACATCGTCGGCGGCGACCTGGTGGAAGTGGCGCCGTCGTACGACGCCACCGCCAATACGGCCCATGCGGGCGCGCAGATCCTGTTCGAGATCCTGAGCCTGATGCGCCTGCGCGGCGCGCGCTGACGCATCGGCAAGGCGCCGGCGTCAGGGCGCCGTGGCGCCCTCGCCCGCCACCTGCAGCAAGGTGTAGCGCCGGCTCGAATACAGCGGCGTGACCTGTCCGCGCCAGGTCGCCAGTAGCGTGGTGGCCTCGCGCTTGCGCACCGCCAGGAATACCCGCTGGCCGGCGGCCGGCAGCATCGCGGCCAGGGCCTGCGGGCCGTCCACCAGGCCGGCCGTGTCGCGCGAATAGTAGCGGGCGGAGAACGGGCGGCTGCCGACGAAATAGAGCCGGTCGCCGGCCCGCATGGCGGCCTCGGCGCGTTGCACCAGCTGCTTTTCCGTCTTGTAGTGCGCCGGCTGCATCCAGGCCAGCAGAGCCAGGACCAGCGCGGCGGCGGGCGCCAAGGCCATGCCCGCCAGCATCAGGCGGCCCGGGCGCGCGTCGCGCCACTGCGCGGCCTGGATGCCGAGCGCCAGCGCCACCGGCGGCAGCGCCGGCAGCACGTAGGTCCAGAGGATGTTGCCCGACAGGGTGAAGAATGCCGGCGTGGCCAGCGCCCAGGCCAGCAGGTAGGTCAGGTCGGGGTCGCGCGCCGCCGTCGCCACGCGCCGGCGCAGCGGATCGTCACGCCGCGGCCACAGCAGCAGGCCGAGCCAGGCCACGCCCCACGGCATGGTCGCCATCAACCAGTCCAGCCAGATGCTGCCGTAGGGGCGTTGGTGGGCCGAGCCGTAGCGATCGCCTTCCCAGCCCGGATCGATGAAACGCAGGATGTGCTCGCCGACGATGAAGTAGCGCAGGAATCCCGGCGTCTTCAGTTCGGCCGCGATGTACCAGGGCAGCGCCAGCATCAGCGTCAGGGCGATGCCGCCCGCCCACGGCAGCGCCCGCAGTGACGCGCGCGCGTTGCGGTGCCACAGCATCCACGGCACGATCGCGCCGGCGGTCAGCACCAGCGCCAGCGGGCCCTTGGACAGCAGGCCGATGGCCAGGCCGACGAAGAAGCCATAACGCCACAGCGGCCGCGGATCGCGCGGCGCCAGCAGGAACGACACCATCGACAGCGTGATGCCCAGGGCCAGGAAGGCGTCGGTCAGCACCGCGCCGGCGCTGGCGTACGGCAGCAGCATGGTGGCGAACAACAGCGTGGCCCAGCGCGCGGCCTGCTCGCCGCGCAACTGGCGCGCGCAGCGGTGGACCAGCGCCAGCACGCCCAGCATGGCCAGCCACGTCGGCAGGCGCACCGCCAGCTCGGACAGGCCAAACAGCCGGATGGACAGCGCCTGGGCCCAGAAGGCCAGCGGCGGCTTGCCCCAGAACGGCTCGCCCGGCTCGAACCATGGGGTGATCCAGTCGCCGGTCGTCGCCATCAGGCGGGCGATCTCGGCGTAGCGCGGCTCGGAGGTGTCGGCGAACGGCATCATCGCCATCGCCAGCAGGCGCAGCGCGAGGATGCCGCCCAGGCCCAGCAGCAGGCCCCTAGAAGTTAACCGCATGCGGACCCTTGGCGGTGTCGGCCAGCGGCATGGCCGCCGCGGCGCTGTGTTGTACGTCGCGCACCAGATAGACCGGGCGCTGCTTGGATTCCATGTAGGTCTTGCCCATGTATTCGCCCAACAGCCCGATGGTGATCAGCTGGATGCCGCTCAGGAACGTGATCATGGCCATCAGCGAGGGGTAGCCCTGGACATCGTCGCCATGGATCAGCGTCTTGAAGATGATGATGATACCGAACAGGGCGCCCAGCAGCGCGGCGGTCACGCCCGCGACCGTGGCCCAGCGCAGCGGCGCGATCGAGAACGAGGTGATGCCTTCCAGCGCCAGCCGCAGCAGCGCGAAGACGTTCCACTTGGTGGCGCCGGCGGCGCGCGGGGCGCGGTCGTAGTCGATGACGCGGGTCGGCATGCCGACCCAGGCATACAGACCCTTCATGTAGCGGCAACGCTCGGGCAGCCGCAGCAGCGCATCGACGGCGCGCCGGCTCATCAGGCGGAAGTCGCCGGTGTCGGGCGGGATCGCGGCGCGGCTCAGCCGGCTCAACAAGCGGTAATAGGCGTAGGCCGAGGCGCGCTTGAACCAGCCCTCGCCGGCGCGGCTGCGGCGCCGCATGCCGACCACGTCGGCGCCCTCGCGCCAGGCGCGCACCATGTCCGGAATCAGCTCGGGCGGGTCCTGCAGGTCGGCATCCAGCAGGATGACGGCGGCGCCGGTGGCGTGTTCCAGGCCGGCGGTCATGGCGGCTTCCTTGCCGAAGTTGCGGCTCAGGCGCACCAGTTTCAGGCCGGGCTCGCGCGCCATCAGTCCGGCGATGTATTCGGCGCTGCCGTCCTGGCTGCCGTCGTCGACGAACACGATTTCCCACGGCTCGCCCAGGGCGTCGAGCACCTGCCGCAGGCGCGCGTGGCACTGCGGCAGCACTTCGCGCTCGTTCAGGAAGCAGATGACGATGGAGAGTTGTGGCGGACGCGGCGGCGTGCGCGGCGGGAGGGGGATGGCGGGATACGGACGCATGGTGGGAACGCCTTTGGGTCGAACGGTCGGGCCGCGCCGGCCGGGCGGCACCGGCGCATCGCCACTTTATTGAGCCGTCCGCGACAGCGCGCGGACGGCGACATTACATTTGCGCAAGGTGGGCGGTCCGCCTTGTCAGCCGGCGGCGGTCTCCCGCTGACGCGCCGCGCTCTGCGCCAGCTCGAGTTCCTCGGCGTCCTTGCGGTGCATCAGCCGGTACAGCGCGGGCAGCACCAGCAGCGTCAGGATGGTCGACGAGATGATGCCGCCGATGACCACGGTGGCCAGCGGCCGCTGCACCTCGGCGCCGGTGCCGGTGGCGATCGCCATGGGCACGAAGCCGAGCGAGGCCACCAGCGCCGTCATCAGCACTGGCCGCAGCCGCGTCAGGGCGCCCTCGCGCACCGCCTGGTCGAGCGGCTTGCCGGATTCGCGCAACGAGCTGATGAAGGACAGCAGCACCAGGCCGTTCAGCACCGCCACGCCGCACAGCGCGATGAAGCCGACCGCCGCGGTGATCGACAGCGGAATGCCGCGCAGCCACAGCGAAATGACGCCGCCCGTCAGCGCGAACGGAATGCCGGTGAACACGATCAGGCCGTCCTTGATGTTGCCGAACATGGCGAACAGCAGGCCGAACACCAGCAGCAGCGCGGCGGGCACCACGATCTGCAGGCGCTGGGCCGCCGATTGCAGCTGTTCGAAGGTGCCGCCCCAGGCGGTCCAGTAGCCGGCCGGCACCTTGATCTGCTCGGCCAGCGCCTTCTCGGCGTCGAGCACGAACGAACCCAGGTCGCGGCCGCGCACGTTGGCGCTGACGACGATGCGGCGCTTGCCGTCCTCGCGCGAGATCTGATTGGGGCCGGGTGCCAGGTCGAAGGTGGCGATCTCCGACAACGGGATGTAGGCGGTCTGCGCCAGCGCGTCGCTCTTGGGCAGGGCGATGGGCAGCTTGCGCAGGGCCGGGATGCTCTCGCGCACCGTCTCCGGCAGGCGCACCACGATGTCGAAGCGGCGGTCGCCCTGGAAGAAGGTGCCGGCCTCGCGGCCGCCGATGGCGATACCCAGCGTGTCCTGCACGTCGGCCAGGTTCAGGCCGTAGCGGGCGGCGCGGGCGCGGTCGATGTTGACCGTCAGCACCGGCAGGCCGGTGGTCTGCTCGATCTTGACCTCGGAGGCGCCGGGAATCGCCTGCAGCACCTGGGCGACCTCGGCCGCGGAACGGTTCAGCACGTCGTTGTCGTCGCCGAAGATCTTCACCGCCACGTCGCTGCGCACGCCGGAGATCAGCTCGTTGAAGCGCAGCTGGATCGGTTGCGAGAATTCGTAGTTGTTGCCCGGAATCTGCGCGGCCTCTTCCTGGATCGCCCGCAACAGCTCGGCCTGGGTCTTGCGCGGCGCGGGCCACTGATCGCGGGGCTTGAGCATGATGTAGCCGTCGGAGATATTGGGCGGCATCGGGTCGGAGGCGATCTCGGCGGTGCCGGTGCGGGCGAACACGCGTTCGATCTCGGGGAATTTCTGCTTCAGCCGGGTCTCCAGCTGCTTCTGCATCTCCAGCGACTGGCTCAGGCTGGTGCCGGGAATGCGCAGCGCCTGGATGGCGATGTCGCCCTCGTTCAGATTGGGGATGAACTCGCTGCCCATGCGCGCGGCGATCACGCCGCACACCGCCACGAACAGGGTGGCGGCGGCCAGCACCAGCGGCGTGCGGCGCAGGGCCAGGTCCAGCAGCGGCGCGTAGCGGCGCTTGGCCCACAGCATCAGGCGGTTTTCCTTTTCCGAGACCTTCTTGCCGATGAACAGCGCCACCGCCGCCGGCACGAAGGTGACCGACAGGATCATTGCGCCCAGCAGCGCCAGCACCACGGTCAGGGCCATGGGATGGAACATGCGCCCTTCGACCCCGCTGAGCGCGAAGATCGGCAGGTACACCACCATGATGATGAGCTGGCCGAACAGCAGCGGCCGGCGCGCCTCGCGCGCGGCGGCGAAGACTTCGTGGAAGCGTTCGCTGCGGGTCAGGGGCCGGCCCTGCTGTTCCTGCGCGTGGCTCAGCCGCCGCACGCAGTTCTCGACGATCACCACCGCGCCGTCGACGATGATGCCGAAGTCCAGCGCGCCCAGGCTCATCAGGTTGGCGCTGACCTTGTAGGTGACCATGCCGGTGAAGGTAAACAGCATCGACAGCGGGATCACCATGGCGGTGATCAGCGCGGCGCGGATGTTGCCCAGGAACAGGAACAGGATCACGATCACCAGGGCCGCGCCTTCCAGCAGGTTCTTCTTGACCGTGGCGATGGCCTTGTCGATCAGGTTGCTGCGGTCGTACACGGTGACGGCCTTGATGCCGGCCGGCAGGGTCTTGTTGATGGCGTCGATGCGCGCCGACACCGCCTGCGACACCGCGCGGCTGTTCTCGCCGATCAGCATGAAGACGGTGCCCAGCACCACTTCCTGGCCGTTGTCGGTGGCCGCGCCCGTGCGCAGCTCGCGGCCGATGCTGACGTCGGCCACGTCGCGGATGCGGATGGCCTGGCCGTCCACGGCGGTCAGCACCACGTCGCGGATGTCGTCGATGGAGCGCACCTGGCCTGGCGCGCGGATCAGGTACTGCTCGCCCTTGCGCTCGATGTAGCCGGCGCCGACGTTGGCGTTGTTGCGGTCCAGCGCCGTCATGATGTCGGTCAGCGACAGGCCGTAGGAGGCCAGCCGCTCGGTGTTGGGCGCCACCTGGTATTCCTTGGCGAAGCCGCCGATCGAGTTGATCTCGGTGACGCCGGTGATGTTGCGCAGTTGCGGCTTGATGACCCAGTCCTGGATCTCGCGCAGGTCGGTGGGCGTGTAGGGCGTGCCGTCTTCCTTCTTGGCGCCGGGCTCGGCCTCCACCGTCCACAGGTAGATTTCGCCCAGGCCGGTCGAGATCGGCCCCATGGTCGGCGTGATGCCTTCGGGCAGGCTTTCCTTGGCTTCCTGCAGCCGCTGGTTGACCAGCTGGCGGGCGAAGTAGATGTCGGTGCCGTCCTTGAAGATCACCGTCACCTGCGACAGGCCGTAGCGCGACAGCGAGCGGGTCTGCTGCAGGCCGGGCAGGCCGGCCATGACGGTCTCGATCGGATAGGTGATGCGCTGTTCGGTCTCCAGCGGCGAGTAGCCGGGCGCGCCGACGTTGATCTGCACCTGCACGTTGGTGATGTCCGGCACGGCGTCGATGGCCAGCCGGGTGTAGTTGTAGACCCCGATGGCGGCGACGCCCAGGGTGACGAAGATGACGAGCCACCGTTGCTCGATGGCGAAGCGGATCAGGCGTTCGAACATGTCTGGATGCTCCGGCTCAGTGCGCGTGGCTGGCGCTGGCCTTGCCCTGCTCGGCCTTGAGCACGAAGGCGTTGCGCGCGACGTAGCGGGCGCCGGCGGCCAGGCCCGACAGCACTTCGACCTGCTCGCCCGCGGCGCGGCCGAGCTTGACCGGCTGCGCCAGGAAGCCGCCCGGCGTTTCGACGTACACCACCGATTCGTTCTCGACGGTCTGGACCGCGTCGGCCGCCACCACCACCGGCGCGTCGGCGCTGCTGGTGACGACGTTGACCGAGACGAACAGGCCCGGTCGCCAGGCCATGTCGGGGTTGTCGAGGGTGACGCGGGCCGTGGCCGTGCGGGTCTGCTGGCCCAGCAGCGAGCCGATGTACGACACCTTGCCTCGGGCCTGGCCGGAGAAGGCCGCCGAGGCGACGCTGGCGGCTTCGCCGACGCGCACGTCCTGCAGGTCCTTGGGCGCGATCACGAACTCGGCCCAGACCGTGCGCAGGTCCGACAGCGTGAAGATGCTGGCGGTGTCGGGCAGGGCCTCGCCCAGGGCGATGTGTTTCTCGACCACCACGCCGTCGAACGGCGCGCGGATCTCCAGCCGGCTCAGGTCCCTGGACTGTGGCGGCGCGCCGATGGCGGCGAGTTTCTGCGCGGCGTTCTGCACGGCGATCTGGGCCTCCTGCAGCGCGGTGCGCGCCTGCTGGTAGTCCTGTTCGGCCGAGACCTTCTCGCGCCACAGCTTGAGTTCGCGCTGGTGGGTGGCGGCGGCGAGGTCGCGGCGCTTGCTGGCGGCCAGCCATTCGCTGCGCAGTTCCGACAACGCGGTGCTCGACAGCGCCGCCAGCAGGTCGCCTTGTTTGACCTGCTGGCCCAGGTCCGCCGACACCTCCTGCACCACGCCGGCCAGGCGCGGCACTACGTGCGCGGTGCGGTCGGCGTTGAACTTGATTTCGCCAGGGAATTGCGAGGCGGTCTCCAGCCGCGCGGGGCCGGCCGTTTCGATGCCGAGGCCGGCGGCCTGGATCTGTTCGGCGCTCAGCGTGATCTTGTCTTCGTCATGCTCCGCCGGGGCGTCGGCCTGGCCGGTCTTGCCATCGGGCGCGGTCTCGGCGGCGGAATGACTGTGTCCGTCGCCGGCCGCGTCGGCCAGGGCCGGGCGTGGCAGGGCCAGCGCCAGCAGGCAGGCGGCGGACAGGGCGGCGGCCAGCGCCGGGCGGGAAAGGGCGGAAAGCGCGGTGTGCATGGTCATGGGAGGGATAGGGTTCAACGTCCGAGAATGCGATCGATGTCCGCCGCCGCCTGATAGGCGCCGGCCAGGACGTTCAGGTAGCCGATGTTTCCTTGCGACAGGGTGCGTTGCGCATCCAGCACTTCCAGGAAGCTGACCTTGCCGGCCTCGAAGCCCTTGCGGGCGCTGTCGTAGGCCTCGGCGGCGCCGGGCAGCACGGTGGCGCGGTACTCGCGCACCGAATTGGCGGCCAGGTCGAACTGCGAGACGGATTGCAGCAGGTCGGCGGTCAGGCGCGACTCCAGCTCGCGATACAGGTCCTGCGCCTTGTACGACTGCATCGTGGCCGAGTAGACGTTGCCCTGGTTGCGGTCGAACAGCGGCAGCGGGATCGCGACGCCGAACTGCGCCTTGTTGCGGCCCTGCTCGTTGTCGCGCGCCACGCCGGCGCTCAGGGTGATGTCGGGATAGCGCTTGCTCTTCTCGACCTCCAGTTGCGCCCGCCCCAGCTCGACCGAGAGGCGGCCCGCCTCCATGCGTGGCGACGTGGCGAGGGCGGCGCGCAGGTCGTCGATGGCCTCGCGCCGCGGCAGCGCTTGCAGGTCGGTGCCCACCCGCGCGAAGTCAGGCGCGGGCGCGCCCCACAGTTGCCCGAGCTTGCGCCGCGCGGCGTCCAGCGTGGCGTCGGCGGCGCGGGCGTCGATACGCGCGTTGGCCAGTTCGACGCGGGCCTTGCTGCTTTCCAGCGGCGGCGCCTTGCCGGCGGCGACGCGCCGTTCGGCCAGGCGCAGGGCGTTCTGTGCGATGTCCACGGTGCCTTGCGACACCCGCACCGTTTCCTGCGCAACCGCCACGTCGAAGAAGGCGGCGATGACCGCGGCGCGCAGGTCGGCGCGGGCGCTGGACAGATCGCGCTGGGCGATGTCGCGCGCCAGGCCGGCCGCCTTGATGCGCGCGCCGCGCTTGCCGCCCAGTTCCACCGGCATGCTCAACGCGGTGGTGGTGGTGCGGGTGGCGCGGCGGTTGTCGTCGATGCCGACTTCGATGCTCGGATTGGGGATGACGCCGGCCTGCGTGACCTGGCCTTCGCTGGCCGCGGCCTCGTTGCGCGCGGCCGCCAGCAGCGGGCTGCGTTCGTAGGCCGTGGCCAGCGCCTGTTCCAGCGTCAAGGCGGGCGCGGCCGACGCCGCG
>ERZ1739169.203-NODE-203-length-14148-cov-16.215000_pt1 | contig 14148 bp, 12 predicted proteins | sample MGYA00581756_ERZ1739169 | MGnify/ENA primary metagenome ERZ1739169 (study PRJEB40789, sample SAMEA7425667) | Salamandra salamandra | biome: salamander skin | place: Germany | collected 2020-03 | study: cvxcv | reverse complement strand
ATCTACACTATAGCCTACACTCTTTCCCTACACGACGCTCTTCGATCTGTGCAGACCAACAACACCAATTAGGACCCGTCTCACCGAGTCAGGGAGCCGCGATCATGCCAGCCACTCATCTTCGTTCTGCGTTCCTGCCGCGGCAGCGCGGCAGCATGACGGTGGCCATCGTTTTCGTGGTCATCGTCGGCCTGGTGCTGCTGGGCGTGGCCCAGCTGGGCTATGCCTACTACATGAAGCGGGAGATGCAGAAGGCCTCGGACCTGGCGGCGCTGTCGGCGGTGCAGGTGCTGGGCATGGGCGCGCCCGCGGACTGCACCCGGGCGCAGGCGGCGGGGCAGGCCGCGGTGCTGGCCAACGTGCCCAACATCTTCGACAGCTTCTCCGCGGCCGACGTCACGGTTGAATGCAAGGTGTGGGACACCACCCGCGCCGACGCCAGCGGCATGTACGTGTTCGACCCCGCCAGCGGCCAGGTGCCGAACGCGTTGCGCATCACCATCAACAAGACCCTCGCCAGCCTGATTCCCAGCTTCTCCGGCGGCACGGCGGGCGGCACCCAGGTCCAGGTGATCTCGGTGGCCACCAGCACCCAGCCGGTGGCGGTGTTCACCGTCGGCTCGCGCCTGCTGCGCCTGCAGAAGGGCGGCCTGCTGTCGCAGCTTCTGTCCACCGTGGGCGCCACGCCGGCCCAGCTCGACATCCTCGACGCGGCCGGCCTGGCCACCGTCAACATCACGCCGTCGGGCCTGCTGGAGGCGCTGGGCCTGCCGGTGTCGGTGGCCACCGGCGTGGGCACGCCGTCACAACTGGCCGCGCTCAACAACCTGACGCTGGGCCAGCTGCTGCAGGCCACGCTGACCGTGATGAACAAGGCCGGCAACACCGCCGGCGCCAGCCTCGGGCTGCTGTCCAACGCCATCAACGTGGTGCTGAACGTGATGCCGGTGAACCTGCCGGTCAAGCTGTTCGGCGACGGCGGCATCCTCGACCTGAACGTGGTCGGCGGCGACATCAACTCGGCGCTGCAGGCCAATATCAACGCGCTCAATGTGCTGGAGACCGCGCTGGTCATCGCCAACGGCCAGAACCTGGTCAACCTGGGCCTGAACGTGCCGCTGCTTGGCGTGCAGTCGCAGGTGCGCATCGTCGAACCGCCCACCATCGGCGTGGGCGGGGCGGGCACGCAGGCCACCAGCGCCGGCATCCGCGTCTACCTGCGCGCCAACACCAGCAACATCCCGCTGGTGGGCCCGCTGCTGGCCAACACGCTGGGCACCAAGATCGACCTGCCGGTCATCATCGACGTGGCGCAATCGACCGGCACCGTGTCCAAGCTGTGCCAGGCGCCGCTGACCGAGTCGCAGGCCACCATCGACGTGACCTCGTCGGTGGCCAACATCTGCCTGGGACGCTTCCCCGGCATGTCGTCGGCGGTGGACAACGTGCAGGCCAATTTCCTGTCCATCACCAACAGCTGCCAGCCCAGTTCGTTCGCGGCGATCCAGCGCTACCAGATCCTGAACGTGCTCGGCATCCTGCCGCTGACCAGCAAGGTCACGCTGCCGATCTTCAACTCGACCGCGCCGGTCTCGGTGACGCTGACCGAGCCGCCGTCGCCCAACTCCACCGCCACCGTCAACGCCACCTCGATCAACCTGGGCGCGCTGGCCTCGAACCTGGCCGACGCCGTGGTCGGCGGCATCCTGGGCGACCTGGTCGGCACCGGCACGCCGCTGACGCCGGACCAGCGCCTGTCGCTGGCCACCACCCTGGTGGGCGGCGGCGGCAGCAACCCGGGTAAATCGATTTCGCAGGTGGTCAACGACATGCAGTGGTCCTCGACCGCGCTCAACCAGCTCGGCCAGCGCATGTCCACCGGCGGCCTGACCGGGGTGCTGGGCGGCACGCTGCAGCTGGTCGGCAACCTCCTCAATTCGTTGCTGCTGGCGCCGCTGAGCGACGTGACCTGCCTGTTGGCGATCACGCCGGATGCGATCCGCCAGTGCCGCGTCAACGCGGTCTCGTCGCTGGCGCTGAGCGGCGGCAACCAGGTGGGCGGCGTGCTGTCCATCGTGGTGACGCTGCTGCAGCCGCTGCTGGGCATGCTGTCGACCCTGCTGCAGCAATTGCTGGACATGCTTGGCCTGAGTGTCGGCCAGACCGATGTATCGCTGCTGTCGGTGGACTGCGGCAAGCCCCGCCTGGTGTATTGATGATGAAGCCCTTGATTTCCGCCCCTTCGCGGCCGGCCCGGTGGTCGCCATGACCCAGAAATTCTCGCGCGAGGAGTTCGACGTCTACGTCTGGGAGGGCACGTCCGACATCGCCAGCCGGGCCGAGCGCTGCCTGGCCGGCATGGACGTGTCGCTGGTGCGCGCCGACGCCGGCACCGCCTTTCCGCCGCCGCGCGATCCGTCGCGGCCCGCGGTGGCGCTGGTGTCGGTCTCGGTCATGGGCGACAACCGCTTCAGCGGCTACGACTGGCTGTCGGTGCAGGCGATGCCCGTCATCTGGGTGGCGTCCGAGGCCCGCGGCCGCGATCCGCGTTATTACCCGCCGGAATATTCCTATACGCTGCCGCTGGCCTTCACCACCACGGACCTGCGCAAGCTGCTGTTCGAGCTGCTGGGCACGCTCGACCAGCTCAACCGCGTCGCGCCGCGCCGCGAGCAGCCGCTGATCGCGGTGTCCGAGCCGATGCGGGCGCTGCTGGCCGAGGCCGACATGTTCGCCGACTGCCGCAGCAACGTGCTGATCCACGGCGAGACCGGCGTCGGCAAGGAGCGCATCGCGCGCCTGCTGCACGACCACGCCGCGTGGTCGGACGGGCCGTTCGTCGCGGTCAACTGCGGCGCCATCCCCGAGGGGCTGTTCGAGGCGCATTTCTTCGGCCACGCCAAGGGCGCCTTCACCGGCGCCGTGGGCGCGCACAAGGGCTATTTCGAGCAGGCCAGCGGCGGCACGCTGTTCCTGGATGAAATCGGCGACCTGCCGCTGTACCAGCAGGTCAAGCTGCTGCGCGTGCTGGAGCAGAGCGCCGTGACGCGGCTCGGGTCGACCGTCGAGGTGCCGGTCGATTTCCGCCTGGTGGCGGCGACCAACAAGGACCTGCGGGTGCTGGTGGGCCAGGACGAGTTCCGCGCCGACCTGTATTACCGGCTGGCCGTGATCGAGCTGCGCATTCCCAACCTGGAACAGCGCGGGCCCGAGGAAAAGGCGGCGATCTTCCGCGCCCTGCTCGAACGGCTGGGCGCCGAGGGCGAGCCGCCGGCCTGGCTGCTGGAGCGCGTGGCGCGGGCGCGCTACGCCGGCAACGTGCGCGAGCTGTCCAACGTGGCCGAGCGCGTGGCGATCGTGCGGCGCCAGTTCCAGGCCTGGGACCAGGCCCGCATCGAACGCATTTTCGACCAGTTGGCCGAGCCGCTCGGCGGGCCGCCGGCCTTGGCCGCGGCCGGCGCCAATACCCAATGCGAACCGCCCGTTTTTACCGACGCCGAACGCGCCGAGCGCGCCCGCATCCTGGCCGCGCTGGACGTCAATGGCTGGCGCCGGCAGGACACCGCCAATACCCTGGGCATCAGCCGCAAGGTGCTGTGGGAGAAGATGCGCAAGCTGCATCTGGGCGGCGGCCAGGGCGAAACCGCCGACGGCATCGTCGAAGCGTCGTGAGGCGCAATAGGGAATGTCCCTTGGCGCGCGACACTATCGCGCCGTGTTATTCACGCGCGTCAGCTTCAAACGGAATAAATTGCTATAGTTCCGCAACGATTTTTTTGGGGAAGGCATGAACGTCCACTTTATCCGTGCCGCCGCTCGCATGGCGCTGTTGGGTACGGCCCTGTCCGGTCTGGCCGCGTGCGCCAGCGCGCAACCCGAGCCCCCGCGCCCGACGGTGCAGCAGGTCGAGGACAAGCAAGCCGCCTCCACGCCGGTCACCCCGCCCGCGCCGGCGCCCGCCGCGCGCCCGTCCTCGACGGTGGCCGAGCTGCAGGCACTGATCCAGAACCGCCAGGTTTCCGAGCTGCGCACCACCTACAACGGCACCTACGGCGCCAGCCTGTTGTTCAAGCCGGACGACCTGACCTACTACGTGGCCCTGTTCCAGCAGAAGGACTTCTGGCGCGTCCTCAAGACCAAGTCGGACAAGCAGGCCGAAGCCACCTACCGCGCGTTCGCCGCGCAATCGGTGGAACTGGCCGACGTGGACATCCAGCGCATCAAGCTGCAGGCTGAATACACCCACGCCGAGAAGCTGCTGGCCAGTCGCAACGCCGAACTGAGCACGCTGCAGGCCGACCGCACCCTGCGCATGCAGCAGGAAGAGCAGGTCGCCGCGCGCCAGGAGCAATCGCGCCAGGAAGCCACCGCGCTGGCCGATCAGCAGAAGGACGTGCGTCAGCAACTGCGCGACCTGCAACGCCAGATCGACGCCTTGCAGGCGCAGCAGGCGCAGATCCAGTCGACGGCCGCGCCCAAGCGCGGCAAGTAAGCGCCAGGCGCAGCAAAAGCGGGCCCGCGGGCCCGCTTTTTGTTTGAGCCGGCGCTTTCTTGTATTCTGGCCGCTAGCCCCCATATCACTCCCATGGCTCTCAAAGTTTTCGACCTCCAGTGCGAGCACGGCCACATCTTCGAAGGCTGGTTCGGTTCGCACGAAGACTATGACGCGCAGCAGGCGCGTGGCCTGGTGTCGTGCCCGGTCTGCGGCTCGGCCAGCATCACCAAGCGCCTGTCGGCGCCGCGCCTGAACGTGGCGCACCTGCACGCGCCCGCCGCCTCGCCGGCGCCGTCGGCCGGCGCCACCGATGCCGAGAAGATGTCGGCCCTGCAGGCGGTGGTCATGCGCCAGGTGCGGGCCTTGCTGCGCAACACCGAAAACGTCGGCACGCGCTTCGCCGAGGAGGCGCGCCGCATCCACGAGGGCGACGCCGACGAGCGGCCCATCCGCGGCACCGCCACGCGCGAAGAGCGCGAGGCCCTGGCCGAGGACGGCATCGACGTCATGGCCGTGCCTGATTTCCTCGACGACGAGCGCCTGCAGTAGCCGCGTTCGCCAAAAAAAAAGCGCCAGACCCCGAAGGGCTGGCGCTTTTTCGTACCTGCTGCCGGATCAGTTGTTGACGCGGCTGCGGTATTCGTTGGTACGCGTGTCGATTTCGATCTTGTCGCCGATGGCGCAGAACAGCGGCACGTTCAGTTCGTAGCCGGTGTTGATCTTGGCGGGCTTGGTCACCTTGCCCGACGTGTCGCCACGGACGGCCGGTTCGGTGTAGGTGATTTCGCGCACGAGCGTCGTGGGCAGTTCCACCGAGATGGCGCGGCCGTCGTAGAAGACCACTTCCACGGGCATCGCTTCTTCCAGGTAGTTCAGGGCGTCGCCCATGCTTTCGGCTTCGATTTCGTACTGGTTGTACTCTTCGTCCATGAAGACGTACATGGGGTCGCCGAAGTAGGAGTACGTGCACTCCTTGCGATCCAGCTGGACGACTTCGAACTTTTCGTCGGCCTTGTAGACCGATTCGCTGGCCGAGGCGGTCAAGAGGTTCTTGAACTTCAGCTTGACGACGGCGGCGTTACGGCCGGACTTGTTGTATTCGGCCTTCTGGACCACGAGGGGATCCTTGCCGACCATGACCACGTTGCCGACTCGCAATTCCTGAGCGGTTTTCATCGATAAAACTCCGGGGGGAAAGGGTGCACTCGCCGTGCTTGCAGAAAGCCGCAGCGGGTGAGGGCGCCAGGCAACGGGCCAGGCCCGCCATCTCGATCTCAACGCCATCTCAAGCCCGCGGGCCCGAAAAGGCCCGCTCGCTCGACTTTCATGCACACCCCGGGAGGCGTCATAGTTGAGGCGCCGAAAAACCCGGGCGACTCAGAAAACTCTCTATTCTAGCGTTTCTTGACCAACTCTGCGCAAAAATCGGCCAGATTTTCCGCCAGGTCGGGGCGCGCGGCCTGCGCCGCGTCCCATTCGCGCGCGGCTTGCGTCCAGGCCTGCCAGGCGGCCGGCGCCAGGGCGGCGCCGATCGCATCCGCCGCCGCGCCGGCGTCGGGCAGGTTCCAGGCGCGGATGGCGGCGGCCGCGGTTTCCGGGGCCGGATAGCGCGCCAGCCAGGCGTCCAGCTTCTCCAGGTGCACGTTCTCTTCCTGGGGGTAGATCTGCCAGACCAGCGGACGGGCCGCCCAGGCCGCGCGCACGAAGGAATCCTCGCCGCGCACCAGGTTCAGGTCGGCGCACCACAGCACGCGGTCGAAATCGGGTTGCGCCACGAACGGCAGGCGCGCCACCGCCGGACCGCCGGGCCGCGCGCAGGCCGCTTCCAGCCCGGGAGCGACGCCTTCCGGCGCCAGCAGCAGGGCGGGGCGGGTATCGGCCGCCAGGGCTTGCGCCAGGCCGTCGACCGGGGCGCTGGGATAGCAAAACAGGGACACGGTGCGGGCGCCGTGGCGCCGTTGCGACAGCAGGGGCTCGGCCACGCCCAGTCCCCGCAGGAACGCCGCCTGGGCCTCGGGATCGGCCTGGAAGGCGTCGCGCTCGGCCGTCAGGCCCGGTTCGCGCAGCAGGCCGCCGGTGGCGGGCGTGAAGCCGGGAAAGAAAAAGTGCTTCACCAGCCCGTCGGGCCGCTGCGACGGCAGGCCGTGGCAGCTTTCCACCCAGGCCTCGGCGCTCAGGTATTCCAGGTTGATCCAGGCTGGATGGCGCTGGCGCATGCTGTCCAGGAACGCCTCGGGCGGATCGCAGGCGAAGGCCTCGATCACCACGTCGCGGGCCGCCAGCGCCGCATCCGGCGTGTCGGTCCAGCGCACGATATCGATGTCCTGGAACGCCTGGCGCGCGGCGTTGGCATCGATGCCGGGCTGGATGCGCGCGAAGCTGGCCAAGTCGTCCACCCACAGGCGCACGTCCCAGCCGCGGCCGTGCGCCAGCCGGCGCGCCAGGCGCCAGCAGACGCCGATGTCGCCGTAGTTGTCGACCACGCGGCAGAAGATGTCTGCTTGCATCGACGCGCTCAGTGGAACTTGGCGGGCGCTGCCTCGGCGTCTTCGGGCAATTCGGCGTGCACCAGTTCGCCCAGGGGATTGGGGAAGTAGGGCGCGCCGCAGTCCTCGCAGTATTCCGGGGGCAGCACGCCGGGAATGCGGCGCACGTCGCTCACGCCGTATTCCTTGAGCAGCGCCGCGATCTCGTCGACCACGTCGGGCTGGCCTTCGTCGGCCGGCAGGTCTTCCTCGCGGCCATACAGCGGCCAGACGCAGCCGTAGTAGACGTCGTTGCTGTTGCGCGCGGTGAAGCTGACGCGGTATTCGTCGACCCGGCTTTCGCCGCAGCCCGCCACCACGGCGCGCAATTGGGAGGCCTCGAGGTTGACCGCGCCTTCGAGCCAGCTGATGGCGGCGCGCAGCGACAGCGGCCGCACGCGGCGGTCGGCCTCGCGGTTGCTGACGTAATAGGCGTCAGGCAGCAGGGCCTCGAAACCGCAGCCCGGCAGCAGGCCGGCCAGCGTCGGCTGGGCCTGCGCGGCCCATTGCGCCAGGCAGGCGTCGCGGCTGGCCTCGGCGTCGCCGATCTGCTCCTGCCAGCGGAACACGGGCGCGAATTCGGGCACCGCCACGGCCGCCACGATGTAGCGCGTGTCGGCCAGCATGTTGGCGGTCTCGACCTCGGCGTTCAGCGCCGGCTTGGTGGTCTCGGCGCCGAGCGCCTGCGAGCCCAGGCGCTGCAGCCATTGCCAGGTTTCGGAGAAGGTGCGCGGCATCTGGTCCACGCTCACCAGCATCGGCATCAGCGCGCTGCGGGCCTGGCTCGACAGCACGTGGCCATGCAGTTGCGCCAGCAGGGCCTGCTGGGCGCTGGCCGGCACGGGGCCGGTCGGGATGGCGTAGCGGGTCCAGGCCACGATGGGCGCGACGATCAGCAGGATGTCGTAGCGCACGCCGTTCTTTTCGATCTTCATCGATTCGGACAGCGTTTCGGCCTGTTCGATCAGGACTTCGTAGGCGCCCACGTCGCCCTGGGCGAGATGGTCCAGCGCGGCTTCCAGCGGGGCATCCTGGCCTGCCTTGAGCAGCTTCGGAATCGCTTCGCCAAGCTGATTCTCCCAGTACACGTCTTCGACGCGGCTGCCCGAGCGGTTGAGCGACTGGGCAAGCGTGATCAGGCGGGTGGCGTCGCGGGTCAAGCGGGGAGCGGATTGGCTGCGGGATCGGGCCATAACTTCGGAGGACGTCCAGTAAGTGTGTAACGACGTAGTTTAACGCCCGCCACGGTCATGGGCGGCGACGTGCGCCGCCGCGCCGCCCGGCGTCCCGCCAGCGCGCGCGCCGGCCGTCCGTCCGCTACGGGATTGGTGCTCATCTGGCAACAGATCATCCCTTTTGAAGGGGTTTATTGCAGATTCGAAACGGCCGAAAATGGCTCCATCAAACTTGTTCTCTGGAGGCATCGCCATGCGCTGGCCTACGCTTTTCGTTTCCCACGGTTCTCCCATGCTGGCCGTCGAACCCGGCCTGACGGGCCCGGCCCTGGCCGCCTGGAGCCAGGCCCAGGGCCGCAAGCCGCGCGCCATTCTGGTGGTCTCGCCGCACTGGATGGGCCATGGCCTGGCCCTGTCCACCCGCGACCAGCAGGTCGCGTGGCATGACTTCGGCGGCTTCCCGCCCGAGCTCTACACGCTGCAATACGCCGCGCCCGGTTCGCCGGAACTGGCGGCGCGCACGCAGGCCCTGCTGGCCGAGGCCGGCATTGCCGCCGACCGCGATCCGCGCCGGCCGCTGGACCATGGCGCCTGGGTGCCGCTGCGCTACCTGTACCCCGAGGTCGACGTGCCCGTGGTGCAGCTGTCGCTGGACATGGGCCGCGATGCCGCCGGCCAGCTCGAACTGGGCCGCGCGCTGGCGCCGCTGCGCGACGAGGACGTCCTGATCATCGGCTCGGGATCGCTGACGCACAACCTGCGCGACGTGCGCATGCCGCAGAACGCGCCGGCCACGCCCTACGTGCCGGCGTTCCAGGACTGGTATGCGCGCCATCTGGCCGCGCACGACGTGCCGGCGCTGCTCGACTGGCAGGCCCGGGCGCCGGGCGCCCGCCAGGCCCATCCGCACGACGACCACCTGATGCCGCTGTACGTGGCGCTGGGCGCGGGCGGCGAGCAGGCCACGCGCCTGACCGACGAGGTCTCGTACGGCGCGCTGGCGATGGATGCCTACGCGTTCCATTGAGCGGACGTCGCCGGCGCCGCTTTCTGGCTACGTCACCACCCGGGCCGCCAGCAGGTCGATGAACCCGCGGACCCGGGCCGGCAATGCGCGCGAGGCCGTCAAGGCCAGGATGGGGCGGGACGGCAGCGCCCAGCCGGGCAGCACCGGCAGCAGGGCGCCCTGCCGCACCAGCCTGTCGGCGCGGCCCGGCGTCAGCGGCCCGATGCCCAGGCCGTCGCGCAGCAGGTTTTCCAGCGCCAGCAGATTGTTCAGCACCAGCAGCGGCGCCACGTCCACCTGCGCGCTGGCGGTGCCGTTGGCCAGCGCCAGTCCCGGCCCGCTGTCCGGCAGGGCGAGGCAGCGGTGGCGCGCCAGGTCCGCGGGGTGTGTCGGTTCGCCGAAGGCGCGCAGGTAGGCCGGCGAGGCATAGAGCTGATAGCCGGCCATGCCGACGCGCCGCCGCACCATGCGGCTGGCCCGCGGCGGTTCCACGGTGGCGATGCAGACATCAAACGGTTCGGTGGCCAGGTCCGGCAGCTCGGCCGAGCAATGCAGTTCGACGCGCACGCCGGGATGGCTGGCGCAATAGTCGGCCAGCGCGGCGTCCGGGAAATAGGCGCTGAAATCGACCGGCGCGCAGACGCGCAGCTGGCCGGTGGGGCGGGCCATTTCTTCCTCGAGTTCGCCGCTGATGGCGCGGGCGCGGTCGACGACTTCCGTGATCCGGTCCAGATAGCGCTGGCCGACGTCGGTGAGCGCCAGGCGGCGCGTGCTGCGATGGAGCAGCTTGACGCCGATCTGGCTTTCGAATTCCGAGATCCGGCGCGACAGCGTCGAGGCCGGCACGCCGGTGCTTTCCGCGGCCCGCGTGAGCGAACCCAGCGCCGCCACCTGGACGAACAACGCCATGTCCCGCATGCGATCCAGTTCTTTCTTCATGGTCTGTCCGTTGCCGTGTCCACGGGCCGGGGCCTATTCCTTGTAGTCCTGTTCACCGTCCTTCCAGTAGCCCTTGGCCGAGACGCGGGCCGCGTCAAGACGCAGGCGCTGCAGCCAGTGCGCGCGCCAGGCCTTGACCCAGCCGGCCTGGCCGGCCAGCCAGACCTGGCCGGGCCCGGCGGGGGCGGGCTCGGGCGTTTCATCCGGGCTGGGCGGCAGGCTGCGCGCCGCCCATCGCGGCGTGTGCGCGCTGGCGAGGGCGGGCCAGTCGCCGCCTGCCGGATGGCGCACCCCCAGGACCTGGATGGCGGACGGCAGCGATTCGATGATGCGGCAGGCCGCCGGCCAGGCCGAGGCATCGGCGCCGAGCCAGACCCAGCGCGTGTCGGCCTGCAGGGCGAAGCCGCCGTCGCGCGGTCCGGCGATCGAGACGGCATCGCCGGGACGGGCGCGGCGCGCCCAGTCTGAGACGGTGCCGGGGGCGTCGCCATGGATCACGAAGTCGATCTCCACGGTGGACGCCTCGAAGTCGATCGCGCGCAGCGTATAGGCCCGGCCCGGCACGCCGGGCGGGAACACCTTGACCCAGGCGGCGGGCTGGCCGACGCCGGGGCGCGCCAGCCAGGCGCTGAGCTCGGGGCCGCCCAGCGTCAGCCGGCGCATGTCCCGCGCCAGGTCGAGCGCGCGCAGCACGATGCAGGGCACGTCGCGGCGCGTCGGGGAAAAGGGTTGCATGTCGGGTCTCCTGTTTGGGGCGATGGGGCCGTCAGGCCTTGGCTGCGCGGGGATGGCGGGCCAGCCAGACCAGCGCGATGGACAGCGCGAACGCGAGGCTCGACCACAGAAAGAAGTCGTTCAGCGCCAGCATGTCGGCCTGGGTCTTCAGGCCGTTCCAGATCACGCCCCACGATTGCGGCGCGTCCAGGCCGGCGCCCGCCAGGGCGTTCAGCGTGTCCTGCACCGCGGGCCGGGCGGGCGTGGCGCTGTCGACCAGCACGTTCTGGTAGTAGCGCGAGCGCTCGTCCCAGTAGGTCGATGCCAGCGAGGCGACCAGGCTGCCCGCCATCATGCGGATGGCGGTCTGCAGGCCGGAGGCGGCGGCGATGCGTTCGGGCGGCAGGCCGGCCAGCGACAGCGACACCAGCGGCGTCAGGAACAGGCCGATGCCGATGCCCTGCAGCAGGCAGGCCAGCGAGATCAGGCCGACGCCGACGTCCGTGGTCATGGACGCGCGCCACCAGGCCACCAGGGACCACGCCACGAAGGCCAGGCTGGCGAACACGCGAGCGTCGCCGCGCTGCACCCAGCGGCCCAGCAGCGGCGCCAGCAGGATGCCGAACACGCCCATCGGCGCCGTGGCCAGGCCAGCCCACGTGGCGGTGTAGCGCATGTCGGTCTGCAGCCACAGCGGGATCAGCACCAGCGCCGCGAAGTACAGGCCGAAGCCCACCGCCACGGCCAGCGTGCCCATGGCGAAGTTGCGATGGCGGAACAGGCTCAGGTCGACGATCGGATGCGTCTCGCCCAGCTCCCAGATGACCAGGAACACGAAGCCCAGCGCCGACAGCAGCGCGGTGGTGACGATGAACGGCGAGGCGAACCAGTCCAGCGTGCGGCCGCGGTCCAGCGTCAATTGCAGGCAGCCGATGGCGACGGCCAGCAGGATCAGTCCGCGCAGGTCCACCGGCAGGCGGGTGCTGGGCGTGTCGCGGCCGCGGAACATGGTGGCGGTGACGGCGACCACGGCGATGCCGACCGGCGCGTTGACCAGGAAGATCCAGGGCCAGCTGAAATCGTCGGTCAGCCAGCCGCCCAGCACCGGCCCGGCCACGGGGCCGGCCATGTTGGTCATGGCCCACATCGACAGCGCCAGCGTGCGCTTGTCGGGCGGGAAGATGGCGACCAGCAGCGCCTGGCTGAGCGGCACGATGGGGCCGGACACCATGCCCTGCAGCACGCGGAAGGCCAGCAGCGATTCGAAGTTCTGCGCCACGCCGCACAGCACCGACGCCAGCGTGAAGGCCGCCACCGAGAGCACGAACAGCCGCACCTGCCCGAGCCGGCGCGAGAGCCAGCCGGTCAGCGGGATGCAGATGGAGTTGGCGATGGCGAAAAAGGTGATGGCCCATTCGCCGATCTCCGGGCTGACGCCCAGGTTGCCGGAGATGGTGGGCACCGAGACGTTGGCGATGGTGATGTCCACCACCGCCATGAACGACGCCAGGCTGATGGCCACCGCCGCGACCACGCGCGGCAGCCCGGACATCGGTTCGATGGGACGGGTCGCGGCGGACATCACTGCCATCCCTGGCCGGCCTGCGCCAGCGCGTCGGCGGCCTGGCGCTGCTGCCGGTAGAGATCGGTGGTCTCGCCATTGGGCGCGCCCGCCTGCGTCGCCTCGCAGCGCGCCGTATCCACCGTCACCTCGGCCGACAGGCCGATGCGCAGCGGATGGTCGGCCAGGTCCTTGGGGTCGAGATTGATGCGCACCGGCACCCGCTGTACCACCTTGATCCAGTTGCCGGTGGCGTTCTGCGACGGCAGCAGCGCGAAGGCCGAGCCGCTGCCGGCCATCACGTCGCCGACGCGGCCGCGATAGCGCACCTTGGCGCCGTGGGCGTCGACGGTGACGACGGCCGGCTGGCCGGGGCAGATGCCGGCCAGCTGGATCTCCTTGAAGTTGGCGTCGATCCACATCTGGTCCAGCGGCACCACCGACATCAGCTTGTCGCCGATTCCCACCTGCTTGCCCAGCTGCACGCTGCGCTGCGCCACCATGCCGCCGACCGGCGCGCGGATGGTGGTGCGCTGCGCGGCCAGCGCGGCGGCGCGCAGGCGTTCCTGGGCCAGGGCCACATCGGGGTGGGTGTCGGGCGTCACGCCGTCGATCTGGGCCTGCGCGGCGCGCTCGGCGGCCTGCGCCACCGCCAGCGCGGCGCGGGCGGCGTTCAGGGCATCGGCGGCGTGGCGCGCCTCTTCCGAGGTGATGGCGCCCTGCGCGGCGATGCCGCGGCGCGCGGCCACGTCGGCCTGGGCCCGGTCCAGTTCGGCCTGGCGGCGCGTGACCTCGGCGGCGGCCTGGTCGCGGCTGGCGAACAGCGCCTGCACGCGGCGCCGGGCGCGCGCCAGGTCGGCGCGGGCGCCGGCCAGCGCGATCTGGATGTCGGCGGGGTCCACTTCCACCAGGGTCTGGCCGGCGGCGATGCGGTCGGCGTTGTCGGCCCAGATGGCCGAGACGGCGCCCGCCACCTGCGGGGTGATGGCCACGATGTGGCCGTTGACGTAGGCGTTGTCGGTGGTCTGGCTGGCGGCGCCGGCCAGGAAGGTCCAGGCGGCCCAGCCGGCGCCGGCCAGTAGGGTGGCGCCGCCGGCGAGCATCAGGCGGGTTTTGCGGGTCGAGGTCCGCGAGTCGGGAGTTTGTGTGGCAGTCATTTCAGCACTTCGTTGTCAGAGGATTGGGAGGGCGACCAGCGGCCGCCGAGCGCGCCGGCCAGCGCCGTCTGGGCCAGGCCCAGGTCGCGGTCGGCCGCGGCCAGCGCGCTGTCGGCGCGCAGGCGTTCCAGGTCGGCGTCGATTTCGTCCTGGCGCGCGGACAGGCCGCGGCTGGCGCGCACGGCCTGCAGCCGCGCCAGCGTGCCGCTCTCGCGCAGCGAGACGCGGGCGGCGTCGCGCCGGGCGCGCGCCTGGGCCAGGCCGGCCAGGCCGTCGGCGACTTCCTGCAGGGCGCGCACGACGCTGGCGTCGTAGTCGGCCACCGCCAGGTCGTAGCCGGCGATGCGGTCTTGCAGTCCGGCGCGCAGGCGGCCGCCGTCGAAGATGGGCAGGGTCAGCGCCGGGCCGATGCCGGCCGCCAGGCTGTTGCCTTGCAGCAGATGCGACAGGCCCAGGCTCTGCAGGCCGGCAAAGGCCTTCAGGTCGATATCGGGATAGAACTCGGCCTTGGCCGCGTCGATGCGGCGGTCGGCCGCGTCCAGGCGCTTGCGCCGGGCCAGCACGTCCGGGCGCAGG
>ERZ1739169.202-NODE-202-length-14196-cov-17.393395_pt1 | contig 14196 bp, 13 predicted proteins | sample MGYA00581756_ERZ1739169 | MGnify/ENA primary metagenome ERZ1739169 (study PRJEB40789, sample SAMEA7425667) | Salamandra salamandra | biome: salamander skin | place: Germany | collected 2020-03 | study: cvxcv | reverse complement strand
CCGCCGCCCGTCCTCGCGCGGCCCCGCCGCCGGCAATGGCGGCAACGCCGAATAAGGCCATGGCCGCCCCCGTGCGCGCCTACATCGGGCTGGGCGCCAACCTGGGCGACAGCGCGGCCACGTTGCGGGCCGTGCTGGCCGAACTGGCCGCCGCCGACGGCATCGCGGCGGTGACGGCCTCGCCCTTTTATCGCACGGCGCCGGTGGACGCCACCGGCCCGGACTTCGTCAACGCGGTCGCGGCCCTGGACACCACGCTGGCGCCGCTGGACCTGCTGGACCTGCTGCAGGCGCTGGAACTGCGCCATGGCCGCGAGCGGCCCTACCGCAACGCGCCGCGCACGCTCGACCTGGACCTGCTGCTGCATGGCGACGCCGCCATGGCGCACGAGCGCCTGGTCCTGCCGCATCCCCGCATGCAGCTGCGCGCCTTCGTGCTGCGCCCGCTGCGCGACCTGGCGCCGGCGCTGACGCTGGCCGGACGCGGCCTCGACGCCTGGCTCGGTGACATCACCGACCAGCCGATCGAACGGCTGGACTGAACCGCGCCAGGCGGCGCGGTTCCCGCTTGCCTCCTGATTACCCCACGGATTGGCCCCGGCCGCGTCAGGCCTTGGGCGCGAACGCCAGCATGGCGCGTTCGACGTCGTCCACGCCGGGCAGGCCGGCCTCGTTGCCCAGGTGCTGGATCTTGTGCGCCGAGGCGGCGCGGGCAAAGGTGAAGTGTTCCTTCCAGGCCAGCTCGGGCCGGTTCACGTACGACCAGACATAGGCGCCGTGGAACACGTCTCCCGCGCCGGAGGTGTCGATGATGCGCGCGGCCGGCACGTCCAGCGACGGCAGCGTGTCGACCGCGCCGGTTTCGTCGTACCAGAGCATGCCGCGCTCGCCCAGCGTCACCGCGCCGATGCGGCAGCCGCGCTGCTTGAGCAGGTCCAGCAAGCCGTGCGGCGACAGGTCGAGCTGCTCGCACATGCGTTCGGCGCAGACCGCCACGTCGATGTGGCGCAGCAGTTCGTCGGTGTTCTCGCGCACGCCGCCGCCGTCCAGCGAGGTCAGGATGCCGGCCTGGCGGCAGGCGCGCGCGTAGTGCAGCGCGGCGTCGGGCTGGTGGCCGTCCAGGTGCAGCGCGCGGTAGCCGCCGACGTCCAGGCGCGGGAAATCGTTCAGGTAGTCGGCGTCGCGCGCCCGCACGATGGCGCGCTTGCCATGGTTGGGCATGATGAACGACAGCGACGAGCGCCGCACCGGGCGCCCGTGCAGTGTGACGCCGTGCGCGGCCGCCATGTCGGTGTACATGTGGCCGAGCCAGTCCGGCGCCAGCGAGCAGATCAGGTCGGGCCTGGTGCCCAGCTTGCCGCAGGCGAACGCCGCGGTGACGGCATTGCCGCCGAACGACACGGCGTAGTCGCGCGCCACGCTTTTCTCGTCGCCGGTGGGCCATTCGTCGGCCAGCACGGTGACGTCGATATAGGTATGCCCGATAAAGAGCGCTTCGCTCATGAGTCCATCCGCGTCAGGGTTTGCCGGATTGTAGGCCGGGCGGCGGACGGCTCAGCCGGCGGCGTTTTCCCCGGCCTGCGCCAGCACCCGGCGGGCGCGGGTGATGACAGGCGCGTCGACCATCTTGCCGTCCAGCATGAAGGTGCCGGCGGCCTTGTCGCGGTGGGCCGCGACCACGCGGCGGGCCCAGGCCAGCTCGGCCGGATCGGGCGCGAAGGCGGCGTGGATCACCGGCACCTGCGCGGGATGGATGCACAGCATGCCGCCGAACCCCATCTGCTGGGCGCGCGCGGCGGCGGCGGACAGCCCCGCGTGGTCTTCGACCCCCGGGAACACGCCATCCAGCGCCGGCGCCAGCCCGGCGGCGCGGGTCTGCAGCAGCACCTGCACGCGGGCATGGTCGAGCACGGCTTCGGCGCCGGCGGTGTCCGGCGCCAGGCCCAGGTCCAGGCCGTAATCGAGGCTGCCGAACGCCAGCCGCGCCACGCCGGGCGTGCCGGCGACCTCGGCGGCGTTGAGGATGCCGCGCGCGGTTTCCAGGATGGGGATGACCGGCAGCCCGGTCTGCGCCACGTGGCGCACCTGCGCCAGGCTTTCGGCCTTGGGCAGCAGGATGCCGGCCACCGCGGGCTTGCCGCGGCAGGCTTTCAGGTCGTCGTCGTGCCACGAGGTGGAGGCGTCGTTGATGCGCACCCAGACCCGCGCCTGCGGCTGCGTGCCCAGGAAGTCGCAGAGCGCTTCGCGGGCCGAGGCCTTGGCCAGGTGCTCGACCGCGTCTTCCAGGTCGACGATGACGGCATCGGCGCCGCTGGCCAGGGCCTTGGGGATGCGTTCGGCACGGGAGGCCGGCACGAACAGCGCGGTACGAACGACGGAATGCATCACACCACCTCCGAAGCATGGAAGCGCGCCACCTGTTCGGGCGCGTATCCCAGTGATGCTAGCACCGCATCCGTGTTCTGGCCCACGGCGGGCACCGCCGCCATGCGCGGCGCGAAGGCGTTGCTGCTGGCCGGCGGCAGCAGCGCCGGCAGCGCGCCGGCCGGGCTGTCGACCTGGCTCCAGCGGTCGCGCGCCCGCAACTGCGGGTGGGCCCAGACCCCGGCCATGTCGTTGACCCGGGCGTTGGCGATCTGCGCGTCTTCCAGCCGGTCGGTGACCTGCTGCACGCTGAGGTCGGCGAAGGCCGTGACGATCAGCGCGCGCAGGGCCTCGCGGTTGGCGGTGCGCAGCGAGTTGGTGGCGAAGCGCGGGTCCTCGGCCAGCTCGGCCTGGCGCAGCACCTGGGCGCAGAACACGCGCCATTCGCGTTCGTTCTGCAGGCCCAGCATGATGGTGTTGCCGTCGCCGGTGGGGAACGGGCCGTACGGATAGATCGAGGCATGGGCCGCGCCGGCGCGCACCGGCGGCGTGGCGCCCTCGAACGCGTAGTACATCGGGAAGCCCATCCACTCGACCATGCTCTCGAGCATGGAGACGTCCAGGCGGCTGCCCAGGCCGGTCTTCTGGCGCAGCAGCAGCGCGTTGAGAATGGCGGAATAGGCATACATGCCGGCCGAGATGTCGGCGATGGAGCAGCCGGCCTTGACCGGGTCGTCGGCGGTGCCGGTGACCGACAGGAAGCCGCTTTCGCTCTGGATCAGCAGGTCGTAGGCCTTCTTGTCCTGGTAGGGGCCGCCTTCGCCGTAGCCGGAGATGTCGCAGACGATCAGGCGCGGGAAGCGGGCGTGCAGCGCCTCGAACGACAGCCCCAGGCGCGCGGCGGCGCCGGGCGCCAGGTTCTGCACCAGCACGTCGGCCTGTTGCAGCAGGCGATCCATGATGTCGCCGGCCTCGTCGCGCTTGAGGTCCAGCGTCAGGCTTTCCTTGGAACGGTTGGTCCAGACGAAGTGCGACGACAGGCCGCGCACGCGCTCGTCGTAGCCGCGGGCGAAATCGCCCGCGCCAGGGCGTTCGATCTTGATGACGCGCGCGCCCATGTCCGCCAGCTGGCGGGTGCAGAACGGGGCGGCGATGGCGTGTTCGAGGCTGACGACGGTGATGCCGTCCAGCGGGCGGGGGGCTGGCGTGCTCATGCGGTGAACCTCAGTTCGGCCTGGTGGGCCAGCGTTCCGTCCTGCTCGGCCCAGAGCCGGGCCAGGCCCGGTTCCTCGAGGCGGCCGGCGACCTGGAACGGCGCGGGCGAAATCAGCGGCCGCAGGCCGCGGTAGGAGAGGTGCGTGGGGCGGGCGCCGGGATGGGCGCGCAGGAACGCGGCAACCATCTCGGTGGCGATCAGCGGGCCGTGCACCACCAGGCCCGGATAGCCTTCGGTGCCGGTGACGTAGGGATGGTCGTAATGGATGCGGTGGCCATTGAAGGTCACGGCCGAATAGCGGAACAGCAGCACCGACGACGGCTCGATGGCGTCGCGCCACTGCGCCTGCGGCGCCGGCTCGGTGCCGGTGAGCTTGGGCGGCGTGGGCTGGCGGTAGACGATGTCCTGCTCTTCCAGGATGGCCACCTCGCCGTCCTGGCGATATTCGTGGCGCACCGTCACGAACAGCAGCGCGCCGGTGCGGCCGGCCTTTTCCTTGACGTCGGCCACCACCGAGACCCGTTCGGCCGGCACACCCACGCGCAGCGGGCGGCGGAACTCGACCCGGCCGCCGGCCCACATGCGGTTGCGGTCCTGCGCGGGCGGCAGGAAGCCGCCGCGGGCCGGGTGCCCATCCGTCCCCAAGCCATCGGCCGCGACCGTGCTGATGAAGAACGCCCACTGCCACAGCGGCGGCAGGGGGTCGCCCACGGCCGGCGCCGGGCCGCCCAGCGTGGCGGCGATGCGCGCCGCGTGTCCGGGATCCAGCGCGTCCGCCTGGCGCTCGCCGCTGCCGATCCAGCCGGCCGGGTCTGTCGATGTCATGCCGATATTCCTCTGGTAGATGTCCTGGCGGCTAGCATCCCGCATGCCGCGCGCGCTGTGAATTCATTTTTCCTCAAGGCCGGGTTTGGGGCGCCTGAATCGTGCGCCCCGGGCCGGCCGCCGTAATATAGGCGCCATGCACTTCGACCTCGCCGACCTCCGCCTGTTTATCCACATCGCCGAATCCCCCAGCCTGACGCAGGCCGCCAAGCGGGCGCACCTGTCGCTGGCCGCCGTCAGCGTGCGGATCAAGGCGCTGGAGAACCAGCTCAACACCCGTCTGTTGTACCGCGACAGCCGCGGCGTGGAAATCACCCCGGCCGGCCAGCGGCTGTTGCAGCACGCGCGGGTCATCATGCGCCAGGTCGACCACCTGAAGCACGACTTCCAGGAACAGGCCGACGGCGATGCCGGCCACATCCGCATCTTCGCCAACACCACGGCCGTCACCGAATTCATGCCGGACATCCTGGCGCAGTTCCTGGCGGGCCATCCCGGCGTCACGGTCGACCTGCAGGAACGGCTGACGCGCGACATCGTGCGCGGCGTGCTGGACGGCACCACCGACCTGGGCATCGTCGCCGGCCCGGTCGACGCCCCCGAATTGCAGACCATCCACTTCAGCACCGACCGCCTGGTGCTGGTGGTGCCCAACGGCCATCCGCTGCAGGACCAGGACAAGGTCAAGCTGGCCGACGCCGTGCGCTATCCATTCATCACCATGCACGAGGGCTCGACCCTGGTGGCGTTCCTGCGCGACCAGCTCGAGCGCATCGGCCAGCGCCTGCCGCAACGCATCCAGCTGTACAGCTTCGATTCCATCTGCCGGATGGTGCAGGCGGGCGTCGGCGTCGGCGTGATCCCCGACTCGGCCGCGCGCCGCTACGGCGCGGAAATGAAGCTGCGGGTGGTGGAACTGGACGAGCCCTGGGTGGTGCGCGAGCGCAAGCTGCTGGTGCGCGACATCGACGCCCTGCCCGGCTGCGCGCGTGAACTGATCGAGCAGATCCGGCAGCCGGCGGCCGCCTGACGCGCAGACGGCTCCCGCCACGCCCCGCGCCCATGCGGTATGCCTGGGCCGGTCCACGCGACAAGACGCCACGCGCCAGCCCTAGCGCCCGCCGAACGCCGGCGCGCGCTTCTGCGCGAAGGCGCGCATGCCTTCCAGGTAATCGTCGGTGTAGCCCAGCTCGCGCTGCAAGGCGCATTCCAGGTCGAACTGCTGCGCCAGCGTGTTGCCGCTGGACGCATGCAGCGCCTGCTTGGTGGCGGCGTAGGCGCGGGTCGGCCCGGCCGCCAGGGTGGCGCGGACGTCGGCCAGCGTCGCGGCCAGGTCCGCGTCCGGCACCACGCGCCAGATCAGGCCCCAGGCCTCGGCCTGCCGCGCGCTGACGGCCTCGCCGAACAGGGCCGCGCCCATGGCCCGCGCCGAACCCACCAGGCGCGGCAGGAACCAGGTGCCGCCCGCGTCCGGCAACAGGCCGATCTTGCTGAAGGCCTGGATGAAACGCGCCGACTCCACCGCGAACACCACGTCGCAGGCCAGCACCAGGCTGGCGCCAGCGCCGGCCGCGACGCCGTTCATGACGCACACCACCGGCGCCGGCAGCGCGCGCAGCCGCATGATGAGCGGCTTGTACAGTTTTTCCAGGTTCTCGCTCAGGTCACGCCGCGAACCGTCCTCGGCCGGCTTGCGCTCGCCCAGGTCCTGGCCGGCGCAGAAGCCGCGGCCGGCGCCGGTCAGGATCACGCCGCGCAAGCCGGCGTGCGCCTCCAGCGTGTCCAGCGCCCGCGCCAGCTCGGCGTGCATGACGGCGGTGAAGCTGTTCAGGCGCTCGGGGCGGTTGAGCGTGATGACGCCGACGCCCTGCTCCAGCGTGAACGTGATCTCGGTGTAGCGGTCATGGCTCATGCCAGTTCCTCCAGCACCGCCAGTTGCTCGGCGCTGTCGCCCAGCAGCAGGTCCGCGACCGTCAGGCGCTTGAAGTAGTCGCCGACCTCCAGCTCGTCCGTCATGCCCATGCCGCCGTGCAATTGCACCGCCATCTGCGCCACCAGCCGGCCGGCGCGCGCCGTTTCGAGCTTGGCCGAGGCCAGCATGCGGCGGCGCTGCGCCGCGTCGGGTTCGGTCAGCGCGGCCACCGCCACGTAGGCCATCGACAGCGCCAGCTCCCTGGCCACCAGCATCTCGGCCAGGCGATGCTGCAGGGCCTGGAACGACGCCAGCGGCTGGCCGAACTGTTTGCGCGTCTTGAGATAGTCGACGGTGATCTCCAGCAGCCGCTCCATCGCGCCCGCCGCCTGGGCGCACAGCGCCGCCGTGCCCCATTGCAGCGCCTGCGCCAGGGCCGCGTCGGCCGCCGCGCCCTGCGCCAGCAGCGCGTCGGCGCCCAGCGATACCGCGTCGAAATCCAGCCGGGCGCAGCGCGCGCCGTCCAGCGTCGGCGTGTCGGTGACGCGTACCCCAGTGACATCCGCCGGCACCGCCAGTAGCAGCGTGGCGCCGTCGTCGGCCCGCGCGCTCACCAGCCAGGCGTGGGCGGCGGCGCCATGCCACACCAGGTGCTTGGCGCCGTCCAGCCGCCAGCCGCTGCCGGCGCGCATCGCGCGGCAGCCCTGGGGATCGGCCTGGTAGCGGCGTCCGGGCTCCTGGTAGGCCACGCTGACCACGCGTTCACCCGAGGCGATGCCCGGCAGCCAGCGGTCACGCGCCGCCTCGCCGCAGGCGCCGATCAGGGCCGCGCCCATCACCGCGCAGGGGATCACCGGCTCGGCCACCAGTCCGCGCCCCAGCTCCAGGTGCACCGGCAACAGGCTGGCCGGCACCTCGCCGAAACCGCCTGCTTCCTGCGGGATGTTCAGGCCCAGCACGCCCAGCTCGGCCAGCGCGCCCCAGGCCGCCTCATCGAGCCGGCCCGCGGCCTCGCGGGCGCGGCGCTGCGGCCGGGTCCATGCCTGGTCCACCAGGCGGCGCAGGCTGTCGGCCAGCATGCGCTGTTCTTCGGTATAGAGGAAATCCATGCGTCGTGTTCCTTGCGGATGCGGGCCGGGCCTACAGGCCCAGCACCAGGCGGGCGATGATGCCCTTCTGCACTTCGGTGGTGCCGCCGTAGATCGAGGTCTTGCGCATGTCGGCATAGCCGGCGCCCGAGGCCGCCGCCATCTCGGGGCCGGGGCCGTGATACGCGGCCTCGGCCAGCATCCACTCGGGGTCGTACGGCCAGGCGTCGGGGCCGGCGACTTCCATCTGCAGCATGGCCAGGTCCTGCTGGATCTCGGAGCCGCGGATCTTCAGCACCGAGGCTTCCGGACCGGGCGTGCCGCCGTTGCTGGCCGCGACGCGCAGCAGCAGCATTTCCAGCGCCATGATGTCGACCTCGATGCGCGAGATGCGGTCGCGCATGCGGCTGTCGGCCAGCAGCGGCCGGCCGCGCGCGGTGGCCTGGGCGGCCATGTCCTTGAGGATGCCGAGTTCGCGATGGCAATGGCCCAGGCCGGCGATGCCGGTGCGTTCGTGGCCCAGCAGGTACTTGGCGTAGGTCCAGCCCTGGTTCTCCTCGCCGATGAGGTTGGCGGCCGGCACGCGCACGTTCTCCAGCCACACTTCGTTGACGTCGTGGCCGCCGTCCAGCGTGCGGATCGGGCGCACCGTCACGCCCGGCGCGCGCATGTCCAGCAGCAGCATCGAAATGCCGCGCTGGGCGCGCGCCTCGGGGTCGGTGCGCGCCAGGCAGAACATCCAGTCGGCGTATTGCGCCAGCGTGGTCCAGGTCTTCTGGCCGTTGACCACGTATTCGTCGCCATCGCGCACCGCGCGGGTCTTGAGCGAGGCCAGGTCCGAGCCCGAGCCGGGCTCGGAATAGCCCTGGCACCACCAGTCCTGCACCCGCGGCATGCGCGGCAGGAAGCGCGCCTGCTGTTCGGCGCTGCCATACTTCATCAGCACCGGGCCGATCATGGACAGGCCGAACGGCAGCAGGCGCGGCGCGCCGGCCTTGAAGCATTCGACTTCGAAGATCAATCGCTCCAGTGCGTTCCAGCCGGTGCCGCCATGCTCGACCGGCCAGTTCGGCGCGCCCCAGCCCTGGTCGGCCAGGATGTTGTGCCAGCGCACGTAGTCGTCGCGTTCCAGGCGCTGGTGCCGGCGCACCTTGTCGCGGATGTCCCGCGGCAGCCGGTCGGCGGCGAACGCGCGCACCATTTCGCGGAACCGGATCTCTTCCGGCGTCCAGGTCAGATTCATGGCCTACCTCCTTGGAAGGCTATCTAGCCATGGCGACCGCGCGCCGGACAATCTGCGGTTGCGGAAGACCGGCTTTTGCCTCGGTGTAGGGCACGGGCACTACGGGCCGGCAAAAGGCCTGCTTCAGCAATGAAGAATGGCACCGGCCGGCGCCAGCCCCGACACTGGCGGCTCATCCCTCCGGAACCGTATGCAATGACCGCAACCGACCCACGCGCCGCCGAAGGCGTCGAGGCGCAATACCGCCAAGCGCTCGACCAGGGGCGCTTCCAGATCCAGCACTGCGACGCCTGCGACCGCGCGGTGTTCTATCCGCGCATGCTCTGCCCGCATTGCGGCGCCGCAGCGCTGTCGTGGCAGACGCCCGATGGCCGCGGCACCGTCTATTCCACCACCGTGGTGCGGCGCAAGCCCGAGGCGGGCGGCGACTACAACGTGGCGCTGGTCGACCTGGCCGAAGGCGTGCGCCTGATGAGCCGGGTCGAGGGCGTGGCGCCGGACGCCGTGCGCATCGGCATGGCGGTGCGGGCCCAGGTGGCCGTGACCGAAGGCCGCGGACTGCTGGTCTTCGTGCCGAACAAGGAGGCGCAATGACGCTGAACGATCTGCGCGGCGCCGTCGCGGTGGCGGGGGTCGGCCATGCCGGCCTGGGCCAGGCCAACGGCTACACCGAAATGGAAATCCTGGTGCAGGCGGCGCAGCGCGCCGTGGCCGACGCCGGCCTGACCATGCGCGACATCGACGGGCTCTGCACCGCCAGCGTGGCCGCGCCGATGTGGGCGATGCCGGTCATCGAACACCTGGGCATCCGCCCCAGCTTCATCGACAGCACCATGCTGGGCGGCTCCAGCTTCGTGGCGCACCTGCTGCCGGCGCTGCACGCGCTGGCCTCGGGCCAGTGCAACGCGGTGCTGGTCTGCTATGGCAGCACCCAGCGCACGTCGACGCTGAGCCGCGCCGAGATCGGCCGCGTGCGCAAGCAGTTCGATCCGCAGCCCTACGAGACGCCGTACGACCCGTTGAGCCCGCTGTCGTCGTATGCGCTGGCCGCGGCGCGCCACATGCACCAGTACGGCACCCGCCGCGAACACCTGGCGCAGGTCGCGCTGGCCGCCAACCAGTGGGCCCAGCTCAACCCCGAGGCGCAGCTGCGCGAACCGGCCACGCTGGAACAGATCCTGGCGGCGCGCATGGTGTCCGACCCCTTGAGCGTGCGCGATTGCTGCCTGGTCACCGACGGCGCCGGGGCCTATGTGCTGGTGCGCGCCGAGCGCGCCCGCGACCTGCCGCGCCCGCCGGTCTACGTGCTGGGCAACGCCACCGCCGTGTGGAACCGGCAGATCTCGTCAATGGAAGACCTGACCGTTACCGCCGCCAGCGAATCGGGCCGCCGCGCCTACGCCATGGCGGGCGTCTCGGCCCAGGACATCGACGTGGTCGAGCTGTACGACGCCTTCACCATCAACACCCTGCTGTTCCTGGAAGACCTGGGCTTCTGCGCCAAGGGCGAGAGCAAGGACTTCATCGCCGACGGCGCCATCGCGCCCGGCGGGCGGCTGCCGGTCAATACCAATGGCGGCGGCCTGTGCTGCGTGCATCCGGGCATGTATGGCGTCTTCATCATGATCGAGGCCGTGCGGCAGTTGCGCGGCGAGGCCGGCGCGCGCCAGGTGGCCGGCGCCGACCTGGCGCTGGTGCACGGCAACGGCGGCACGCTGTCCAGCCAGGCCACCGCCATCCTCGGCACCGCCGCCACGCTTTGACTCCAACCGCAGCAACCATGTCGCACGCAGAACCGCTCACCCGCATCCACCAAGTGCTGGCCCGCCAGGCCGGCGAGCAGCCCGACGCCATCTGCCTGTACGAGGAAGGCGGCGGCATCCTGACCTATGCGCAACTGTGGCAACGCGCCCAGGACGCGGCGCGCTGGCTGGCGGCCGCGGGGGTCGAGCCAGGCCATCGCGTGATGATGGTCGGCGAGAATTGCGCCGCCATGATCGCCGCGCTGTTCGGCTGCAGTCTTCTCGGCGCCTGGCCGGTGGGCGTGAACGCGCGGCTGTCGGCGCGTGAGATCGCCGCCATCGGCGCCCATGCCCAGCCGCAGGTGACGCTGTACACCAGCGGCGTCTCGTCCGCCGCCGCCGCCCATGCCGACGCGGCCGGCGCGCAAGCGGCCGATGCCGCCGCCTGGGGCCCGGGCCTGCGGGCGCGGCGCGCGGACACGCCGACGCCACCCGAGCGTGGCGACATCGCCGCCGAAGTCGCCACTGTGATCTACACGTCCGGCACCACCGGCGCGCCCAAGGGCGTCATGGTGCCGCACCGCGGCCTGCTGCACTTCGCCGGCGTCTCGGCCGCGTCGCGCCGCCTGACGCCGCGCGACATCGGCTACGCCGCCCTGCCGCTGTCGCATATCTTCGGCATCGCCACCGTGCTGATGGCCACGCTGCACGCCGGCGCCAGCCTGGTGCTGCGCAGCCGCTTCGATCCCGAGGACGCCTTCAAGGCGCTGGCCCATCCGGGCGTCAGCATCCTGCAGGGCGTGCCGACCATGTTCAACCGCATGCTGGCGGCCGCGCCGCCGCGCGGCGAATTGCGCGCGCCCGCGCTGCGCTATGTCTACACCGGCGGCGCGGCGCTCGACCCCACGCTCAAGCGCGACGCCGAGCGCTACTTCGGCGTGCCGATGCACCACGGCTACGGCATCACCGAATACGCCGGGTCCATGTTCATCACCGACATCGACGCCCCGCCGGCCGATTGCAGCGCCGGCTACGCGGTGGACGGCGTCGAACTGCGCATCGGCGATCCCGACGCCGACGCGCCGCGCCCGGGCAAGCGCGGCGACATCCTGATCCGCGGCCCCGGCGTGATGCTGGGCTACTACCGCGACGCGGCGCAGACGGCGCAGGCGCTGCTGCCCGGAGGCTGGCTCGCCACCGGCGACATCGGCTACCTGGACGACCGCGGCGCGCTGTACATCGCCGGCCGCTCCAAGGATCTGATCATCCGCTCCGGCTTCAACGTCTACCCGATCGAGGTGGAGGCGGTCATCAACGCCTTCCCCGGCGTGCGCCTGTCGGCGGTGGTCGGCCGTCCCACCGAGGACCACAACGAGGAAGTTATCGCCTTCGTCGAGCCCCTGGCCGGCGCGCGACTGGACACCCACCTGCTGATGCTGCACCTGCGCGCCCAGCTGGCGCCGTACAAGCGGCCCGCGCAGATCCACTGCATCGACACGATTCCCACCACCGTCAGCGGCAAGATCCTCAAGCAACCGCTGAAAGAAAGGCTGGCGTAGGCGCGGCCCCGCTGTTCCGCTCCGCGACCGGCTCATTCCACAAGGAGACATGAGCGTGAACATCAAGACCCTGCTCGCCGCGGCCGCCGCCGTGGCGGCCATGACGGCCGGCGCCAGCGCCGCCGCCGACAGCGCCTACCCCGACCGCCCCATCCGCCTGCTGGTGGGCTACGCCCCCGGCGGCCCGGTGGACACCACCGCGCGCGTCTTCGCCAAGTACCTGGGCGACAAGCTGGGCCAGGCGGTCGTGGTCGAGAACCGCGCCGGCGCCAGCGGCATGATCGCCTCCGACGCCACCGCCAAGGCCCCGCCCGACGGCTACCTGCTGGGCTTTGCCGCCAGCCCCACGCTGACCATGTCGCCATTGGTCCAGCGCAGCACCCTGTTCGATCCGCGCAAGGACTTCTCGCTGATCGGCCAGGTGGTCGACTACGCCAACGTGCTGCTGATCGGCCCGCAGGCCCCCGCGAAGAATGTGGGCGAGCTGGTCGACTACGCCCGCGCCCACCCCGACGCCGTGTCCTTCGGCTCGGCCGGCATCGGCGCCTCCAACCACCTGTCGGCCGAACTGCTGAAGAAGCAGGCCGGCGTGCCGATGCTGCACGTGCCGTATCGCGGCAACTCGCCGGCGATGATGGACGTGGTCAGCGGCAAGATCACCTTCATGTTCGACATCACCAGCACCGCCATCCCGTTCATCAAGAGCGGCAAGGCGCGCGCGCTGGCGGTCACCTCGCGCACCCGCAACCCCGAGCTGCCGGACGTGCCCACCATGATCGAGGCCGGCATGAAGGACTACGAGGTAGTCGGCTGGTACGCGCTGGTCGGCCCGCGCAAGCTGCCCGACGCCGTGCAGGCGCGCCTGACCCGGGCGCTGTCCGAGGTGTCGAAGGACCCCGCTTTCCGCCGCGCCATGACCGACGGCGGCTACACCATCAACACCGGCGACGCCGCCGCCCTGCAGCAACGCATCGACCGCGAATACGCCTTGTGGGCCGATGTGATCCAGAGCGCCAACATCCAGGCCAACTGACCCCGACGGGAACCCGCCTATGAAGCCATCCGCATTGCGCACGCAGACCCGACTGCCCATCATCGGCGCCCCCATGTTCCTGGTCTCCGGCCCGGACCTGGTGGCGGCGCAATGCGGCGCCGGCATCATCGGCACCTTCCCGTCGCTCAACGCCCGGCCGCAGGAACAGCTGCACGAGTGGATCACGCGCATCGAGGACAGGCTGTCCCGCGCGCGCCAAGCCGATCCGCAGGCGCGGATCGCGCCCTATGGCGTCAACCTCATCGTCCACCCCAGCAACGCCCGCTGGCAGGGCGACCTGGCCATCTGCGCCGAGCGCCGCGTGCCGCTGCTCATCACCTCGCTGCACCCGCCCGAGGCCGTGGTCCGCGCCGTCCACGCCTACGGCGGCCAGGTCTATCACGACGTCACCACCGTGCGCCACGCCCGCCGCGCCCTGGACGCCGGCGTCGACGGCCTGATCCTGGTCGCCGCCGGCGCCGGCGGCCACGCCGGCCAGCTCAACCCCATCGCCCTCGTCAACGAGATCCGCGCCTTCCACGACGGCCCGCTGGCCCTGTCCGGCTGCATCAGCCACGGCAAGGACATCCTCGCCGCCCAGGCCCTGGGCTGCGACTTCGCCTACATGGGCACCCGCTTCATCGCCACCCGCGAATCCCTCGCCAACGACGCCTACCGCGAAATGATCCTGCGCGCCCAGGCCGCCGACGTCACCTACACGCCCCACTTCTCCGGCGTCCCCGCCAACTACCTCACCGAAAGCATCCGCGCCGCCGGCCTGGACCCCACCCGGCTCCCCGACTACGACGCCCCGCCTCCCAACCTCGACAAGAGCACCCGGCCCAAAGCCTGGAAAGACATCTGGAGCGCCGGCCAAGGCGTCGGCGCCACCCAGGAAATCCTGTCGGTGGCCGAACTCGTGACCCAGCTGGAAACGGAATACCAGGAAGCCAAAGCCGCGCTGCTGCGCTGACTCCAGTCCCCCCAGCGCGCAGCGTCAACCGGAACCGCAAGACACCGCGTAAGCCGCCAGACGGCCGCCCGCGCGGCCATCTGGTGGCGGGCCCCGCAAACCCCTCCACACCGCGCCAACGGTGACAAACATGCCAAGCGCCACCTTCCCCAACACCCGCCATTGAGTCACGGCGCGAGCGCATGGCGGGGCAGGCGGGGGATGGCGGGGCGTGTAGATGCGCCCGAGGGAATCCGAAGGA
>ERZ1739169.201-NODE-201-length-14252-cov-16.774812_pt1 | contig 14252 bp, 15 predicted proteins | sample MGYA00581756_ERZ1739169 | MGnify/ENA primary metagenome ERZ1739169 (study PRJEB40789, sample SAMEA7425667) | Salamandra salamandra | biome: salamander skin | place: Germany | collected 2020-03 | study: cvxcv | reverse complement strand
TCAGCGCCGTGTCGCGGGCGACGTCGGGCGCCAGCGCCTGCGAGGCATTGCGCGATTCCAGGGGCGGCAGGCTGCAGCCCGTCAGGATGCCCAGGCAGAGGACGGTCATGGAAACGAATCGGGCTGTGTGCATACGCCGTATTGTGCCGAATTGCCGGCGGCAGCGTCGGGGTGCGGGAACGCCCGGGGTGATTGATGGTTTTCCATATTTGAGATAAATTCTCTCATATGGAAAACCCATCCGCTCCCGATATCGACCTGGACCAACGCCTGGCCGGCCGCCTGAAGGCCTTGCGCACCGAGCGCGGCTGGTCGCTGGACGAACTCGCGTCGCGCGCCGGCATCAGCCGCGCCACGCTGTCGCGCCTGGAAAACGCCGAGGTCAGCCCCACCGCCAGCGTGCTCGGCAAGCTCTGCGGCGCCTATGGCATGACCATGTCGCGCCTGATGCGCATGGTCGAAGACGACTTCGCGCCGCTGGTGCCGGGCGCGGCGCAGGCCGTGTGGGTCGATGGCGCCACGGGCTTCCGGCGGCGCTCGGTGTCGCCGCCGTCGCAGAAGTTGGCCGCCGAAGTGCTGGCCTGCGAATTGCCGGCCGGCGCCCATATCGAATACGAACAGTCGCCGCGCGCCGGGCTGGAACACCACCTGGTGATGCTCGAAGGCGAGCTCTCCATCCGCGTCGACGGCCAGGCCCATGCGCTCGGGCCGGGCGACTGCCTGCGCTACCAGCTCTATGGCGCCAGCGCGTTCGATACCCCGCCGCACAGCGGCGCCCGCTACCTGTTGTTCATCGTCTGAGTCCGCCATGTCCATCGAAACCCCTGCATTGACCGCCGTTACCGCCGATGAGGCCCACGCCCTGCTGCCCGGCCTGGGCGACCTGCTGCATGCCTGCGTGCAGGACGGCGCCAGCGTCAGCTTCGTGCTGCCTTTCGGCCCCGAGGCGGCGCGCGCATTCTGGCTCGACAAGGTGCTGCCGCCGCTGGAAAGCGGCGGCCTGGTGCTGTGGGTGGCGATGCGCGAAGGGCGGGTGGCCGGCGCGGTGCAGCTGGACTGCGATACGCCGCCCAACCAGCCGCATCGCGCCGAGATCCGCAAGCTGCTGGTGCACCCCGACTTCCGCCGTCGCGGCATCGCCCGCGAACTGATGCAGGCGGCGGAGGCCACGGCCGTGGCCGCCGGCCGCAGCCTGATCACGCTGGATACGCGCACCGGTGACAACGCCGAGCCGCTGTATACCTCGCTGGGTTACCGCACGGTGGGGGTGATTCCGGGATTCGCCCGGGATGCGCGCGATCCGAACCGGCTGGACGGCACGACCATCATGTACAAGCCGTTGTAGCCAGGCCCGGCGGGCGCCGGGCGGGCAGGGCCGCTCAGGCGAGCGGCTTCAGGCCCACGCTGTAGGGCGGGGCGTTGCCGCGCGCGGCGGCCTTGATCTTCAGCATCGAGCCGCCCGGCGTGAATTCGAATTCCTGGAACGGCACTTCGAACCATTGGTGGAAGCTGGTGCGCGAGAACTCGGGCACCCAGACCTTGGGGCGCTTGGCGTCACAGTGGAATTCCACCAGGGTGCAGTCGATGCCCAGCGGCCGGGTGTTGCCGATGCGGTAGCTGGCGCGCAGTTCGGCGCTCTGGGTGCGGCCGGGCTGCCAGGTCAGGCCGATGGATACCATGAAGTGTTCGATCGCCTCAATGCCGCGATACATAGCTGACTCCGAATGCTGCCGGGCGCGAACGCCCGCAAGAAGCCGCCGCGAGGGCGGCGGGAAATACCGCGATTATCCGCCATTCCCCGTTTTCCTGCCGGGCGCCGCGCCGGCCCGTCAGCGCGCGGCGGGCCCGTCCGCGTGGAATTTCAGCAGCGCGGCGGCCACCGCCTGCGGCGCTTCGCGCTGCGGAAAGTGGCCGACGCCATCCAGCACCCGCCGTTCATAGCCGCCGGTGAAATAGTGCTCGCGGCCTTCTGACGTCGCCGGCAGGTTGCAGGTGTCCGCGCCGCCGTGCAGCACCAGCGTGGGCAGCGCCAGTTGCGGCGCGGGCGTGAGCCGCGCGCTGTCCTCGGCGTAGGCCGGGTCGCCTGCCTCGAAGCCCCAGCGCTGGCGGTACGAATGCAGCACCACCGCGGGCCAGTCGGGGTTGTCGAAGGCGCGCGCGGCCTCGTCGAATTCGTCCGGGCGGTACCAGCCGGGCGGCGACCAGGTGTCCCACAGATAGCGCGTGAAGGCCCGGGCCTGCCCGCGCACGGCCGCCGCGCCGCGCGGCGTGGCCATGAACCAGTGGTACCAGTAGTTGCGCGCCTGCGGCAGCGGCAGGGCCTGCGCCGGGTCGTTGGTGCCGTAGCCGACCGACAGCAGCGCCAGGTGCGAGGCCACGCCGGGTTGCAGGCCGCAGGCGTTGGCGGCGGCGCGCGCGCCCCAGTCGTGGCCGACCAGCAGCGGCCGGCGCAGCCCGAGCGCGGCGATGAAGTCCAGCAGATCGCGGCCCAGCGCCGCCAGTTCGCCGCTGCGCGGCGTCGCCGCGTCCAGGAAGCGGGTCGGGCCGAAGCCGCGCAGCGCCGGGCACAGCACGTGGTAGCCCTCCGCCGCCAGGCGCTGCGCCACCGGGCGCCAGCATTCGGGGCTGTCGGGCCAGCCGTGCAGCAGCACGGCGACGCGCTCGCCGCCGGGATTCCATTCGAGGTAGGCGATCTCCAGCCGGGGCGTGCGGAGGGTGGCGTAGGCGGTCATGGTCGTGCGTCCTTGCGGTATCGGGAAAGGCCACGATAGCGGCGCCGGCAATCACGATTGGTGAATAATGTGAAGTTATTATCAATGAATCACGTATTGAGGAATTGCCCATGGACACCCCCGCGGCGCCGGCCGGCGCGGTGCTGGACCTGACCCTGCTGCGCACCTTCCTGGAGGTCGTGGACCATGGCGGCTTCGCGCTGGCGGCCGATGCGCTGGCGCTGACGCCGTCGGCGGTCAGCGGCCACATCAAGCGCCTGGAGTCGGCGGCCGGCGCCGTGCTGCTGGAGCGCACCACCCGCAGCTTCGAGCTGACCGCGGCGGGCGAGACGCTCTACGCCTACGCGCGCAATATCGTCGACCTGGAACGCGAGGCCCGCGCCCGCCTGCGCGGCGCCGGCCTGAAGGGACGGTTGCGCATCGGCTCCTCGGAAGACTTCGCCGGCGCCTGGCTGGCCGAGGTGCTGCAGGCGTTCCACCGCGCCCATCCCGGCGCGTCGATCGAATTGAAGGTGGGCGTCACGGCCGACCTGCTGCGCCAGCAGGAACGCGGCAAGCTCGACGTGGTGTTCGGCAAGCGCTGTGCGCGCGTGCACGATGACGGCGAACTGCTGTGGGAAGAGGAACTGGTGTGGGCCTGGGGCGAGGACAAGCCGTGGAAGCCGGGCGAGCGCGTGCCGCTGGCGGTGTTTCCCGATCCCTGCGTCTATCGCGAGGCCGCGATCGCGGCGCTGGGCAAGGCGCGGCGCGCCTGGCTGCCGGCGTTCGAAAGCGCCAGCATGGCGGGCTGCCTGGCGGCGGCGCAGGCCGGCTTCGCGGTGGCCCCGGTGGCGCGCAGCCAGTTGCGCCAGGGCCTGCGCGCGCTGTCGCGCGAGGACGGCATGCCGGCGCTGCCCAACGCGCGCTTCTACGCCTTTGCGCGCTCGGCCGAGCCGGCGGTGCGGGCCTTGGTCGCGGCCGTGCGCGAGACCGGGCAGCGGCGCCGGTTCGCGCGCTGAGCCTCGGGCTTGCGTTGTTTCAATCGCCCTGATTGAGGAAACCAAATGGACGCGTGGCGCCGCGTCCCGCACGATGGTGCCCATGTCTTCTATAAGACTGGCGCAGCCGCCGCCGGTCCAGGCATTTGAATCAAAGGAATCATCATGGCAAATTTCCTGCTTGCATTGGTCACCGCTGAACTCTCCCTCTTCGGCGTCGACGCCGCCGCCGCGCCCGTGGCCGGCGCCCCGGCCGAGGCGCCGGCCGCCGACACCTCGCCGCGCTTCGACAGCGAGCACTACCGCAGCGCGCTGGGCTGAGGCGCAAGGCTGTAGAAATAGGCAGGTTTCACGCAAGAACGAGCCTGTACGCTGCACCACGCGATTCTTAATATCCCTCTCACGCCCGGGGTCGATGGTTTCCGCGTGAATCCATGGACGACGGCGGGTCGCCGGCGTGTTGCCGGCGGCTGCAAGCAGAGGGAGATCGCATGAGCACCGAAAAAATCTGGTTTGTCACAGGCGCCGCGGGCGGCCTGGGTCTGGCGCTGGTCAGGATGCTGCTCGATCAGGGGTGCCACGTCGCGGCCACGGCCGACGATGTGGATGTGTTGATGGAGGCCGTGGGCGCCAAGCTCGAAGGCCGCTTCCTGCCGCTGGAAGTGGATCTGGCCGATGAAGGCAACGTGCGCCGCGCGGTCGACACCGCCATTGCCGCGTTCGGCCGCATCGACGTGGTGGTCAACCACGCCGGCCACGGCCTGTCCGGGCCGCTGGAAACGCTGTCCGACGACGCCTTGCGCGGCAGCTTCGATGTCAACGTGTTCGGCGTGCTGAACGTGGTGCGCGCGGTGATGCCGCGCCTGCGCGCCCAGCGCGCGGGGCACGTATTCAATATCTCGTCGATCCTCGGTTTCGATGGCGGCCGCGCCGGCTGGGGCGCGTACAGCGCCGCCAAGTTCGCGGTCAGCGGCCTGACCGAGGCGCTGGCGCTGGAAGCCGCGCCGCACGGCGTGCGGGTGTCGCTGGTCTACCCGGGCGCGATGCGGGCGGGCGCCGACGAGCGCGGCGGCCATCCCGAAGCGGGACAGGCCGCGGCGACGGGGCATCCGGCCGCCGGCGATCCGGCCAAGGCGGCGCGCGCGCTGATCCAGGCGGCCGACGGGCAGTACGCGCCGCTGCACCTGTTCCTGGGCCGCGACGCCTTCGACCAGGCGCGCGGCAAGATCCAGTCGGTGCAGCAGGAGCTGGCGCGCTGGCGCGAAATGTCCGTGTCGATCGGCTTCGTCGACGAACGGCGCATGGCGGCCTGAGCGCCAGGCGGCGCCTACCCGGCCAGGCCCTGCGCCACCTGGTAGGCGCCCAGCAGCGCCAGGCTCACCATGAAGCACTGCTTGAAGGCGCGCGGCGACAGCCGGTCGCGCAGCCATTGTCCCAGCGCCATGCCGGCCAGCGCCGGCAGCAGCATCAGCACCGAGGCGCCGGCCGCGTCCGGGCTGTAGCTGCCGGTCAGCCACAGGCCCGCCGCCAGCGCGACGGTCGAGACCGTGAACGAAATCCCCATGGCCTGGATCAGCCCATCCTTGCCCAGGTTCAGCGCCTGCAGATATGGCACGGCGGGAATCACGAAGACGCCGGTGGCGGCGGTGATGAGGCCGGTGACCACGCCGACCGCCGCGCCCAGCGCGCCCTCGTGGCGCGCCGGGACCGCGGGCGGCTTGCCGAACAATCCCCAGGCCGCGTAGGCCACCAGGGCGACGCCCAGGCAGACGCTGGCCCAGTGGCCGGCCGGCGCGCCCAGCCAAAGCGCGCCGCCGATCGTGCCCGCGCACACGCCGAGCTGCATCGCGCCGATGCGGCGCAGCACCCGCATCAGCGTCGGCCACGGCCGCGCCTGCCAGAGATTGGTGATGAGCGACGGCACGATCAGCAGCGCGGCGGCCTGGGCCGGCGCCATCACCAGCGCCAGCATGGCCATGGAGATGGTCGGCAGGCCCAGCCCCACCACGCCCTTGACCACGCCGGCCAGAACGAACACGGCGGCGGTCGCCATCAGCAGCGCCGGCGTGGCGATGCCGGACAATTCGTGCAGGTTCATGCGGCCTCGCAATGCGCGGTGAGCGGGTCGCGCGGCCGGCCGAACAGGGCATAGGCGACGTCGTCGGCGCCGCCCTGGCTGGCGGCGCGCAGCAGCCACTGGCGGCCTTCGCACAGGTCGGCGGGCTGGCTGGCGCCATACAGCGCGGGGCCGCCGATCAGGGCGATGCCGAGCATGCGCTGGGCCGGCGCATGGCCTTCGCGCGCCGCGGCCCGCAGCCACGTCAGCATGGCGGGATAGTCGCCCTGGGTCTGGGCCTCCAGCGCCAGGGCGTATTTCTGCACCGGGGTGGCGTAGGCCGACAGGCCGTTGCTGGCTTCGGCGCGGCCTGAGGAGTGCAGCGCCAGCGCGATCAGCAGCGCGGCCGGCCAGGCCACGGCCATGCGCCGCGTGAGGGAGTGGTTCATGGAAATTCCCCGTGATGGATGATCGACAGCCCGATTCTGCGCGCGGCGGGCGATGAACCCATATCGGGATCTCGCTGAGTCTGCCTATGGAACAGCCTGAGCCTGGCGTGCTACGCTTTTCGCATGCGCTTCGACCTGACCGATCTGCGGCTCTTCCTCAATGTGCAGGAAACCGGCTCCATCACGGCGGGCGCCCGTCGCTCGCACATGACGCTGGCGTCCGCCAGCGAACGCATCCGCGGCATGGAAGAGACGCTGGGCGTGCCGCTGCTGCTGCGCGAGCATCGCGGCGTGCAGGCCACGCCCGCCGGCCGCACGCTGGCGCATCACGCGCGCCTGGTGCTGGCGCAGATGGACCGCATGCGCGGCGAGCTGGACCACTACGGCCAGGGGCTCAAGGGCCACGTGCGGGTGCTGTGCAACACCACCGCGCTCAGCGAGTACCTGCCGCAGGTGCTGGGCGCCTTCCTCAAGGACCACCCGCGCGTCTCGGTCGACCTGGAAGAGCGCCTCAGCTACGAAATCGCCGACGCCCTGCGCGCCGGCACCTGCGACATCGGCGTGCTGGCCGATTCCACGGATCTGCACGGCCTGCGGGTGCTGCGCTTTCGCCATGACCCGCTGGCGCTGGTGCTGCCGCCAGGCCATCGGCTGGCGGGGCGCGAGACGGCGCTGCTGGCCGACGTGGCGGACGAGGAATTCGTGGGGCTGGTGGAAGGCAGCGCATTGCAGGAGCACATCGCGCACCATGCGCGCCGCGGCGGCAAGGCGCTGTCGTACCGCGTGCGGCTGCGCAGCTTCGACGCCGTCTGCCGCATGGTGGGGCAGGGCGTGGGCATCGCCATCATGCCGAAGGTGGCGGCGGTGCGCTACGGCCGCGCGGCCGGTGTGCGGCGGGTTGCGCTGGTCGACGACTGGGCCGTGCGCGACCTGGTGCTGTGCGTGCGCGGCGAGCTGCCGGCCTATGCGCAGCAGCTGGTGGCCTACGCGCTGCGCGATGCGCCCAAGACCTAGCGGCCAGCGCGTGGCGCGTGTTGGCGTGAACCAGCCCCCCGCGCGTCCTCAGCGTTGCGCCAGTCCGGGCTTGCGCAGGTGCCCCCGCTCGAACCATGAGCCCGACGCCACGGCGGTCAGGATGACCAGGCCATACAGGCACATGGCGGCCGCGGCGATCAGGAAGAACAGCGTCAGCGATCCGGTCAGGTGCAGCGCCACGCCGCCGATGCCCGCGCCCACCGCCAGGCGCAGGAAGCCGGCCCACAGCGGCCATTTCAGGCGGCCCGCGCCCTGCGAGGCGAAGTACATCGAGAACCCAAGCGCGAAGAAGCCGTACACCGGCCCGACGATGCGCAGATAGGCGCTGCCGGCTTCCAGCATGTGGTCCTCGGCGCCGAACAGGCGCAGCCACACTTCGGGAAACAGCGCCGCCGCCAGGCCGAGCGCCTCGGCCAGCGCGAACGCCATCGCGCCGCCCGTGAGCGCCACGCGCAGGGCGCGTTCCGGCTGGCCGGCGCCGATGTTGGAGCCGACCATCGCGACCATCGGCGCGCCCAGGCCGAACGCCAGCGGCATCATCAGGTATTCCAGCCGCACCGCGATGCCGTAGCCGGCCACCGCGGCGGTGCCGGCATAGGCGCCCACCAGCGCCGCCGTCAGCGCCACCAGGCCGTTGGTCAGCAGCGGATTGAGCGTGGCCAGCGCGCCGACGCTGAGGATGTTGCGCATCAGGCCCAGGTGCAGGCGGCAGCGGGTCAGGCGCGCGGCGTTGCGGCCGCTCAGGCAATAGCCGCCCAGCACCAGCGTGCCGACGGCGTAGTAAGTGACCAGCGCCCAGCCGCCGCCGGCCACGCCCAGCGCCGGGAACGGGCCCCAGCCGAAGATCAGGCACGGCGACAGCGGCACCAGCAGCAGCGCGCCGCCGCAGATCACCGCGCCCGGCACCAGCATGTTGCCGGTGCCGCGGATGACGCTGGCGAACGCGTTCATCAGCCACATCAGCACGATGCCGCCGAAGATGACGTTGGAATAGGCCAGCGCCGCCTCCAGCGCGGCGCCCTCGGCGCCCAGGGCGCGGTACAGCAGCGGCCCGAAGGCCAGCAGCAGCACGCAGAACAGCAGGCCCAGCGCGGCGTTCAGCACCACCGCGTGCAGCACCAGCTGGTCGGCCTCCTGCTGCCGTCCGGCGCCCAGCGTACGCGCCACCGCGGCGGAGATGCCGCCGCCCATGGCGCCCTGCGACATGTTCTGCATCAACATCAGCACCGGCACCACCAGCGCCACGCCCGCCAGCACCGGCGTGCCCAGCCGCGCCAGGAACCAGGTCTCGATCAGGCCGGTGGCGGACTGCGCCAGCATCATCAGGATGTTGGGCCACGCCAGCCTGGCCAGCGTGGGGGCGATCGGCGCGTGCAGCATGGCCTGCAGGCGGGCATTGGCGGGGCGGGGCGCGGAAGAGGCGGACATGGCGGACGGCCGGAGGGGGAGTCCGCAAAATTTACGTGCATATGCCAATATCTGTCAAGATTGCGCTAGACTCGAACCCGGCGCGGCAGTAGCGTTATGGGCTCGCCAGCGGCCCCTTTCCTGGCCGCGCCGGCGCGCGCCGCCCCGGCGTACCTTTTCCCCTTGCCGTCCGAAGCCATCATGTCCGACGCCGATTCCTCCGCCATTCCCCAGGACCCGCTGGTCTGCAACGGCGCCGCGCTGCGCAAGGCGACCCGGCGCGTCTCGCAGCTGTACGACACGGTGCTCGCGCCCTGCGGCCTGAAAGTGTCGCAGCACTCGATCCTGGTGCACATCGCCCGCGCCGGCTCGCCGTCCATGACCGACCTGGCGCGCGCCATGGTGCTGGACCGTTCCGCGCTGGCGCACAACCTCAAGCCGCTTGAGCGCGATGGCTACGTCCACATGGCCCGCGACGAGCGCGACGGCCGCAGCCGCCGCGTGGCGCTGACCGACGCCGGCCGCGACAAGCTGGCCGAATCCAAACGCCTGTGGAAGGACGCGCAGCGCCGCTTCGAGGCCGCCTACGGCGCCGAGCGGGCCGCGGCGTTGCGGACCTCGCTGGCGGACATCTTCTCCGACGAGTTCGCGCTGGCGTTCAGCCGCGGCTAGCGCGCGCGGGCCAACACCAGCACCGCGCCCAGCACGCAGGCCATGCCGGTCAACTGGCTGGCCGACAGCGCCTCGCCCAGCAGCAGCGCGGCCAGCAGCACGGCCGAGACCGGCGCGATCGCGGTGAACAGCGCGGCGTCCGAACCGCTGACGCGTTCGGCGCCGGCGTACCACAGCACGAAGCCGCCCACGGTCGGCACCAGCGCGTAATAGGCCACCGCCAGCAGCGCGTCCACCGGCACCGGCCGCGTCCAGGGCGCTTCGGCGAGGGCCGCCGGCAGGCACACCGCCAGGCCGATGGCGACCATCAGCGTCGACAGCGCCAGCGGCGGCACCGGCGCCCGCAGCCGCTTGTGCAGCAGGATGAACAAGCCCTCGCACAGCACCGCGCCCAGCACCAGCGCGTTGCCCGGCAGCGTGCCGCCATCCTGCGCCACGCCGCTTCGCGTCATCAGCCAGACGCCCGCCGCCGCCACCGCGATGGCCAGCAGCGTGGCCTTGCCGGGCCGCTCGCCCAGCAGGGCGATGGCGATGCCGGCCGACACCAGCGGCAGCGTGCCCAGGATCACGCCGCCGTCCACCGCCGACGTGCGCTGCAGGCCGGCGATCAGCAGCGTGGTGTAGCCGACGCTGCCGGCGATGGCCTGCGCCGCCAGCAGCAGCCAGTCGCGCCAGGCCAGGCGCGGCAGGCGCGCGCCAGTCAGCTTCCACAGCACGGCGAAGCAGGGCAGCGCCAGGGCGAAGCGCAGCGCGGTGGCGCTGAACGGCGGCAGGCCGGCGGCGATGATCTTGCTGGCGACGACGGTGCTGCCGACCAGCGCCATCGCGGCGGCCAGGCAGCAATAGCCTTGCAGGGTACGGTTCATGAGGATGCGGCCATGACGGAGAAGGCCGCAGCGTAGGCGCGGACGGGGGGCGCGGTCTTGAACGAAATTGCGCGGCGCCGACTCAGCCGGCGGCGGCCAGCGCGTAGCGCCCGGGCGAGACGCCGTAGGCGCGCGTGAACAGCCGGGTCATGTGGCTCTGGTCGGCAAAGCCGGCGCTGGCGGCCGCGTCGGCCAGCGCCATGCCCTGGCGCAGCAGGCGGCGCGCCAGCAGCAGCCGGCGCTGCACCTGGTAGGCGTGGGGCGTCATGCCGGTGGCGCGGCTGAAACCGCGCAGCACCTGGAAGCGGCTCAGGCCGCAGGCCTGGGCCAGGTCGGCCAGCGACAGCGCGGCGGCCGGGGCGTCGTCGATCAGGCCGAGGGCATGGCGGATGGCGGCGGGTGCGCCGTCATCGGCCGGCGCGTTTCGCGCCAGGCCGCCGGCGCGCGCCAGCACCCGCGCCAGCAGCACGTCGCGCGCCAGCGCGTCGCCGCCCGTCACGGCCAGCGCATACAGCGCCAGCAGGTCCGCCGCCAGCGCCGGGGCGTCCATCACCGGATGTTCGAATTCAAAACCGCGGGCGGCCGGCAGCGCGTCGGCCGCGCCCGCCACCACCGCGGGATCCAGGTACAACATCTGCCAGGCGCGTTCGCCGCCGATCGGCGCGCCGTCATGCACCTCGCCGGGATTGACCGTGATGACGTGGCCCGGGCCGGCCTCGACCTGGCCGCGGCCGCTGTGCGACACCTGCGCTCCGTGGCGGATCACGCCGATGCCGTACTGGTCGTGCGTATGCCGCGCGAAGGCCCGCCCGCTGCGCGCGGCCACGGCCTGCACGCCGGCAAGGGCGCTGCGCGACATGACGAACTGGCTGGCGGGCATGGCAGGGCTCCGGGTTGGCGGCGGGATCAGGTCCGCCCGCCGCGGCTGAAGACCTCGCGCAGCGCCGCCGCGAACAGGGCGTCGACGTTGCGGCGCAGGCCGTCGGCGCGGGTGAATAGCGAGATCGGCGGCAAGGTCCAGTCGAAAGAATACGGCACGATCGCCGCGCCGGCGATGCGCACCAGCTCGTCGGCGATGTCGGCCGGCAGGATGGACACGGCGCGGTCGCTGGCGACGATCATTTCGCCGATCAGCTTGGACGAATCGCTCTGCACCGAGGGCGTGGGCGGCGCCAGGCCGGCGCGCAGGAAGATGTCGGCCACCTGTTCGCGGATCGGGCTGTCCGGCGTGCCCAGGATCCAGTCCAGATCGGCCAGCATGTTCCATTCCAGCCGGGCGCGGCCCAGGCGCGCCGCCAGGCGGCGGCTGGCGATCAGGCGCGGCGGCTGGTGGTACAGCACCTCGAAGTCGATCTGGCCCAGGTCCACCGACGGCGTGGCCCAGCCCACCACTACGTCCAGCGTGTGGTCGCGCAGCTGGCGCAGCAGCGCGGGGCCCTGGCCCTCGTGGATGGTGGCGGTGATGCCGCGCCCCTGCGGCATGGTGCGGGCGATGGCGGCCGACAGCATCTGCCCCGAGACGAACGGAATCACCCCGATGTGCAGGTGGGCGGCCTGGCCGGCGGCCACGGCCTCCATTTCCTGCACCAGGTGGCCCAGGTCGTGCACCAGCGCCCGGGCCCGCGCCAGCACCACCGCGCCCAGGGGGGTGGGGGTCATGCCGCGCACCGAGCGTTCGAACAGCGGCACGTCGAACATGCTTTCCAGTTCGGCCAGCGCGTTGGTCACGGCGGGCTGGCTGGTGGCCATGTGTTCGGCCACCCGCGTCAGCGAGCCGTGCTGCTCGATCTGCAGCAGCAGCATCAGGTGCCGCATCTTCAGCCGCGAGGTCAGTTTCCGGAGCACCTCATCCGGGGAAAACGGTGTCATAGACAAGGCATAAGATAAAAGTGATGTGACAATATTAAATCTGAATGAACACCTTATGCCTGCGGCCCTAGAATTTTCCCTATTCAAGACTAGGAGGCGCCGCCCCATGAATTCGCAAGCAGACCGCCAAGCCGCTCTGGACTACCACGAGTTTCCCACCCCGGGAAAGATCTCCGTCGTGGCGTCCAAGCCGCTCACCAACCAGCGTGACCTGGCCCTGGCGTACTCGCCCGGCGTGGCGGCGGCCTGCGAAGAAATCGTGACGGATCCGGCCAATGTGTTCCGCTACACCGGCCGCGGCAACCTGGTCGGCGTGATCTCCAACGGCACCGCGGTGCTGGGCCTGGGCAACATCGGCGCGCTGGCCTCCAAGCCGGTGATGGAAGGCAAGGCGGTGCTGTTCAAGAAGTTCGCCGGCCTGGACGTGTTCGACATCGAGATCAACGAAACCGATCCGGACAAGCTGGTCGAGATCATCGCCGGCCTGGAGCCGACCTTCGGCGGCATCAACCTCGAAGACATCAAGGCGCCGGAATGCTTCACGGTCGAGCGCAAGCTGCGCGAGCGCATGAAGATCCCCGTCTTCCATGACGACCAGCACGGCACCGCCATCACCGTTTCCGCCGCGTTCATCAACGGCCTGAAGGTCGTGGGCAAGCAGATCGACAAGGTCAAGGTCGTGACCTCCGGCGCCGGCGCGGCCGCGCTGGCCTGCCTGGACCTGATGGTGGACCTGGGCCTGCCGCTGGAAAACATCTGGGTCACCGACATCGAGGGCGTGGTCTACGAAGGCCGCACCGTGCTGATGGATCCGGACAAGGCGCGCTTCACGCAGAAGACCGACGCCCGCAAGCTGGCCGAAGTCATCGACGGCGCCGACGTGTTCCTGGGCCTGTCGGCCGGCGGCGTGCTCAAGCCCGAGATGGTCGCCAAGATGGGCCCGCGCCCGCTGATCCTGGCGCTGGCCAACCCCACCCCGGAAATCCTGCCGGAAGTGGCGCACGGCGTGCGCGACGACGTCGTCATGGCGACCGGCCGTTCGGACTACCCGAACCAGGTCAACAACGTGCTGTGCTTCCCCTACATCTTCCGCGGCGCGCTGGATGTGGGCGCCACCACCATCACGCGTGAAATGGAAAAGGCGGCGGTGTATGCCATCGCCGAACTGGCCGAGGAAGAGCAGAACGAAGTGGTGGCCGCCGCCTACGGCACCTACGACATCTCGTTCGGCCCCGAGTACCTGATTCCCAAGCCCTTCGATCCGCGCCTGATCGTGCGTATCGCGCCGGCGGTGGCCAAGGCCGCCATGGAAGGCGGCGTGGCCACGCGTCCGCTGGCCGACCTGGAAGCCTACGAAGAGCAGCTGCAGCAGTTCGTGTACCACTCCGGCGCCTTCATGAAGCCGCTGTTCTCCGCGGCCAAGCGCATCGTGCGCAACGGCGGCAAGTCGCGCATCGTCTTCACCGAGGGCGAAGACGAACGCGTGCTGCGCGCGGTGCAGGTCATCGTCGACGAAGGCGTGGCCCGCCCGATCCTGGTCGGCCGTCCCGCCGTGCTGCTGTCGCGCATCGAGAAGTTCGGCCTGCGCCTGCGCCTGGGCGAGGATGTCGAGGTCACCAACCCGGAATACGACGAGCGCTTCCACCAGTACTGGACCACGTACTGGGAACTGATGTGCCGCCGCGGCATCACCAAGGAAATGGCGCGCGTCGAAATGCGCCGCCGCCTGACCTTGATCGGCGCGATGATGGTGCACCTGGGCGACGCCGACGGCATGGTCTGCGGCTCGGTCGGCGCCTACCACGACCACCTGCGCTTCATCGACGAAGTGATCGGCCGCCGGCCGGGCCGCAACGTCTACGCCGCCATGAACATCCTGCTGCTCAACGAGCGCACGGTGGTGCTGGTGGACACGCACGTCAACGACGAACCCACCGCCGAGCAGATCGCCGAGTTCACCATCGCCGCCGCCCGCGAAGTGGGCCGCATGTTCCTCGCGCCGAAGGTGGCGCTGCTGTCGCGCTCGAACTTCGGCTCGGGCAGCTCGGCTTCCGGCGCCAAGATGCGCCGCGCGCTGGAACTGGTGCGCGAAGCCGCGCCGGAACTGGAGATCGATGGCGAGATGCACGGCGACTGCGCGCTGGACGAAGCCCTGCGCCTGCGCATCCTGCCGTCCTCGACGCTCAAGG
>ERZ1739169.200-NODE-200-length-14280-cov-16.367733_pt1 | contig 14280 bp, 12 predicted proteins | sample MGYA00581756_ERZ1739169 | MGnify/ENA primary metagenome ERZ1739169 (study PRJEB40789, sample SAMEA7425667) | Salamandra salamandra | biome: salamander skin | place: Germany | collected 2020-03 | study: cvxcv | reverse complement strand
GCCGTGCACGGCGTTGGCGTCGATGCTGTCGGCGAAGTCGGCGCGGATCGTGCCCGGGGCGGCCTTCTTGGGGTCGGTGGCGCCCATCAGGTCGCGGTTCTTCAGGATGGCGTCCTCGCCTTCCAGCACTTGCACGAACACGGGACCGGAGATCATGAAGTCAACCAGGTCCTTGAAGAAGGGGCGTTCCTTGTGCACGGCGTAGAAACGCTCGGCGTCGGCGCGCGACAGCTGGGCCAGGCGGGCGGCGATGACCTTCAGGCCGGCTTGTTCGAAACGGCCGACGATCTGGCCGATGACGTTCTTGGCGACGGCGTCGGGCTTGATGATCGAGAGGGTACGTTGGATGGACATGAAAAACTCCGAAAACGGATTGCTGACTGGTTTCTATGATTGCCTGGCGTGGCCTGCGCTCGTTGGTGTCACCCTTCAAGCGGCATCGCGCCATGGGCGCGCAAGCGGCTCGGAACAGCTGCGTTGACAGCGCGTTCCGGGCCGTCCCGGCCGCCTGTGCCAAGGCGGGGATTCGACACTGCCTACCCTTCGGAGTGATCCCGGGGTTGCCCCCGGGGCCGTCCCGCCTCGAGTGCTTCGCTCGGTTCATTGTGCTGAAATTCGCAGCGTTTTTTCAATGAACTTTTGGCGAAACCTCAATGAATTCAGGGACTTCTAAAAGGTTTACAGTAACCCGGTATTCTAACACGCCGATACGACCGCATTACATCTTAAAATGAGCGGTTTGCTTGCCCGTTTTCATCGACCGGGCGCCCTGTCTGCCGGAACCCTGTAATGACTCAAGCCGCTCCCCCGAACGCCGCGCCCGCCGCGACCGACTCCCCGGAACTCTCCAAGAGCTTCGAACCCGCCGAACTCGAATCCCGCTGGTACGCCGAGTGGGACAAGCGCGGCTACTTCGCCGCGGGGTCGCACGTAAAAACGGGGACGGAATCGCAACCCTACGTCATCCAGTTCCCGCCGCCCAACGTGACGGGCACGCTGCACATGGGCCACGCGTTCAACCAGACCATCATGGATGGCCTGATCCGCTACCACCGCATGCTGGGCGACGACACCGTCTTCATTCCGGGGACGGACCACGCCGGCATCGCCACGCAGATCGTGGTTGAAAGACAGCTCGACGCCCAGAAGGTTTCGCGCCACGACCTCGGCCGCGAGAAATTCCTCGAGAAAGTGTGGGAATGGAAGGAAAAGTCGGGCAGCGCCATCACCGGCCAGGTGCGCCGGCTGGGCGCCTCGGCCGACTGGCCGCGCGAATACTTCACCATGGACGAACGCATGTCGCGCGGCGTGGTTGAGACCTTCGTGCGCCTGCATAAACAGGGCCTGATCTACCGCGGCAAGCGCCTGGTCAACTGGGACCCCAAGCTGCTGACGGCGGTGTCCGACCTGGAAGTCCTGTCGGAAGAGACCGACGGCCACATGTGGCACATCCTCTACCCCTTCGTCGACGGTCCGCAGACCATCGTCGACAAGGACGGCCAGACGGTCACCCTGCGCGGCATGACCATCTCCACCACCCGCCCCGAGACCATGCTGGCCGACGGCGCGCTGTGCGTGCACCCCGAAGACCCGCGCTACAAGCACCTGGTCGGCAAGGAAGTCGAACTGCCGCTGTGCGACCGCAACATCCCCATCATCGCGGATGACTTCGTCGACCCCGAATTCGGCACCGGCTGCGTCAAGATCACCGGCGCGCACGACTTCAACGACTACGCCTGCGCGATGCGCCACGACCTGCCGCTGATCGTGATCTTCACGCTCGACGCGCACATCAACGAGAACGGCCCCAAGCAGTTCCAGGGCATGGAGCGCTACGAGGCCCGCAAGGCCGTGGTCGCCCAGCTGGAAGCCGAGGGCTACCTGGTCAAGGTCGAGCCGCACAAGATGATGCAGCCCAAGGGCGACCGCACCGGCGTCGTGCTCGAGCCCATGCTGACCGACCAGTGGTTCGTCGCCATGAGCAAGCCGGCCCCCGAGGGCACGCTCAACCCGGGCAAGAGCATCACCGAAGTGGCGCTGGAAGTCGTGGCCGACGGCCGCATCCAGTTCTACCCGGACAACTGGACCACCATCTACAACCAGTGGCTCAACAACATCCAGGACTGGTGCATTTCGCGCCAGCTGTGGTGGGGCCACCAGATTCCCGCGTGGTACGCGGAAGACGGCCAGGTGTTCGTCGCCCACGACGAAGCCGAAGCCATCCAGCAGGCCCGCGCCGCCGGCGTCACCGGCGAGCTCAAGCGCGATCCGGACGTGCTCGACACCTGGTTCTCGTCGGGCCTGGCGCCCTTCACCACGCTCGGCTGGCCCGACAAGACGCCCGACCTGGAACGTTACCTGCCGTCCAGCGTGCTGGTCACCGGTTTCGACATCATCTTCTTCTGGGTCGCGCGCATGGTCATGCTGACCACGCACCTGACCGGCCAGATCCCGTTCAAGCACGTCTACATGCACGGTCTGATCCGCGACGCCGACGGCCAGAAGATGAGCAAGTCCAAGGGCAACACGCTCGATCCGATCGACCTGATCGACGGCATCGACCTGGAAGGCCTGGTGGCCAAGCGCACCTACGGCCTGATGAACCCCAAGCAGGCCGGCGCCATCGAGAAGGCCACGCGCCGCCAGTACCCGGACGGCATCCCCGCCTTCGGCGCCGACGCGCTGCGCTTCACCATGGCCGCCTACGCGACCCTGGGCCGCAACATCAACTTCGACCTGAAGCGTTGCGAGGGCTACCGCAACTTCTGCAACAAGCTCTGGAACGCCACCCGTTTCGTGCTGATGAACACCGAAGGCCACGACCTGACCGGTCCGGACGCGGGCGAAACCTCGTTCGTCGACCGCTGGATCGTCAGCCAGCTGCAGGCGCTGGAAGCCGACGTGGCGCGCGGCTTTGCCGACTACCGCTTCGACAACATCGCCAACGCGCTGTACCGCTACGTCTGGGATGAATACTGCGACTGGTACCTGGAACTGGCCAAGGTGCAGATCCAGACCGGCACGCCGGCCCAGCAACTGGGCACGCGCCGCACGCTGATCCGCGTGCTCGAAGGCGTGCTGCGCCTGGCCCACCCGATCATTCCGTTCATCACGGAAGAACTGTGGCAGAAGGTCTCGGTGGTGGCCGGCAAGCGCCAGGAAGGCGTGGCCGACAGCGTCAGCGTGCAGCCGTTCCCGCAGGCCAACCCGGCCGCCGTGGACACCGCCGCCGAAGCCGACGTGGCCGAGCTCAAGGCCCAGGTCGAGGCCGTGCGCGCCCTGCGCGGCGAGATGAACCTGTCGCCGGCCCAGAAGGTGCCGCTGTGCGCCCAGGGCGATGCGCCCACGCTGACGCGCAACGCCCCCTACCTGGCCGCGCTGGCCAAGCTCAGCCAGGTCGACGTGCTGGACGTCCTGCCCGACGCCGGCGCGCCGGTGCAGGTGGTCGGCGCCAGCCGCCTGATGCTGCACGTCGAGATCGACGTCGCCGCCGAACGCGTGCGCCTGGACAAGGAAATCGCGCGCCTGGAAGGCGAGATCGCCAAGGCCAACGGCAAGCTGTCCAACGCCAGCTTCGTCGAACGCGCCCCGGCCGCCGTGGTCGAGCAGGAAAAGGCCCGCGTGGCGCAGTTCGGCGAGACGCTGCAGAAGGTGCGCGAACAGCGCGGCAAGCTGGGCAATTGATCGCCTGACCCGCCGCACGCAAAAAGCCCCGGACAGGTCCGGGGCTTTTTTTCGCGGGCATCTTGCCGATGCGCATCGCGTCGGCGGGTATCGCGCCGGCCTACACGCCGCCGTCCGTCATGCGGTACCACGTGACCACCGCATTGACGTACAGGCGCCGCAACCCATACAGCGGGAACGACCTCACCGGCGACAGCGGCACCGGCAGCGCCTTGGCGTCGCCGCTGACGAGGTATTGCGCCATGGCGCGGCCCATGCTGGTCTGCAGGCCCACGCCGCGCCCCTGGCAGCCGATGTCCACCAGCAGGCCGGGCTGCGGCTCGTGCAGGTGCGGCAGGTAGTCGCGGGTGATGGCCACGCGGCCGCACCAGCGATACTCGAACGGCGTGCCGGCCACCTGCGGGAACATCTTCACCATGACGCGCTCCAGGTGAGCCCAGTCCTGCGGCCCCTTGGGCTCGCGGAACGGCCCGCGCCCGCCCATCAGCAGGCGGCCCTGGTGGTCCAGCCGGAAATAGAGCAGCAGGTTGCGGGTGTCGGAGGTGACCTGTCCTTCCGGAAAGATGCCCGCGCGCAGGCGCTCCGGCAGCGGCGTGGTGGCGACCTGGAAGGTGTTGGCGTCGATGATCGAGGTCTTCAGGCCTGGCAGCAGGTCGGCGCCGTAGGCATTGGTGCACATCACCACGCGGTCGGCGGTCACGCTGGCGCCGCCGGCGGTGGTGGCGGTCCACTTGCCGCCGTCGCGCTTGAGCCCGGTGACGGGCGTGTCGGTGTGGATCACCGCCCCCGCGTTCAAGGCGGCCCGCGCCAGGCCGCGCGCATAGCTCAGCGGCTGCACCGCGCCCGCGCGCCGGTCGATCCAGCCGCCCAGATAGCGATCGGTGCCGATCAGGCGCGCCACCTCCGCCTTGTCCAGCGGTTGCGCGTCGGCGCCATGGCGCGCCCATTGCGCGGCGCGGGCGTGCGCCAGTTCCAGCGCCGCGGGGGTGTGTGCGCCCTGGATCCAGCCGCTGCGCACGTGCGGCACGTCCATTGCGTGCCGCTCGATCAGGTTGAACACCGAATCGGCGGTGGCGCCGGCGAAGCGCACCAGGCGCTCACCGCGCTCGCCGCCGAACATCGACACCAGCGCATCGGGATCGTATTTGAGGCCGGGAATGACCTGGCCGCCGTTGCGACCCGAGCCGCCGAAGCCGATCTCGCGCGCCTCCAGCAGCACCACCCGCACGCCCTGCTCGGCCAGGTGCAGCGCGGTGCTCAGGCCGGCATAGCCGCCGCCCACCACCAGCACGTCGGCCTGCGCGGACTGCGTCAGCGGCTGCGCGTCCGGCGGCGGCGCCGCGGTGGCGGCCCAGAGCGACGGGGAAAGTGGAAACGGCGTCTGCGACATGATGGTTCCTCACATGGGATGCAGCACGCGGCGCAGGAAATCCTGCGTGCGCGGGTGCTGCGGGTGATTCAGCACTTCACGGGCGGCGCCCTGCTCCACCATCACGCCACCGTCAAAGAACATGACGCGATCGGCGACCTCGCGCGCGAAGCTCATCTCGTGCGTCACGACGACCATGGTCATGCCGGCCTCGGCCAGCTTGCGCATCACGCCCAGCACGTCGCCCACCAGTTCGGGGTCGAGCGCCGAGGTCGGTTCGTCGAACAGGATCGCCTTCGGCTGCATCGCCAGCGCCCGAGCGATCGCCACGCGCTGCTGCTGGCCGCCGGACAACTGCGGCGGATGGGCGTCGGCCTTGTCGGCCAGGCCGACGCTGGCGAGCAATTCACGGCCGCGTTCGAACGCTTGCGCGCGCGGCTCGCCCTTCACGTAGATCGGCCCTTCCACCACGTTTTCCAGCGCGGTGCGGTGCGGGAACAGGTTGAAGCGCTGGAACACCATCGCCACCTGCGTGCGGATGGAAACGATGGAGGCCGCATCGCAGTCCACCAGCTCGCCATCCACGGTGATGCGGCCGGCGTTGTAGCGTTCCAGCCCGTTGATGCAGCGCAGGATGGTGGACTTGCCCGAGCCGGACGGCCCGATCACGCACACGACCTCGCCCTTGCTGACCTCGGCATCGATGCCCTTGAGCACCTCCAGCGACCCGAAGCTCTTGCGCACGCCCTTGAGTTCGATCATTTGGCGGCACTCCTCTTTTCCAGATGCCGCACCAGCAGGATCAGCGGCACGCACATCACCAGATACATCAGCGCCACCAGCGAGAACACGGTGGCGTTCTTGAACGTCGACACGGCGATCAGCTTGCCCTGCAGGGCGAGCTCGGCCACCGTGATGGTGGAGGCCTGCGACGAGTCCTTGAGCATCATGATCATGATGTTGCCGTAGGGCGGCAGCACGATCTTGACGGCCTGCGGCAGCACCACGCGGCGCATGGTCATGCTCCAGCTCATGCCCATCGCCATGGCCGCCTCGATCTGGCCGCGGTCGATGGCCTCGATGCCGGCGCGGAAGTTCTCGGCCTGGTAGGCCGAGTAGGCAATGCCCAGGCCGATGATCGCGGCCTGCACCGCCGTCAGCGCGATGCCCATGTCCGGCATCACGAAGTAGATGTAGAACAGCAGCACGATGATCGGGATGCCGCGCAGCAGGTTGATCACGCCCGCGCTGAACTTGGACAGGTATTTGTTGCCGGAGACCCGCATCAGCGCCCACACCAGTCCCAACACCGTGGACAGGACCAGCGACCCGAGCGTCACCAGGATGGTGAGCTTGGCCCCCTGCAACAGGATCGGCAGGTATTCCGCCGCGTCTTTGAAGAATTCCGTCATGACTCGATTCACCCCAACTGGGCCGCCTCCGGAAACCCGGGTCGCGGCCGGTCCGCGCGCCAGGGCGCGCAGTCCGGGCGGACGCCTGTCGCGGCGCCGCGCCCGCCATCAAACGGGCGTCAGCCGCCCAGCCCCCACTTCTTCAGGATCTGGTCGATGGCGCCATCGGCCTTCAGCTTGGCCAGCGCCTTGTTGATGCGTTCGAGCAAGGCGGTATCGTCCTTGCGCGTGGCCAGGCCCAGGCTGCCCATGACGGTGGGCTGGTAGGACTGCGCCATCTTCAGGTTGGGATAATTGCCCTGGGTCAGGATGTACGCGGCGATCGGGTAGTCCATGAAGCCGCCCTGGATGCGGCCGGCATTGGCGTCGCGCATCATGTCCGGCGGGTTGTCGTAGAGCTTCACTTCCTTGAACACGCCGCTCTTCTGGATCGGCTCGACGAAGGCGGTGCCGACCTGCACGCCGACCGTCATGCCCTGCATGTCGGCGAAGGACTTGTATTCCTTGTTGTCGCTCTTGAGCACCATCAGGCCTTCGCCATAGCGATAGACCGGCTCCGAGAAACTCACTACCTGCTGGCGCTGCGGCGTGATGAACATGGCCGCCGAGACGATGTCGATGCGCTTGGAGGTCAGCGAGCCGATCAGCGCTGAAAACGCCATGGGTTCGATCTGCACCTCGAAACCGGCCTCCTTGCCGACCGCCTTGACGATGTCGACCATCACCCCCTCGATGGAATTGGTCTTGGTGTCGAGAAAGGTGAACGGACTGCCGGTGGGCGTGGACCCCACCTTCAACACCGTCTGGGCCTGCGCGGCCGTGGCCGTGGACAATGCTGCGAATACAGAGACAACCAGAGTCTTGAATTTCATGACATTTCCTCATCTAGGCAAAGAGTTCCGGAACGTGCCCGGAAGGCGGATGATCCCCAGTGTCATCGCGCCCATTCACTGCCCGCGCGCTCAAGGCGGCGGTTGCGTCACATCCCCCGCGGCTTGATTGATATTCGAGATGGCCCAGATGACCTCGGTCGCCTGCAAGCCGGGATTGCGCCAGCGCCGCGGCGTGCTGCTGGCATAGCAGAAGCTGTCGCCTTCCTTGAGCAGCACGACGCGGTCGCCCACCCAGAGTTCGAGCGTGCCCTTGAGCACCACGCCGATCTGCTCGCCCTGCCCGGTCACGAACAGCTCGTTGCCGGTCGAGCCGCCAGGCTCGATGGTGGCGCGGCACAGGTCCATGCTGCGGCACGCGGGCGGCGTGTACATCTCCTTGACGATGCCCTTCTCGCGCAGGTCGATGTAGCGGTGCGTGCCGGCGCGGGCGACGCGGCCGCCGTCCTCGCCTTCGGTGTGTTCGGCGTTGCGCAGCAAGGCGTTGACCGACACCCCGAACTCGCGCGCCAGCTGGTGCAGCGTCTTGACCGACGCCGAGCTCAGGCCGCGCTCGATCTGGCTTAGCAGGCCCACCGACATGGCGCAGGCCTGCGCCACGTCCGCCAGTGAGCGGCCGTGCTGCTTGCGCAATTGGCGCAGTTGCTGGCCCAGCCACATGTCGACGGCGGATTCGGGACGGCCCGCCGCCAGCGCTGGCCTGGACAGCGCGTCGGCATCACGCGGCACGGGAGAGGATCGGCTCATATGAAAATTTCATTTTTATGTAATTTTCAATACTAAGGAGCGAGGCGAGCCGCTACAACCTAGGAGCATCCCTAGGCCGCCTGGGTCCTGGAAAAAGGGAAAAGACTTGCGGACAAGGTCCGCACGACGGATGGCAAGACGGCGGGAGGCGCTCTTGGAACCTGGACAGATAGGGGCGGTCGCGGACTATCGCGCGCCGGATCGAAGCGCGGGATTTGCGGCCTGGCGCGAAGCCGGCAGATGCGCCGGCCGGCTCAGGAAGCCTTGGGTTTGGATCCGCGGCGGCGCTTGGCGGGCAGCGGCGGCAACGGCTCGCCGGCCAGCTCGGCCAGAAAGCGCTCGTCGGCCAGCGACAGCCAGCCCTGGGCGCGGGCCGATGCGATCAGCTCGGGACGCCGCGCAACGGTCAATGCCAGCGAGCGTTCCCGGCGCCAGCGCGAGATGTTGGCGTGGTGGCCGCTGAGCAGCGGCGCCGGCACGGGCGCGCCCTCGTAGACTTCGGGGCGCGTGTAATGCGGGCTGTCCAGCAGGCCGGACAGCGTGTCGTTGAAGGAGTCCTGCAGCGCGGAGTCGCCGTCGTTCAGCACGCCCGGCAACAGGCGCACCGCGGCGTCGATCACGGCGAGCGCCGCGATCTCACCGCCGGACAACACGAAGTCGCCCAGCGAGATTTCGTGCGTGACGCAGCGCTCGATGAAGCGCTGGTCGACGCCTTCGTAGCGACCGCAGATGAGAATCAGGCCGTCGCTAGCGGCCAGCGCCTCGGCGCCGGCCTGGTCGTAACGCTTGCCCACGGGCGCGAGCAGCGCCACCGGGGCCGGTCCCAGGCCTTGGGCCGCGCGCGCCGCCTGGGCGGCATTGACGGCGGCTTCCAGCGGAGCCGCCATCATCACCATGCCGGGGCCGCCGCCATAAGGGCGGTCGTCCACGGTACGGTGGGGATCACTGGTGAAATCACGCGGATTCCAGGCATGCAGGGCCCACCGCCCCTGGGCATGGGCCCGGCCGGTGACGCCCAGGTCGCGCACCACCCCGAACATCTCGGGAAAGAGTGTCACGACATCAATGCGCATCAGAGATCCGCGGGCCAGTCGCTATCGATGCGGCGCGCGGCCAGATCGACGGCTTGGATGTGCGCGCGCACGAACGGAACGAGCATTTCGGCGGGCTTTCCCTTGGCGTTCAGGATAGGTTCGGGGCCGTCGGCTCCGACCTTCTGGCACAAGACTTTCAAGACGGCGTGAGCGCCGTTATCCAGGACCTCGTCCACCACGCCGATGAGCGCGGCGTCGCCATTCGCCGTGGTGTACAGCGAACAGCCAATGAGATCGACCCAGTAGTATTCGTCTTCTTCGGGCGCGGGGAAGGAACCCCGCGGCGCCTGCACGGAAAAACCGCGCAGCGCTTCGGCCTGGTCACGGTCGGCGATGCCGGCCAGCTGGGCCACCACGGTGGCCCCCTGCGAACGGACTTGCACGACCTTGTATGCGACAGGCGCAGACGCGACAGCGCCCCGCGCCAATTCAGGCACAGGGCGAGTCAACCACCATTGAGAAGCTGAGAGCAGCACTTCGGCATTGGCCGAATGCGGCTGCACCTTGACCCAGCCTTTCACACCGTAGGCCGCACTGATGCGACCCAGCTCGATCAAGTCCGCAGGCGCCGCGTTGGAATGTGCGGCATCAGACATGTATCGGGCTATCGGTTTCGTACAGCGTAGCTAGAAACTAGCAGGGTTCAGGCGTGCGACGCGGGCATTAAGCCGCGGCGGAAACCTTGGCCGAGTAGTCCTTGACCAGGCGCTCGACGGCCGGCGACAGCTGGGCGCCGTTGCTGGTCCAGTGTTGCACGCGATCCAGCGCGATGCGCAGGTTTTCCGCGCCTTCGTTGCCGACGGGGTTGTAGAAACCCACGCGCTCGATGAAACGGCCGTCGCGACGGTTACGCGAATCGGTGGCCACCAGGTTGTAGAACGGACGCTTCTTGGACCCACCGCGGGCCAGGCGAATCACCACCATAGGTAATCCCTTGAATTAGTTGTGAAAAACGGGAAATTCTAGCACTTAAACAAGCCGGCTGGCAAATGCCCGTGCTGAATATCGGGAGACGCGGCGTGATTTATACGCGAAAACACCACATATGCACCACATACGGGTATTCTACAAAATCCGGGCCGGAGCCCGCCGCAGACAGAGTGTAGCCCGTCACGGGCCGCTGTGCCGCGCCGAGGCGCAGGAAGATCGCCCGGCGGCGTTTCCATCCGGAACGCGCCGCCGGACCGGCGCCCTTGGCAAGTGCGTGTGAAGCATTTCCCCGATTGGAGAGATCGGAATGTCATCCTGCGCCACATCCGCAAGCCCGCCTCCCCTGGCCGCGCCGCAACGGCGCCGCCCTTCTCCGCCCTCGCGTCCCCCGCGCCTGCGCAAACGTCCCCGGTTTCTCGGCGACTGATCGCACCCCTTTTTTCCCGCGTTTTCCCCCAACTTCCTCTACCGGAGGGTGCTGCACCATGAAGAACCGTAAAACTGTCTTCACCCCTGTCGCGCGCCTGGCGGCAACAGGGCTGCTGGCGGGCATGCTGGCGCTGCCGATGGCAGCCCAGGCCCGGGTGGTCGGCGCCGCGCTGACCACCGCCACCGGCAAGGTCACCGCGGTGGACCCCGCCACCCGCACCATCACCCTGCAGGGCGCCAATGGCAATGTGGTGGATGTCCAGGCGGGCCCGGAAGTGCGCAATTTCAAGCAGATCAAGCCGGGCGACTCGCTGACGCTGGACTATTACGAGTCGGTGGCCGTCGATGTGCGCCCGGCCGGCTCGGGCGCCCCCGAAGTGGTCACCCAGACCGCTGGCACGCGCAGCGCCAAGGGAGCCAAGCCGGGCGGCGCGGTCGGGCGGCAGACCACCATCACCGCCGAGATCTGGCACATCAACAAGAGCGCCAATCTCGTCACCCTGAAGGGCCCGCAGGGCGCGCTGCGCACGATCCAGGTGCAGGATCCGGCAATGCAGGCGCGCCTGGCGAAACTGAAGGAAGGCGATCTGGTGGACTTCACCATCACGCAGGCGGTGGCGGCGGCCATCCATAAATAGACGGCGCGGCGCGCAGACGCGCGCCATCGCGCCAAACAAAAAGGCCAGCCCGGAAAGGCTGGCCTTTTTCATGGAGCGCCGGATCAGCGGCGGCGCAGGTAATGCACGCCGCGGCCATCGGCCTCGTGTTGCGCGACCAGCACGTTGCCGGTCTGGCGGGCGAACGCCTGGAAGTCGCGGATGGCGTTGCGGTCGGTGGTCAGGACGCGCAGCACCTGGCCGCTTTCCATCTGCGCCAGGGCCTTCTTGGCGCGCAGGATCGGCAACGGGCAGGTCAGGCCGCTGGCGTCGACGTCCTGGTCGAAGGACGGCGCCGGCACGGCCGGCGCGGTGTCCAGATCAGAGGCGCTCATCGACCCACTTCTGCACGCTGGCGATCGCGGCGGGCAATGCCGCCAGATCGGTGCCGCCGCCCATGGCCATGTCCGGACGGCCGCCGCCCTTGCCGCCCACCTGGCTGGCGACGAAGCCCACTAGGTCGCCGGCCTTGATGCGGTTGGTCAGGTCGGCCGTGACGCCGCCGACGACGCTGATCTTGCCATCGGCCGAGCCGGTGGCCAGCAGCACCACGGCGGGCTTGAGGCGGTCCTTCAGGTTGTCGACCATGCCGCGCAGGGCCTTGGGATCGACGTCGCCGATGCTGGCGGCCAGCAGCTTGATGCCCTTGACCTCGACGGCCGCGGAGCTGGCCAGGTCGTTGCCGGCGCTGGCGGCGAGCTTGCTGCGCGACTGCTCCAGGTCTTTTTCGAGCAGCTTGACCTGGTCCTGCACCTGCGAGATGCGGGCCGGCAGGTCGGCGGGCGTGCTGCGCAGCATGCCGGCCACCTGGGCCAGCAAGGCGCTCTGGTTCTGCACCCAGGCCAGGGCGTTGTCGCCCGTGATGGCTTCGATACGGCGCACGCCGGCGGCCACGCCGCCTTCGGACACGATCTTGAACAGGCCGATGTCGCCGGTGCGGCCGACGTGGGTGCCGCCGCACAGTTCGCGCGAGAAGCCGATGTCGAGCACGCGCACGGTGTCGCCGTACTTTTCGCCGAACAGCGCCATGGCGCCGCCCTTGACGGCGTCATCGTAGGCCATGACCTGGGCCACGGTGGGCTGGTTGGCGAGGATCTCGGCGTTGACGATGGCCTCGACGCGGGCGATCTGCTCGGCCGTCAGGGGCGCGTCCTGCGCGAAGTCGAAACGGGTCTTGTCGGGATCGACCAGCGAGCCGCGCTGCTGCACGTGCGCGCCCAGCACCTGGCGCAGGGCCTTGTGCATCAGGTGGGTGGCCGAGTGGTTGCGCACGGTGCGGGCGCGGCGCACCGCGTCCACGCGCGCCAGCACGGTGTCGCCCACCGCCAGCTTGCCCTCTTCGAGCGTGCCGTGATGGCCGAACACGCCCGATTGGATCTTGAGCGTGTCGCCCACGGCGAAGCGCACGCCGGCGGCCTCGAGCAGGCCAGTGTCGCCGACCTGGCCGCCGGACTCGGCGTAGAACGGGGTGGCGTCCAGCACCACCACGGCGCTCTGGCCGGCCTGCACCTGTTGCACCTGGGTGCCGTCGACGTACAGGGCCGTGACCTTGACGTTGTCGAGTTCGAGCTTCTCGTAGCCCTCGAAGCGCGTTTCCGCGCCTTCGTAGCTCAGGCCCTCGGCCATCTTGAACTTGCCGGCGGCGCGCGCCTGGTCGCGTTGGCGTTCCATGGCGACTTCGAAGCCGGCCATGTCGACGTCGACTTCGCGTTCGCGGCAGATGTCGGCGGTCAGGTCGACCGGGAAGCCGTAGGTGTCGTACAGCGTGAACAGCGTGGTGCCGTCCAGCTGGCCGCCCTTGGGCACGTTGGCCAGCGCGCCGTCGAGGATGCGCATGCCGTGTTCCAGCGTTTCGCCGAAGCGTTCTTCTTCCTGCTTGAGCACCTGCGCCACGCGCTCGGCGGTGGCGGCCAGCTCGGGATAGGCCTCGCCCATCTCGGCGACCAGGTCGGGCACCAGGCGGTGGAAGAACGGCTTGGTCTGGCCCAGCTTGTAGCCATGGCGCAGCGCGCGGCGCACGATGCGGCGCAGCACGTAGCCGCGGCCTTCGTTGCTGGGGATGACGCCGTCGACGATCAGGAACGAGCAGGCGCGGATGTGGTCGGCGATGACCTTGAGCGAATTGTTTTCCAGGTCCTTGATGCCGGTTTCGCGCGCGGCGGCGGCGATCAGGTGCTGGAACAGGTCGATTTCGTAGTTGGAGTGGACGTGCTGCAGCACGGCCGCGATGCGCTCCAGGCCCATGCCGGTATCGACACAGGGGCGCGGCAGGCGCGGCATGTTGCCGGCGGCGTCGCGCTCGAACTGCATGAACACCAGGTTCCAGATCTCGATGTAGCGGTCGCCGTCTTCCTCGGGCGATCCCGGGGGGCCGCCCCAGATCTCGGGGCCGTGGTCATAGAAGATTTCCGAGCACGGGCCGCAGGGACCGGTGTCGGCCATCTGCCAGAAGTTGTCCGACGCGTAGCGGGCGCCCTTGTTGTCGCCGATGCGGATGATGCGCTCGGTCGGCACGCCGACTTCCTTGGCCCAGATGTCATAGGCCTCGTCGTCTTCCTGGTAGACGGTGACCCAGAGCTTGTCGGCGGGCAGCTTGTAGACCTGCGTCAGCAGTTCCCAGGCGTACTGGATGGCGTCGCGCTTGAAGTAGTCGCCGAAGCTGAAATTGCCCAGCATTTCGAAGAACGTATGGTGGCGGGCGGTGTAGCCCACGTTCTCCAGGTCGTTGTGCTTGCCGCCGGCGCGCACGCTGCGCTGCGACGACGTGGCGCGCGTGTACGACCGCGATTCCTTGCCCGTGAAGACGTCCTTGAACTGGACCATGCCCGAATTGGTGAAAAGCAGGGTCGGATCGTTGCCCGGCACGAGCGACGACGAAGGGACGATGGTGTGTCCCTTGGACTTGAAGAATTGCAGGAACTGCTGGCGAATCTCGGAGGATTTCATCGTGGATGAAGCAGAATTTAGGCGAATCTTTGATTATAGAGGGTTGTCGGCGCCTTGCACCGTCGGGGACGACCCGCAGGCGCCGCGGCCTTCCCGAGGCAGGCACGACGCGCGGCGCGCCCG